>Ga0123519_10007697_pt1 | contig 16593 bp, 15 predicted proteins | sample YelNatPaOPRAMG02_FD_87396 | JGI IMG/M metagenome (GOLD analysis project Ga0123519, IMG submission 87396) | Hot spring microbial communities from Yellowstone National Park - Yellowstone National Park OP-RAMG-02 (version 2) | ecosystem: Environmental > Aquatic > Thermal springs > Hot (42-90C) ... | reverse complement strand
GGCCTTCCACGCCACTCTCCCTCATACCGAACCAGGGGGACCGGATCATTGGAAGTATCATGCCGAAGATATCTATCGAATTGGAGGATATGTGTCCGATGGGGATCTGGCTGAAATTTTAGCCAAGGAATCGCAAATGGCCTTTGAATACCTCGATTCCTTAGGAGTTCCTTTTGTAAGAAGGAAAGATGGATTAGTGGATCAGTTCATTACAGACGGTTCAGAATACCCAAGGGCTTGCTATACGGGTCCAAGGACAGCCAATCATATTGAAGAGGCACTGGTGAAGAAACTCTCCTCGATGGATATCAGGGTGATGGAAGACTGTATGGTTTCTACTCTCCTTACCTATCGGGGAAGAGTGGTAGGGGCAATTGGATTCGATGAAAGGGAAGAAGGAAAGATAGAGCGACGGATAAGGATTTTCTCAACCAAAACGACCATTCTGGCTACAGGAGGTGCAGGAGAAGTCTTTAAAATCCATGTCTTCCCACCGAGAATGACAGGAGATGGATATGCCCTCGCCTATCGAGCTGGAGCAGAACTGGTCAATCTGGAATTCATTCAGATCGGTCCTGCCTCAGTGAAGACCAAGCTTAATTGTTCCGGAAGCTTGATGAGGGCGGTACCAAGATTGATGAATGACAAAGGAGAAGAGTTCTTAAAAAACTATCTTCCCAAGGAGATGTCACCAGCAGAAATAGGAAATCTGGTCTTTGAGAAAGGGTCAAGCTGGCCTGTCTCTTTGGAAAAGCGAACCTGCCTCATCGATGTGGCCATATTTAAAGAGATCTTCCGGGGTCAAAGAGTCTTCCTCGATTACAGAACCAATCCCGAAGGATTTCGATTTCAAGACCTGGATTCAAAATGGAAGGAAAGATATGAAAGGGAGGTCAAAAACCCAATCTCTCATAGCCAGAGGGAAAGGTCACCTTTCGATCGTCTTTCAGAGATCAATCCTGAATCGATTGAATGGCTAAAGGAACACGGGATTGATCTCTCTCAAGGGGACCTCATCGAGATCGCTCCCTGCATTCAGCACTTTCAAGGAGGGGTAAAAATACGAACCCACGGAGAAACCTCCCTTAAAGGACTCTATGCAGCGGGGGAATGCGCAGGGGGACAGCACGGTGCCAATCGCCCAGGAGGAAATGCCTTATTAGATGGTCAGGTTTTTGGAAGAAGGGCTGGCGAGGCAGCAGCCATTGAAGCAAAGAGACTGAAACATCAAAAAATGAGCTTGCCTCAAATTCAATCCTATCTGAAGGGGTTAGAGAACGAAGGAAAAGGTGAAACGGCCTCTCAGGTAAGAAAGGAGATCCAATCCCTTACCTTTCAATTTGCCAATGTAGTCCGAACAGAAGAGGGACTAAAGGAAGGGATTCAAATCCTCAGATCCTTAAGAGATCGAGGAATAAAACAGGATGAAAAAGGGCTTATCTACTGGTTAGAGACCAAGAACATAATGGATGTGGCTGAAATGATCCTTAGAGCCTGTCTTTACAGAAAAGAATCACGAGGGCCTCATCTCTTCTTTCATCGCTTTGAGGATCTCTATCCTCTCCCCTCCAAAGACCCTGAGTGGAGGAAATATATCGTGATTCAAAAACAGGGTGAAAGGATGATTCTGAAGAAGAAGGCTCCAATTCCATTATCTATTGATAGAAAAGGGGATGATAGATAAAATGGCTGTTCAAATGCTTTCATCACCTATTCCTATAGGGAAAAAGATCGCACCCAATCGGATTGTGAATCAACCCATGGAATGTAACGATGCAGACCCCCAGGGAAAACCTTCTGAGCTGACTTTCAAACGTTATCGGAACCTGGATGAAGGAGGGGCAGGGGGCATTTTTATTGAATCCCTCACCTTCACCTACGAGAGCCGAGCAAGAAAGAATCAACTAAAAATCTCTGAAGAAACGGCAAGAGGACTGGAGCGATTGCTAAGAGAGATGAGAGGGATTAACCCGAAATCCCTTATCCTTTTTCAGATCACCCACTCAGGAAGATACAGTGGATCCGATTTTTCTAAAGCCGTCTCACTCTACCCCACAGGGGACCCTTCCATTCCAATTCTTGCTGAAAAGGAGATCGAGGAGATCGGTCAGAAATTTGTCGAATCTACCCTGATTGCAAAACAGGTGGGAGCAGATGGAATCGATTTCAAACACTGCCATGGATATCTTTGTGGTGAAATGCTTAGACCTGCCAACCAGAGGGCTGACCGATTCGGTGGAAGTTTTGAAAACAGGACAAGGTTTTTCAGAGAGACAACGGAAAAGATTAAGAAAGTAATTGGAAAGGATGATTTCCTCCTTGGGTTAAGGTTCTCCATTTACGAAGGGATCCCAGGGGGATTCGGTACCCCGGGTCCAGAAGAGGTAGAAGAGGATCTCTCCGAACCTCTCCGGTTTGCAAAGATGGTCGAAGAGTTAGGGATGGATTTCATTAATGTCTCCGCAGGAATTCCTGCCATCACTCCGGAGATAGTGAGACCTACAAAAAAATACCCTGAAGGGGTCTACCGACATTTCGGATGGACTAAGGCAGTGAAACAACTGGTCAAGATCCCTGTCATTGGTTCAGGGTATAGTTATCTTCGAGACGGAAGGAATGACCTTAAAGAATCCGACCCATCGAAAAAGAGTTTCCTCTACTGGGCAGAAAAAAACCTGAGGGAGGGAAAGGTCGATCTGGTTGGCATTGGAAGGCAGTCTCTGGCAGACCCTCTCTTTGCCAAGAAGATTCTTTCAGGGAATCTCGATCAAATCAATTATTGCACAGCATGTGGGGGATGTAGTCTCCTTCTGAGTTCCCAAAAAGAGGTGGGATGTACGGTCTATGACGAATACTACAAAGAGGTCCTCAGAAAGAACAAAAAAGAGGCCTAATCGATGGGTCGATAAAGGATGAAATAAAATAGAGAAAGGAGGAGATAGGATGTACGACATCGTGACCTTTGGTGAGGCAATGGTGAGACTCTCACCTCCAAACTTCCAAAGATTGGAACAGGCCAGGAAACTGGATCTCAACGTGGGAGGAGCTGAATTGAATGTGGCTGTAGGGGTCACTCGTTTTGGAATGAAGAGTGCCTGGGTTTCCAAACTCCCAAAGAATGCCTTGGGATGGCTCATCCGAGACCGTGCTCAGGAATTTGGGGTAGATTGTTCCCATATTGTGTGGTCGGATCAGGGAAGAGCTGGAATCTATTTTGTTGAATTTGGAGCTTCTCCTCGAGCCTCCAGTGTCCTCTATGATCGAAGCCACTCAGCCATCAGCATGGTTCAGCCCGGAGAAATCGATTGGGCTCGAATTTTTAGTGGGTCAAAACATTTTCACGTGAGCGGAATTACCCCTGCTTTGAGCGCTTCTGCCGCCCAGGTTACGGCTGAGGCCTTAAAGGCGGCTAAAAAGGCGGGCTGTACCGTTTCTTATGATCTCAATTACCGGAAGAAACTGTGGAGTCCTGCCGATGCCAGAAGGATTCAGGAACCTATGATGGAAGAGGTGGATATTCTGATCACGACGGAGGAGGACACCAATGTCGTCTTTGGAATTAAGGAGAAGGATTATGAGACAGTGGCGGAGAAACTGGCTCAGACTTTTAAATTTAAGATTGTAGCGATTACCTTGAGGGAGGACCTTTCGGTCTGGAGAAACAACTGGACAGCGATCGCCTATCATGACGGAAAGATCTTCCGCGATAGAAAATATGAGGTTGAGATTGTCGATCGGGTGGGGGCTGGAGATTCCTTCACAGCAGGATTTCTCTTTGGGTGGCTTAAACTCAACGATGTTCAAAAAGGAGTGCAGTACGGAAATGCCTTTGCTGCCCTCAAACATACCGTACCAGGGGATTTCAACTGGACCACATTTGAGGAGGTGGAGGCTCAACTCAAGGGAGCAGGACTAAGGATTTCGAGGTAAAGTTAACCTATGTTGCAGTTCTGCAGTTTTGCAGCTCTGCAGTTTAAAATAACTGCAGCACCTCAACACCGCAGCACAGCAGCACTGCAATACCGCAGCACAGCAGCACCATGTTATTTTTTAAAAGGAGGAGGATTTTATGGAGAAACGAGACATTTTCAACCGAATGATATCAGAAGGATTGATTCCCGTGATCCGGGTCGCTTCTGCCTCCGAAGCTATGGATGTGGCAGATGCGATAAAAGAAGGGGGAGTGAGTTTCATCGAAATTACGATGAGTGTCCAGGGCGCGATCGATGTCATCAAAGAATTAACCCAGAAATATAAAGACGAGATTATCATGGGGGCAGGAACGGTTCTCGATGCGGAGACAGGAAGAGCCGCCTTGCTCGCAGGGGCTCAATTCATCGTCAGTCCGATCCTCAATCTTTCTCTGATCGAGCTCGCTCACCGATACAGTGCCGTCGTCATTCCAGGGGCTGCAACCCCTACTGAAATCTTAACGGCCTGGAATGCCGGAGCAGATATGGTCAAGGTCTTTCCTGCCGCTCAGTTAGGAGGACCTGATTACATTAAGGCCGTAAAAGCCCCCCTCCCCCAGATCCTTCTCGTTCCCACAGGAGGAGTGAATCTTCAGAATGCGGCCGCCTTCATTAAGGCTGGTGCAGCAGCTCTCGGAGTAGGAGGAGAACTGGTCGATAAAAAGGCGGTCAAAGAAAAGAAGTTTCATATCATCACTGAAAATACTCAGGCCTTTCTTAAAACGATTAAAGAGGCAAGAGGACAGGGATGAGGGTCATTTCCTAAATCGTATCGGTTTAGGGGATAGAGATGCGAATTTCATTTCCGTACCCAGATATAGATCCCTTAGAGATCCCTGATAAAAATCTAATCGGCCTTTTCTCCCCTTCTACGATGAAGGTGGATAAGAGCGAAGAAGAGATTATCAAAGAGGCTCTCATCCATCCCATTGGATCTCTTCCTCTATCCCAAAGGCTCAAAGGAAGGGAAAAGGTTCTGGTATTAGTGGATGACTATACCCGAACTACTCCCACCCAAAAAATCCTTCCTCTCTTGATGGAAGAATTAAAAAGGACGGGGATCCATAAAGAGAGAATTCAAGTCCTGGTCGCCCTTGGGACCCATCGTCCAATGACTGAGGAGGAGATGAGAAAAAAATTTGGAGAAGAATTTCTAAAAGAATTTCCTGTAATGAACCACTGCTGGTGGGATTCCTCCCAACTCGTCTTCCTTGGGGAAACAGAAAAAGGGACTCCTATTCTTGTCAATCGGATCATTCATGAGGTGGATTTTATCATTGGGGTGGGCCAGATCGTCCCCCATCGAGTCTCCGGATTTAGTGGGGGAGGAAATATCATTCAGCCAGGAATCTGTGGGGAGGAAACGACCGGAAAAACTCACTGGCTTTCTGCCAAATTTCGGGGTCAGGATATTTTAGGGAAAATAGAAAATCCAGTAAAAGACGAGATTGAACAGGTGGCTCTAAAGGCAGGACTTCGGTGGATCATCAACACCATTCAGGATGGAACAGGCCGAACCGTGGATGCCGTAGCTGGAGATCCCCTTCTCGCTTATCGAAAAGGGGCAGAAAGGTCCCTTCAAGTATATCGGGCAGAAATTCCCATGGAGGCCGATATCGTTATTGCCGATTCTCATCCCTATGATAGCGATTTATGGCTTGCCGCAAAAGGGATCTACGCCTCAGAGCTGGCGGTCAAGGAAGGAGGGTTAGTGATTCTCATTACTCCTTGCCCCGAGGGAGTCTCCCCGAGTCATCCCGAGGTCCTTGAATTGGGTTATCAAACCTACAAAGATACAGAAGAGATGATCCAAAAAGGTTCGATTCAAAAATGGACCGTTGCTGCTCATCTCGTCCATGTGGGAAGAGTGATTAAGGAAAGAGCAAAAGGGATGATGGTGTCAAAGGGAATTTCAAAAAGGGATACCGAAAGGCTTGGTTTCATTTACGCAAAGGACCCCAAGGAGGCACTTGAAGTGGGCTTCCGTCTCTTGGGGAGGGAAGCAAAGATTACGGTCCTTCAAAGAGGAGGGGAAATTCTCCCCCAAATCTCTTCGAATCCTCAGGAATAAATTATACCCAACCATGGAGTGCTAAAATGAAAGCAGTCGTAAAATATGGAAAAGGAAAAGGACTGATGGAGATTCGCGAGGTTCCTGAGCCAAAAATAAAAGAGAATGAGGTGTTGATCGAGGTAAAGGCCGTTTCGGTTTGTGGAAGTGACCTTCATATCTACCATGATGCCCATCCTTACTGGCCCCCTATGATATTAGGACATGAATTCTCGGGTGTCATCGCTGAGGTTGGAAAAGAGGTCAAGGGTTGGAAGGTTGGAGACCGGGTCGTGAGCGAAACGAGGATTGGCTCTTGTGGGGTCTGTTATATTTGCCAGAGTGGCTATCCCCAGGTCTGTGAACAGAAGAGACCCTATGGGATTGGGGTGAATGGGGCCTATACCAAATATGTGGCAGGGCCATCCCATCTTCTTCATCGACTGCCAGAGAATATCTCCTTTGAAGTCGGTGCGGTGATTGAGCCTATTGCCATCTGTGTGACCTCCATTCTGGAAAGAAGCGGACTTCAGGCGGGAGAAACAGTTCTCATCACTGGTCCTGGACCGATCGGTTTGATTTCTTTGGCGATTGCCAAGATGGCTGGGGTGAGAATGGTAGGGATTACAGGGAGAAACTCTGCCGAAGGCATTCGGTTTCAAAAAGCAAGAGAATTAGGAGCTGATTTTATTATCAATGTCGATCAAGAAAATCCTATCCCAAAAATATTAAACCTTACCGAAGGTCTGGGGGTGGATCTTCTCATCGAAACTTCGGGAGGAGAAGAGGCCATCTTTCAAGCCTTTGAAATGGTAAGGAGATTGGGAAGGGTCTGCGCCATAGGAATCTCAGGAAAAGAGGCGGTTCGAATCCCCTACGACCGCGGTATCTTTAAAGGGGTTCGTTATGATTTCTGTTTTTCCAGTAGCTGGACCGCTTGGGAAAAGGCGATCCACCTGATCTCCAAGGGGCTCCTTCCCGCAGAGAAACTCATTACCCATAGACTCCCCCTTGAACAATGGGAAGAGGCCTTCCAATTGCTGGAGAGCCGTCAGGCTGTAAAAGTGATCTTAATCCCCTGAGGGAGAGAAAGATGAAACCGTATTCTTATCGGGTCGTGATTACGGATTGTGACCATGGTTCTATCGAAGAGGAAAAGAAGGAATTTGAAAGAATGGACGCCGAATTGATCCTTGCCCAAGTTAAAGGGGAGGAGGAAGTCATTCGCGTTGGTAAGGAAGCCGATGGGCTCATTAACCAATATACCCTTCTCACCCGGAGGGTTCTGGAAAACCTTCCCAAGTGTAAGGTCATCTCAAGGTATGGGGTGGGAGTCGATTCTGTGGATCTTCAAGCGGCTACCGATCTTGGAATCATTGTAGCCAATGTGCCGGATTACTGTGTGGAAGAAGTAGCCAACCATACCATTGCCTTGATCCTGACCCTATTAAGAAAAACCGCCTTTTTTGACCGAAAGGTCAAATCCAATCAATGGGACTTTCGTCTTGGAATTCCAATTTACCGGATAAGAGGAAGAATCCTGGGACTGATTGGATGTGGAAGAATCGGGTTAGACGTGGCAAAGAAAATGATCCCTTTTGGATTAAGGGTGATCGCCTTTGATCCCTATCTCCAGAGCGTGGAGGAAGGAATCGAACTTAAAGATTTTGATACCGTTCTAAAGGAGTCGGATATCATCTCCATTCATTGTCCCTTGAATGAATCCACTCGACATTTGATCGGAGAAAAAGAATTCCAGAAAATGGAAAAAAGACCTCTCCTTATCAATACCTCAAGGGGAGCCATTATTGATGAAAAGGCCTTAATTCAGGCTTTAAAGGAAGGGCTCCTCTCTGGAGCCGGGTTGGACGTATTGGAGAAAGAACCTCCTGATCCTAAGAATCCCCTTTTGGCCATGGACAATGTGATCCTTACCCCCCACGTAAGTTTTTATTCCGTAGAATCGATCAGTGAATTGAAGCGAAGAACGGCTGAAAATGTCTCCTCTGTCCTGCAGGGCAAATGGCCGAGGTCTGTAGTGAATCCCCAGGTCAGAGGAAAAACAAAGGCAACGATCTTTGGATAAAAATGGAGGCGGCGAATGATGAAAACAAGGCGCTTCGATCCAAAGAAAGAGTATCCAATCGCCTCAAAGAGACCGGATCTCATTAAAACGATTACCGGCATAGAGTATAAGGCTTTGAACTTGGAGAATTTAATTTCCGGTAAGATCGATATCCAGGAGATTCGAATTAGTCCAGAAACGTTAGAGTTTCAAGCCCAGGTGGCCGAAAAACACGGAAGGCCTCAATTGGCTCTCAATTTCAGAAGAGCGGCAGAATTGACCCGGATTCCTGATGAAGAAGTCCTGAAGATCTATCATGCCTTAAGACCTGGCCGATCCACGAAGGAAGAGTTGATGAGGATGGCAGAAGAACTGATCAAAAAATATCAGGCGAAACTCAACGCCGCCTTTATTCGGGAAGCCGTAAAAATTTACGAAAAGAGAAACCTTTTGAAAAAAGGATAAAAAGGGGGAAACCCATGCCACGTTCTAAGCGATTCGAATTATTATCTCAACGACCGGTCAATAAAGATTCCTGCATCCACGAATGGCCTGAGAAAGGGTTAGTGAATATGGAGAGTCCATTCGATCCTCTCCCAAGCCTTAAAATCGTTAACGGGATCGTGAAAGAGATGGACGGGAAAAAACAGAAAGAGTTCGATCTGATCGATCATTTTATCGTGAAATACGCTCTGAATTTAAAAATGGCACCAAAGGCAATGGCCATGGACTCTCTCACAATCGCACGAATGATTACAGATATCCATGTCCCACGGGAAAAGATCGTGGAGATTTTCAGTGGCCTCACTCCTGCGAAGATTCTTCAGGTGGTGGGCTATCTCAATCCAGTAGAAATGATGATGGCTCTTCAGAAGATGCGTGCGAGGAAGACCCCTGCGAACCAGGCCCACGTCACGAATCGTAAAGATAACCCTGTTCTTTTAGCTGCCGATGCCGCAGAGGCGGCATTAAGGGGATTCGCTGAGGAAGAAACAACCGTAGGCGTTTCCAGATCTGCGGCAATGAATGCACTGGCCATCCTCGTAGGATCTCAAACCGGACGGGGAGGGGTCCTGACTCAATGCGCTGTGGAAGAAGCGCTCAATTTGAAGTTAGGGATGCTGGGATTGACCACCTATTCGGAAACCCTTTCTGTCTATGGCACAGAATCGACCTTTAAAGATGGAGACGATACGCCCTGGTCGAAGGCCTTTCTGGCATCCGCCTATGCGTCTCGTGGCGTAAAGGTCCGTTTTACCTCCGGGACAGGATCGGAGGTATTGATGGGGAATGCCGAAGGAAAATCGATGCTCTATTTGGAGATTCGTTGTCTCCTCTGTATTAAGGGAGCTGGAAGTCAAGGGGTCCAGAACGGCTCGATCAGCTGTGTGGCTCTTCCCCTCTCTCTTCCTGGAGGGGCAAGAACCATTCTGGCAGAGAATCTCATCGCCACCCTTCTCGACTTAGAAATTGCTTCTGGCAATGACGCTATGTCCTCCCATTCCGATATCCGCAAGAGTGCCAAACTCATGGCCCAATTCCTCCCTGGGACAGATTTTATCTGTTCGGGTTACAGTTCTGTGCCAAAAGTGGACAATATGTTTGGAGGGGGCAATTTCGATTCCGATGATTACGATGACTATCTAATCCTCCAAAGGGATTTTCTGACCAATGGAGGGTTGTTACCGGTTCGGGAAGAAGAGGTCATTGAGGTTCGCCGAAAAGCTGCCAAAGCGATGCAGGCTCTTTTCAAAAAGCTCAACTTTCCTCCCATCACGGATGAAGAGGTGGAGAGGGTTCCTTTTGTCTATGGGAGCCAGGAGATGCCCGAAAGAGACCGTGTAGAAGATCTGAACGCATCAGAACGAATCCTAAAAGAAAATATCACAGGAGTGGAAGTGGCCAGGATTTTATATGAAGAAGGATTCAAGGAGATCGCAGAAAAGATTTTCGAGATTCAGAAACAGAGAGTGGCAGGAGACTATCTTCAAACCTCAGCCATCTTCGACTCCCATTTCAACGTTCTCAGCGCGATCAATGACCCTAACGACTATAGAGGTCCTGGAACAGGATATCGCTTAGAAGGAGAAATCAAAAGAAAGATCACGAACCTTCCTCAAGCGAAAGACCCCAGGGAGACGCTAATGGTCTCCCCAAACGAAACCATCTCGATGAGAGTGGAGGAGATTGGAATAGCCGCTTCGGGTAAAGATCCAAACGAAGTGATAATTGGATTGGGTCCTGCCTTTGGTACAGTGTTAAGAGAGACCATCAATGGGCTTCCCCATCGTGAGGTATTAAAAGAGATGATTCGTGGGATTGAGAAGGAGGGATGTAAAGTCCGAGTGATCAAGATTTATGAGACCTCCGATTGTGCTTTTATCGGCCATAAAGCCGCCCAACTCAGTGGCTCGGGGATCGCTATCGGACTCCAGTCCAAAGGAACCGCCGTGATTCATCGAAAGGATTTGCCCCCTCTCAATAACCTGGAGCTCCTCTCTCAGGCCTCCAATGCTACCTTAGAAACCTATTATACCCTTGGGGCTAATGCAGCCCGATACGCTAAAGGCTTACCTGTCTCTCCCCTTCCTGTAGTCATTGATAATACGGCCAGACTGAAATATATTGTCCAAACTACACTCCTTCACATGAAAGAAACCGAGGAGGTTCATCCTCATCGGCCTCCAAAAGAATTAAGAATTGAGTTTTAAACCTCGAATGGAAAGCCTTGGAGGTTGACAAAGGATGGGTCTTTTGCTATTCATTAAAAGGAATTTCATTTCAAAAAAGAACGGGAGGGTACTACTATGAAAAAAGGGAAGGGTCATTTATTTTTGGTTTTTATTTTAATCATGGTCGGTTTCCTAATCTTTTCCTCCTTCTCAGAGGCCCAGATCAAATATCCTACTCGCCCCATTCAATTTATCTGCCCCTGGGGCGCCGGAGGTGGAACGGATAGAGTGGCTCGTATGCTTGCCGTTCTTCTGGAAAAGGATTTAGGTCAACCCGTAACCGTGGTCAATAGAACCGGTGGTGGTGGAGCGGTGGGTCACACGGCAGGGGCTACCGCGGCTCCGGATGGGTATACGATGACCATTGTGACAGTGGAAATTGCAATGATGCATTGGATGGGATTAGCCAAAGTCACATACAAAGAGTTCAAACCCGTAGGTTTGGTCAATTTAGATCCGGCCGGCGTCAATGTCCGAGCCGATGCCCCCTGGAAAACCCTGAAAGAGCTTCTGGAGTATGCTAAGGCTAATCCAGGAAAACTGAAGGCCTCAGGAACAGGAAAAGGAGGGATCTGGGATCTGGCAAGGGCTGGAATGCTCAAGGCAGCTGGACTTCCCATCGACGCGATTCCATGGGTTCCAAGTGAAGGGGCTGCTCCTGGCCTTGCTGAATTGGTTGCTGGTGGAGTGCAGGTCGTAACCTGTAGCCTTCCTGAGGCTCGCTCTATGATTGAGGCAAAGAAGGTGAAGGCTCTCGCTATTATGGGTGACAAACGGGCTGACCTCTTCCCCGATGTTCCTACTTTGAAAGAATTGGGAATCAATTGGTCCATGGGGACTTGGCGAGGAGTTGGAGTGCCAAAAGACACCCCCGATGAAATTGTAAAGATCTTGGAGAGGTCTCTTGAGAAAGCCGTAGCCAGCTCGGAGTATAAAGATTTTATGACTAAAAATGGGTTTGGGATCACCTGGATGCCTGCGGAGGAGTATGGTAAGTTTATGGCTGAGAGTGATAGGATGATGGGAAGTCTAATGAAAGAGGTTGGGTTGATTAAATAAATAGGGTGAATCGAAACTTCCCCCACCTTTCATAATAAATGAGAGGCGGGGAATTCGAATGTTAAGGATGAAAAAGAATGATTTTATAGCAGGGGGTTTATTTATCGCCTTAGGCCTATTTATCTTTACCCAAACCTTCACCTATCCTTCTCTTGAAAAAGGCCACCCCGGCCCAGACCTATTTCCAAACATCCTGGCCATCCTTTTTATTGGGTTTGGATTAGCGCTCATCCTTAAGGCCAGAAAGCTCCTCCCTAAAACAGAAATGCCTTGCTCCACTCCCAAAAAAATCTCCAATGCCTTTTTCGTTGTTGGAATCGTTGCTGCTTATGTGATCCTTGTCAATAGAGTGGGCTTTCTCATCACCAGTGCGATCCTTCTCTTTATTTTAATGAAAAAATTAGAAGTCACCCTATTCAAAAGTGTTATTACAAGTGTCCTCATTACCCTTTTTATCAATTTATTATTTTCAAAAATTTTAAGAGTTCCTCTTCCCTATGGAATTTTAGGTTGGTAAGGTTTTATAAAATTAGGGTTTAATTTTTTACCTCCCATTTCCTATGGAATTCATTGTTCAAGGTCTCTCACTCCTCTTTGATCCAAAAGTGATTCTCGTGATTATCATCTCGGCCATATATGGCCTTTTTGTTGGAGCCATCCCGGGTCTTACGGCGACGATGGCCACAGCCCTTTTGATCCCCTTCACTTTCTTTATGGATCCCGTCCCTGCCCTGGTCTCTATTGTCACCATGGAAGCCATGGCCATCTTTGCTGGAGATATTCCTGCAGCCCTGGTGAGAATTCCAGGAACTCCCTCCTCCGCAGCCTACACTCAGGACTCTTTCGAACTCACCAAACAAGGCAAGGCTGAAATGGTGCTGGGAGTGGATGTCGTCTTTTCAGTGATAGGTGGATTGATCGGAGCCTTCATCCTCATGACTGCAGCCCCACTGCTTGCTGAAATCGCTTTTAAATTTACGACGTTTGAGTATTTCTGGCTGGCTACGATGGGCCTAAGTGTAACGGTTATGGTCTCCCGGGGATCTCAGCTCAAAGGAGCCCTCTCTCTGTTTCTCGGTCTCTTTCTCTCGACCATTGGGGTCGATATCACACTGGGGTTTCCACGCTTTACTTTTGGCAGTGTTGAGTTGCTTAATGGAATAAACTTTATCCCAGCCATGATAGGGCTTTTTGGGGTTTCAGAGGTATTTCGAAGTGTGATGCATGGGGAACTCGCTTATCCTATCGCGAAGGTGCAAGCAGGAAAAATCTTCAAAGGGATGTGGCCACTCTGTAAACGATTCAAACTCAACATTCTTAGATCAGGGCTTCTCGGAACCTTCATAGGCATCCTTCCAGGAGCAGGGGCTGATATTGCTGCTTGGATCGCCTATGCCTTTTCGAAAAGAGGATCTAAGGAACCTGAAAAATATGGTTCTGGATCCATTGAAGCCATTGTGGATGCAGGCACCGCGAATAACTCCTGTCTCGCAGGGGCGTGGATTCCTGCACTGGTCTTTGGCATTCCAGGAGACTCCATTACGGCCATCCTGATCGGCGTCCTTTTTATGAAAGGCCTTCGGCCAGGCCCTTTGATCTTTGAAAGGCAACCCGAAATTCTCTATGCGGTGTATCTCTCTTTTATCCTTGCCAATCTCCTCATGATTCCTTTTGGTTATCTTGCCATTAAATCGAGCTCCCAGATGTTACGGGCTCCGCGCAATATTCTTATGCCGGCTATCCTCATCTTCTGCATTGTGGGTTCCTTTGCTATTAATAACACGGTCTTTGATGTAGGAGTGATGCTGGTAATGGGAATTTTGGGTTACGGTCTCGAGGCCAATGGATTTCCAGTAGCCCCTGTGGTGCTCGGAATTGTCCTGGGTCCCATTGTGGAGAAAAATTTTATGATGAGTATGATTAAGACGGACTGGGATGTGACCCAATTTTTTACACGACCCATCAGTGCCATCCTCTGCATCGTTACCCTTTTGATCTGGTTTTTCCCTCTCTTTATTGCCCTATTCCAAAAGGTAAAGCCCTCACACCCAAAGGGCCGGGTTTCAAAGATAGAATAATTTCTAAGAAATCTTAGACAAGCCTATAGAGAGGGCCCTCCCTGTGCTCTAAAAAGAATGGACTACGGTATATAAAATGGGCAAGATAAAAAATAGAAGAGAGGTTGTGAATAGCCAACAAGAGTTGGCTAAATCTAAATCAAGATGATAGAGGGAGGGTGGAATCAAAGCATTAAAAGCCACTGGCATTGAAGAAAGAATTATGACGACCTTCAGAGGTAATCCTCCTCCCATCTTTCCATAATTGAGACAATAGGCAAGGGAAGTAAGAACGACGGGAATAATAAAGAATTTTATCAAGGAGACGGTGAGGCATTCTCGCAGATAATTTTTAATTTGATTGATTTTCATGGCTAAACCGATAGAGGTAATCAAGAGGAGGGCTCCAAAAGGAATGAGGATGGAATTCATAGTTTGGTAGAAGGCAGGTCTCTGAATCCCTGATAAATTGAGAAGGACTCCAACCCCAATGCTTGAGATGGAAACAAGGATAAAGGGGTCTGTCATTAATCTTTTGATCCATTTTATACGGCTCTCTGACTCGGTGGATTTTTCACCATATAATTTGGCTATAGGAAAACCGATCGTATAATAGACCGTCTCTTCGAATAATTTATAGATCGAAACCAAACCAAAACCTCCTTCTCCTAAAAAAAGAAAGCAGATCAGGCCTCCTAATGTGCCGATATTGGTAAAAGAACTGCAGGTAAATAGAGAGCCAGCTTGTTTTCGTTCCAATTTGAATATTTTGGCCGCACCCATCCCCAAAAAACCTCCGAGCAGAATGGCAAAAATTCCAAGAAAAGGAAGGGTCAACAACCTGAGCTCTTTGATCTTAACCATCCAGATCGCTCCAACAACGGTGAGGGGCATAATAAATAAAAGGGCCGCCTTTAAGAGAAACAAACGAATCTGATTTAAAGAAAAGGGAAGTTTAAGAATTTCATATTTGACTAAAAATTGAACCCCATAGCCTAAAGATAAACCAAAAAGAATAATCCCTATCGTAAATAGCAACTGACCCATCGTTCTTCATCCATCTTCGGGGAAAAAATTACTTGAGGATTATTGAGAAAGGCCGATAAGTTGAGAACATTTAAGAAGTTATTTTTTGAATTTACCTCAAAAATTTAGTAACCTTCTTCACCTGTTCAACCGTTTCCTTAATTTCCTTGGCTTCTTTAAGACCAGGGATCTCTGCTACCTCTTTTTTCAAATTTGAAGTCAACTCTCCTTCTTTTTGCTCCCCTTTCTTTTCTCCCTCTTTTTTCTCGCCCTCCCGAATCCTTCTTAACTCTCTAATGGTCTTGCCAAGTCCTTCACCAATTTCCGGGAGCCTCTTCACTCCAAAGAGTAGAAAGAGGATGACAAAGATGATAAGGATTTCAGGCCAACCCAATCCAAACATTTTTTCTTCAATTCTTTAGGCGTGATTCCTGAATTGCCTTTATAATATTACCGATATTCCCAATGCCCCGGAACCCAGACCCATCCATCTCCTCTGGGCTCCCACCGACCTGGGACCCAAACGGCATGGGGTTTGGGTCTTCTCTCCCAATGACCTGGGACCCAAACCCATTCCCCTCTTCGATGACGCCAATATCCTGGGATCCAGACCATATCAGGATGAGGAGGTGGACCGTAAATCTCAATCCTCGGTTCTGGAGGCCTCACTTTTACAATAGGAGGAGGACATCCCCATAGGAAGACGACCATTACCCCCAAAGAGAATAAAAATAAAAAAATTACAACCCTTTTCTTCATAAAGACCCCATTTTATTTTTTACAATAAATTATAATATATTAAGTAGAATTTCAAGGCAAAAAATGATGAATAGTAATCCATTACTTAGAGATGGGAGATAAGCCCGAGAGGGGTATTGGAGAAACCCATGGTGTGGCTACCTTAAATGGTCCATAGAAATGGTTACCTTGGTTTGTTTTAATCAGAAACCCATTTCTACCATGGATCGATTCGTATTCCCTAAACATATAAAATTGATCCGCATTCTATGGGTTTGGGAAATACTCCTGTCGGGCTTAAAATGATTTCCCCTTCATTGAGGGGATCACGATCAATACTTCACTCCATCGTTGGAAGGATTCGAGTCCATTGAGGATCGTTTTCTTATAAACTTCCAGAGATCCCGAAGGGTATATCCAATCATGATTGCTCCAGAGAGGGGAATGGAAAGGTACCAAAGTGTTCTGGGGAACTCCAGAATCGGGGAACGATCTGTTGCCCGAATGGCAATGAGCCACCCCTCATAAGTGAAAACAAGCAGAAATAGAAGAGCGCAGAGGCTCAGAAAGATTTCGAGGATTCTTCCTGTCCTCCTCCCAGCCAATTTCATTGGAAGGACTTCCACGCGGAAGTGACTCCTCTCTCTCCAGAGAGCAGCTGCTCCCAAAAAGACCATCCAGGCAAAACAGAACTCAATAATTTCATCCGACCATCCCATAGAAGAGAGAGGAACAAAGCGAACAAATACTCCTGCCCCAACGAATAGGGCCAGAGAAACCAGACATATCATACTTCCCCATTTTATGAAATTAACCAAAACCTGCTCCACCTTTTTGTCACCCTTTGAGTTCATCAAACGTTCCCCATTTATTGCGAAGGTCCCATCAAAAGATT
>Ga0123519_10007695_pt1 | contig 16600 bp, 16 predicted proteins | sample YelNatPaOPRAMG02_FD_87396 | JGI IMG/M metagenome (GOLD analysis project Ga0123519, IMG submission 87396) | Hot spring microbial communities from Yellowstone National Park - Yellowstone National Park OP-RAMG-02 (version 2) | ecosystem: Environmental > Aquatic > Thermal springs > Hot (42-90C) ... | reverse complement strand
CCTTTTAGGTGCATCGTTGAACCTTTGAGGTGCATCGTTGAACCTTTTAGGTCCATCGTTGAACCTTTTAGGTCCATCGTTGAACCTTTGAGGTGCATCGTTGAACCTTTGAGGTGCATCGTTGAACCTTTTAGGTCCATCGTTGAACCTTTTAGGTCCTCCGTTGAACCTTTTAGGTGCATCGTTGAACCTTTAACATTCAAAAATTTAAAAAAATGCTGGTTTTAAAATATAAAAGGTGCAACCCACAAAATTTTTAAATTTTTCAAGAAGTACACCTTTTTTATCATTTTGTCAATTATGACAAATCATTGTCAATTTGACAATTCTTTCAAAATACATTAAAACTCGCAAAATAGTATTATCTTATCATTAACTTAGTAACCCATATCTTTCTTTATACAATTAAACATGTTGAAATTTCGTTGCTTACGAAGAATGTCTAAATAATTAATAGGAATTGCGGAATACGTTTCTTCATTTTTTTCATTCCATTCTAATAATTAGAATTCTTTGAGCTTAAAATTGAATAGAAAACATAAACCTAAGAAATTAAACAGACTATATCCCGTAAGTTTTTTTAAGAAGCTATTCTTAATTGCTTTCTTAAAACTAATCCCTCTTTGTTACATACCCAAATTTCACCTTTATCTTTTATCTTATTGTCAGTTGAAACGAGAATGTATTTACCGTTATCTATGAAGACATATTGAAAATCTGGAATTTTATCTTGAGCAACAACATCAGCAAAAGTGATGAGAATGAAAAGGAAAACTTTTTTATATGACATATTAAGCACTCCAATTAATTATTTATTTAAAGAAAAAACCAGTGACGCGCAAAACACCACTGGTTATTTTCAAAGTTCATAATTTCTACAACTACTTGGTTAAAATCATCTTCTTTGTCTCACTATACTTCCCAGCTTGAAGTTTATACAAATAAACTCCACTGGTGAGATTTTTCGCATCAAAATTGTATGAGTAACTTCCCGCACTTAAATTTTCATTTACAAGAGTTGCGATTTCTCTTCCAAGCAAATCATAAACTTTTAAAGTTACAAATTCAGAAGTTGGAATTGAGAATGAAATTGTTGTGCTTGGGTTGAATGGATTGGGGTAGTTTTGAGATAAATTAAAAGATGTTGGAATTTCGGATGAAGTTCTTTCAACTGATGTAATCATTTCTGAAAGTGGTCTTCGCCAAACACCCAAACCAGCGGTTCCGGCATATAAGTGATTATTGAAAATTGATAGGGATCGGATCTCATTAGCCTTTAAACCAGTATTAGCAGAAAACCAGTTGTTCCCATTGTTTGTTGAGTAAAAAACACCTGCTCCATATGTGCCTACAAAAAGATTTGAGCCATTAACTACAAGAGATTTAATATTTAGATCGGTTAACCCATTATTAGTGGGGGTCCAACTACTTCCATTGTTAGTTGAAATAAATATACCACGTCCATAGATAGCAGCATAAATTTTATTTCCTGAGGCTACAAGAGCACTAACCATTAAGCCCGTCAACCCATTATTGGCTTGTGCCCAACTTTGACCACCATTAGATGAAAGAAACACACCATTTGATTGAGTACCCGCAAATAAATTTTGCCCCAACACAACAACGGAATTAATATATGGGGATGTAAGTCCACTATTTACTGAAGTCCAATTAATGCCATTATTACTTGAAATAAAAATTCCATGTCCCAGAGTACCAGCAATTATAATTGTATCTTTAATTACAATTGAACTAACATCGTAACCTGATAATCCAGCAGCATTCCAACTAAACCCATTATTTGTCGAAACATAAAGTCCAATATTTGTCCCTGCATATAATTTTGTACCAGACTTTACAATAGCACGACTAATCGGAAATTCTTTATTTACTTCTATCCAACTATCTCCGTTATTTTGGGAGAGAAACAGACCGTTTAATCCTGTTTCTGCAAATAAAATAGAATCAGAATTTGCAATTAAATCAATAAAAGACGCTGTTAATCCTTTATTTAGTTCGGTCCAATTTATACCATTATCAGTTGAACTAAATAAACCTTTCCCGAAGGTTCCTGCAAAAAGTCTATTATCTATAAATGCAAGGGACAAAATCTGTTTATTTTTCAAACTATCACTAATATAACTCCAGTTTATACCTTTGTTAGTTGAAAGAAAAACACCCATACCACTTCCAGCATATATGTTTGGTCCTGATACAAAAAGTGAATTAGCATAATTATTTAACACTTTTGTCCAACTTATGCCGTTATTAGTAGACCTAAATACTCCACCATCTGTCCCAGCAAATAAAATTGAGTCTGATGCTGCCAATGATCGTACATTAAGATCCTGCAATCCATTATTTACCGAAGCCCAACTTAATCCATTGTTAGTTGATAAGTAAACTCCTTTATTTTCAATACCAACAAAAATCTTTGTCCCTACAACAATGATATCCAGAACATTATAGTAACCTGATAAAATCTGAATTGTACTCCAACTTTGACCATTATTAGTTGACTTGTAAAGGCCAAAAGGATATGTTCCAGCAAAAATGTTTGTACCTAATGTGGCTAGTGAAAGAGTAGTATTGCCTAATGAAGTATAATTCCAGCTTACACCATTATCCGTTGATCTCCAAACTCCACCATTAGTTGCAGCAAAAATATTAGACCCCGAATTAGTAAAATCATTTACTGATCCAGTAGAATTTGTTTTAGTCCAAGTTGCACCGTTATCAATTGAACGAAAGATGCCAGCTTCATATGTTCCTGATAACAAAACAGAGTCTATTTTAAATAATGCACTTACAAATCCGCCATATGGACCATTTGTTTGTATCCATTGGGCATATCCAATCGAAAAAGATATAAATAAAACAGAAAGTAAGATTTTTGTCCTCATTTTCATTCTCCTTCCTTAATTGTTTTGCGTTGTTTTTATTTAGTTTCTACCAGTTTCTTTGTCTCACTATACTTCCCAGCCTGAAGTTTATTCAAATCAAATCAGCTGCGAAGATTGCTCGTAACAAAATTGTAAAAGTAACTCCAGTGATTATGGTTGTTCAAAAATATTTTTTAATAAATAAAAGTAAATAAGTCAGATGCCGTATTTTTATTGTAAATAAATGCTTACAAATGATAATGACTAAAAACAAAAAAGGCAGGATATAACCCGCCTTAAAGTTCTTAGATAAAAATTTAATTAGTTACAGATGTTTTTATTTTATCAGCAACATCTTTTTTGTTTGGGCTTTGTCTCCACTCTGTAATTTCATAATATATATTCCACTTGGTAAATGGCTTGCGTCAAATTCTTGCTCGTGAATTTCACCTGCTTCAAGATATTCATTATTTATTAGTGTAACTACTTCTTCTCCTAATTCATTGTATATCTTTAGCGTTGTAATTCCAGACTCTTCAAGTGTGAAACTTATTGTTGTCGTTGGATTGAATGGATTTGGATAATTCTGATATAAGTTGAACTCTTTCTGAATAACTACCTCTACTTCAACCTCTGGGGAATAGGAAAAAGTACCATCGTTATCAATTTGTTTCAAACGATAAATTATCTTTCCACTATTGACGGTTTTATCTATAAAAGAATATTCTTTTGGTGAATTTGAATTTCCATTTCCTTTAACATATCCAATTTTTTCCCAGTTAGATAAAAAGCTGGAAACCTTCATTATTTTACGCTCGATCTCAAAACCAAAATTATTTATTTCTGTTGCGGTTTGCCAATTGAGTACGACATTCCCATTCTTAACAAATCCATTTAATTCTTTTAATTCTACTGGAAGTGGAGTTGCGTTTTCATATCTAACCAATGTAATATTCATCGTGTATGGAGGAAAGTATCCTGTATAACCAGCTCCAGCTACTACAATTTTACCATCACTTTGAATTTGACAAGAATTCGGTTCAGTGTAAGTTGCCGAAAAAGGTGTATAAACCATTCCACTACCACCTCCAAAAGAATAATCAGTAGAACCATTAGAGTTTATTCTGAATAGTGCATAGGCGTTATCAGAATAACCAGATAAAATTATTTTCCCATCGTTCTGTAAAATAAGCTTATAACAATAATCATTAACTGTCATAATATTTTTTGTTACTTTACCACCTGAACCAAATGTATTGTCTAATGTTCCATCACTATTATATCTAACGCAAGCAAAATCCATATTACTATTTGTTATTTCTGCAATTCCACCGACTAAGATTTTCCCATCAGGTTGAATTTGAATAGATGTGGCTCGATCATATCTGTTATCAAAATCTGTTATTACAATTCCATTTGTACCGAAACTATTATCTAACGAACCATCTGAATTATAACGAACTAAACAAAAATCAGATGTTCCGCTATTTGTCGCTCCAGCAGCTAAAATTTTTCCATCACTCTGGATTTTTATGGAATATAAATCATCATTTCCTGAACCAATTGCTGTTTTTACAATTCCATTACTTCCAAAAGTATTATCTATTGAACCATTAGAATTAAATCTTACTATTGCAAAATCTGTATTGTTTAGATTATTTGCAGAATAGCCACCAACGATTATTTTTCCGTCAGTTTGTAGAGCTAATGATGTTGCATATTCAAATATATTTCCAATATCTGCAGTTACAGCCCCATTCACTCCAAATGAATTATCAGGGGTACCATTAGAATTGTATCTCAATAAACAAAAGTCTCGAATAAAACTTCCATTAAATGTAGTTCCAGCAATTAAAATTTTTCCATCGGGTTGTAAAATTACCGCTTGTCCAATATCATCATAATTTTGAAGATCTTTTACAATAAGACCACCATAACCAAAAGTATTATCCAATGTACCATTTGTATTATATCGTGCAATAGCAATATCATAACTTGTTCCTTGGTAAGTTTTACCAACAACTATAATCTTTCCATCACTTTGAATTGCTAAATCATAACCATAGTCATTGGTTAAGCCAAAATCAGTAATTACTTTACCACTTGAACCAAATGAATAATCAAGAGCCCCATCTTGACTATGTAGAATCCTTATAGATAAAAATATTGTAAGAATAAACATGAATGGCTTCATATTGAGGCAATCCCTTATTTTTTAATTAAAAGCTAAGAAAATATTTTCTCATCGACAATGATTATCAATTGAATGCTATTTCATTTTATAATTTAATTGTGTGGGTAATTTTATAATATTTTTGAAAGTATCTCTATAAAAGGTTTGCTTACTCCTAGAATTATTTAATAGTAATTTCCAAATTGATGAATTTAAGAAAACGAAAACATCAACTAACTGTGTAAAACATTCTTTCATCATTTCACTTTCTATCATTAACAATTCGCAAGCAAATTTGAAATTTCAATTTGTCCAATCATACCTTTTTTCAGAAATTTGTTTCAAAAACCTACAAGTTAGAGAGCATCATGAAAAAGTTATTATTTGTTTCAATATTAAGTTTTATTTCATTACTCTATTCACAAACGCAATTTCCAAAGCGAGAATTTAGAGCTGTTTGGATTGCAAGCGTTCAAAATATTGATTGGCCTTCGAGTAAATATCTTACCACAACTCAACAAAGAAATGAATTTACATCAATGCTCGATTATCTGAAATCGTGCGGATTCAATGCTGTTATTGTTCAAATTAGACCTTCCTGCGATGCGTTTTATGCAAATTCAAAAGAACCTTGGTCAGAATGGTTGATGGGCTCACAGGGACAAGCTCCAATTCCTTTTTATGATCCACTTCAATTTATGATTACTGAAACCCATAAAAGAGGAATGGAATTTCATGCCTGGTTCAACCCATATCGTTCTCAAGTCAGTCAATCAAGTTCAATCCATCCATCTCACATAACTCGAACTAAACCAGAATGGAATTTACAATTCAATTCGCCTTACAAGATGCTTGATCCTGGTTTACCTCAAGTTCGAGAATATGTCGTTAGTGTGATTATGGATGTTGTCAGAAGATACGATATTGATGGCGTTCATTTTGATGATTATTTCTATCCTTATGAAGGAATTCAAAATCAAGATAGTGTATCCTGGTCACTTTACTCCAATGGATTCACTGATAAAGGTGATTGGAGAAGAAATAATGTCAATACTTTTGTCCGAATGGTTTATGACAGCATAATGTCAGTCAAACCAAAAGTTAAATTTGGAATAAGCCCATTTGGAATATGGAAAAATTCAGCTGCTGGCACAAGTGGATTTGAAGCTTACTATGGAATTTACTGTGATGCTGTTGCTTGGTTAAGAGAAAGAAAAGTCGATTACATTATGCCTCAAATTTACTGGGCGTTTGCTAGAACTGCAGCACCTTACGGAAATCTCGTTCCTTGGTGGTCAACAGTTTTGAATGGAAGACATCTTTATGTTGGACACGGTGCTTATAATATGTCAAGCACAAATCCTTTTCCAAATGGAAGTTGGCCTTCAAGTGAATTATGTGACCAGATCAGATTTAATCGGCTCTTTACGAATGTTCATGGCAGTTGCTTCTTCAGTGCAAAACACATTAAGAATAATGTAAAGAATTTCGCTGACTCATTGCGATTAAATCTGTATAAATATCCAGCATTACCACCTACAATGCCTTGGAAAGACTCAATTCCTCCACTTCCACCTGTGAATTTAACTGTTAATGGTAATGCAGTAAGCATCGTCTTAAGCTGGGAAAAACCTGATACAGCAATCGATGGAGATAAACCAAGTTATTTTGTTATTTACAAAGCTGTTGATACTGATTCAATTGATATTAACGATCCAAGAAATATCTTAAAGGTTCTTCCAAACGATACAACAATTTATTATGATGTATTCTCAGTGCAACCAAACAAAAAATATACTTACATTGTAACCTCTGTTGATCGATTGCACAATGAAAGCGCACCTGTGGCGAAAGTTCAATTCATATTAACCGATGTTGATGATCTGGCTACTAATTATGATTATCAGTTATATCAGAATTATCCAAATCCATTTAACCCAACAACGACAATTGAGTTTACCTTGAAAGAAAAAGCATACACAGAACTCGTTGTCTATGATTTACTTGGACGAGAAATCAAAAAATTAATTGCAGAAGAAATGAACAATGGTAAACATTCAATTCAATTTGATGGACAGGACTTGCCAAGTGGGGTATATTTTTATCGTTTGAAATCAGGAAATTTTGTTCAAACTAAAAAGATGATTTTGCAGAAGTAAATTTTCAGAAGAATTCTCTTAGATAAAATTCAATTTCATCGATTGTTTTTTCATCTAAGATAATTGTAACAAATTCAGCGAAGTTGTTTAATACAATAAGCGAATTTATGCTCGCATCTTTTTCTGAAAGATTGACAATCTTCTTTGAGACTGAATGATTTAATTTTCTGACATCTTCATAAATCTGTTTCAATTTATTCATCTGCCAGTCAGGTTCTTCTCCTTTCAACATCTTTACATATTGAGCAAGTAAATAAAAAGCCAGAGCTCGAACTTCTGTTTCTTCAACTGATGCAAAAGGAAGATGAAAATAAAGAAGAGGTTTTAATTTACCCATAATTGGACATCCAGAAGTTACCATCAGTATTCCAAGTAAACTACTAACACCTTGCTGAAGGGAAGTTTTCTTTTCATAATTTCTCGCAGCGGTTTCAACATAAACCTTTACCTGTTCAAAAGAATTTCTATCATTAAATTCTGAAAGTATAAGTTGTAAATTCAGTGCAAGAGGACAATACTCATTTTCTTTTTCATCAAGCGGACAGTGAGGACACTTAAAATTGCTGAGCTTTGCCCAATCAGGAAAATATTTACAAGTTGGTTCAATTATTGAAAGACTTTCTTTATCAACTACAACTGTAATCAGTTTTTCTGAATCATCTTTAAACAAGAAATGATACTTAAAAACAATTGAATTACTTTTGGATGTCATACTTTCACCATTTATTTATTCTTAATTTATAATTTTTATTTTATAAACAAAACTCATTCAATTTAGTACGAACAATCATAAGGCATTTGATTTTTTGTGCGTTGCTAATCTTATAGATAGCTATAAATATTTTTCATATTTTAAAATCCTATGAAACAATACAATGAAAGCTTAAAACCTCAATCTTTAAATACTTTTGATAAGAACATAATCAAAGCAATTAATCATCTGAAAAGAAATGACAAAATTTTGGCTAAAGTGATTAATCAAGTTGGTCCCTGTACACTAAAACCGCAAACTGATCCATTTGAATCAATTATCGATGCGATTATTTCTCAACAACTCTCGATGTTTGCTGCTCAATCTATTTTTAATCGTTTCGTAGAGTATTATAAACCAAAAAAATTTCCATCTCCAGATGATATTTTAAATACAAGCAATGAAGATTTGAGAAAGATCGGTATATCAAATGCAAAAATTCGTTGCTTAAAAGATTTATGTGAAAAAATAAAATCGGGACAAATTCATCTAAACAAAATTCATAAATTAAGTGATGATGAAATCGTCAAAGAATTAACTCAGGTGAAAGGAATTGGTAGATGGACAGCTCATATGTTTTTAATTTTTTCACTTGGAAGATTGAATGTTCTACCAACTGAAGATCTTGGAATCAGAAAAGGAATAATGAAACTTTATCGTCTCCGAAAACTTCCAGATGAAAGAAAAATTTTAGAAATTGCAAAACAAAATCAATGGTCACCTTATTGTTCAATTGCCAGCTGGTACATCTGGCGAAGTCTTGAATTAAAATGAGGTTAAAAATGTTGAAGAAAAATCTTTTAATTGTTTTAACTATTTCTATTTTCATAGGTTGTTCAGCCACAAAAGAACCACGAAATCTTTACTATGCAAAACAAGAAGTTAGATCCTATATTGACGATACAACTCGATATTTAAAAGATATTCGAAAGGTTGTTGAAGAAGCGAAAAAATATGTTGAAAAGAATTTCGATCCATCAAAAAATAATGTAGCCATTTTCGATATTGATGAAACATCCTTAGATAATTTTGAATACATCAAACATTTTGATTTTGGTTTTTCGATGGAAACCTGGGAAATGTGGGTTGACTCGGCTAAAGCAAAAGCTATTGAACCTGTGCTTGAACTTTACAAATTCTTAAAACAAAAGGGGATAAAAGTATTTTTCATAACAGGACGATACGAATCAAAAAATATTAAAAATCCTGATCCAACGATAAAAAATTTAATTGAAGTCGGCTATAAAGATTTTGATGGAATATTTTTCAAACCAAGAACACCAAAAATGAAAACCTCAGAATTCAAAGCTTCAATCAGGAAAAAATTAGTTGAACAAGGTTATTATATTTTCATAAACATCGGGGATCAATTCTCAGATTTTGAAGGTGAATATACTGGCAAAACTTTTAAGCTTCCTAATCCAGCTTATTTAAGCTTTTAAAAGAAAGATTTTTTTGCGTCTTCAATGTTGTCGTAAATTCTTAAAAGTTTATCGAGCTGGGAGACTTCAAATCTTTCATAAACTGATGGTGCTCTTACAACTAAATTCATTTTTCCATTTATCATTATTAGCGAACGATATGCTTCAACAATCACTCCAATCAAAGAACTTTCGATAAATTTTAAATCAGACAAATCCAGAAGTATCTGATAAAATTTTTCTTTATCGATTAGTTCTTTAAAGATCTCTTTCAATTTAATTGAAGTAGAAAGTGAAACGATTTCGCCCGAAATTTTAATAAGACAATAACGATCAAATTTTTCTATCGTAATAATATTATTGTTTTGATTGTTCATCTTTTACTCTCTTATTCAGTAAATTTTCACATCCTTAACATTTTAAAATTAAAACAAGTTCAAAAAACTTTCAGATTTAAATTTCCAGCTCAAGTTTATCAAAAGAAGCAATACAATTTGCTGAAGCGCCAATCTTTTCAAGAAAAGTTTTTGTTTCTTCGAGAAATTTATCTATAAATTTATCATCATACTCTGGATCGTAATGGAATAGATAAAGATTTTTAACTCTTGTGAGTTTTGCGAATATCGCAACAGCTAAATTGCTTGAATGTCCCCATCCAATTCTTCTGTTATAATCTTCGAATGAATAACTTGCATCGTGAACCAGAACATCAGCATCGGAACAGAAATTAATCAAGTCTTTATGATTTTTAACAATTAAACTCTCAATCTCATCAACTGAATGATTATTCTGGATTAATTCATTGTCTGTAAAGTAAACTAACTTTTTATCATCAGCGAATACTTTGTAACCGAGAGTTGGATGAGGATGATTCAGACTTATCGTTTCTATTCTATACTCTGAAGTTTCATAAACAAATCCGCTCTCGATATTATGAAAACTCAAATCGCAATTGAAATATTCCTTTGTAATTGAAAAAAGAGGTGGACTTAAAATCAAATCAAGAATCTCTTCAGTGTTTTTCAAAACATAAGGCTGAGCAAAAATATCGATTTTAAATTCTTTGTTGTATAAAGGTGCAAAAAAAGGCAATCCTAAAATATGATCTGTATGAAAGTGTGATAAAAAAATTTTGATGTTCTTTTGATTGTTCCTGTTGATTAAATCGATTCCAAGTTCACGAATTCCAGAACCAGCATCGAACAAAACAATTTCGTTACTATCATCAAAAGAAATTTCGATGCAGGGTGTATCACCACCATATTTACAGTAATCTTTTCCCGTTACCGGGATCGAACCTCTGGTTCCCCAAAACTTAACTTTCATAACAAAAATTAATAAAAATATTTTTTTCAAAGAATTATTTGAATTTCATTTCTTATTGAAGGAAAAAACCAATGATGGATTTTTACTGCTATTTGGCGAGAAAGAAATTTTTATTAAATTAAATCAGATAAAATCATCTTATTTAGAACTATGTCAGTAATATTTTCTAAAAAATGTGAATATGGCTTGCAAGCAATTCTTTATCTGGCAAGCAAAAATGATAAAGAATTCTTTTCGGCTAAGGAGATAGCCAGAGATTTAAAAATTCCAAAAGAATTTGTATCGAAGATTCTTCAATCGCTTGTAAATTATAAAATCGTGGGATCAAAGAAAGGGAAGAATGGTGGTTTCTTTCTTGCAAAGAAACCAAGTCAGATAAGGTTAATTGATATCGTGGAAGCAATTGATGGAAATGAAGTTTTTGAAAGATGCGTGTTAGGTTTTCCAGATTGTTCTTCAAACACACCCTGTCCAGTTCACAATCAGTGGGGGAAATTGCGAAAAATGGCGTATGAAATGTTGAGTGCAGAAACCATCGATAAATTCACAGACAAAGTTCTGGAAAAACTAAAAGCTATTTAGTCAAATCAAATTATCTTCGAATACTGATATGAGAACAGAAATTGAAACCATCGAAAAACTTAGCGAAAGAAAAAATGGTGAGAAGCAAAAACATAAAAATAAAATTATAAAGAATGACGAAAAGTCGATTCAAAAGACAAGATTTGTTGTTCAAATTCTTTCTGTGCTTCTCTCCATATGGATTGGAATTGAATTTATTCTTTTTGTTGAATTCCTTGAAAGTGGTGGAAAAACTATTTATGTGGAAAGGCCACCAGGCGTTGAAGGATATTTGCCAATCAGCTCATTAATGTCTTTAAGATATTTTCTTGCAACTGGAGAAATTCACTGGGCACATCCTGCCGGTATGTTTATATTTCTTGCAATAGTTATGATGTCATTGGTAATTGGAAAATCTTTTTGTAGCTGGTTCTGTCCAATTGGCTTTTTATCGGAAAATCTTGGTGAATTCGGAGAGAAAATTTTTAAACGAAGAATCAAAATGCCTAAGTTAATCGATTATCCATTAAGAAGTTTGAAATATCTATTGCTTGGATTTTTTGTTTATGTAATTTTCTTTGCAATGGATGTTCTAGCTCTTAAATTTTTTCTCGATAGTCCCTACAATCAAGTTGCTGATATTAAGATGTATTATTTCTTTGCTCACATTTCTAAATTTTCTCTTACTGTGATTATTATCCTTGCATTTCTTTCAGTAATATTTAGAAATTTTTGGTGCAGATATTTATGTCCCTATGGAGCTCTTCTCGGACTAGTCGGTTTACTCAGTCCAATCAAAATTAAAAGAAATGTTGAAATCTGCATTGATTGTGATAAGTGTTCTAAAGCCTGTCCAAATTTTATTGATGTGGCAAAGAAAAAATATGTCATTTCAGATGAATGTACTTCCTGTATGAGTTGTATTGATGCCTGCCCTGTAAAGAACACTTTATATCTTGAAGTTTTTCCGGCAAGAAAAAAATTTTCAAAACGATTTGTGGCTATTGCAATTGTTAGTGTGTTTATGATTATAACTGGACTCGGAATGATTACTGGCAACTGGAAAAATAAAATTAAACTTGACGACTATTTTTATCACATACAAAGAATTGAATCTTCTGAGTATTCACATCCAACTGGCGTTAAAAAATAATCACTATAAATTAAAACCAAACAACAAACAAAAGGAGAGAAACATGAAAAAAATTATTTCAACAATAATCCTATCATTATTTATAACTTCAATTTCTTTTGCACAAAGTCTATCAAAAATTTCAGGTCTCGTTTATTATGATTACTATTATAACTTAAAAAACAAAGATATAAGTAAACAAGACCAGCAAGGATTTCAATTCAGGCGAGTATTTTTAACTCTCGATTTTGATGTAACAAATAAACTTTCAGCAAGATTTCGTTTAGAACCTGAGTATCAAGGACTAAATAGAGAAGGGAACAACAAACAATTTCTCTTTCTGAAAGATATGTTCTTTCAATACAAATTTGATTCATTTCAACTTCTTGCTGGATTAATGCCAACTCCAAATTTTGAAGTAGAAGAAAGATACTGGGGATATCGTTCCGTTGAAAGAACTCAATCGGATTTAAGAGGATGGATTACAATTCGTGATCTTGGCATCTCATTGAAAGGTAAATTAAATGAAAATGTTAATTATGCTGTAATGCTTGGTAATAATAGCTTTCATGGGACAGAAACTGATAAATACAAAAAATTATATTTTCATTTCTTCAGTCTCTTAGGAAATAATATAGGCGCCTCTGTTGATTTCAATTTTGCAAATGGTCCACAAAACAAAAATGTTCTTTACTCTAAGCTTGGATTATACCGCTCAACAAATAATTATTCTGGTGGATTAACTTTTGTTTATGGATTGAGACAAAAGTTATTATCAAATGATGAAAATTTAAATGAATATGGTTTATCTGTTTTTGGTAACTACAAACTCTCCGATGATTGGAAAGCTTTACTTCGATTTGATATTTATGAACCAAATACAAAAGCTTCATCCGACAGAGAATTTACACTAATTGGCGGTATTGATTATAAACTTGATAAGAATTTAAGTTTGATTCCAAACATCATTTACAACGATTATGAAAATCGAAACTTTCAAGACGATGTAACTTTCAGGCTTACATTCCATTATCAATTTTAGGTTGAGATATGAAAAGTGGAATCAAAAAAATAATTGACTATATAATTCCACCTAAGAACTGGATTGTTGCTGTTTCTTTCATTGCTGGTGTTTTTGCGGGACTAGCTATTCTTGTCCTTTACATTTCAAATGCACCATCTTATCTGTCAGACAAACCAGAAGCTTGTATTAATTGCCATGTAATGACGCCTCAATACATCACCTGGCGAAATTCAAGTCATGCCAGAGTAGCAACCTGTAATGATTGTCATATTCCTCAGGATAACATTGTTAGAAAACTTTATTTCAAAGCTAGTGATGGATTAAGACATTCAACTATCTTTACATTTAGATTAGAACCTCAAGTAATTCAAATTAAAGATGCTGGCAAAAAAGTAGTTCAAGAAAATTGCATCCGCTGTCATCAAAACTTGATAAATCAAACAGAATTGGTTAAAGTAAGTTATACAAAATTTACACACGGTAAAGATAAATTATGCTGGGATTGTCATAGAGAAACTCCACACGGTCGAGTTAATAGTCTTGCATCAACTCCTTATGCTCGAGTTCCAAAATTAAATCCAATTTTACCTGATTGGCTGAATGAATTTTTTAAAACTCAAAACAAATAAAAAGAGGAGAGAACTATGAAACCAATTAGAGAATTAATCAAAGATAAACCTTGGGCTGGTTGGTTACTTTTTACATTAACTGCTGTTATTGTTTTTCTTCTCGGACTTTTTGCTTCATCAATTGTAGAAAGAAGAAGCGAGTCAATGATGTTGCAACAGGTAAAACCCATTGCTGAATGGGAACCAAGAAATGAAGTCTGGGGAGAAAATTATCCACGAGAATACGAAACTTATTTACTGACAAAAGACACAACTTTTTACTCAAAATATGCTGGTAATGGTCATATTGATTTACTTGAAAAATATCCAAATATGGTTATTCTTTGGGCGGGCTATGCTTTCTCACGAGATTACAATCAAGCGAGAGGACATTATTACTCGATCACTGATGTGAGGAAGAGTTTAAGAACTGGCGTTCCACAACCTGCAACTTGCTGGACTTGTAAAAGCACAGATGTACCAAGACTTATGAGCAAAATGGGTGTAGCTAATTTCTATAAAGCAAAACTTACTGATTTAGGTCCAGAAGTTTTAAATCCTATTGGTTGCCAAGATTGTCACGATCCAAAAACTATGCATTTAAGAATTACTAGACCCGCACTCGTCGAAGCGTTTCAAAGACAAGGTAAAGACATTACAAAAACAACTCATCAAGAAATGCGTTCACTTGTTTGTGCACAATGTCATGTTGAGTATTATTTCAAAGGTGAAGGTAAGTATCTAACATTCCCTTGGGATGAAGGAATTTCAGTCGAAGCTATGGAGAAATATTATGATGAGATCGAACATGTTGATTTTGTTCATGCATTGAGCAAAGCACCAATACTTAAAGCTCAACATCCCGATTGGGAACTTGCCCAATTTGGAATTCATGCTCAAAGGGGAGTAAGCTGTGCTGATTGTCATATGCCATACAAAAGCGAAGGTGGAGTAAAGTTTACAAGTCATCATGTTGTAAGTCCATTAAAAAATATTTCTGGTTCTTGTCAGGTATGTCATCGTGAAAGCGAAGAAACTCTAAGACAAAATGTATACGACAGACAGGATAAAGTAAGAGAACTACTCGACATTGTTGAAAATAGTTTAGTAAAAGCACACATTGAAGCTAAAACAGCCTGGGATAATGGTGCAAAAGAAGAAGATATGAAACCAATTTTAAAATTAATTCGTCAGGCACAATGGAGATGGGACTTTGTTTCTGCAAGTGTTGGTGGACCATTTCACGCACCACTCGAATGTGCAAGAATTTTAGGCAATGCGATTCAAAAAAGTGAGCAAGCCAGAAACGAATTGACAAAATTACTAATTAAGCTTAATGTAAAACTTCCAATTCAATATCCAGATGTATCCACAAAAGCTAAAGCACAAAAATACATTGGACTTGATATGCAAAAACTATTCAAAGAGAAAGAAGAATTTTTAAGAACAGTTGTAGCTGAATGGGACAAAAAAGCAGGAAAGAAATATTGATGAATTAACGGACATCTAAAAATTAAATCACAGGTCATCCTGAATTATATTTTTATTCGGGATGACCTTTTTAATTTCAATCTTTAAAATCTCTTATCAAATCGAAAAATAATATGTTTTCTCGCATATACTAAAATCTTGTTTTTATCTTTTTATTTTTCAAGATATTTAATCGTGGGTATTTCTAAAATTTCTTTGATCTATTTAATCACTATTTTCATAATCACGAAGAAAGTAAGGAATGAAAAACATCACGATGAAACTTAAAACTGCTAATCCAACAAACATATAACCAATCTCTTCAGCATATTCAATCATTCCGACTTTGTTTAATATCCAGTTCCAATCGTGAGCGCCACCAATTATTCGAAGCTTCATCTTATTTGCATCATCAACATAAACACTGATGTTAATAAAATTATGTCCAAGCCAGAAAAAGAAAATTTGAGAAAGATATTTTTGACCTTTAAACAAAAACACCAATCCAACTCCAATTGGTAAAATAATTTGCATTAATGTTCCGCCGAGAAACTGAACAAATTCACCAAACAAACCAAAAATTAAATGGCCAGGTTCGTGAATAAATAAATCAATTAAATCTAAAAATGTGTAACTGCCCCTGTTGATGAGAAAATAAATTCCTGCAAAAGAAAGAATGTAACTTAACCAGTAATTCTTAATATGTAATTTTATTGTTTCAATCACTTATAATTAAATTTTATTTCGATGCAAGTTTTTCATAGTAATTTTTATAATCGAGAATTGCTTTGAAAATAGCTTCAGCAATTTGCTGCTGTCCTTTTTCACTTCTCAAGTATAGTTCATCTTCCGGATGATTTATATAACCTGTTTCAATTAATACACTTGGCATTGAAGCACCAACAAGGACAAAAAATCCAGCCTGCTTAACTCCGTTATTCTTTATTGGAAGATTTCTTCCAAATTTTTCTGAAACCAATTCAGCAAATTTTTCACTATGCTTGACATTTGCAGTCGACGCCATTGCAGTTAAAATGAAATTTTCGTCACTAAGATGTTTGTATCTTTCCTGATAACCTTCCTCAAGTTTTAT
>Ga0123519_10007693_pt1 | contig 16606 bp, 12 predicted proteins | sample YelNatPaOPRAMG02_FD_87396 | JGI IMG/M metagenome (GOLD analysis project Ga0123519, IMG submission 87396) | Hot spring microbial communities from Yellowstone National Park - Yellowstone National Park OP-RAMG-02 (version 2) | ecosystem: Environmental > Aquatic > Thermal springs > Hot (42-90C) ... | reverse complement strand
TTTGGCCACGGTTCATCCTCTCTGGGAAAAGGTCGGCTCCTGAAGCTTAAGGGATTCTAGTGGCTGGAGAACGTTGAGCACCTAGCGTAGGTGCCCTTTGGCTTGGTATTCGGCGAATAGCTTGCCCCAGGGGGCTTCCTCGCGCCAACGCTCGAAAATATGACGCTCTTTAAGGGGCCAACGGTAGTAATCGTGATAGACCTCGGAAACAAGAGCTGTCAGATGAACAAGAGGGGTGTGGAAGAGCAGTTTTTGTAGCACCTTGGTTGGCCCGTACCAAGAGAGCCAACCCATCACGCGGTGGAAATTGACCCCGACCCGAAAGTGCCAGTTCTCGCCCGAGATGTCGTCTCCGACGACCTCGATCTCTCGGGGGTCGCCAACGCCCAGGCCTTGCTCGTGAGCCAGGCGGATGTAGCCGATCTTCAGGGGATCAAAGCCCATCAGCTGCGCAGCGATGGCGTCAATGGCCACTTGGTCGCCGCTGGCTAGGATGACGTTCTTCTCCTCTGGCTTCATCACCCGAGGGCCTGTGCCATTACCCGCGGTGGTCCCATCCATCACCGCAAAGATCCCCGCGTGAATCTCCTTCTGGATGTGTAAGAGATCGACCAACGTCTCATGAATCCAAGAATGGGTGTAATGGCGGTTCGTGGTCAACAGGCCGCCGAAGGCGTTTTTCATGGCCCCTGTAGTCGTGGTGTAGATATGACATTTGACCGTAGGCAGATGAACGATGCTCTTGCCGATAAAGTAATCGGGCACGCGGATCCCCTTGGGGTAGATGCGATGCAATACGTTCATCTTAGCCTTGGGCTCAAAGGGAACCCAGCTCATGTCGCTCTCTTTGAAGTTATAAAGCACAGGGATGCTATAGCGCTTGAAGATAGGCAAATAGTTATTGAGGTCCTCACCCTTGAAAGCGCTGGTGACCACCGTCTTGTTCTGCACGCAGACAAGCTTGCTGTAGCCTCGCTTGGTTAGGGCCAAGATCGTGCCCTCTAGCTGCCAAGGGGTCGTGTTCGCGCTAGGAAAGGGGTAGTGCCAGGAGATGTTGTCCTTCAGGATAACCGTTTTATCGGTAGGGAGAAAACGTTCTACGCCTGCCAAGCCCAGCAAGCGGTCATAATCCTCAAGGACAGTCTCCGGCCTCGTTCGTAGTACGGCAACTTGCGCTCGTGTCGTCATGGCCACTCTCCTCGCTCTCAAAAGGCAGACCGAAACTTGAATCAGGTTAATGGCTAAGCAAACTGCGACACGCATTGTATAATGGCTTGTCGTTTGGGTCAAGCGGCGCGTTGTCCATGAGGGCCAAATAATGCTAAAATATGGCTTATACACCATACGAGGAGAGGCGTGGTGAAAGCTTGGCATAAGGCGGGTATCGCTTTAGGCGCTGCAGGGTTTGCAGGGGTGGTGCTGCTGCGCTGCCTCTGGTTCAAGCGCACGGGGCTCCCTCAACCATGTGAACAACGGACGTTGGATGTCGCGGGCCAGCGGTTGGCCATTGCCCATATACGGCGGGGCCATCGGCGTTTGGTCGTTACAGCTCATGGGCTTTTGCGCAGCATGAACGATCACAATATGGTGTCCCTGGCCAGGGCGCTGGGAGAGCATTTCGATGTGCTCTCTTTTGACTTCCCCGGTCACGGGGCCAGCTCAGGGGTCTGTACTATCAGCTTTGCGGAAGCTGCTCGTAGCCTTCGGAAGGTGATTGATCACGGACGCGCTTTGGGTTATGAGAGGATCGGCGTTGTCGGCTACTCCATGGGCGCCGCTGCGGCGATCCTCGCCGCAGCCGAGGGCGCGCCCGTGGACGCGGTGGTGAGCGTGAGCTGTCCTGGCAGCTTGCCTCAGAAAGCGACCCTAGGTGAGCGACCTCTCGGTTGGCCTTGGCGTTTTTGGGCCAAGTTGATGGGCACGCGCATCGCGCCGAAGGTGAACCTTGGCCCATTGCCCATTGAACGGGTGGGGCAGGTTGCCCCTATCCCTCTACTCATTGTACACTGCGGCCTGGACACTTTGGTGCGTCGGGAGGATTCAGAAACTCTCTTTGCGGTGGCCAGGCCGCCGAAGGATTATCTTTATGTGCCTGGGGCGTTACATGCCCAGCCGAACTCGGCCATCCCCCAGATCGTTGCCTGGCTTGAGAAGAGGATACCCTAGCCATAAGGCTAGAGAGGTTACAATATATATTTCCCGGGAGGTAGGATGGCGCGTTCATTCTCTGGCAAGATCCTTCGGGTTAACCTGACCCAAGGGACCATCACGGTGGATGAGCCCGGCGTGGCCTATTTTCGGCGCTACATGGGCGGTTGGAATATCATCGCAGATACGCTGCTGCGTGAGCTCCCGCCCAAGGTGGACCCTTTGGGCCCGCAGAACAAGCTCGTCTTTGCTCCTGGCGTGCTGACGGGCCTGGCCTTCTCGGGCGCCTCGCGGAACGCCATCGGGGCTAAAAGCCCGCTCACGGGCGCTTTCGGGGCCGCAGAGGTGGGAGGCCAATGGGGCGCAGAGCTTAAACGAGCCGGCTTTGACGCCTTGATCGTTGAAGGGTGCGCGCCCAAGCCGGTTTATCTGTGGATCAAAGACGGGGAAGCGGAGCTACGCGATGCTGAGCACTTATGGGGCAAGACCACGGGCGAGACGTTGGCGACCCTGCGGGCGGAATTGGGGGAAAGGCGCCTGGGTTGTGCGGTGATCGGGCCGGGCGGAGAGAACCTCGTGCGCTACGCTTGCATCATGAACGAGACCAAAGACGCCGCCGGGCGCACGGGCCTGGGGGCGGTCATGGGCTCCAAGAAGCTCAAGGCTGTCGTCGCAAAGGGCACCAAACCGGTGAGGGCAGCCGACCCGGAGAAGATCAAGGAGCTGGCCCAGTGGATGGCCCGTGGGGTAGAGGCAGGAGAGCAGGCTGCTTGGGCGCACCAATATGGTACCGGCGCGCACATTGAGGATATGTTGCCCACCGGCAATTTGCCCATTCGCAACTTCCGCGATGGTGAGTTTCCCGGCGCGGCGGATATCAGCGCCAACGCCTTGTTGGAGAAACTGGGCATAGGGATGGACGGCTGTTGGGCTTGTGCGGTGCGTTGCAAAAAAGTGCTTAAAGCCAAGGCTCCTTACCGCATTGATCCCCTCTATGGCGGGCCAGAGTATGAGAGTATTGCTTCGCTGGGCTCATGCTGTGGGGTGGACGATCCATATGCCCTCTGCAAGGCGAACGAGTTATGCAATGCCTACTCGCTGGATACCATTTCTACAGGCGTGACCATCGCCTTCGCCATGGAGTGTTTTGAGAATGGGCTATTGACCTTAGCAGATACGGATGGCCTAGAACTGCGCTTTGGCAACGGCGAGGCGTTGGTGGCAGTCGTCGAGAAGATCGCCCATCGTCAGGGAATCGGGAACTTACTGGCCGAGGGCTGCTGGCGCGCCGCGCAAAAGATCGGCAGGGGCTCAGAACGCTTTGCTATGGCGGTAAAGGGGCAGGAAATGCCTATGCACGAACCGCGTTTCAAACGCGCCCTGGCCATCGGCTACGCGGTTTCGCCTACAGGGGCAGACCATTGTCATTCGTTGCACGATTCCGGTTTGGTGAATGCCGGCGAAGACGGCCTTCTACCGCCGAGTTTGTTGCGGAGCCTCGGCGTATTGGAGCCTATGGCCCTAGAGAGCCTGGGTCCCGAAAAAGTGCGGGCGGCCATATATCACTCGGTTTGTCAGGTATTGAATAATTGCCTGACTCTTTGCCTGTTTGTGCCTTGGTCTATGCAGCAGAAGGCGGAGCTCGTGCGCGCAGCCACAGGCTGGGATGTGACGGATTACGAGCTTTTTAAGGTAGGGGAGCGTGCCTTCACGTTGGCGCGCGTCTTTGACGTTCGCGAGGGGTTCACCGTTGAGGATGACAGGCTGCCGGAGCGCTCCTATGGCCCTACCACAAGCGGGCCTTTAGCTCAAGGAGGGATAGATCGCGAGGTGCTGCGGGAGGCTGTGCAGACCTTTTACGGTATGATGGGCTGGGATGAAGCCAGCGGCGTGCCGCGCCCGGCCAAGCTGCAAGAGCTGGACGTTGCCTGGGCTATTGAGTGCCTTAAAGGGAAAACATAGGTGCTGGCTCATTACGATTTGTCAGCGAGGGTCCCTTGAGCCAAGCGACCGCCGTCAGCGCCCGTCAGAGACGCGATCTGACCTCCGGCAGTTTAGGCAAACATATCCTGACGCTTTCTCTTCCCTCGGCGACGGAGATGGCGCTCTTTAGCGCTATTGAGCTTGTTCACGCCTTTTGGCTAGGGCGCCTTGGAGGCACGGCCCTGGCCGCCGTGTCTATGAGCAACACGTTGCGCCTGGTGATCATCAGCCCCATGATGGGCCTCTCGGTGGGGGGCATGGCTATGGTGGCCCGACACATTGGGGCACGTGACCAACAACATGCTGATCAGGCCACCATGCAGACGTTCTTGCTCATCGTCCTTTTGAGCATCCCCCTAATCATCCTGGGGCAAGTGTGGGGCGCAACCTTCTTGAAATGGATGGGCGCAGAGGGAGCGTTACTTGATGAGGCTGTAGCGTACTTACGCATCATCTTTGCCGGGCTATTTTTCATGGAATGTTTGCCCACGCTGAGCGCCGTCATTCGGGGCGCAGGGCATCCTGAGTATACTCTGCGCATCAACATCGCCAGCATCGCGGCTATGATGATCTTGGAGCCGTTGCTCGTATTCGGTCTAGGGCCGGTGCCTCGCTTGGGCGTGCGCGGGGCAGCCTGGGCCTCGGTGCTCTCCAGTGCCGTGGGCGTTGTTGGTCAGGCCATTACGCTCCTATATGGTAGCGCCGGCGTGCGCATCCATTGGCGTGATCTTCACCCTGATTTGACGATGATGTGGCGCATTCTCAGGATCGCCCTGCCTACCTCGGCGCAGCGCTTCTCGCCTAACTTGACGAACGCCTTATTGATGAGGTTAGTATCCTCCTTTGGGGCCGATGTGCTGACTGCTTACAGTTTACTAGGCCGTCTAGTGGGTTTCCTTCAGGCTCCGAGTTTTGGCCTTAGCCTGGCCGCGGCTACTTTGGTGGGGCAGAACCTTGGCGCTAAAGAACCGGCGAGGGCCGAGCGAGCGACGAACTTGGCAGCACTCTCATCCCTATTCCTCTCTGCATGCGTCTTTGGCCTCTTAAGCCTTTGGGCTACGCCGATTTTGGGCTTGTTCGGGGCCTCTGGGGCCGTGTTAGCTACGGGAGTTGCGGCAGCTCCCTACTATTTGCTCGTGGGCACAGCTTCGGGTTGGGCGCAGGTTGTGGGAAGCGCTTTGGGGGGTGCGGGCGATACAGTTGCCTGGATGTGGATCAACATAGGCTCTCTGTGGTTAGTGCAGTTGCCCCTCTCCTGGGCGCTTTCCCATGGCTTGCGCCTGGGACCGGTGGGGATATGGCTCGGGCTGGGAATCAGCTTCGCCGTGGGTGCTGTGGCTCTCACCATCCGCTTTAGGCGGGGACGCTGGAAGACAATCGCCCTGTAGTGACGCTCAGCTAACCAGCTCCTTGTGGAAAGTCCAGTACGCCCGCCCAATGGTAGCTCCTACGGCGCGGGCGTAGAAACCCAAGGGGCCGGCCCAGCCGATTTCGGCGCGACGCTCGCCCCGGTCACGGATGGAGCGCAGGCACATCTTGAGCAAAGCTCCACCGATTCCCTTGCGGCGATAGTCAGGGTGGGTGCCCGTCGGCCCGAAGCGGCTCAGGCCCGTCACATCATAGACGGCGAAAGCGATGATCTGCGAATCGGCCAGGGCGATGAAGAGGGGAGGCGGCACGAAACAAGCCGCATCCATGACTTCTTGCTGCCAGGGAGCGCTGAAGTGAGTCAGGGCGAATTCGGCGGCTGGGGTGATCTCTTCGGGGCGGGAGCGTCGGAGGATGATTCCCTCGCGAGCGAGGCGGGCCTCGTCCTCCGCGGTTTCCAGATCGGCGCGGTGCAGGTCGACGTCCATATCCACCCTGGTCACGCGGTCGGTCTCATATCCTCGTTGCATCAAAAAGACCACGGCATCGGTGTGATGCAGGTCAACGCCGGGCACGAGATAGTTCGGAGCGACTCCTTCAACGACGACCTGCTCGATGCCCCGCGCGCGCAGCTGAGCTTCAATTTCCTCAAACAACCTTGTGGCGATCCCTCGGCGACGATGTGTTGCGCGGACGGCAAAGGCCTTGACCACGCCTCGCTCGCCGCGAATACAGGCGATGCAAAAACCCACGGGCTCTCCGCCATCCTCGGCCACTAAGAGTAGCTCTGGCAGGCAGGTGGGATCGCCGAACGTGCGATAACGCAACCATTCAAGCTCCGGCTTCAGGCAAAGATCCGCTTCAGCGATCAGAGCCAGCACATGGGGGAGGTGATCGGGCCTCATGGACGTCAGTTGCATATTCTTTACACCTCTCTTTGCGCGGTACGGTTTTCTCGCAATATGGACGGGTGGCCAATAAGCTAGACGCTGGCCAAGGCCTGAATCATTATAGCTAAGGGGCGAGGGAAAGGCCCGGTGCAGATACGATTTGGTGCAATCTCGGCCGCGTAGTATAATGAGATTTGGAGAGGTCGCATAGCCTGGTCGAGTGCGCACGATTGGAAATCGTGTAGGCGATGAGCCTCGCGGGTTCAAATCCCGCCCTCTCCGCCTGAATTTGCCTTAGCAACCCCAGCAATTTAAGCCAAAGCATGCCGAGATATTCGTAGATGGCCCGTTCGCTGTTATAGAGCGCATCGGCGTTCGGGAAGATAGATTCCACGAGGAAAACGCGTACTAGGCCGGTGCGATAGTCCGTCGGGGCGGGGATGGGGTGCATCCCGTAGCTTTCAAATAGGGCCAATGCGCGCGGCATGTGTGAGGCGGAGGTGACTAATTCCATCGGCGCCTGGCCGATGATCCCGGCGAGATTGCGCGCTTCGTCGTCCGTATCTTGGGAGAGGTTACATACTATTACCCGGCTCTCGTCGACCCCTAACAGCTTGACGAAGAGCAAGTTGGTGAGTGTGGCCGGATTCAGATGCGGGTCAGCGCCGCGCCCGCCCGAGAGGACAAGCTTGCTGTTCGGACAACGCCGGAGGATGCGTACACCCTCTACCAGCCGCGCCATGGCCCCTCCATCTACTTGGCGGGTGATGGGATAACCTGCTACTGAGGGGATACCACCTGCCAATACCACTACGTATTGGATCTCGTTCTCGGGCAAGGGAACGTGATCGTGTGAACCATAAGGCGGATAGCGCCCTTCTAGAGGCGAGATGAGCATCTCGCCCACGGCTTCCGAGCTGAATAACAGGAGCAGCAATACCCCAAGCGTTACGAACACCTTGCCCGCCCTTTGCCGCCGAGTAAACCATAGCAAGATCAGCCCCAAGGTGGCTAACCCCAGACTGAACGGCAAAGGGAAAAGGAAGCGCGAGACGAGTTTCTTGAGGATGAACGCTGTAGCTCCCATGCGCTGAGGTTACGCCCTCGCGTAGAATGCGCGTTGCTTTACCTCATCGCGGTCGACCTGCATGGTATAGACCTCCGCCTCGCAGTCTCCAGGGTAAGGCGTATGCACCACCAGTTGCACCAGATACCAGGGCGAGTTAGGGCCAAGGGTCAGGCATTCTCCAGCCATCGGTATACGGGCAAACTCGCGCACTTCGTTCTTCCAGTCGTATTTACCCGGGCTTCTCGTCCACAGGCGTACTTTCATGGGCGTTTCCTTTCTAGCTCTTTATCGGTTGCTTCCCATTGTTGTTTACTGGGTGAAACCCGTGGGGCCTTGATTCGTTACGCAGACTAGCCGTATCCTCAGCAGCGTTTAAAAAGATAACATAACACCGATCTGCATGTCAAGCTCGGTTGCTGGAAACATGACGTACCGCTCTTCGGGCGGCTAGCGCCCCTGGCTTGCATCAGCCCCATCAACGTGTTATGCTGCCTGCGTAGCAAACCTTTATTAGCCGGCAGCTTGGCCGAGATGACGGAAGGAGCAAAGACCGATGATCAAAAGGATAGACCTGTGTGGGCAATGGGATTTCAAGGAAGCCGATACAGAAGCTTGGAAAAAGGGTGCCGTTCCCGGCTGCGTACAGCTCGACCTTATGCGTTTGGGTGAGGTCCCCGATCCTTTCTACGGTTTGAACGAGATTCACATGCACCGCCTAGAGGAAAAGGAATGGGTCTATCGTAAGGAGTTTGTTATTCAAGGGGGAGACCTGGCAGATAAGCAGGTGGATCTCGTCTTTGAGGGCATTGATACCTATGCCGAGGTGTACCTCAATGGTTGGTACGTGGGGCGAGCGGAGAACATGTTCATTCCCTATCGTTACGACGTCGTCGACATCGTAAAGCCGGGCAAGAACATATTGGAAGTTCGCCTCCTTTCGCCTCTGACCACGATCAAGGATTTGGAGAGGAAGAGTCCCATTGTCTTGCAATCAAGCTGTGAGAGCGCCCGGCCCTACATCCGCAAGGCTCAGTACGCCTATGGTTGGGACTGGGGGCCACGTATCGCCCAAGTAGGGCTTTGGCGCCCGGTCTACCTGGAGCTGATTCGCTATGCCAGGATCGTTGCGCCCTTTTGCTACACGGAGAGTCTGACGGAGAACTCGGCCCGTGTGCGTGTTACAGCCACGGTAGAGAGCTTCATGGAGGATGAAGAGCGGGAAATGCCCGCCTTAGAGGCGGCCATCAGCATCTCTCTGAACGGGGCTGTGCAGGCTCAGGCCAGAGTGCCCGTACGGGATATCCGGGGCGAGAACGCTCTGGAGGCTACCTTGACGATCAGAAATCCGCAGCTCTGGTGGCCCAACGGTATGGGGCAGCAACCCTTGTATGACGTTCATATCACCCTCCTATCCGGCAACAAGCGCGTAGATGACATCTCGTTCAAGACCGGGATTCGCACGGTGGAGATCCTCCAAGAAAGCGACCGCGAGGGCAGAAGCTTTATCTTCAAGGTAAACGGCGTCAAGGTCTTTGCCAAGGGCGCGGATTGGGTTCCCGCCGACAACCTTCTGCCCAGGTTGACCCGCGAGGATTATTACCGATACATCAAGCTGGCCCAAGAAGCCAACATGAACATGCTGCGGATCTGGGGCGGCGGGATTTACGAGGATCCGGCCTTTTACGATGCTTGCGACGAGATGGGGATCATGGTGTGGCAGGACTTTATGTATGCCTGTGCCCAATACCCCGACGAGTTCGATTGGTTTCAGGAGTTGGCCCGAGGAGAAGCCGAAGCTGTGATGATCGCCCTGCGCAATCACCCTTCTATCGTGCTTTGGTGTGGCAACAACGAGAACAATTGGGGCTTTGACGAATGGTGGAAAGTCGGCCAGCCCAAATACCTGGGCAACTATATTTATCGGGAGATCCTCCCCGAGCTCTGTGCAGAGCTTGACCCCTCTAGGCCCTATTGGGTGTCCAGCCCCTATGGAGGGGAGCATCCCAATAGCCCCACCGAGGGCGACCGTCACTCCTGGACGGTTTGGAGTGGCTGGCAAGACTATAGCGGGTATCTCTCCGATACGGGCCGTTTTCTCAGCGAGTTCGGTTTCCAGGCCATGCCCACCTGGAAGACGGTGCTCTCCTACACGGCCCCTGAGGATCGCCATGTGCTCAGCCCGGTGGTTTTGAGCCATAACAAGATGACCGAAGGGATGGAGCGCTTAACGCGCTTCATGGTCGGCCGACTGGGGTTCCCCAAAGATTTCCAGAGTTTTGTTTACCTCAGCCAGTTCAACCAAGCTGAGGCGATCAAGACCGGTGTGGAGCACTGGCGTTTGCGCAAATTCATGACTGCCGGGACGCTGTATTGGCAGTTCAACGATTGCTGGCCGGTGGCCAGTTGGTCCTGTTTGGACTATTACAAACGCAAGAAGGGCCTGTACTATTACTCGCGCAAGTTCTTTGCGCCTCTCTGGCCCGTCCTGAGGCTAGAGGAAGGCCATCTCGTCCTTTATGGGCTCAATGATCGGTTGCAAGAGGCCAAGGGACACGTAAGGATCACCACCTATAACCTAGATGGCCGCCAGCTCGCCGAGAAAACCTTGCCGGTGACGCTTCTGGCCAACGATGTGACCAAGATCGCCAGCTTCTCTTTGACCGATCTGGGGATCGGCTACAGCCCGCGGGTGCTTCCCGTAGACGGAAACGGCACCACTCTACCTAAAGAGCACAATGGAGAGCTTTTGGATACGGTGGCCTTTGTTGAGCTGAGCGTTGATGGCGAGTCTTACACCAACTATCTTGTCTTTGACCGCTTTCGCGTCCTGCGCCTCCGCCCGCCCAAGATCGCCGTGGAGGTCAAGGGCCGGACGATCACCCTGACGAGCGATGTGCCTGCCTTCGGCGTCTTTGTAGAGACCGAAAGGGATGTGGATCTTTCGGATAACTGCCTCAACCTGGAGCCGGGCAAGCCCTATGGCATTGAGTGTGCCGGAGAGCCGGGTGGGGTAGCGGTGTATGATTTGACGGCCATGATCGCTATCGTGTGAAGTTGTGCTCTCGGCTTGCGGCTGGGCCGAAAGGGATTATAATGCCGCCGTGCAAGTTACCAGCTTTTGAACGTGGGAGGCAGGCAATGGATAAGGTGCGCTATGGGATCGTCGGCGTGGGCGGCATGGGCACGGGCCATGCCCACACGATGAGGACGATTGAAGAATGTATGCTCGCCGCTGTGTGCGATATCGTCCCTGAGGTGGCCAAGGAGCGGGGTGATGAGTTCGGCGTGCCCTATTGTACAGACTACCATGAGCTGATTGACCGGCCCGATGTGGACGCCGTGGTGGTGGCTACGCCACACTACTTTCACCCCGAGATCTCCATCTATGCCATGGAGAAGGGCAAGCCGGTCATCTCTGAAAAGCCCATCGCCGTGACCGTCTCCCAGGCAGACGCGATGGTTGAGGCCGCCAAACGCACCGGCACGCCTTTCGCCGTGATGTATCAGACGCGGAGCGAGCCCGTCTGGCGGGCGGCTTGGGAGATCGTCAAGGCCGGAAGGCTGGGGGAACTCTACCGCACCATGCTGGTCTATGCTGACTTTCGCAGCCAGGCCTATTATGACTCGGCCGGCTGGCGGGCTACTTGGAAAGGGGAGGGGGGAGGCGTGCTGATCAACCAAGCGCCTCACGCCCTGGATCGTTTTACCTGGTTAGGTGGCTTACCCAGTAGGGTAACAGCCTACACTGCGACTCGCAACCATCGCATTGAGGTGGAAGATGTCGCCGCGGCCATGTTGGAGTATCCCAATGGCGCGGTGGGCTATGTTTATTGCTCGACCACCGAGGCCCCTGGGACCGAATTCATGGAACTCTCGGGCGAGAAGGGCAAGTTGCGGGTCTTGGGACGCGAGATCAGGTTCTGGGAGGTGCCTCAAGGGGTAAAGGGATTCAGCGATACTTCCACCGAGATGTGGAAGGCCCCGCAAGTTGTGGAAGTGCCCGTGCAGTTGCCCGAGGTAGAGTCCGGTCATCGGGCCATCCTGCGCAATATGGCCCGCCATATCCTCTACGGCGAGGAGTTGATCGCGCCGGGGGTTGAGGGGATCAAGACGGTGGAGCTGATCAACGCCATGATCCTCTCCGGCAAAACCAAGAAGCCGGTGGACATCCCCGTAGATCGGGCGCGTTACGATGCCTTCCTAGAGAGGCTCAAGAAAAGGTCCAAACGTAAGATCGTCGGGCCGGATAAGCGCATCACCGACGACGTACATCACTAGCTTGGCACTTTCAGCATCGCTTTAGCCGTCGGTGGCCTGCTTATTGATGTAGGCCGCTGACGGCTTCTTGTTTGCCCTAGGTGCTGTTATCCGCCTCGCGCGTCCAGACGCGCAGCCCAAAGCGACTTAAATAGATGGGGATGTTTTGGAAGAGCGGGTTGGTCTCCTCAATGGCCCGGATCATGGCGCGTTTTTGGCTCATGGAGGAGCCACTGAGCAGGGTGATGGAGCCCCCTTCTCCGCCGGCGCCGTTGACCTTCCAGCCTAACGCCCCATACGCCTTGGCCACCTCAATGACTTGCTGCGCCTCGGTGCTGACCAATTTGGGATGCAGGTTGCGCTGGGCCTCCGTGTTGGCGATCATCGCCCGCCCCAAGGCAGCAAAGTCTCCTGTGTAGAGCGCGTCGCGCGAGAGCTGCGCCGTCTTGCGCAAGGCCTCCAGCTTCGGACAATCGGGGCCGGCGTCCTCCAGGCTTTGGATGACCATCTTGTGCACCTCGGAAGAGCTGTGGGACTTGCCCAGGAAGATCAAGCTCAGGCGGCGCTCTAGCTCCCACCAAACCTCGTTAGAGACAAAGATAGGCGATACTGCTGCATAAGGGTAATCAAACATCTCAATGTAATTGATGCCCCCGAAAGCCGAGCAGAGCTGGTCTTGGATGCCGCTCTGTTGGCCCAGTATCTCGGTCTCTATGCGGTGGGCAGCATACGCGACCTCAATGGGAGTCATGCGCGTGGGCGTCAGCCGGTCCAGTGCGCCGATGAGGGCCACGCTCACCGCTGCGGAGGTCCCCGTGGAGCAGCCCGCAGGAGCCTCGGAGAAGATAGAGATCTGCACGGAGATATCCGCTGGCACGCCCATGTAGTCAATGGCTGCCTCTAACAGGGGGTGGTGTATCCATTCGTGTCGCTCGGACTTGGGGAAGACGGCGTAGCGCTGGCCAAAGTTCTCGGCGTGTAGGATGACGCGATCCTCCTGTTCCTGACGTGGATAGACCTCGATTTGCACCTCTACGTAGGGATATACACCGATGTTAAAGACCCGGCCATGTTTAGCAAACCAAGTGTCCGTCCAACCGCCATTATCGCAGATGCGAATGGGAGCTACGCTGTTGATGATGCGTATAGGACGACGGGAGCTTGTCATCGTTTGCCCTCCAGATCAACTCCTAAAATAGCCCTTTGGCACGTACATCTACATTTCATTCTACCTGTCAAAGCGCTTCCTGTCCAGCTCCAGGTAGCTTTTTCAACGGGGACGGCAGGATGTGCAACCGCGAGTTGCGGTGAGCGTCTAGTTTGTGTATTCTTTCGGAGACGAGGGTGTTTCGGTAAGGAGGACGGACATGGGTGAGAAGACGAGTCAATCCGGAGGCCCTGCACCAGAGGCGTCGCGCTCCAGCGCCGAAGAATGGAAGGCCATCTTTCGGCAGCTTGAACAACAAGTCCGCAGAGAATCGGCGCGCATCGTGGGGGCCAGAGAGGATGCCGACTGGACTACTATAGGCCGGCAGACGGACGACACCGTCCGACGTGCTGTGGCAAAGGCGGTTGGCGTTGAGGAAGGGGCCGATTGGGAGAAGATCGGCGCCCAGGTGGAGAAAAAGGTGCGTGGCGGGATCGCTACTGTTGTCGGCAGCGCTCCTGATGCCGATTGGGCGACCATCGGCCAATCCGTGGAGAGCCGGGTGCGTTCCTTCTTGCAGGATCTATTCGGTCAGAAGCCCAAGACAGAGGGCAAGAAAGACGACATCGTGGATCCGTGGCGTTGAGAGCATTGTTCTGTTGGCCTTAGACCCGGAAAGAAAACCGATATCAAGCCTGAATGGAGGTGCCATTGTCTGCGCAACGACCAAGCGTTGTCTTTATCGTCCTGGATTCCTTCCGCCAGGATCACATGAGCTTCTATAACCCCAGCTCGCCGTGTCCGACACCCAACCTGGATGCTTTGGCGCACGAGGGCGTGGCCTTTGAGAACTGTTACCCCGAGGGGTTGCCCACCATCCCGGTGAGAACATGCTGGCTTACCGGCGAGAGGACTCTGGTTCATAGACCCTGGCAGCCGCTAACCCCCGAAGATCGTACGCTGTCCGAGATCCTCAGCGATGAGGGGTATCTGACGGCTTGCTTCACGGATTGCTATCATTACTTCAAGCCGAATATGAACCTGCATCGCGGCTTTCGTGTCTGGGAATGGATTCGTGGCCAAGAGTATGATGCCTATCGCTCCGGTCCCTTAAAGCGCCTGAAGCTGGATGACCATTGTAAGGAGACGTTCACCCCTCAGTGGCGACGGCTGGTGGAGGCCGCTCTGCGCAACGTGGAGGAGTTTGAGACTGCCGAGGATCATTATTGCGCGCGTCTCATGCGCTCGGCGATTCGCTGGGTGGAGGATAACCTCGCCTGGAGGCAGCCAATGCTCCTCTGGGTGGATTCCTTTGACCCTCATGAGCCTTGGACTCCGCCTCGCGAGTTCGATCGGTACACCGATCCCAATTATCGGGGCAAAAGATGCGTGCTTCCCCCAGGAGGGCCGGCTTCGGCGCACTTTACGCCTGAGGAGATCGCCTACATTCGCGGGCTCTATGCTGGCGAATGCGCTTATGTGGATCACTATGTGGGCTGGTTTCTGGGGCGACTGAGGGAGTTAGGGTTGTATGATGAGGCCTTGATCATCCTTATTGCCGATCACGGCCATCCGTTGGCTGACCATGGCAAATTCCTCAAGGGCGGCGATCGCCTGTACAGCGAGTTGCTGAAGGTACCCTTCGTCATTCGTTTCCCCAAGGGGCGCTACGGCGGCAAGCGCCTAGATGCCTTGGCCTCCTTCCATGATGTGTTGCCCACCCTATTGGATGCCATTGGCTTGGGTAATAACCTGGATGCCCTCCCGGGCAAAAGCCTTATGCCCCTGATTCGTGGAGAGGTCGGCGCCATCCGCGAGGCAATCATCAGTGGCTACTATGGCGCGCCCGATCGTTGTATCCGCGACAAGGTCTGGAGCTATATCCGCCGGCCCGAGGGCGAACCCGATGAGCTCTACAACCTCATGGATGATCCTCAGGAGAGGATCAATCTGATCGATAAGTATCCCCAAGAGGCTCAACGGTTGGCGAGGATGTTCGGTTCGCTCTACGCCCTGAAGGGGGCGCCCGTGAAGGGCATCCAAGGCCAGTATGAGGTGGCCCACACAAGCGTCATCTGAGCTCAGTAGAGCTCGTCCCCTCGCCAGCGCGTTCTCCGCCTGCTTTCGGTGCGCGCTTGCGAGGGGATCGCTTATTGTGCCTTAAATGTACTCCACGGCAAACATCGCAAAGGTCTCTAGCTTGGGGGCAGTAAACTCCACATAACCTTGCACCTGCCTATAGTCCAGTTCCCTTTCAGCTGGGAGGATCAGCACCCGCTTGACGTCCTTGCCATCCATGCGCAGACGCAAGCGAATACCCTCCACCGGGATGTTGGGCAGCTCCTTTTGGAAATTGATCAAGCTCACGAGGTAACGCCCTTTGTCCTCTTGCTTAAAGACGGTCACCTCCACTGCTTTGGGTGCATCGGCCTCAAAGGAGAAAGGTTTGGCCAAGTTGCGAATGAGGGCGATGAAAGTGTTGTGGCAGGTATCGTAGCGCTCCAGGTCTGTAGTCACGTAGAGGGCCTTGCCCGCGCCAAAGTGGTTCAACACTACGCCGGGATTCTCCGTGGGCAAGCCGGGCGGGTTGCTGTGGATGGAGGCATAGCGGGTGGGATCGGCGGGGTCGGTGTAAGGCAAGACCATCCACCCCAGTATTTCAGTCCCTGGCCGGGCGCGAACGATCATCTGCTTGTTGGGTAGGCCCAGGGGGTACTTGCTGGAGTGCTCGGGGAAGAGTTTCTCAGCGCCAACGGCCGGCGCGATATACGTAAAGGCTTCCGCCGTCTCTCCCAGATAGGTTACACCGAATAGATCTCCGAGAAGGAAATCCCCGTGGCGCACGCCGTCGGTGGTAACGAGAGAGGTGACCCCACTAGCGTATACAATGCCACCAGCCCGGACGTAAGCTCTGAATGCCTCGGCCTCTTCCTCATCCATCATCAGCAGGTTGGGCAAGATCAGTATCTGGTGTCGTGAGAGTTCTTTCAGGTTGCGCCGGGTCACCACGCCGTAGGGAATGTGCGCATCCAGGAGGGCCTTGCATGCGCTGACCGCAGCCTCTATATGGGGCGTTTTGGAGGAGAGCTGAGGGTCATCCACCGCTTTGCCGTTGTCCGCTGGGTCGAATTTGGACTCCAGGCTCAGGTAGATGGCCACATCCTGGCATAGCTCGCCGCCCAGGTAAGGCTCATAGATTTGGGTCTCCGCGAACACCTTGCCCATGCGCTCATAGACCATGGGGTTAAGCGTTCCCACGGGGTCAATGGCGTCAATGAAGACGAAAGCCCCACCGTCGGCAAGACAAGCGTGGGCCTTGGCTCGTAGCAACTCTATGGGCTTTAACGCTGTGTGGTTGTTGAGGCTCACGGCGGAGCTGGTCTCAAAACCATAGGGCAAATGGGGGCTCAGATTGTAAAACAGCTTGCGGACGAAGGAGCCTTGCAGAGCGTCGCCGTAGAAATCCCCCTGGAGGAAGTCATTCTGGGGTACCAACTTGGCGGTTACCCCAAAGCGCCAATTCAGCGGGTAGGTGGAGGCCTGGTGTTCTACGGTGATTTGAGGCTTGATGCGCTTGACCGCTGAGGTCATATAGGCGGCGAACTCGGCCAGCCACTCCTCGCGCTTGCGTTGGAAGGCGACCCAGCGCGGGTCTTCCCAATGGATCACCCTGGGCAGCTCGCCGCCCACCTCCTCGGCGAAGCGCCTTTGGCAATGGGCGCAATAACACACCGCCGGCCAGAA
>Ga0123519_10007690_pt1 | contig 16610 bp, 15 predicted proteins | sample YelNatPaOPRAMG02_FD_87396 | JGI IMG/M metagenome (GOLD analysis project Ga0123519, IMG submission 87396) | Hot spring microbial communities from Yellowstone National Park - Yellowstone National Park OP-RAMG-02 (version 2) | ecosystem: Environmental > Aquatic > Thermal springs > Hot (42-90C) ... | reverse complement strand
TCCAAGTCTTACAATATATGAGAATATTGTTCTTGGAACTGAAATTAATGCTAAAATAAAGCCCTTTGGAATTAATATTTCTTTGCCAATCATTGATATTCATAAAGAAAAAGAGCGTATAGAAGCATTGATTAATGAATATGGAATGCATCTTGACCCTGATGCAAAAGTAATGGACATCTCTATAGGTGCCAAACAGCAAGTCGAAATACTCAAAATGTTATATAGAGATGTTGATATTTTGATTCTTGATGAGCCAACAGCTGTGCTTACCCCACAAGAGGTGGATACTCTTGCAATTAGCCTAAAGCAGCTTAAGGAACGCAAGAAAACTATAATTATTAGTACACATAAATTGCAAGAAGTAATGGATATGAGTGATAGCGTAACTGTTATAAGAGCTGGGCGAGTGGTGGGTAATGTGGCTACTGCTGATACAAATGAAAGGCATTTAGCTCAGATGATGGTTGGCCGAGATGTTGTTCTTGATGTTCATAATACTGATAACAATACTTCAGATGAAGTCATATATGAAGCACAAGATATTTCCACTATAAATATCTTTGGAAAACAAGTCCTTAATAATGTGTCTTTTAAATTGCATAAAGGTGAAATTCTTGGTGTAGCTGGTGTGGAAGGCAATGGACAATCTGAGCTTGTTCACGTCCTTACAGGTCTTATGACTGTTACGCATGGGAAAGTGCTGCTAAAAGGAAATGATATTACTAATGATTGGCCTGATGTTATAAGAAAATACGGAATTGCAATAATTCCAGAAGATCGTTTTGCTGAAGGTCTATGCCGCGACATGAGCATTGAAGATAACTGCGTTGCCGGATACCTCTTCGACAAGGATTTTTCAACCAATGGAATTCTGCGAAAAGCATCCATTCGATCATTTCGTGATAGATTAATTGCAGCTTATGATATCCGTGTTGCGGATCAAAATGGTAATGTCTCTCAACTTTCAGGTGGAAATGCGCAAAAGATTATTATTGCCCGGGAGGTAGAACGAAATCCAGTAGTTTTAATAGCAGCCCAACCAACTCGTGGCGTCGATGTAGGATCAATTGAATTTATTCATAATAAATTGCTTGAGCTTCGCTCTAAAAACACAGCGATTCTTCTCATTTCTAGTGATCTAAATGAAATATTAAGCCTTAGCGATCGCGTTATCGTGATGTTTCGCGGTGCAGTAATCGGAGAAGTTTTGAAATATGAAATGTCAAGAGAGTTAATTGGCCTTCTTATGGCCGGTATTTCGACCAAGGAGGCTATTGCAAGATGACTATGTTTTCTTCTTATCATATTGCTTGGAATCGCAGGCTTAAATCTATATTCTTTAATTCAATACTACCTGTATTAGCTGCATTTTTTTTAGGCGCGATCATAATTTTATTTGTTGGTGAAAATCCTATTTCAACTTATTATCAAATGCTTTCGCTTTCTCTTTTTCACTTAGACGGTATTTTGCGAACACTCCATGTTGCAGCGCCTCTAATACTCACTGGTTTGGCAATTGCAATTACATTCAAAGCTAATATTTTTAATATGGGGGTTGAGGGGCAAGCACTTCTTGGAGGATTTTTTGCGGGCATTGTTGGCGCGCAGGCAAGAAACATATCTCCTACTTTGAATGTTGCTTTTTGTCTCTTTGTAGGTATTGCAAGTGGAATGGCATTTGCCATGATTCCTGCAATACTTAAGGCCTTTTTCCATGTAAACGAAATGGTTGTTACTCTTATGCTTAACTATGCTGCATCTGAATCTCTTACTTTTCTTTCTGAAGGTGTTTTTCGTGATAATGCTGCAGGCTATGTTGCTACCCCAGTCATCAGAAAATCTGCAATGTTTTTAAAATTAGGAAGAGGAGATTTAACCGCCTTTTTCTTTATTTCTTTTTCAATTTTCATTTTAATGTATTTTATTATGAAATATACAAAACTCGGTTATGAAATCATCGCTATTGGTAAAAATTCTCAATTTGCAGAAGCTATAGGTGCCCGTGTGCATCGAAAAATCATAATTATAATGCTTCTAAGCGGTGGCATAAGTGGTCTTGCTGGTGCAGGCTGGATGCAGAGCGAAAGATTTCGATATACGCTCAATTTTTCCGGCTCGCCAGGTCTTGGTTGGGATGGCATGCTCATATCTCTTCTTGGTGCACATGATCCTATAGGTGTTGTTATAGCAGCTTTATTTTATAGTGCTTTGAAAGTTGGGATGAGCAAAATTGAACTTTTTACTGAAGTTCCTCGCGAAATTGTAAGTGTCATTCAAGGTTTAATGATTCTTTTCCTCTCTGTTCGCTATATAACATATGACGCTCGCTTGCGAGATATTTTTCGAAGGGAATCAATATGAATATTGCTAATAAGATTCTTTCTGATGCCATATTGAGTGCTGTGCCAATTATGCTTGCAGTTCTTGGAGGAATTTTTGCATATCGAGCTAATGTTCTTAATATTGCGCTTGAAGGGATGATGCTTTTAGCATCTTTCTTTATTTGCTTTTTTACATTATCTACGGGCAGTTATTTGCTGGCATTAATATTATCAGTGATTCTAAGTGTTGCTGCAGGTTTAATTTTTAGCTTTTTCGGTATTACTCTAAAAGGAAATGTTATCATTGTAGGTCTTGCAATTAATCTTTTTGCTTCTGCCCTTACTGCTTTTATCCTCCAGGTTATTGGAAAATCAAATTTAGTTATTCATGATGCTTTTTTTTCTAGTTACCATATTCATATTCCTCTCATTGATAAAACACCTATCATTGGGAGTATTCTGAGTAATCATACAATACTAACCTATTTAAGTTATTCATCGATTTTGTTCATGTGGTATTTAATGTATCGTACACGCTTTGGGGTCTATGTTCGCGTTGTGGGTGAAAATGAAGATGCCGCTAGAGCTGTTGGTATCAATACTACTGCAATTAAGTATTGGGCTATTGCAATTGGTGCGATAACATCGGCATTTGGCGGTGTTAGCCTTGCTATGGATGAGCTTGGTGGTCTTTTTACAAAAGATATGACCGCAGGCCGTGGTTTTATTGCAATTGCTGCTATTTTTTGTGGCAGGGGTAAGCCTGGTCCTTCTGCACTGTATGCTATGGTATTTGGTCTCGCTCGTTCACTTTCATTGAATCTCAGCATCTACGCTGGTTCCGTTGCTCGTCTTTTCAATGCTGTGCCTTACGTGGTCATTGTGATCGTTCTTTTGGGCGCATCTATTGTAAAGAATCGCAATAACCATCAACGAGGATTTTATAATGAGTAAAGAGAGTGCTCTTATAGTAGTCGATATGGTTGTAGATTTTACGCAGCCGCAGGGGCGTGTGTTTTATCCTCAAAACCGTGAGATATTGCCAAGAATTGTGCGCCTCATTGAACTATGCAGATCGCAAGGCATGCTGATAATTTTCATGCGGCACAGCTATAGAAAAGATAAACCAGATAAAAATTTATCAGCTATGCGGCCAAATTGCATTGAGGGAACAGGAGGAGATGAACTTGATCCAATGCTTCCTGTTGATCCTGTGCGAGATTATGTTCTGCGTAAGCGCCGCTATAGCGCCTTTTTTGGTACTGATCTTGATCTTGTGCTCCGAGAGCATGGGATTAAGAATGTAATAATTGTAGGGACCAAAACTAATGTCTGTATACGATCCACTGTTACAGATGCATATTATTTGTATTACAACACCATTGTTGTAAGCGATTGTGTTGCAACTAATGATGAAATTGTTAATAAAGTCCATTTAGATGATATTCAACGCTATTTCGGGACGGTTCTCACTACGGATGAACTCATTGAACTATTTAAAAAAGGAGAGCTATAGTGAGCTGGGATGTAATAACAAGCGGGTATGTAAGTCTTGATCGAATAATTAAAATTCGCTCGCCAGCACGAATTGGATTTACTTCTCTCATTTCTAATGCAGATAATAGCAAAACCTATTTTGGTGGCTGCTCGATCAATATTGCTTGGCAACTTGCTCGCTTAGGATTACGTACTCTTCCAATTGTGCGTATGGGTTTTGATTACGCTTCAAGCGGATTTCGAGATTTTTTGGAGCAAGGTGGTGTTTGCACAGATGCAATTGAAATAATAGAAAATGATATGACTTCAAACTGTTACCTTATTGAAGACCCTGAAGGTGAACATATAACTCTATTTTATACTGGAGCGCAAGATAGCAAGTATTTTCATCCAATTCCAGAGCAATTTTTTGAGAATGTACGCATTGGTGTCCTTACAGTCGGCTCAGTTCTAGATAATATTGATTTTTTTAATAAATGCTTAAAACATAATGTAGATATTGTCTTTGGAATGAAAGCTGATTTTGATGCATTCCCTTTGTCTTTTCTTCATGATGCATTATACCAAAGCACCTTGATTTTTACTAATCAAAATGAGCGCATTTTGATTGAGCAGCATTTGGGTCTTTTATCCCTTTCCGATCTTCTTGACATTGGTAAAGCAAAAATAATTATAACTACATTAGGGGCAGAAGGAAGTTATTTTCAAGAGAAAAAAAATGGCAGCATTATTTCTGAAAGTATTCCAGCTAAAAAAAGATTCGCACTAGTTGATACTACCGGAGCAGGTGATGCATATATAGCAGGATTTATTTATGGCTTTTTAAACGGTTATGATACCAATTCATGCTGCAAGTTCGGAAGCATTATGTCATCTTTTTCGATCGCAAAAATGGGTTCTTGCACAGGTGCCCCAACAAAGCAAGAACTGATGCATCAATTTGAGACGGGAGAATAAAATGAATTCTATTCAAGGATTATATACTAATGCAAAAAAAGGAGATATTGCAGAAAGAGTAGTACTCTCTGGAGACCCTTGGAGGGTCGAGCGAATTAAAGATATGCTTATTTCGCCCAGGCACATTGCTTTTTCAAGAGAATTTAATACATATACAGGTTCTTATTCTGGAGTGCAAATTACTGTAAGCTCTACTGGAATAGGAGCTCCATCTTCAGCTATTGTTATGGAGGAGCTTCATGAAGCAGGGATGCAAATTGCTGTACGCCTTGGGACAGTTATGGGGCTCAGCGATAATTTGCTTGGAAAGTTCTTGGTACCTGTAGGAGTGATGAGACGAGAGTCTACCAGCGAAGCCTATGCTCCAGAAGGTTATCCAGCTGTCCCTGATATAAAGCTTCTGCATTCCATGAATGAAGCTGCACATTTAAATGGGGTTGAACCAATTAATGCAATAACTTGCTCTATGGACAGATTTTATGGTTCTATGTGCGAATCAGAATATTCTCGCATGATAGGCTACAATATTAGCAAAGGTTTTGAGGATTTGAAGCATTTGGGCATCGCAGGTATTGATATGGAATCTAGTCTTATCCTTACGCTTGGCCGACTCTTGGGAGTGCGTTCTTGCATTGTAACTTTGACTACTGTTTCGGCAAATTTATCATCGAGTTTGCCCATCGAGGATAGAATAAAAGCAGAGGAGCTTCTCTGCCATATCGTCCTTGATGGCCTTGTCTATGATGAGAAGGAGAATTGAAATGCAATTTGAAAAAATTTTTGGGAAGAAACGAAACATTATCATTGGAATGGTTCACTGCTTACCCTTGCCTGGCACTGCTCGATATTCAGGTAATCCTGATGCTATTATTCAGCATGCCCTTGAAGATGCAAGAATTCTTGAGCAAGCTGGCGTTGATGGGATTATCGTTGAGAATATGGGTGATGACCCTTTTGCTGTTGAGCTTGATGTTGAACAAATAGCTGCGCTCTCTGTTGTAAGCGCATTGGTGAAAAAAGCAGTTCATATTCCTATTGGTATTGATGCTGCCTTTAATGATTATCGAGCATCTCTTTCCATAGCTCATATGATTGGAGCTAAATTTATCAGAGTTCCTGTATTTGTTGATACTGTAGAATTTTATGGCGGAATCATTATTCCGCGTGCTCGTGAAGTTATGGTAATGCGTAAAAAGCTTGGAGCTGAAAATATATCTATTTTTGCAGATATACATGTAAAACATTCACATATGGTTCTTACTCATGTCAGCATTGAGGATTCAGCAAGGTCAGCTCAAGAATGCGGAGCAGATGCGATTATTGTAACCGGAACGCATATTGGTGAAGAAACCCCGATGGAAATTATTGAAAAAGTTCGTAAGATTGTGAATATACCACTTATTGTTGCCAGTGGAGTAAAAGAAGCTAATATTAGGGAGCAGCTCGATATAGCAGATGCTGCAATTGTCGGTTCGAGCTTAAAGGAAGGAGGAATTATTTCAAATCCTATTTCGCTCGAACTTACAAAAAGACTTATTCAAGCCGCACAGAGGGAAACGTTATGATGCGCCCTATGAAGCTTGGCGGCGAGCAGCTTCTTTTTGGGCGAGGCTGTATTTCTCATTTAGCTAATTTAAGCGGAACTCGTGCTGTTATTGTTACAGGCGGCTCAAGCATGTCCAAGAGCGGCGTTCTGTCACATGTGCAGGATTTGCTTTCTAAAGCAGGGATGGCTGCAGAAGTTTTTTCTGGTGTTGAATCTGATCCTTCTTTTTCTACTGTGCTTCGAGGGTCAGAGCTAATGAAATCTTTTCAGCCCGATTGGATTGTCGGGCTTGGAGGCGGCTCGGCTATGGATGCCGCTAAAGCAATGTGGATTTTCTATGAGCATCCTGAGCTTAAGAGTTTGCAAGATATCTTGCCACCTTCTCCATTTCCTCATCTACGAACTAAAGCGCGCCTTATCTGCATTCCGTCTACTGCAGGTACCGGCAGCGAAGTAAGCAGATCTATTGTCATTACGGATGAAAAAACTGGACTTAAAATTGGCATTGGGAATATGGAAATGGTGCCTGATGTTGCATTATGTGATCCTGAAATAACAATTTCTTTGCCCCCTAAAATTACTGCTGAAACAGGTATGGATGCTCTTACGCATTCTATTGAAGCATTGGTTTCTCGACGTGCGAATTATGTAAGCAATATACTTGCGACTGCTGCAGCTCGTGATATCATTTTTACTCTTCCACATGCTTATCAACATGGAGATGATATAGATGCTCGTGAAACAATGCTAAATGCTTCTATGGTTGCAGGGCTGGCATTCACGAATGTTTCTCTAGGCATTGTACATGCTATTGCACATACCTTAGGTGGATATTTTAAAATTGCGCACGGCCTTGCTGATGCAATTATTCTCCCTTATATAATTCGATTTAATAGCTCTGAATCATCTGCAGCTGCAATCTATAATTCTTTTTCAGCATCTTGTGGAATAACTGATCTTGCTTCAACCATCGAATCTTTGAATAATGCGCTTTCAATACCGCGAGCTATTTCTGCTCTTATCCCTGATCGTTCAGTTTATGAATCAAAGGTAGAAGAAATGGCTCGCATTGCGTTGCAAGATGGAGTTACAAAGACTAATCCAATTATTCCAGACGAAGCTACGATGCGTATGCTTCTTCTAGAAGTTTATAATGGTACTGGTAATGCAAAATGAAGCTCATATGCTACTTATCGAATGGATACCCTTCTTTCAAAGAAAGTGAAGCACTCGCAGATATATATGTAAATGCCGGCTGCGACATTATCGAAATAGATTTACCATCACGTGACCCATACCTCGAAGGAAAACTCATTGCCTCGAGGATGGCTGGTGCCCTTGCCACATGCAACGATTATAGCTATTTCATGGAGGCAGCTGCGCGTATACGAAATCGTTACAAATCAATTACTGTATTGCTTTTAGCATATGATTCAACAATAAGAGAAATAGGTATATCAAAATTTGTTGAATTTTGTATTACAAATAACATGCGAGACTTAATTCTTGTTGGACGAGACACGGCTGCTCTTAAAAATGAGCTGATTGATCTTGGAATGAGAATAAGTTGTTATGTTCAATTTCATCTTCCTGAAGAAGAAGTAGCAGCTGCATTAGATTCAAATGCATTTGTTTATATGCAATCGAAGCCAATATCAGGCAATGTTAATCCTCTATATCCTACTTTGAAAGATTGTATCATTTATCTTCGCAGCCTTGGTATTAATCGTCCTATTTATTGCGGTGTTGGAATATATACTCCTAAAGATGTACTTAATGCAAAGCAATCAGGCGCTGATGGCGTCTTTATTGGAAGTGCAATATTGAATTGTAGTTATGACTATCATCTCGTGCACGAAGTAGTGCAAAAATTCAAGGCAATAGCAAATTAATGACTAACCCGCTGAGACTTTTTCAAAAATCAAAAATATTATTGTCGTAGTTGATGATAACCTTATGGTTTCAGTCGACAAGAATTTTACTTTAAATATGCTGCTCTATTATTGATTTATGCTGCTCAGCAACTTTTATTGGATAAAACATATGCAGTGATAGATGGCATTTTAGCAATATGCCATCTATCACCTTCAAAAAGTCCTAGAGCTTTTGTGCAAACCAATCAGCTGTTAATTGAATGCATTCATTTGCAAGCGTTTGATCATCGTCTAGTACTCTGTAAATATGATCTGCACCAGGGATAATACGAAGAGTTATATCGGTACTTTTTACTATGCTGACAGCTTGTCGAGAGACCATGGGATCGACAACATCATCATCGGTTCCGTCAACGAGCAAAAGCGGCTTCTCATATGCCGAAAAGTCATCCATTGGTTTAGCTGCAGCCATTGTAATAAAATAAGCTGAACTGACATCAATTACAGTCCATCCCAGATCTATGACAATATGGCCTCCATTTTCTTCGCTCTTGGCAAGAGATTCAGGGTCAGAGATGCCATTATAGAGAGCACCAGACCAAGAGGCAAAAGCAGCCACTCGCGGATCAGTTCCTACGAGGCTTGCACCAATAAATGCACCTCGACTAAAGCCTATTACACCAACTCTTGAAGAGTCTATTTCTTTTTGTGCAAGAAGCCAATCAAATGCAGCATGAGCATCTGCGATGCTTCCCTCATAAGTCAAATCACGATAGCTTTGCTTACTATCACCTGAACCCTGGAAATCAATTCTTAGTGAAGCATATCCCTTAGCAGCGAGCGCTCGCGCAAGTCTTAAATACATGTTTCCTACTTCATTCTTATTGCTCCACGCCCCATGAAGCATGAGTATAGCTGGATAAGTGTTTGAAGCACTTGCATTACTCGGAATAGCTAATATGCCAGGGACTTCGTGATCACCAGCATTGATAAACACAGCCTTTTCTTGAACTAATGCATCATCAGATGGGGACATGAAAGCAGCTGGCTCAGCAGCATAAAGATAAATTGAAGCACAGAAGATTGATATAATTATGAACAAAAATGAGCGGTATTTCTTTATATTCATATAAACTCCTTCTGTTTAAATTTTATAAAGTGCTGCAGGTGCTAAAAAGCTTTCCTGCAGCTATGCAACAATATGATTTATTTATATACTTTTCCTGGTACTTTTATGATTATGCTTGCCGGTTTCTTCCCAGAGAAGTAGTCAGAAATTATATTTGTCAGCATTTTTGCCATTCCATCGAAATCTTGCTCAATGGTAGCAATAAATGGGCCCTTTTTATCAATTTCTGCTTTAGCAAAATCTGTTCCATCAATGCCAACAACTTTTATCTCTGTTCGCCCAGCTTTTTTAATAGCTTGCACTGCTCCATATGCTGGCTCGTCCCATCCAGCCCAAATTCCATCGATTGCTCCCTTAGATGGATTGGCCATTAAAAGGTCTTCTGTTGTTTTCCGAGCAAAATCCACGGGGCCGGGCACTTCAATATGTATTTTTTGAATAACAGTAATTCCTGGGTATTTTTTAAAGGCCTGTGTCGCACCAACAGCTCGTTCGCGAACTCCAGGGTGCGGATCGTGAGTAAACATAACAACTTTGCCCTTGCCTCCAATAGCATTAGCTAAAATTTCGGCACTTTTCATACCAAGGTCTAGGTTGTCAGATGTTATATTTAGTATGATTCCATCTGCTACTCCAGCATCGAGTCCAAACACTGGAATTCCAGCAGCCTTTGCTGCATTGAGCCCTTTTGACATTTGTACAGGATCACCCATGCCAAGTACGATTGCATCATATTTTTGGGTAACAGCGTCTTCGATCCTACTGACAAGCAGCCCAAAATCTCCTCCGGTATCAGATACTGTTACCTGGTAGCCAGCTTGCTCAGCATACTTTTGAAATTGATTAATTGCGTAAGCAGTCGTAGCGCTAGCCATATATGGAGTTACTACTGCAATTCGTTTTTGCCCACCTGTAGCAAATACATTAGTAGCGGCAAGCGCAACCATGATCAGGATGACCGCAATTGAGCGAATCGATCTTGATTTACTCATTTCTCTTCCTCCTTGCTTAAATATTAGTTCTTATACCGGCTAATGAGCTGAAACTTTTCTTTAGCGCGGGATAGAGCTCCAAAAAAATCTTATACAACCCTTCATACTTTTTGCTATTCTCGCTAATTGGCAAAAATGATACATAATCTTTCAATAATCCTCTAGGCAAAGAATAATCTGAAAACCATCCCAATTCTTTCCCCAAAATTATATATGCCCCCCAAATTCCAGCCAGCTCTGCCTCTTTAGGCACAATGACTTTCCGATTAAAAACATCAGCGATTAATTGAGGCCATATGGGAGATTTTGCACCACCTCCAGATAGTGAAAATAAGCCAGAGTCAGACATTATTGAAAGATTATCTTGCGTTACCATAGCTTCATAGATTGAGCGCATCGCAAAAGTTACACCTTCAAGGATTGCTTTATACATCTCTCCACGTGTTGTTGAACGCTCTATTCCGATGAAGGCTCCTCGGGCATCTGGGTCTTTGAAAGGGGCACGTTCTCCCACCAGATATGGCAGATAAATGAGTTTGCTTGATTTTGAAGCAATAACCTCATCATTAAATGCTTTATATTTCTCTCTGGTGGTCTTTTCAGTATTTCCGATTACGTTAATTGCCCATTCAATATTTCCTGCAGCCATTAGCATGGGACCAACTTTAATAACCTTGATAGAATCTGGATGCCGCAAATTATAGATACCTTTTTTAGGGTCTGCAAAATTTTCAAGTGTTGTTGCTGCTATCCATCCAGAAGTACCGAGATAACATGAAATTGATCCAGGCATTCCAGCTCCAGCACCTATTGTTGTGGAACCGACATCGCCAGACCCATGGTAAACAGGCGTTCCTTCAGGCAATCCTGTAGCTAAAGCAGCATTTCGAGTGACCAACCCGTCCAAATGGCCGGCATGGATTAGAGGCGGCAAAAGGTTTCGCTGTATACCCAGCGCGTCAATAAATGAATATGCATAATTATTGTTTTTAATATCTAAAAGGCCAGTAGTTGAGAGAGTAGTAAAGTCGGTAAATTCATTGTTCGTGAGCTTCCAAGCGATAAAATCATGGGCTCCAAAAAGTATGCGATCAGTTTGAGCATACATATCTGGCTCATTTTCACGCAACCATAAAAGCTTTGCGAGAAGGCTTGATGCATCTTGTATATTGCCTGTAACACGAATGAGTTCCTCTTGCCCAATAATCTGCTCAATAATTATCGCTTCTTTGCGGGCCCTTGTATCTGAATAAAGTATAGCAGGAATTTGCATTCCTTTTTTAGAAAGAGCTATTAGATTCTGCATTTGGCCGCTTAAAATAATACCATTGATACTTTTTGCTTTCTCAGAGATTTCAGAAATAGCATTGATTGTCGATTGCCACCATTCTTCGGGGTGCTGCTCGATACGCTCATTTTTAGCATTTATCGAATAGGTTTTATAAGCATGAGCAATAAGTTCCCCTTTCTTATTAATGAGAGCAGCTTTAACACCCGTTGTACCTAGATCAATGATAATTATATTTTCCATTTCAATCCTCTTTCATTCACAATTCTGCCCAATTAACCCATCGACAAAATTTATTAATTCTTTTTTCCCTTTGCCTGCTGCCTCCACGATTGCTGAACCAATAATAGCACCGTCTGCTCCCATGTTTTTTATGAGATCTAGATCGTTTTTATTATGTATCCCAAAGCCAATAGCAATCGGTATACCTTTTCTATTTGCAAATTCTTTAATCTTAGAGAATCGATTATAAGATTCTTTTGAAGGCTTATATGCTTTGCCTGTCTGTCCGTCATATGATTGGTAATAAAGAAAACCTTCGGACATTTCGATTATTTCTTTAACCATTTCATACTTAGCTTGAATAGGGATAAAACCAATAGGGACTAAACCTCTATGGCGAGCTTTTAAATAAAACTCGTTTCTTTCCTTGTGGGGAATATCGGGTACGAGTATTCCCTGTATTCCATAATGTTTAAATTGATCAAAGCATTTGTTTTCACCAATTTCTTTTAAAGTTTCATAATAAAGCATACCAACAGAAGCCATATTAAAATCTTTTGCTGCTCCACCACCTAAATAAAGAGCTTTTTCGATATCTACACCTTTTTCGATAATACGCTTCATTGCATCTTTTATTATTTGGCCATCCAAATTGCATTGCTTGTTTGGCAACCCTATTTCAAGAATACGGAAACCAGCCTTTGCTAATACGCCAACAGAATCTCTATATGCCAATTCATCAGGGAATCCTGCAGGCAGATATGATATAAGAGTTAGAGTTGCTTTAAAAAATGCCTCTTCCAATTTCATAGTATTCTTTGAATTCCTCTAATTTTTTCTCTTTGCAAAACTGGATAGCAATACCGCTAAGATGATAATTCCTCCTGTAAGAATAGACTGTACATAACTATTGACTCCAAGAATATTTAAGCCATTACCAAGAACACCCATAATAAAAACTCCAAGCAAAGTGCCTCCAATATGCGCTTCCCCTTCCCTAAAAGCTGTCATTCCAAGGAAAACTGCTGCAGCTGAATTAAGCATCAGAGGATTGCCTGCTTGTGGATGCGCTGAAGCAAGGCGACTGGTTAATATAATTCCCCCAAATGCTGCACTAGCTCCTGATATAATAAAACTTGAAAGACGGTGCAGTTTTATATTGATTCCCGAAAGGAATGCTGCCTCATGATTTCCACCAATTGCATATAGCCTTCGACCAAAAGTCATTTGTTCAAGTATAAGCCAAGCAAAAATAACAATAATAATCATGAATATTATAGGGACTGGAATCCCTACAATACTTCCTTGGCCTAACCACAAAAAAGCATCAGGCAGACCAAATAATGTAACACCCTTTGATAAAAGAAGAGCAACTCCTCCAAATGAAGTCATCGTGGCAAGAGTTGCAATAAAGGAAGATATCCCACCATAAGCCACGAGAATTCCATTCAAAAGACCACAGAGCCCTCCAATAATCAGGCCAATTATTTCAGAAACTAATATATTCATATTAGATTTCAAGAGAAGCGCACTTAAAATTCCAACTAGACTCGCTAATGAACCAACAGAAAGATCCATATCTCCTGTTATCATGACAACAGTCACTCCTGCTGATACAATAGCTAGGATTGAAGATTGCTCAACGATATTTTTCAAATTCCCCCAAGTTGCAAATGTTGTTGGACGCATGAAAGAGAATGCAAAAATTAAAAGTATAAAAAAGATAATTGTTCCCCATTTCTTTAAAAATGGCAGAGCTTCAGTATTGAATTTTGGTGATTTCATTCAGCTTCCTTCCAGCCCATAGCAAAGTTTCAATAGGCTTGCTTCATTCATATCTTTAGCATTAACAACTGCGATCATCTTGCCTTCATGCATGACAAGTATTCTTTCTGACAAACCAAGCAACTCTGAAAAGTCAGAAGCAACGAGCAGAATTCCGCTTCCTTCTTTAGCAAGTTCGCGAATAATAGAATAGATTTCATATCTTGCTCCTACGTCTACTCCTTTTGTTGGCTCATCAAGCATAAATACTTGTGGCTTTTGCAACATATACTTTGCAAGCACAACTTTTTGCTGGTTCCCTCCCGATAAGGTGGCAACAGCATTTCTATAGTCGGTTGCTTTCAATCGGACAAGCGATCCTATTTTCACTGCTTCTCTTTTCGCATTTTTAATATCAATAAATGGACCCCTTGAAAGCGCTTTAAGATGAACAATAGCTATATTTTCAAGAACAGATCTATTGAGAATTAGTCCTTGCGACCTACGCTCTTCAGGGACAAGCGCAATCCCTTTTTTTATTGATTCTGAAGGGCTGTGAGGCATAAATAGGCTACCATCAAATAAAATTTCTCCTGATATAATTTTATCCACACCAAAAAGGCTTCTGAGGAGTTCAGTCCTTCCCGATCCAACAATCCCAGCTATACCGAGTATTTCACCTTTTTTTAAATCAAAGCTCACATTTTTTATTTTTGGGCCAGTAAGAGAGCGGACTGAAAGAATGATTTCTTCGAATTTTCTGGATTCTAATCGCGGCGGAAATAATGAATTCATATTTCGCCCCGTCATTAGCTGTATCAATTTAGGTTTCTCGTATTCATTCTTTGCCAATGTCGTAACCACTTTGCCATCTCTCATTACTGTTATGCGATCCGACAAAAGCATTACTTCATCTAAATCGTGACTAATATATACAATTGTTTTGCCAATTGATTTAAGTTTTCTAATAACTTCAAAAAGCATTCCTTTTTCATGCGCTGCGAGCGCTGTTGTAGGCTCATCCATAAAATAAATTAATGCAGAAACAGCAAAGGCTCTAGCAATTATAACCATAGAACGATTGACAGTGCTCAATCGCCCAACAGGTATATTGAGAGGAATATCAATATCAAGCGCTTTAAGAATTTCTTTTGCTCGCTCATTGAGTTCTTTCCATGAAATGGTTCCCCATCGTGTCTTGGGATATGGGTGTCCAAGAAATATATTTTCTGCAGCATTCATATATTCAATAAGATTCAGCTCTTGGTGAATAAAAGAAAGTCCTAGCTTTTGCGAGTCTTTTGAAGAGCGAATATTCACTTTTTTGTTATTCATGAAAATCTCGCCATAATCAGCTTTTACAATACCAGCAAGTATCTTAATCAATGTAGATTTTCCAGCACCATTTTCTCCGATAAGCCCATGGATCTCATTCGTTTGAAAATCAATATTGATTCCTGATAAAGCCTTAACGCCTGGATATTCTTTTTTGATCTCTACAAGTTTTAGCGCTGGGGCTTCATTTATTATCATGATTTCTCCCAAAATTGCTGATTCAGCAAAATAGATATAGGATCAGAAATATAGCTTGCTGGAATATTATAGTTGAATGAATTCCTGCTTCCTAACTCCTTTATCGCACAAAGTACATATCCATTTCTCAAATACGCTTCATCATATAAAACTGGGAGCTGAGAGATATTGAAGCTGATTCTTAGTGAAAGGAAAGCAAGGGTACCTTTCTCTTCAGATAATAAGTTTGCTTCTTCATCTCCAAGCGCTACCGGCTTAATTATTTCGCGCCCCTCAACTACACCTCCCCCAATATGATTATTGAGACTTGAGTATAGAGAATCATCATCTGCTAAATCTTCCACAACTTGCATATAGCGAGAGGAGATGCATGAGCGCTGGAAAATAATAGGAATATTGTTCAATAGCCGAAGCCTGGAAATGCGACAAAATTTCGCCTCTCCAAGCCTAAGCGCTTGCTGGATGTTTTCATCAGTTATGTCATATTCTTTTTTTACTATACGAGTTACTATTTTTAACTTATAATGCTCCATTTCGTCAGAGAATCCTCTGAGTTGAAGATTTCGACCTTTTATGGAATTGGAATTCACAAATGTCCCAACTCCATGAACAATCGTGATAAGGCCTTCATCCGCTAATATTGAAAGAGCTTGCCTGACAGTCATAACCGTTGTCTTAAAAATCTTCGCAAGCTCACTCTGACTCTCTATTGAATTACCAGGTTTATAATAGCCTTTTCTGATCCGTTCGCGTAGAGTATTTGCTATGCTTATATATTGAATTTCTTGCATGTTAATGTCTTTTTTACTGTCTTATAGACATATAGTCATATAGATGACTTCAGCATACCATAGAATTTCTACTTGTCAATATCTATTTTTCAAAAATTTGCTTTTTCGTTTTTTTATGTATATTTTGCCTTGCCCATGAGTTTAGTCATATTATCTTAGCCGACTCCTACAGTTGGGCGATTTTTACAAAACAACTGCTTTTGCCGACATGGTTTTCTATGATAGGAGATTCTTTCAATAGTCCTGAATCAAACGATTTTTTAATACAAAGCAGGCACAAATCCTGTATAAGAGCGTTGAAACACAGCAATTAACTGTTGCAGTCGGTGAGCCTGGTGGATGGCTTTGCAGAGGTCCACAGACTGTCGTGGGAAGGCTACAACGAGAGTCAGGACTTGCAAGGGCAGATAGAAGCGTACCGTCAGCGATATGGAAGGTATCCTGAAGTAGTCTGTGCAGACAAAATCTATCGGACACGGGAGAACCTGCGGTACTGTCAGGAATATAGGATACCTCTTTCTGGGCCGAAATGTCAAAGTCTCGCATTGCCTCATCGAAAATCTAACCGAAACGATTCCGATGCCTCATCATAAAATCTAACCCAAATTACACTCCAGGCAATGGTCTGGAGGCAACATATGGGGCTCAGTATGCAAGAACGACATCGGGTCATCGCCGAAACCGCAGCATAGT
>Ga0123519_10007687_pt1 | contig 16614 bp, 17 predicted proteins | sample YelNatPaOPRAMG02_FD_87396 | JGI IMG/M metagenome (GOLD analysis project Ga0123519, IMG submission 87396) | Hot spring microbial communities from Yellowstone National Park - Yellowstone National Park OP-RAMG-02 (version 2) | ecosystem: Environmental > Aquatic > Thermal springs > Hot (42-90C) ... | reverse complement strand
GTCTCCCCCGGGTAGAGCTTTTCAAGTTCTTCCCGAGAGAGCCTTGGGGGAAGGTCGCTCTTGTTGAGGACCACAAGGTGAGGCCGACCCCGGATAGAGCGGGCAAGTTCCCAGTCCTCAGCTTCCAGAGGCTGGCTCCGGTCGAAAACGGCAATGACGAAATCCGCCCGCTTTAGGTATGCCTTCGCCCGTTCCACCCCCATTCTCTCCACGGGGTCCTCGCTTTCCCGGATCCCTGCAGTGTCCACAAAACGGAAGGGCAACCCCTCAAGGAGCACCGGTTCCTCGATGGCATCCCGTGTTGTCCCGGGGAAGGGCGTGACAATGGCCCGGTCCTTCCCCACAAGGAGATTCAGAAGGCTCGACTTCCCAACGTTTGGCTTCCCCACGATGACCACGAGTGTCCCCTCCTCCAGGGGCCTTAAGCGGTTGCTCTGAACGAGTTCTCTGCGGATTTCCTCAGAAAGCAACCGAAGGTTCTGGCGAACAAACCCCACCACGTCGTCGATGGGAACATCGGGGAAGTCGCAGGATGCCACAAGGTACGCTCCCACAAGGACCAGGCATTCTTTCCATCTGCGGACCTTCTCGCCAAAGGCTCCGGAAAGATGTCGCAGTGAGAGCTCAAGAACTTTTTCAGAACGGGCCCGAACCAGGGTGGCCACCGCCTCCGCCTGGAGAAGGTCGATGCGTCCGTTCAGGAAAGCCCGCTCAGTGAACTCTCCAGGGCGAGCCAGACGAGCCCCTTCTTCAAGACACAGGTCGAGCACCTTTCGCACCAGCAGGGGTCCCCCGTGGAGATGGAACTCCACAACGTCCTCCCGGGTGTAGCTTTTCGGTGCCCGCATCACCACACAGAGGGCTTCGTCAAGGGGCCTTCCAGTCTTTGGGTCACAGACTTCGCCAAGGTACATCCGGAAACTCTGAAACTCTTCAGGTTGCCTCCCGGAGCGGGCATGAAAAAGCCGGGACGCAATACGTATTGCATCCCGGCCACTCAGGCGGACAATGCCAATAGCCCCTACCCCAAGGGGGGTGGCAACGGCCACAATGGTATCATCCCTCATGGTCCTTTCCGGGTTGTGGTGACCCTCCCTCGTTCCCCCGGGAACGGGCATGCCTCTTTACCGGCTTCTGTTTCCCCCCACTCCTCTTTTGAGTCTTGAGGTCAATGACTACTCTTCGGTGGGGCTCCTCGCCGACGCTGTAGGTAACAACCTGCGGGTGGTCTTTGAGGGCGGTATGAATGATGCGTCGTTCCCGAGCGTTCATCGGAGCCAGGCGAACTCTCTTCTTCTCCCGCACGACCTTGCGGGCCATCCGCTCGGCAAGCTTTCGAAGAGCCTCCTCACGACGTTTCCGGTACCCGGAAACATCTACTTCAAGGGGGAGCTCCCCATGACCCCGGCGAGCAAGGAAAGTCCGCACGAGAACCTCGAGAGCCTCGAGGGTTTCCCCTTTTCGCCCGATAAGCACCCCCGCATCCTTCCCGTCAAGGGCGCAGCGCAAAACCCCATCTTCCTGGGTCACGTTCACCGTGACCTCAAGGCCCATCTTTTCTACAAGCTCTCCCAGGAAACGGTCAAGGGACTCTTGAACCTCTGAGAAATCCTGGGCTGGGGCCTTCTGGGCTTCGGGCGGCTCAGTCTCCGGGGCAATCTCTTCCTCATCCTTCACCCACACCCGAACCTTCACCATCCGGGGGACGAAAACGCTCAGAAACCCTTTGGTCTCCGAGAGCACCTCGTATCCCAGCTGTTCCGGGGGAACGTCAAAATACCGCGCAGCCCGCTCGAGGACTTCCTCGAGGCTCTTTCCTGAAACCTCAACGCTTCTTTTCACGACGCTTTCCCCCCTTTCCACCCTGCGAATTCACCACCTGCCCTCTCGGTAAGGATGAAGCAGGTAAGGTCAAAGAGGACTTCGTTCTCCGCAGCTGTATTTCCAGCATGTACTGCTGGAAGATGTAAAAGAGATTGGAGACAAACCAGTACAGCAGCACCCCTGAAGGCAACCCCCAGCTGATGAACACGAGAAACACCGGCATGACCACCATAAGGAGGAGATTCTGCTGCGCTGCCTCACCACCCGAAGGAGGAGTGCTAATCTTCTGCTGCCAGAACGTCGTTGCCCCCATGGCCAGGGGGAGAATGTAGTAGGGGTCAGGTCGGGAGAGGCTGGGGAGCCATAGGAACCCCGCCTGGCCGTAATCGTACGTCACAAGCACCCGGTAGAGGACGAAGAGAAAGGGAAGCTGAATGAGAAGGGGTAGGCACCCCCCCAGGGGGTTCACTCCCCTTTCCCGGTAGAGCTTCATGATTTCCTGGTTGAGCCTCTGCGGGTCTTTTCCGTATTTTTCCTGGAGCTTCTTGATTTCCGGCTGCAACTCCTGCATGGCCCTGGCTGAAAGGTTCTGTTTGTGAATGACAGGGTACAGCGCCAGCCGAATCACCACTGTGAGGAGGATAATCGAGATCCCATAGTTTCCTGTAAGCTGGTAGAAAAACCGGAGAACGAATTCCATGAGTTTGGCCAAGCCATCCCAGATCTGCGTGAACACGTTCCATCACCTTTCCCGTCATTTCACCGGATCATACCCACCACGAGAATACGGATGGCAGCGGAGCACCCGCCAGAGACTCAAAAAGAGGCCTTTCCAGAGCCCGTACTTTTGCAACGCCTCCCGCGCGTACTCAGAACAGGTGGGTTCGAATCGACAGCTGGCAGGAAGAAGAGGGGAGAGGTATTTCTGATACCACTCAAGCACCCGGTCAAGGCCCTGCACGAGGGCTCGTTCAGGTCTCACCCGTCTTGTTCCACCCTTCCCAGGAGTTCTCCCATCCACCGGACAAGAAGGGGAAACTCCACCGAAGCAATGCTTTCGTCTCCCACAAAGACGAAATCAAAGGGTCGGTCCTTCCAAATGGGGTAGTAATGGACACGAAAGGCCTCTCTCAATCTTCTCCGGATACGGTTCCGGCGTACCGCCTTCTTGCTCCGCCCCACAAAACACACCCGGATAGGTCCTGCTTCCCGCCGGTAGAAAAAAAGACGTAAAGGACCACCACCGACCCTTTTTCCTTCCTCAAAGACTCGGGCAAAGTCTCTTTCCCGCGTGAGCGTTTCCATCATACGGTGAGACGCTTCCGGCCCTTTCTACGCCTTCGGCGGAGGACCTCCTGTCCCCCCTTGGTCTTCATACGAGCGCGGAATCCGTGTTTTCTCTTGGCACGCAGGCGATGTGGTTGATACGTCCTCTTCATGGATTCTGCTTCCCCTTTCCTGCATGTACTGTGGTACCATTATATTGCAAGGTGAAGCTCGGGTCAATGGAGAAGGAGCTCAAGTAGCGAAAAGCCCCAGAGCGCTCTGGGGCTTTGGGGAAAAGGAGATAGGGGAGGGACCTGAACCTTACCTCCCTGGACGGAGTTCGAGGGTTTCTTCTCTGCGGAGGATTTCTTTCCCCTGATGCACCATGACAAGCGTAAGGGCGTACTTCCCAGGCTCCAGGGTATTCTGCGACTCAAGGACGAGCATCCCCTCCCCGCCGGGAAGAACGAGATCCGGGCTCTCCTTTGAGACCAGGGTGAGGCTTGAGCCTGGTTTCACCGCGATAGCCCCCTCCGCGGGTGTCTCTTCCTGAACCCGCACAAGGGTAATGGAGCAGGAGGGCTGGAGATGCGCGTTCCCCGTGTTCTGGAAGCGCACCACGGCCCGGGGGTGGAACGTGGCCTTCTGGGGAGGACCCTCGAGGACGAATTCAATCCCCGCAAGGTCTGCTTCAAGAATTCTCGTTCCCTTCACGTTTTCAAGTACAAGGAGGGTGGATGCTCCAAAGGCCCTCCGGAGTTCTTCGGGAACGGGTTTTCCGTCGACGCTTTCGGGGAGAAAATCAACCCGGACGTGTGACCGCTCCTCAACCCATCATCGACGAAATTCGGCGGATTCTTGCGCTTGCAGACGTCCCAAGACGGCAGGTCGTCATCGATGCCGTGGTGACAGAGGTTTCGGGAGAAGCGGCCAAGAACCTGGGGATTGAGTGGGGCGGTGCAACCACGGGACCCTACGGACTCCAGTTTGGGGAACTTGCGAGCATCGGGGGGCTCTTCCAGCGCCTCGAGCGGGTGGTCGCAACCATCCACCTCCTCGAAAAGGAAGGGAAGGCCCGTATCCGCTCTAATCCTCGCCTGGTGGTCCTTGACGGGGAAGAAGGGGAAATCCGGGTCACTCGGGAGGAGTACTACGCCATTGTCACCGGAACCCCTGCTTTCCCCACAACGAGCCTTGAAACCATAAGCGCTGGGGTCATCCTGAAGGTCCGGCCCTATGTGGTGGATGGAGAGGAAATCGTTCTCACTCTGAGCCCTGAGGTGAGTAACGTCGTGGGGGCGGGGCTCCAGGACCTTCCGGTAGCGAGCCGTCGCATTGTGTCGACAACGGTCCGGGTGAAAACGGGAGAGACCATGGTTCTTGGGGGGTTGCGCCAGCTAATCGAGGTCACCACCGAAGGAAAGGTCCCTCTCCTTGGAGACATCCCCATTATCGGGGCCCTTTTCCGCCATAAAAAGACAACCAGCGAGGACAAAGATGTGGTCATCCTCATCACCCCGAGCATCCTGTGAGAAACTCCTTCTGCTTTTTGCGCTTTCCATCCTCGGTGTGTTCTACATTTCTCTGAAAAGTGAAGCAAAGACCATCACGTTGTTTTGTCCCGACATTCCCCGAAAAGAGGCCATCCCCACCGTGGCCTTCCAGGCAGGGGTGGAGGTGGTCTTCTTCGAGGACGTCCCTGGAAAGGTGAACGTGCGGCGGGAATCCATAGCCTTTGAGGACGCACTGGACCTCATCCTCCAGGGGACCGGAATCGCGTGGCACGAAAAGAACAGGGTGTACTCCATTGGCACACCAAAGGAGGGAACGCCCGAGTACCTCAAAATAAGCGACATCGAAACCTGTACCACCCGCTTCAGGACCTCCCGGGAAATCCTTGCGCTCCATCCGGAATTCGCAGGGAATCTCCTCCCCACCTCACCGTTTCGCTTTCTCGTCGTCGGCCCAAAGAGGGTCGGGAGGCGATAAAAAACGCCGTTGCCGCACTTGACCGCCCCCGGGAACACATCCTTCTCAGGGTTGTCGTTTTTGAGGGTGAGGAAAAACTCCTCGAGGATTCGGGATTTTCCTTTCTCGACACCCAGAAGCTTTTCACCTTCCCCAGCCCCAAGCGTAGAGAAAGGCTTCAGGGGCAGCTGACCCTCGGGGAGAAAGGAGAAGAGGCAACCCGGCGCCTGGAGCAGGAACTCCTCGTCCTTGAAGGAGAGTGGGGAGAAAGCCGGGTAGGAGAGAGTGTACTACAGGGTGGAGGAGGGGAACCTGGGGGCTTTAGAGGTCGTGGAACTTGGCACGGGTCTCCGGGTACAACCTTCGTATCGCGAGGATGGGCGCATCGCGATGAACCTGGAAGTCGAGGTGACGGACATCGCGGGAGAAGACGCTCTCATCGTGGTGCGAAGGACCTTCAAAACCTCGGCAATCCTTGAGGAAGGCGTGGTCACCCCTCTGGTCCTTGAGGCATACGAGGAAACCCAAAGTAAAGCCCGGAAGCTCTTTGAGAGCCGGTCTGCGAAAGGGCGTCCGGAGAGAGAAACAAGAAGCGAGAAGCTCGTGCTCCTTGTGGAAGCGAAAAGGCAAAACCCCGGGGACGTTCCCTCCCTTGCCCGCCTTGAGGGACCATCCCTGAAACTCCAGGCCACCTCGCCAGAAAGAGACCTTTGGGATACCCAGGTCTTTTTGGAGTACCGATCTCCAGGGCCTTTCCTGAACGTGGGGTTTGAAACCAGGTAGGAGGAGACGGTGGAAATTCGCGGAAACCTTCTAACTGACCTTTCAGGAAAGCCACTTTGGGGAAATCTTGAGCTTGCGTACCGTGTCGCGGGAGAATGCCTTGGCATTCGCTGGGAGGGAACCCCGGAAAAGCAGGGGTGGTCGGTGTTTTTCGAGAGCCGGAAGCAGGACTGGAACGACACCACGTACTTTTTCCGCCTCGGGACAGGATGGGTGGGGGAGGACGCGGTGGGTTTCGTGACCCTGGGTGGAGCGCACAGACGAGGGGATTTTTCCCTCGAGGGAAGACTCACCTACCAGATGGCCTCCGTCACGAACCTCCGACTCGACCTTGAGGGCAGGTGGCGGGTGAGCAAAAACACCTCGCTGATTGCCGGCTACAGCGGTCTTCTGACCGGAGAGAAGACACCCCTTGACGACCTGCGTTTTGAGGGGGTTTTTGTGGGGTTGCGGATAACTTTCTGAGGAGGGGAAAACATGCGAGGGTACCTGATACCGTTTTGCTGTCTCCTGGTGGTGCTGGTTCTTTCGGGGTGTAACTGGTTCGGTAAGGGGCTTTTGAACGTCATCAACCCTGAGGCTGAGGTACGGATGTACTACGTCTTCAACACACCCCGGACATCGGAGGACCGGAAAAGTTTGAGCTCCTCCAGGGACTGACCTTCGACCTTGTCGTGTACCCCCTGAATGAGGTGGGGTTCACCATTGAGCGCCTGACCTACACCACGGAAAAGGGCGAAGTCGCCGAGCTCGCCAAGGACCTGGTGCTCTCCTACTACGTCCCCCCCAACGTCTCTCCTGAGCCCACCATTCCTCAACCTGGGGAGGCCAGTCCCTATGTTCTCTCGAACCTCCCGCTCTTTTTCCAGGACACCATCGATTACCTCTGGAAGAACTATGGAATGAAGAACCTCTTTCTTACCCTCAAAGCCTCGCTACGGGATGATGCCGGTCACACCATGACGAAGACCATCATGGCGAATTTCCCGGTGCTCCAGCTTGGGGAGGACTCCTGGCCCCCCACCGAGGTTACGATTGAGCCGAGTAACCCAAGGGTCTCTTCCGGAACCACCCTTACCTTCCTTGCCCGGGCAAAGGGCGAGTCCACAATCGTCTCCTATCAGTGGTTCGTGAACGGCCGACCCCAGGGATGTGCAGGGAGCACCCCCTACCTTCACCTACACCTTTACGGAGGCGGGAACCTACACCGTTATGGTAAAGGTGTGTGACAGGGCGGGGAACTGTTCCTTTGGTCTTGCCACCGTTACGGTCACCGCAGCATAGGGAGTTCTGGTAGAATAGGAGTATGCCAGAACTCCCTGAGGTTGAGGTCTTACGGAGAGAGCTTGAGCCGCTCCTTCGAGGAAAGCGCATCGTCCGGGTAGAGATTCGGGATCCTCGTTGCAGCTTCCCAAAAGAAGCGGTGGAAGGAAAGACCGTCACCGGGGTCAGGCGCCTGGGGAAATACCTCCTTTTCGACCTTGCTGAAGGAGGGTACCTGGCGCTACACCTCGGGATGACCGGGAAGCTCCTTCTGGCAAAAGAGAACGTCCCGCAAAAGCACGAGCGAATGGATATCCTTTTGTCCTCCGGAGAGCACCTCCTCTTCTGCGACACCCGGCGGCTCGGGAAGATTGCCTTTCTCCAGGAGGGAAAGGAGCTCTCCGAAAAACTCGGCCTTGACCCCCTGTCCCCAGCGTACACCCTGGAGAACGTCCGGGCCCTCCTTGAGGGAAGGAGGCGCCTTAAGGACTTCCTCTTAGACCAGAGAGGCATCTGCGGCATCGGCAACATCTACGCCAGCGAGATCCTCTTCCGGGCCCGGTTGCATCCTGAGCGTGCTCTTTCATCGCTTTCTGAAGCAGAAAAAGCCAGACTCTTCGTTGCCGTCCGGGAGGTTCTTGAGGAGGCGATCGAAGAGCGGGGAACCACCATCCGGGACTTCCGGCGCACCCTGGGGGAAGAGGGGAATTTCCAGCATCTCCTTGCGGTCTACGGAAAGAGCCACTGTCCCAGCTGCGGGACCCCAATCGTGCGGAAGGTCATCGCCTCCCGGAGTACGTACTTCTGCCCCCGCTGCCAGCCTCCGGAAGGCAAGGGGGAAACCCCCTGATGCAGGAATGACGTTTTTCCTGTAAACTATACCTCCAGAGAAACAGGGCGAGAGGGTGGATGGCAATGGCAGCGGTGACGATTAAGGACGTGGCGAAGAGAGCAGGAGTAACCGTCACCACTGTTTCCCGGGTGCTGAACAATAGAGGATACATCAGTGAAGCCACCCGGGAAAAGGTATACCGGGCGATGAAAGAACTCAATTACCAGCCGAACGAGATTGCCCGGTCCCTCCTGCGGAGGCGAACCAATATCCTGGGCATCATCCTCCCCACGGTCGCCCATCCTTTCTTCAGCGAACTGGCCTTCTTCATCGAGTACTACGCGTACGAGTATGGCTACAAGGTCATGCTCTGCAACTCACAGCTTGACCAGAAAAAGGAAAAAGAATACGTTGAAATGCTTCGAGCAAACCAGGTTGATGGCATCATCATGGCTAGCCACACCTTAGAAGTGGACGAATACCTGAGCCTCAAACTCCCCCTGGTTACCTTTGACCGGCAGATTGCACCGGACATCCCCTTCGTGTCCTCCGACAACTACCTGGGGGGAACTTTAGCCACCAACCTCCTCATCGACAGGGGGTGCAGGAAAATCGCCCACATCTGCGGTAACCTCCGCCTGAATATGCTGGCAAACCAGCGGAACAGGGCGTTTGTCGCCACCGCACAGGCCAGAAAAGTGGAATACGTGACCGTGGAAACGGACCTCAACGTTTTCGACATGCGCCAGTATGATACACTGGTTCTCAGGCTTTTTGAGGAACACCCCGACGTGGAGGGCATCTTCGCTGGAAGCGACGTCATTGCCGCCAGTGTTATGAAAATCTGCCACCAGCGGAAAAAGAGGATACCTGAAGACATCAAGGTCGTCGGATACGACGACGTGAGCATTGCTTCCTTCCTCACGCCTCAACTCACGACCATCCGGCAACCCATTGAGGACATGGGGAGGCTGGCGGTAGAGCTCATCCACAAACAGATCAACAAAGAAACGGTGACGGTCGAGAACATCCTCCCGGTGACGCTGGTGGAGCGGGAGACGACTTGAACTCGGCGCACAGGGTCTCGTAGGAAGGCAGGGATTCTCTCTTCAAGGAGGCCTGCCTGCACCTGTATTGGACGGCATTCCAGAGGGCAGCACAGCAATCTCCTATTGTTCCGAGCATTTGCTCTTGTTGCTTACTGGGCAAAATCCGGACGACGTTTGTTCGCCTCATGGTTTTATCTCAGCGCACCCATCCGTCGCTTTCGTCCCCAAGCTTAAAAGCCGGCGCCTTTAGCGACGGTTTTTGGGAACTTTTGTGTCAAACGGTTAGTATAACCACCGGAGATGTTTCCCCTTTTTTGTTCCGAAATAATTTTGGTCGGACCCACAAAGGCCCCCGCTTTGTGTCAAACGCTTGACATAAAGAACGCCCTTATGCTATGTTTGGACCAGGTACGCTCAAGGGGGACAAGGCCGTGGAAAAACTAACGCTTCTGGCACTCCTGAGTTGTTTTGTGCTCAGCATGGCGTTCCCGGGAATCGTGGGGGGGCAGAGACCAGGCACCGAATGACTGTACGGGACGTCGTCACCGCCATCATCCGGTACTCTGTTGGCGACCGAGAGCTCTCGGTGAACGACAGGCTCATCACAGGAAGCTATGACACTGAGGCAATGGGAATCGCCGTCACCTTCATGGCTACCGTCGATGTCATCTGGAAAGCCGCGGAGCTTGGAGCAAACCTCATCATAACCCATGGGCCAACGTTGTACACAGGAGGAGATGCCACAGACTGGCTCAAGAACGACCCGGTGTATCTTGAGAAGAAAAAGCTCATAGAGTCACACGGGATGGCCATCTGGAGGTACCACGATGCCATGCACATGGCACAACCCGATGGTATCTATGCGGGACTCTGGAAAGCAATCGACTGGGAAAAATATCTGGTGAGCAAGGACAACCTCTGGATTTATGAAATTCCGGAGACCACCCTGGCCGACCTGGCGAGATGCTTCAGGGAGAAGCTCTCTGGAGGTGTTGTGCGCATCGTGGGGAATCCCGACATGAAAGTCTCAAGAGCCGGCATTCTCGCCGGGGGAGGCAGTCTCGGCCTTGGAAGGGGAGAAATATAAAACACCCTGAAAGGAGGGCAGAGTGCACATTGATGCCACACTGGAGTCCTCAAAAGGCCTCTGTTCCCGCGCGCACACGGGGGAATTCAGTCATCTCTTCGCTTTCGAAAGCGGTGGTGGAGGTCTCGGAAGGGAAACTTTTAGGGTTCATCGACCGGGGTATTTACACCTTCCGTGGGATACCATATGCCCAGGCCAGGCGCTTCATGATGCCCCAGAGAGTCACTCCCTGGAGCGGCATTCGTGACGCCACGAGGTACGGTGAGATATGCTACCAGAGCCCGGTACGGAACAGGGTCGCACGAGATGAGTTCTTCAATCCCCACGTATACCTCGAGCAAAGTGAACACTGCCAATTCCTGAACATCTGGACACCGGGGCTTGCGGATGGGAAAAAGCGCCCTGTTATGGTCTACCTCCACGGTGGCGCTTTCAGTGCTGGATCGTCCATTTCCCCCCTCACCGACGGCCGAAATCTCAGCGAAAAAGGAGATGTTGTGGTCGTCTCCCTCAACCACCGCCTGAACGTCCTGGGCTTCCTCGATCTTTCTCTTTGTGGTGAAGCATACAGGTACTCGGCAAACGCAGGTATTGCCGACATCGTGGCTGCCCTGGAGTGGATACGGGAGAACATCGAGCAATTCGGGGGCGATCCCGAGAACGTCACGCTCTTTGGGAATTCCGGTGGTGGCGCAAAAATCCTCGCCCTGACGGCAACTCCCGCAGCACGGGGACTGTTCCACAAGGCCGTTATTCAAAGTGGCATCGCCTTTGGTTTTGGGATGACCCTCAACGAGAAAGAGGCTGCCGAACGGGTAACGGCTCTGACTCTCAAAAACCTCAATCTCACCCCAAAAGAGGTCGACAAGCTCCAAGAAGTGCCGTACCATGTACTCCTTGAGGCAGCTAACAGCGCCAAAAGGCAAGTTTCGCAGGAATTGCACATACGCTATATGTGGGGGCCGGTTCTCGATGGAACGTACATCCCCGTGCACCCGGTCGCCGAAGCATTCGTCCCTCAGGCCCGGGACATCCCCATGATCATGGGGACGGTACTCAACGAATTCACCACCATCATCACCAACGAGGCTGTTGATCTTCTCTGCGACAACAAAGACACCTGGAGCATGGAAAAGGTTCTGGCAAAACTCGCCGAAAAATACGGTCCCAGGGCTCAGGACGCCCTCCAGGCGTTCATGAAGGCCTACCCAAATAAGAAACCTGCCGATGCATACTTCGTGGACACCGCATTTCGTCCTGCAACCTTAGAGGCAGCACGGAAAAAGGCTGCACAAAAAGGCGCCCCCGTGTACACCTACGTCTTTGCTTACGAAGCTCCGGTTATGGACGGTGTGGGCATGGCCTGGCACTGTGCAGAACTCCCCTATGTCTTTGACAACACCGACCTCGTCCCCACCGCAACCGGTGGCGGGATAGCGGCAAAAATCGTGGCACACATGGTGAGCCTGGCGTGGATTCACTTTGCGTACACCGGGGACCCCACTCATGAGTGGATCCCAAAGTGGCCACCCTTCACCCCCAACGAGGGCGCCACGATGGTCATCGACACTCTTTGGGAGGTACGATACCACCATGACAAAGACCTCGTGGACCTTGCGGTAGAACTCGGGCTCACGGAACTTCCGGATTTCGATTTCTGAGTAGGAAGGCGAGGGTGAGCGTTAGCCATGCCGGTTCCCAATAAAATCATGCTCATCACGTACGCAGACAGCATGGGCAGGAATCTCAAAGAGCTGAAATACCTTCTGGAAAAGCACTTCCGCGATGCCATCGGGGGGCTCCACATCCTGCCGTTTTTTCCCTCTTCGGCAGACCGGGGCTTTGCCCCGATCACCTATGAGAAGGTCGACGAAGCCTTCGGAACGTGGGATGATATTGAAGCGTTGAGGGAAGATTTCTACCTGATGTTCGACTTCATGATCAACCATATCTCCCGTCAATCCATCTTCTTCCAGGACTTCCTGGCCCGGAAGGACAAATCCCCTTACGCCACGATGTTCATTCGGTATAGAGATATCTGGCCCTGTGGGGAACCCACGGTACAGGAACTCGACATGATTTACAAGAGGAAACCCCGACCGCCTTACGTCACCGTTGAGTTTGCCGACGGCACCACGGAGAAAATCTGGTGCACCTTCAGCGATGAACAGATTGACCTCAACGTCACCTCCGAGGTTACCCGAGCTTTTATCAAAAAGACCCTTGAATACCTTGCAAAGAAAGGCGCCTCCCTCATAAGGCTTGACGCTGTTGCCTACACCATCAAAAAGCGCGGAACAAACTGTTTCTTTGTCGAACCGGAGATATGGGAACTCCTTGAGTTCTGCCGGGAGGTGCTCGCGCCCTACGGCGTGGAAATCCTCCCGGAGGTCCACGAACATTACTCGTTCCAGCTCAAGCTTGCAGAACGGGGATACTGGGTGTACGACTTCGCCCTGCCAATGCTCGTCCTCCATACCCTCTACAGCGGCTCAACGACGCGACTCGTCGACTGGCTGCGGATATGCCCCAGGAAACAATTCACCACCCTTGATACCCACGACGGGATTGGAGTAGTTGATGTGAAGGACCTTTTAACCGATGAGGAGATCGAGAAGACCAAAGAGTACCTGTACTCCCGGGGGGCAAACGTCAAGAGAATCTACAGCACGACGGCGTACAACAACCTGGACATTTACCAGATCAACTGCACCTACTATTCAGCCCTCGGCAACAACGACGACGCATACCTCCTGGCACGAGCCATACAGTTCTTCGCCCCCGGTATCCCTCAGGTGTACTACGTGGGGTTACTTGCGGGAGAAAACGACATTGAGCTTGTGGAGAAGACGAAGCAGGGAAGGGACATCAACCGCCACTACTACACCGTGGAAGAGGTCGAGGAAAACCTGCGCCGGCCCGTGGTCCAGAAGCTCCTTCAACTCATGCGCTTCCGCAACACCTATCCGGCGTTCTCAGGAGACTTTCTCGTCCAGGAAACAAATGGCAAGCACCTTTTGGTCCTTCGGTGGAAGAAGGACGAGTACGAAACTACGCTGGAGGCGAATGTGCAAACGTTTAACTTCACGGTCACCTATAGCGACCCCTCAAGGGGGTCAAAAGAGAAGTTATTTTAAAAAGTTCCTGTATGTCAAACGGTTGACATACAGGGGAGGAAAAACTATAATACCACCAGAAAAACCCTTCTATAAAGGAGGAGGAGAAAGGTGAGGAAACTTGTGTTCTTTCTGATTGCCGCACTGGTGCTTTCCGTAGCAATGTCAGTTACCGCCGGTGCCAGGGTCAACATCACATTCCTGAACTCCAAAGGAGAGATCCAAGCACAGCTTGAGGAAATCGCCGCCCTCTACAGCGAAATCGCCAAAGACGTGACGGTCGAAGTGATTCCCTGCCCGGTCGGCCAGTCGCCCTTTGAAAAGGTCGTCTCCATGTATGCTTCAGGAAACGCACCGACCATCGCTATGGTGGATGCCGGTGATGTCAAGAAATTCCAGGACAAAGCCCTGAACCTCACCGGTGAACGATGGGTGCAGGATGCCATCCCCGGAAGCCTGGACATGGCAACCCTTGAAGATGGAACCGTCGTTGGCTTCCCCTTCGCCGTCGAGGGATACGGGCTCATCTACAACAAAAAGGTTCTGGACAAAGCACTGGGGAAGAGTTTCGACCCCTCTTCAATACGCACAAGGAAAGACCTCCAAGCACTCTTTGAAGAGCTCAAGAACGCTGGTGTCGCACCGCTTGTCATATCCCCCCTTGACTGGTCCCTGGGAGCGCATTTCTTCGCGATAGCCTATGCCGCCCAGTCGCCGGATCCCAAACAGGTCGATGCATTCCTCAAGGACTTGCGGGCCGGAAAGGTGGATCTCCAGCAGAACAGCGTCGTGAACGGTCTCCTTGATACCTTCGACGTCATGAGAGCGTACAACATTGACAAAGACGACCCGCTCTCTGGAACGTATGACAGAGGCTCGTATCTTCTGGGCACCGGAGAGGTCGCCATGTGGTTCATGGGCAACTGGGCCTGGCCACAGCTTAGCGAACTCGACCCCGAAGGCGAGTATGGCTTCCTGCCTGTTCCCATCAGCGACAATCCCGACGATTACGGGAACTCCCAAATCCCCGTGGGTGCCACCAAATTCCTGATTCTTGACAGAGAACAGAGTTCTGCAGCAGAACAACAGGCAGCCAAAGACTTCCTGAACTGGCTGGTGTACGACGCAAAGGGCCAGGACATGTTGGTCAACAAACTCAGCATCATCCCAGCCTTCAAGAACATTACCCTTGAGCCAAAGGACCCTCTGGCTAAGTCGATCCTGCAGTACGTCAGGGCAGGGAAAACACTCCAGTTCGTCCTCGACCTCCCGGCGGACCACTGGCGCATGGTGGGCGCTTTCATGCAAAAGTACCTGGGCAACGCCATAAGCCGGGACGAACTCCTTGACGAGATTGAAAACTACTGGAAAAATGTGAAATAGCACCCTGGGAGAGCACCCGGAAGGAAAGCTTTCCTTCCGGGTGCTTCGGAGTGTGCCAAGAAAATGGTTTCAGAGAAAACCCTTTTCGGGAAGATTGGAACGTACCTTCTGTTTGCCGGACCCACCACCTTTGCGTTCTTCACTGTGGTTATCCTTCCGTTCCTCTTTGGCGTCTACCTCACCCTGACGAACTGGGATGGTCTGTCGGCGACGTACGTCTTTGTGGGCCTCAAGAACTACCGGATGGTCTTTGAGGACAGGGCGTTCTGGACATCTTTTGGCCTCACCCTCAGGTACGTGGCGTACACCGTCGTCCTCACGAACGTCATCGCCTTCACCCTTGCGTACCTTCTGACCAGCGGGATCCGGGGACAGAACTTCCTGCGAGCCGGCTTTTTCGTCCCGAATCTCATCGGAGGCATTGTTCTGGGCCTCATCTGGCGTTTCGTCTTCTCCAACGTCCTGGTCTACGTTGGGAAACGATTCGGATGGGAGCTCTTCCTCCGTTCCTGGCTTGCCCATCCAGACAAGGCGTTCTGGGCGCTTGTCATCGTCAGCGTGTGGCAATCCTCCGGGTACATGATGGTCATCTATATCGCCGGGCTCATGGGCATCCCGAAAGACCTCGTTGAGGCAGCCACCATTGAGGGAGCCACAGGTCTCCAGAGACTGCGGTACGTCATCCTCCCCCTTTTAACCCCCTTCACCACCGTTTGCATCTTCCTCTCTCTCCAGCGAGGCTTCATCGTCTACGACCTGAACAAGGCCCTGACCGAGGGAGGCCCCTACAAGAGCACAGAACTCGTGGCCATGCACGTCTATGAAAAGGCGTTTTTGGCGCAGCAGTATGAAATTGGCCAGTCTGAGGCGTTTTTCCTCTTTGCGATGATCGTCGGTGTCACCCTCGCCCAGGTGTACCTTGGGAAGCGATTAGAGGTTGAACAGTGATGGCGCAACGGCAAAGGTACCGGGAAGGGATTCTTGAGGTGCTCAGGCTTTCTTTCCTGTACTTTCTCCTTGTACTCTACCTCATTCCTTTCTTCCTCGTTTTCGTCAACGCCTTCAAAGACCGCAACCAGATTATCGCCAACCCGTTCCGCCTCCCTTCGGCTTTCCACCTGGCTAACTTCATCGAAGCCTTCAGGAAGATGAACTACCCCTATGCCTTCTGGAACTCTCTGGTCATCACCGTCCTGAGCACCGCCCTCATCGTCTTTTTCTCTTCCATGACCGCCTATCTCTTCGCAAGGCTTCCCTGGAAATTCAACAGGTTCATGTTCTTCCTCATGGTCGCCTCCATGCTCATCCCCTTCCAGGCCATCATGATTCCCCTGGTGAAGATATACGGGTCTTTTGGGCTCCTCAACAACCGCTGGACCCTCATGTACATGTACCTTGGCTTTGGGTGCTCCTTCGCGGTTTTCCTGTACCACGGCGCTATCAAGAGCATCCCCCTCGAGTTAGAGGAAGCGGCCATGATCGACGGATGCTCGAGGTTCCAGGCGTTTTTCCGAATCGTTTTCCCCCTTTTGAGACCCACAACCACGACGGTGGCTATTCTCGACGTTTTGTGGATCTGGAATGACTTCCTCCTGCCGTCTCTTGTCCTCATTTCCCCCAGAAACAGAACCCTTCCCCTTTCCACGTACTACTTCTACGGGACCTATACCTCAGAATACGGACTCCTCCTTGCATCGCTTATCCTGAGCATCACCCCGGTCATCATTTTCTACCTTTTCATGCAAAGGCACATCATCAGGGGAATACTCCAGGGCTCCATAAAGTAGCTTCTCGACCCTGCACAGAGAGGGTTGGTACCCGCTTGCTGGGAACACCTTTCCCCGGGCAGGTCCTGGACCTATCCCACAGTGTTCAGCCCAGAGTGTGATGGCCCTTGACACTGGGAGAGCTCTTCCTTTATAATTCTTACTAAAGCGATAATATTTATAGATTTTGGGGGGATAGACGATTCGACTCTCAACCCGTTCCCGATATGGACTCCGGCTCATGATAGAGCTTGCCCTCTCTTACGACGAAGGGGGG
>Ga0123519_10007685_pt1 | contig 16615 bp, 8 predicted proteins | sample YelNatPaOPRAMG02_FD_87396 | JGI IMG/M metagenome (GOLD analysis project Ga0123519, IMG submission 87396) | Hot spring microbial communities from Yellowstone National Park - Yellowstone National Park OP-RAMG-02 (version 2) | ecosystem: Environmental > Aquatic > Thermal springs > Hot (42-90C) ... | reverse complement strand
TTTCTGAGTCGGCGACGTACACTGTTCCATCGGGCCCAACCGCTACGCCCATTGGCCAGGCGAACTGTCCATCGCCTCCGCCATAAGAGCCCCATTTCCCCAGAAACGTTCCGGTGGGGCTAAACCGTTGGATACGATGTTTATCGTTGTCGGCGATGTACACCGTCCCATCAGGTCCAACCGCTATACCCCATGGCCAGGCGAACTGTCCGTCGTCTCCGCCATAAGAGCCCCATTTCCCCAGAAACGCTCCCGTCGCCGAAAACCGCTGTATGCGATGGTTTTCTGAGTCGGCGACGTACACTGTCCTATCAGGCCCAACCGTTATACCCATCCCGCTAAAGAACTGACCGTCGCCAACGCCTGTTGAGCCCCATTTGCCCAGCAGCGTACCTGTGGCCGAGAACCGAAGAATACGACGGTTGTCCCTATCCGTGACGTATACTGTTCCGTCGGGGCCTACTGCTACATCCATCGGGCATTTGAAACTACCTTCCGCGGACTGCGCGCCGATGGAGAACAGGAACTTGTCGGGCAGCGGGCCCTGGGCCAGCGAAGTGGCCGGCGTGGCCGTGGGGATCACCCACGCGACGATTAGGCTGCAAAGCCACACCCAAAGCAAGCGCTTTGCCGTCTCCACGAGGTTCTCACCTCCTCGCTTTCAACGGTCTCCCTCGCTATCCCTACATCCGCCTCGGCCGACATCCAAGAACCACTCCTGCAATGGCCGTTGCCAGCAGCGACATGGACACCGCATCGGCCGGGGGAAATGGCGGAAGGCGCAGAGCCGACCCCGATGGCGGTGGCTCGGGCGTGTCGGTTGGCGCGACGGTCGGCAACGGCCTCGGAGTTCGGGTCGGCTCGGGTGTGTCTGTCGGTGGAACAACGGTCGGCAGCGGCCGCGGCGTTCGGGTCGGCTCGGGCGTGTCGGTCGGCGCTGGCGGCGGCGTGTTCGTGGGCTGCGGCGGCGTGTTCGTCGGCGCTGGCGGCGGCGTGTTCGTGGGCTGCGGCGGCGGCGTGTTCGTTGCCGACGGGGACACCTGCGTGTTTGTGGGCTGCGGGGGCAGCGGCGTGTTCGTTGCCGACGGGGCCACCCGCGTGTTTGTGGGCACAGGCGACCATGTCTTGGTCGGGGTAAGCGTCGCCGTCTGAGATGCCTCTGGCACGGCCGGCACCTGGGTGGGAGACGTGCTCGTCGCGGTCGGTGTGCCCGTATGCGTTGAGGTTGCTATCGCAGCCGGTGCGCGTGTAGATATGAGCCGTGCCGTCGGGGTAGGCGTGGGTGTAGGGTTGTGGGTGGAGATGCTGGGCCCCATTGCCAGCAGCAAACCCGTAGCCAAAACGGCTACGCCCAACACGGCCGCCCCCGCCAACCGCCAGCGTGGCGCAACCTTCTTCGGCTTCGGCGTCGCGACGCGAGGAGGCGGTGAGACTCGCTCCGCAACCTCTGCCTTGGGAATCGCAGGGACGCCACGCACCGCACGTTCCAGGGCGCTGGCCATCTCTGCACCGCTCTGAAACCTCTGCGATGGGTCCTTCGCTACGGCTTTCATGACCACGTCCTCAACACCTTTGGGCACTTTTACCTTCCACGTTGAGAACGGTGGCGGCGTTTCTTTCACCTGCTTATACACGACTGCGAGCGGTGTCTCCGCGCTGAACGGCGGGCTGCCGCACAGCATCTCGTACAGCACGATCCCCAGCGAGTATAGGTCGCTCCGATGATCCACTTCCCGCCCCTCGGCCTGTTCCGGCGACATATACTCGGGGGTTCCAATGCTGATGCCTGTCCGCGTCAATTGGCTCGTCCAGGCTGCCTTCGCGATCCCAAAGTCCGACAGGTATGCCTTCCCACTTCCATCCAACAAAATATTGCTGGGCTTCACATCGCGGTGGACGACGCCCTTGTCGTGTGCGTAGTCTAGCGCCGCACCGATCTGCTCCACGATAGAGAGCGCTGTCGTCAAATCCACCCGTTTCTTGCTGCGAAGCAAGTCCAGGAGAGACGTGCCCTCTATGTAGTCCATGATGATATAGTAATACTCGCCCTCCTGCCCTACGTCGTACACCTGGACAATGTTCGGGTGCCGCAGCGCAGCCACAGCCCTCGCCTCGCGCAAGAAGCGCCCGACGAAGTCCGGGTTCCGCGCCAAATGCGGCCACAATACCTTGACAGCAACAGGGCGCCCCAGGGACTCGTGGACGGCCAGATAGACCGCCGCGAATCCCCCTTCACCCTTCAATTTCTGAATTCGGTAAGCGCCCAAACGTCTCCCGATGAGCGGATCTTGCTGACCCCCAGATTGTGTCATTCACCCACCTCCGATGACGGGGTTGTCCTATGTTGCCGAACCTCAGCCAGCCCGTAACGTACCAGGCCCATCTCGTTGCCATTCGTGCCTGTCCGTCGCAACCGCGCTACCGCGCGATATCGCGAGACACCACCGGCAGCCAGATGCCGAATGGTCGGGTGCGAGGCGCCCCGGCCATCCTCGCCCAAGCAGGATCCAAGTCAGCTGTATCAGGTGTGTTGGTCAGATTGCGTTCGTCCGTGTTGTCGGTTTTCTTGGAGAATATATCACCAGCGCTCCCCCTCCAAGAGGCGTAAACCAGTCTTGTTCCATCAGGTGACCAGGCAGGGCGGAACTCCCAACCCGGACCCGACAACGTCCGAATGTTGGAGCCATCCGGATTCATGAGCATGATCTCGCCCTGACTGGCGAATGCTATGGTTGAACCATCAGGAGACCAGGCTGGATCATGCGCTTCGCCAGGCAGGTTGGTTAACTGCGTCAGCCCCGTGCCATCCACGTTGACGCGCCAGAGTTGCCAATTGCCGCTGCGCGTGGAACGAAACACGATTTGCCGGCTGTCCGGCGACCAGGCAATGCTAGTGTCGTCTTCTGTGCCGGGGCCGGTTGTGAGTGGGCGAGGATTGGTGCCGTCAGAGTTCATTAGCCAAACGTGCTCGTTGCCAGGGGAACCGCGCACAAAGGCGATGGTGCCGCCATCCGGGGACATAAAGGGCCGGTGGTCCGACTCTGACGCAGTAGTCAGGCGCCTCCAATCCGAACCATCAGGGTTCATGGAGTAGATGTCGCGGTTACCGCGGCAGTCAGTGCTGAAGAGGATGCGTTTGCCATCCGAAGTCCAAGTCGGGTGCCAGTTCCAGCAGCCGTCCGTGATCCGTAGTTGGTGGCTACCATCGGGATTCATCGTATAGATTTCAAAACCGCCGTCCTTATCGCTCACGAAGGCGATGGGATTCTCCGGCTGCGCCGGCTCGGACAGAGCGAACTCTTCGTTAGTCGTCAGCCAGTGGCCGCCGGCACCGCCCCAGTTGCCTCCGATCACGTAGATTTTGTACCCTAGAGCCGCATAGGCTGCGCCGTAGCGCGCCGTGGGCATCGGCGGCAGCGCCGACCAGGCATTCGCCCACGGGTCGTATACCTCTGCATCGGCCAGGGCGGTAGAACCGTCCCGACCGCCAAACACGAACAATTTCCCGTAAATCGTCGGCAGCGTTGCTCCGAGGTGGGTGCGACGGGTTGCCATGGGTGGAACGGCGTTCACCGTCCATTGATTGCTGCTTGGGTCATACCGGTCTATGCGAGTCGTCTCCTGGGGAGTTTGCCCGGCGAGTCCTCCACCCACCGCGTAGATCATTCCGTTGGACACACCGAGGCTGGCAATGCTGCGCTCATCGGGGTGGTCGCTGCGTCGCTCCCATTTGTCTTCAAAGGGATCGTAAACGTACAAGCGCCAGCGGGATTCTCCGGAAACATTGAAGGTGACGAAGATGCGCCCGCTGATAGAGGCAACGGCCACTGACCCAGCGGGCGTCGCGGGCAGCGATGCCTTGGTTGCCCAGGTGTTCGTGGCGGGGTTGTATTCGTACAGGCGGTTATCCGGCGGTCCGACCACATAGATCCGGCCGTTGGTCACTGCGGCCCCTGGTGCGCTCTTGGGCCCAGGCATGCTGGCCTTTGTAGTCCAGGTGTTGGCGGCCGGGTCGTAAACTTCCATGGATGCCAGAGCGCCGCTGCTGTTGGTTCCGCCCATGACATAGATCTTGCCGTCCAAGGCTACCGCAGCCGGCCGGTCCCGCGGTATAGACATGGGAGCCTTGTTGGTCCAAACCCCGATGGGAGTGCAGGTTGGCGTCGGCGTCCGCGTGGGCGTGCGGGTAGCAGTTGCCGTCCGCGTGGGCGTGCGGGTGGGGGTTGCCGTCTGTGTAGGCGTGTGAGTGGGCGTGGGCGTGGGCGTAGGGGGCTCCGCGTAGTCCACCCTCAGCGTGTACGCATGGGACGCGTTGTAGCCGTCAATCCGCGCTACCGCTACGTAGTACCTCCCCGCGCCCACCGGCCCAACCGTGATCCGCTCATTCGCATTGCCCGAAGAGGCGGAATCCTTCACGAGTCGTAGCGCCCCGTCGTACAAATACAAATCATAGTCGCAGCCGACGGGGATGTTCTCCAGGCGCGCATCAATCACGTGCGCCGCGGCCATGTCAAAGTAGTAGAAGTCCCAGTCGTCCGCCTCGGACTCCATCGTGCCGTAATAGGTAACCCCCGATGCCAGTGGCCCGCAGGCGCCAGTCCACACGTTATTTCCGGGCTCCGGGCAGACCCAGGCCGTCGGGGTAGGCGTCGCTGTGGGCGTGGGGGTTCGTGTTGGTGTCGGCGTTGGAGTGCGCGTTGGCGTGGGGGTTGGTGTTGGTGTCGGCGTTGGAGTGCGCGTCGGCGTCGGTGTGGGCGTGCGAGTGGGCGTGCGTGTCCGGGTAGGCGTCGGTGTGGGCGGCAAGTAACGAATCACCAGGCGCGGATGCCATTCCCGAGTCGCATGGTCTGCGCTCGCGAAGGTGAACTCCACATTTGGAGATCCTGTCTTGCCTTTGAGCAGGAGACCCTGATTCCCGGCGGGGTTTGCCAACCAGTCCCGTACTAATTGTGTTACATCCCACGAGTACCAATACTGTACGTCGCCCTGAACCCGACGGGTGTAGGAGGGAGTGCCACTCCTGTCGGTGCCCACCAAACTGCACCCAGGTTGGCCCCACGACTCGCCCGTGCGCGCCAGATACCAGGTGGCCTGGCTGGACACCCAAGAGCGCAACACTTTGTATATTTCAATGTCCATTGCGTTGATATTCCCCGAAAGGCTATACAGGTCTAGATGAGCCAATGTTACCTGGGCGCCCGCGGGGACGCGACCGAGGCCAAACTTCAGCAGCCCTGAACGAACGTCGGGGCGCACTTTCAGGCCCCATTCGGTAGCATAGTTCGTGTTCTTCTCACTCTCGCTATACCCCCCGATGTACGTGTCTCGGGTGTCTGTGTAATCATTCAGTCCGTATTGGAGCACAACCTCAAATTCTCCCGGCGCAAGAGTAGGTGTGGGCGTGTACGTAGGTGGCGTGTCTGCCACTTGCTTTCGGATAAGAATGTTGTCAATGTACAACCCCTCCGGGTATGTCACGGAAAAGTCGGTTTCCCAAGCGATGGCTATCCAAACCTGGCTTAATCCAAGATACCCTTCCAAATCGTAACTTCTCGTTTGCCAGTAGGGCTGTTCGCCTGATACGTAGTGGAAACGGAAATTGATGCCATCGCTAGAAGCGCCGAACTTCAGGTAATCATATCTTGCCTCACTATTCAACCACGATGCGAAACTGAAGTCGGCAGCCACAGCGTCTGCGAGGCTGAAGGGCCCATAGACGATCCAGCCCTCCTCACTGTTATGATAATTCGCCCCGCAGGAAAGCCCCCCAGTGCTCTCACACCAGCCGCTTGATGAGCCCGCGTATACGCGACATGAACTCTTGCCCCAGTGGCCAGAGCGCCACCAGCCTGCTTTGGGGAACGTCCCCTCAAAATCCTCATAGGCGATCGTCTGCCATCCTGAGGCATCCACTTCTCCGGACGGTGAGCGCCCTGGTGCATCGGGTGTGTTGAGCGCCACGATTCGGAATGGCGGGTCGCCTCCCTGTCCCTCCGATCGGTGGGGAACAAGAAACGCGAGCGCAACGATGCAGCACAGGGCCACCGCAACTCGGAAACAGACCACAACCGATTCCTTGCCAATTTGCATCATGCGTCCCATTACTCAACCCCTCCTGAGCTTTTCTAGAGGGCGGGGACTCCTCCGCAAGCGCGACCTCTTGCGGCGCGCTTACGACCCGCTTCTGGTTCTGATCCGCGCATCGCGTAGGAAGGCCTGGGCTCCGTTGTCCTGCGAGTTTGCAGGCAACTCACCTCAAGCCAGTGGCGTATGAGAGTCGTGCACCAGCAGTTCTGAGTAGGTACCCTGGACTGCTGACTGCCCCGGTTCACCTCACCTGAACTTGGGGGCCGGCGGCCGTTACCATTTTGGTAGCCATGTTTACCGTCAGCGTGTAGCGCGCAGTGACACTGTAGTTGGCTGCCGTCAGCGGGATGCTGAACGTAGCCGCGGCTTGCAGGCGGTACACGTTCTCCGCAACCTTGTCTGGTTCGGCGAACACCCAATTCTTCGTGTCGGCTACTTGCTCACGGACTTTGTCATACAATGGCTCGGCCGGCAATGGAATCTGGGCAATGCCGGGGGCTAGCAGAATCTCCCTAGCAATGGCATCTACCCTCTGCACTACCCACTGCCGGGCCATGTCGGTAGCCTTATCTGACGTGGACGGCGACCGGAGCATTAGGACCAAGATGGCCGCTACTGCCAGGAGGGCTACCCCCGCAATGGCCAGAACAGGTGCGTTGCTCCTCTGGGCCGGGGCCTGCATCACCTCCCGTACGCGGCGAGCGTGCTCGCGAGAAGGCGCGACGGCATCTTCTGGCACCAGGATCACGCCGTTCTGGAACACGATCCTTGTGCTCCCGATTTGGATCACATCGCCGTTCACTAGACGATGCTGGCTGATGCGGCTTCCATTGACGAGAGTGCCATTTTTCGAGCCCAGGTCACGGATTATGAATCCGGCGCCTTCGCGCACAATTTCGGCATGGTAGCGCGACACATGCGTATCTCCAGACAACACGATGTCGTTGCTGGGCTCGCGGCCAATACGGGTGCTGTGCTGACTCAGACTGTACTCCATAGCATTACCTCCTTGAGCTTTACATGAGTTTTCTACTTCCGCGAGATCACAAACTTCAATCGGACATTGCCAACCCGAATCTCATCGCCGGGCTGCAACATACATTGGCTAACTTCCTTGCCGTTGACGTAGGTGTGGTTGGTGCTCCTGAGATCAGTGATCATATAGCCCCGTGGGGTCTGTTGGATAACCGCATGGTGGGATGAGACAGTGGGATGCGGCAGACGCAAGTCGCAATCGGGCGCGCGCCCAATGAGCAGTCGTCCACGCCTAATCCCGACGTAGGGTCGCAGTGCCTGGCCCTGGACTACTTGGAGGCCCGCAGAAGGCATCGTTGCGGGCCTGGACGCAGCATAGACCAAGCCGCCGACCGCAGTAATAGCAAGCACGAGCACAAGGGCCAATGCCGCTGACAACGGTTGAATCGGCACCAGTGTGGACTGATCCCCTGTACCATCACCCTGCGCTCCGTCACCGGAGATTCGCTGTCCTGCACTGATGTAGTACCTGCCCCCGTATTCGGATCCTTGATGAGAGACTTCGGCATATATGGTCTCCCCTGCGTTCACATGAACAGGTACAGCCAAGTAACCCCTAGGAGTCGCGCGGGTGCTAAGATCACCCTCATCTAGCACAGTTACCCCGTCTGCCGCAAGGATACGCAGCCGTGGGTTCATGCCTAGGGCAAGGTTGCTGACACTTACCATGACCTCGCCAGCAACGGAAGTCCTAACCGCGAAGACGTCCACGTCATTTGAATAGTCAATTCTTCCGGGAAGATCCGAGTTGTCCAGCGGCAGAAAGGTTGCGTCGTTCTGCGTGTTGCCGTGGTCATCACTGGCGACGCCGACAACAGTGACTTGAAGCCTGGCAGCCCGCTGGAAGTTCTCCGCGATGGGCACCGGAGGCGGGAAAGGAATCGGTTTGCCACCAGGGCCAGAAGAGGGCTGCAGCCCCTCGTAAGTTAGGTGAGCTGTGTGCGCACTGTTGTCAAATTGTACGGTAACATCATACACACCGCTTACTGAATAGTCCAAGACCGCGGAGTACAGGCCGTCATCGGCCACAGCATCTGGGGCCACGCCATTGTCCAGCATCGGAAACATGGCAGCGCTGCCGTCGGGCCCTTGGAGTGTTGCGGTCAGTACAGCACCCGATATCGGCAATTCTTTCGTAAGTACAGCGAGCAACACAATAGGTTCAGGGTACCGAACTACATCGCCCGTGAGAGAACTGACTGAGGCAGCATACGTGATCGCATTCTCTGAAGATCCACTCACCCTGTACACTAGGAGCACGTCCGAGTTGGTCGTGGATGCCTTCAGCGTCCAGGTACCCGGAGATGGTCCGTCTACGCTGAAGTAGCAAAGGGTCTCGCTGCCAGAGGCATAGCAGTCGCCCCCACCGACAGGATGCCCCATTGGGTCGACCAGCGCCAGACCGAGAGCCGATGGAGCGCCCTGATAGGTTACCGCGAGCGTCAGCCTGTTGAGCGTGGAATCCACAAACAATGGAATTGATGACAGCGCCCCAGACTGCACCTGCACGCTGCCAGCCGCGACTCCTACACTGGGCGCAGCCAGCTGATTGGCATCTTGAAACGCTTGCGTCAATCCGGCCAAGGTCGCGGGTGCGGAGTAGAACTTACCGCCTGTTTCTTGTGCCATCCGCTGCAGCAGCCCGGTGTCTGCATCGGAACCGTAGCCAAAGGTGAACAGCGGTATCCCAGCTGACTGATATTCGGGAATCACAGAAAGCGGATCTATACCGCTGTTGCTCAGGCCATCCGTTAGAAGGTAAACGACTCTAGTCGTGCCGGAGGATCCGGCCACCAGCAAGTCTTCAAGGGCCTTCCGCGCTGCGTCACCGATTGCCGTTCTATTGGCGGGCTGGATCACGTCAACCTTCGCTTTTATCGCATCTTTGGTGGCTTGACTGTCAACCGCCGTAAGCGGCTGAACTACTTCCACTCGGTCATCAAACATGATAATGCCTATCTTCGCGCGATTGATGGGCGCCAAATCCACCAACATCTTGGTGGCTATCTTGGCATTTTCCATTTTGTCCTCTTCACCCATGCTGCCGGAGTGGTCCAGCACAATTTGATACGTAACGTCCTGGCTGATCCAAACGATTTCAAGATCACTCCGCGCTGTCCCCGGGAGATCAATTCGGGGGGCATCATTGGCGCCCGGGGCCACAGCCGCTAGTTCTGGATAGTAGATTCGCTTTGGAAGTGCCCGGCGTTCCCCATCACGGGGGTCCTCCGTAACCGGACGCCCCAGAGTTTCCCACCCGCTGGCATCGTAAACGCGATGCTGGGCGGTATTCCTGGTGTTGTTCCTGGCCGTTGAGAAGTTAAGCCACTCAAAGTGCCCTCCCCGCGCATTCCATTGAGAATTCATGATAGAGTCGGGGACAGGGTCGTCCGTAGAGTGCGGCATGTGAAACACGTTGTCATATTTCGGATGACCTTTGTACTCGTCGTACAGCGAGTAGAAGTAGTGTCCCCACTCATGGGCGAGCGCGTACCCTCCCCACTGCCACGAATTGTCATCCGCGAGGAAGTTGACGTTAGAAAACACGTCACACATGTTTATGTGAGCACCCTCTATGCTCCTGCCAGAGACAGGGGCCGAGGGCCAACACTCGGCGACCCATACGATGTCCGCCTTATCGGCGTAGGCGCCCCCTGTGTAGATGCTCACCCTTCTTATTTTGTGCGCACCATTGGACGACTCGTAGACCCCGTCTGCAAAGTACCTGATGATCTGCTCGTAAGGAGCCCGTTCCCGAGGCGTGAGAGGTGAATCGTATAGCGAAATCGTAACATCAAACAGGGTGGCAGATTGTGTCTGCGAAGGCGGCGACCCATGTACGCGAATTGTAGGCAGCGCGATACTCAAGACGATTGCGGACACGAGAAGAATGGTCCAGCGTTGGTGTGCGTGTAAACAACTCATGGCAACACGCCTCCTCAGTTTAGCCTCGCCCTATGGTTTTCCGACAAGCAGGTGTCGGATTTGGAACACTTGCTCTTGATACTCCACGTGTGCACTCCGACCGTGTGTGAACGACAGGGGCACGGCCCCGTAGAGATTCTCGGCCGATGGAATCTCTATCAATCTGCGCGGGTGTGCGATGCTGGCTTCTACAAACGGTGCGCTAGTCAATTGCTCACGATCCATCACTACAACCAGGCCTGCCCGTCGCGCGAGTACAGCCTCATGCGGCGATAGAGCCCTGCTTCGGATGTACGGCTGGCCTGGCCGAAGTATCTTGGCTGGCACGGTTCGTCCAGCCTCTCCTGTGAGGTTGACCAGCGCTCTCACAGTATCAGGCATGTCATCCGGGTCGCCAACCCATGTCTTCGGGTGTCCGTCTTCAAAGTCAATCTCCAGAAAGACCGAGGGGCCTGCATACTCGGTTAGTACGATGGGGCCAGTGATGGCCTCCGTCGCTACTGGCATCGGCTCTGAAAGCGCCACATTGGCCGCAGATTGCAGTATCTGAGAGACATTCGCGTTTCCTTGCTGCAGTGCCAACACGATATCATCTGTCCTTTCCAATGTTCGCTGCACAGTTCCATCGCTGCAGACATACGTCATCTCCACGAAAGTCGGCATTCCGCCGATCTGTGCTTCGTAAGAAGCGACGAATACATAGCGGATGCTCCTTCCTGAAATCTGTGAGTCCCTGTAGATGGCTGACGGCGAGGGCGTGATAGTCGGTGATGCCGCGGGTGCAACAAAACGGTTACACCCCGCCAGCAGGAAGACGGCCAAAAGAGACGCTGCTGCACAACTGACTATCTCGTAAGCCATGTATATCCTCCACATTTGCCCCGAAACCTTCGCCCCGCTGGACGTTACGAGTACGTACGCGCTATCGTGAATGCACTTCCACTTCGCTGCAAAGGTGGGAAGCAGCACAAAGCCCGTACTGCCACAAGGACCTCCGTACGACTGCCCTCATATCCAACGGTGCAATACCCGCGGCTCCCGGAGCCCACCGCGACGATACGCCACTCCGCGCCCCTCCGTCCCATGAAGGTAACCCAGTGCATTACGCCAAGGGTATTCTTGCCTAGCATCGGGCTTCCTGAAAACAAAGGTACAGAACGAACTCGTCATCCCATGCCACATGCGGCCACAGCGCGCTGGGGGCCACCGAGGTCCCCAGTATTCATGCCCCCAAGCACACTGAAGCGAAACCGTCTTGTGTATGAATATCCATAGTACGGTACGGACTGACAATCTTGCCAATCAACGGAGCGGATGTTGCCAACGCCTCCTCGGATCATCCATCCGGAGGTCCGATCAGCACTTACCCCAAGGCCGCCTAATACCCCACTACCTGCACAGAACCCGTCCAGGTCGTATTTCGCGGCCCCGTAGACGCTCTAATGCGCACAGTGATAGAGTCTGCATGGTTGGGCGCCTGGACGCTGCACTCATAAGTGCCTATAGCGCCGCCGACCTGGCAGGCACCAGAGCACGTTGCACTTTCACACCACCAGTCTAGTTTATGGAAACCCACGGCGCTACAACCTAGCACCCAGCGGACCGTAAACGCCTGACCAGGTCCCACGCTTCCTGGCAGAGACACATTTTCAATGCGAGGCACTGTAAACCACTCTAACTCTCGGTCTACACAACCTATGCTATTACATGCCCGCAGCCGCCACTTCCAGTAGGTTTCTTGTATACCCAGGGCCTGTGAACCTGATGGTTCCCTCGGCTCATCCTGAAGGTAGATTACCGTAGCGTTTTCTGTTGACCAGTAGACTACTCCTGTTTCCCCGAAGCACCATTCCGTTCTGTCGGACCACAGCGAGGCCGTTGGTGGACGCAGACGAGCGGTTGGGGTACTTGTTGGCGTCGGCGTGGGCGTTGGGCTCGGCGTGCGCGTTGGCGTGGGCGTTGCGCTCCCTGTCGGTGTCGGCGTTGCCGTGGGCGTGGGCGTTGGCGTTAGCGTTGCGCTTCCTGTCGGCGTTGGCGTTGGCGTGGGCGTGGGCGTTGGCGTTAGCGTTGCGCTCCCTGTCGGCGTTGGCGTTGGCGTGGGCGTGGGCGTTGGCGTTAGCGTTGCGCTCCCTGTCGGCGTTGGCGTCGGCGTGGGCGTTGCACTCCCTGTCGGCGTTGGCGTCGGCGTTACCGTTGCCGTTGCGCTCCCTGTCGGCGTCGGTGTTCTTGTGCCCGTATCGGTTGCTGTGGACGTGCTGGTAGCCATCAGCGATTGCGTGGGCGTAGGCGTGGCGTCAGGTGCTGACGGCGTCCCGTGGGTTTCAGTGGCGGTCGGCGACTCCTGGGCCGCTCCTCCGGGTGCATGACTCGGAGTGGGCGTATACGGGGCTGGAGAGAGCACCCCTGATGGCGGCAAGTTCAAACCGGATCCAGTTGTTGTGGCGCCTCCATTCTCTTCCGGTGCCCGCGAAAGCAGAATGGCTACTAGGCTGAATGCAAGCACCAACACTCCCGCGGTGGCTAGCAAACGCGGAGTTTTGCTTACAGGAATGGGCGCGGGCGTTCGAGTCCGAACTTGGCTGGCAGTGGCGTGTTTGCCTTCCAGAGCCGCGCTTAGCGCACTCACCATCTCGGCTCCGCTCTGAAAGCGGGCATCCACCTTCTTCTCCAGACCTCGTAACAAGACACTCGCAATAGCGGGGGGGATTCTAGGGTTCAGTTTTCTGGGCTCGGGAGGCATATCATACACAATCTGATGTAGCACCGACAGTGGGTTCTCCCCCTGAAACGGCGGTTGCCCACAGATCATCTCGTACAGCACGACCCCCAACGAGTACAAATCACTCCGAAAGTCAACCTCCTCGCCCCGTGCCTGCTCCGGAGACATGTACTCAGGCGTCCCGATGCTCATGCCTGTACGCGTAACCCGCGTGCTCCAGGATGCCCGCGCGATCCCAAAATCGGTGAGATAGGCATTACCGTTTCGGTCTATGAGGATGTTACTTGGTTTGACATCGCGGTGAACGACGCCTTGCGAGTGAGCGTAATCTAGCGCGCGAGCAACTTGTGACACAATCCCCAAGGCCCTTTGGGGATTCAGAGTTTTGCCCCCACTCAGAAGGTCGTGCAAAGATTGGCCGTCAACGTATGTCATGGCGATGTAGTAGTACCCATCTTTCTGATCTACGTCATACACCGTTACGATATTGGGGTGCTCCAATTTCGCTGCGATGCGCGCCTCCCGCAGAAACCTGTCCACGAATTCTGAATCCTCCGCGAGATTGGGAAGCAGCACCTTGAGAGCGACGCGTCGCCCAAGTGGTTCATGAAGAGCCTCGTACACCCATGCAAAGCCGCCCCGTCCAACAAATCGTATTATCTTGTAGGGACCAAGTTGCTTGCCAGTCAAAGGATCAGTTGCCACGGATAGCCTCCTTGAATTACTGCTCTATGAAGTCCACGTGGTGGTAGGATTCCGCCTGCGTTCTCACTGTGAAGCGCAAGGCGCTATCCGAAATCTTTGCGTGGCGGCCTGGTACAGTAATCTCCACAAACGATACACGCTGCCCCACACCCAGGAAGAACTCATACCAACCTTCTGGGTTCGTAGTCGCCGGGTTGGCTGGGTTATCCCAGACCGAACCCTCTATGGCGATTCTAACCCGGGCCCCGGGAATTGGGTTCCCATAACGGTCCAAAACCCGCCCCTTCACCACGCCAATACTCTGCCACGTGCCATTGACGTGAAAGAGCCCTTTGTAACTGTGATAGAACACCGACCACGTCGCGGCCTCTACCGTGGGTGTCGCCGAGGGCGTAGTGGTGTGGGTGGAGGTGGGGGAAGGGGTTGGTGTTTGTATCTCAAAATCCGCGATTCTCCAGCCCTCGCTGGTCAGAACCAGAGTATAATTGACCCAATAGAGATCGTCTGATTCCGAGTATTCCGGCTTGAATTGGCCATTTTCGTAGTAGTTCCGGGTCTCAACTTTTCTCACCCTTGCCCAAGCCGCAGTACCAAACCTGTCCACGGTTATCGTCTCCACCCGGGCGTCCTCTACTGTGATTTCCCAATATGCATTCTTCTGGCGCAGTTCCTGAATCTTCGCTCTGGCTTCATCCAGAGCATTTCCCGTAAGGACACTGGCCAGTTCGCTTTCGTCCAGGGTGCGACGGCTGCGTTGCTTGACGCGATCGAACTCCGCGAGCAACTGGCGAATGGCATCTTCGGCGCTCATGGCAGGAGACGGGGTTACGGTAACCCTCGTCGGTGTCCGTGTGGGTGTTGGCACCGTCGGTGTCGGCGTGCGCGTCGGCTGTGGTGTTGGCGGACGGGACACAACAACCTTGATAGCGGGGATCAATGTCGGCGTAGCAGATGGGCTCGGCGGAATCATTGCTCCCGGCAGAATCCACATGCCCGCGGCGATCACACCGATGATGAGTACAAGGCTCCCGATAGCCATTCCCACGCGGTGCGAGTCAACTTGTACCCTCCGCGTCCCAATGGCCGATGCAAGAGCCTGCGCCATCTCTGCCCCACTCTGGAAGCGCCTGGCGGGATCCTTTGCGATCGCGCGCAGAAGCACACTGGTCAAAGCCGACGACAATCCGCGCTTGAACTTCGCCGGCGGAGGGGGAGCCTCGTACACAATCTTATGCAGCACCGACACAGGGTTCTCTCCCTGGAACGGCGGCCTCCCGCAGATCATTTCGTACAGCACCACGCCCAGCGAGTACAGGTCGCTCCGGGCGTCCACTTCCTTGCCCTGCGCTTGTTCCGGGGACATGTATTCCAGGGTCCCCAGTGGCCTCGTCCGTTGAGTGAGTCGCGGATCCCATGCCGCTCGCGCAATGCCAAAATCGGCCAGGTACGCCCGCCCTGACTTGCTGAGCAGGATATTGCTTGGCTTCACATCGCGGTGAATCACTCCTTGCGCGTGGGCGTAGTCCAGCGCACGCGCAATCTGCGATAGGATCGCAAGAGCCTGGCGCGGGGCCAGTCTCCGCCGCCGCAAAACGCTCTGCAATGAGCCGCCATCCACATAAGCCATGGCGAAGTAGTAGTACCTACCCTGCTGCCCAATGTCGTAAACCTTGACAATATTCGGATGTTCCAACCGCGCCGCGATGTGCGCATCCCCAAGAAACCGAGCCACGAACTCCGGGCTTTCGGCAAAAGAGGGCAGCAGAACCTTGAGAGCCACCTGGCGCCCAAGCCCCCTGTGGGTGGCGAGGTACACGCGCGCAAACCCTCCCCGCCCGATAAGGCGGATGACGTCATAGGAGCCCAGGTGCTGGCCTATCAAATCGTCGCGAACCATAAGAGTCCCTGTGTCGAAACTTGCCCAAGCCTATTGGGTAGCGACTGACCCGGCAACGGCAGCGGGGGTATGCCCTACTTCACACCCCACAACGCGACTGTACCATCGCCTGATCCAGAAGCCAACAAAGAGCCGTTGGGCGAAAATGACAGGCTGTTCACTTCCCTCGTGTGCCCCTTGAGGATGCTCAGCATCGCCCCATCAGCCACTCGCCACAATCGCACCGTATTATCTCGCGCTCCCGACGCAAGTACCGTCCCATCCGGCGAGAATGCTACTGTGCCTATGGAGCCCTCGTGCCCCCTCAACGTGCGCAGCAACGCCCCATCTGCGACGTTCCACAAGCGGAGCTCGGCACCTGCGCCCGATGCCAATGTTCTACCATCTGGAGAAAAGGCCAAGGCCCAAACGGAGTCCGTGTGCCCCGCCAGGGTGCCGATAAGAGCTCCATCCGCCATTCGTACAAGCCTAACTTCCCCCCGATATTGGCTCCCACTGGCGAGCAGAAGTCCGTCTGGCGAGAACGCCACACATGTGCCCGGGTCTCCCGCAACAACTCTGCTGAGACTACAAGTGGACATGTCCCACATGCGCGCGACCTCGGCGCTGTCTCCAGCCAAGTACCTACCTGTAGGATCAAAGGCCAGGACTCGTGCCCAGGCGTTTTCGCCCACCTGTAGGATACAGCGAATGGCTCCATCCGAGACTTGCCACACACGCACTGTATGATCCAGAGCGCCTGAAGCCACGAGTCGGCCATCGGGCGAGAAAGCCACACTCTCTACCGCGCCCGTATGCCCCTCCATCTCGCGATATGGCGTCCACGTGCCGGTCTGCCATAGGCGCACGGTTAGATCAGCAGACGCCGAGGCCAGGAATGCACCGTCGGGTGAGAAAACGACGCTTCCCACCCAGCCCTCGTGCCCTTGCAATGTACGCAGCAGCACGACACGCGAAGCGTTCCCTGCGGTGATTCGTGCTGTTCCAGGCTGCGGCGTGGGCGTCGGCGTGGGCGTGGGCGGCACAACCGTGAACGCGCACCAATCGCTCCACTCGCCCAGCCCGTGGGCGGTCTTCGCCCGCACATGCCACCGGTACTGCTTCGCCACCGTCGGAGTCCAGGGCCACGATGTTCCCTGTTTCACCTCGGTGGTAGGCCCTCCCTCCACTTCTATCTCGTACCAGCACGATGTGGGGTAACAATTCGCAGCCTCGGACCAACGGAAGGAGATAGTCTGGCCCAGGAC
>Ga0123519_10007684_pt1 | contig 16617 bp, 19 predicted proteins | sample YelNatPaOPRAMG02_FD_87396 | JGI IMG/M metagenome (GOLD analysis project Ga0123519, IMG submission 87396) | Hot spring microbial communities from Yellowstone National Park - Yellowstone National Park OP-RAMG-02 (version 2) | ecosystem: Environmental > Aquatic > Thermal springs > Hot (42-90C) ... | reverse complement strand
GCAGCACGTCGGCGGTTTCGTCTTCGGCAGGAGGGTTCAGGGCCGTGGAGGAACGGACGGCGACGCTTTCGGCTTCAGCGAGTGCGGCCGCGGCGCGTTCATTCTCCTCTTTGTAGGCATCCTGCGCTTTGTCGTCCTTGCCGATGGCAAGCGTATAGACGAGCGCTACTTGCGGCGTGGAAGCGACGGCTTTGAAGAGGGCGTGAACGAACGCCGTGAACTGCCGGCTGGCGTCCGGGAACGCGCGCTCGACCTTGCGGAGGTACACCGCGACCTCATCGAGCATGATCAGCGTGGGCTGATTGCCGAACAGCTCGCGCAGGATTTCCGCGCCCGGGGCGATGTGTTTTTCGTCGGAATTGCGGAGGCGTTCATAGGCTGCTGCGCCGCCGAGTTGGTAGGCCAGTTCTCCCCAAAGGCTGAAGGCGCGCAGGCCGGGCTCGAGCTCGCGCCCGTTGGCTGGGTCGGTGTTCTCGCCGTCCAGCGCGGCAATGCGCACGCCGCCGGTGGGCAGCAGGAGAGGATCGACGAAGTCGGCGATGTTGGCCACGCCTTTCATGCCGCGCGCCGCGTGCGTGATGGCGATCAGGCCGTGCGTCTTGCCGCCGCCGTACTGCGTGCCCAGGCGAATGATGGGGGAGACTTCGCCGCCTCTGCCCGAAAGGCGCAGACAGACGGCCTTCATCAACTCGCGCAACCCGCGGGTCGGGAAGGTATTTCGGAAGAAGAGGACGGGGTCGAGGTAGTCCGGAAGAGCGGTGCCGTTGACCACCTGCGACAGGTCGGCCATGAACTGCTCGTCGCGTGTGGCGCCGCTGAGCACATCCGGGCGCGGCTGGCAGGTAGCGAAAATGGTTGGCGTGTCCAACAGTCAGGACCTCCGGCGAAACCTCTAGTTTATTCAATTTCAGAGAGTCGGGGGTCCTGAATGGGAAGGGATGGGAGGGAAGTACAGGTGGACTAATCGCGCGCCTTCGTGATGTCTGTGAGCAGGATGTTCTTTCGCTTCTGCACTCCGATGACTGTCACGCGGGAGTCCCAGAGCGGCCGGACGATGTCGTCCATCATCCCGGGAGGCACCAGTATGCTGTGGTGCAGGCCGTTCTCTTCGACCAACTTAATGAGATTTTGCTGTTGCTTGGTGGCGTCTGCGAACAACAACAGCCCTGTGACGGTGACTTCGGCCTGCTTCTTGGCCTTCTCGGCCTCCCGTTGTTCCGGCGTCATCTGAACCCGGCCGCGCCGCACGGGCCGAAGAGCGACGGTTCGTTCTTGCCCGGCCCGCAATGAGGTGAAACCAACCGTTTTCACTTCTTCGCCGTCAGGCGCGATGGCGCGGGCCAGGCCTTTGAAATTGGTCAGATAGTCCTCGTCTGGGATCTTTTCGTGAAGAGCTTCTTCTTCATCTCGAACGAACAGGTCCAGACAGTCAAGCACATCATCGACGACGGATTCCCCCACCGCCATTCCAGGTAAATAGTCTTGTGGCCCACCCACTACGAGGGAGACAGCGTAGCTGGCGGCGCGCGGCACTGTCATGAACAGAGAAACCGCTTGACGGATTTCCTTCGGGGGCGCGCCTTTGGCCCGGTACGGCAACTGGAGTTTTCGCTCGGCAAAGCGATAGAGCAGGGCCTGGGTGTGCTCAATGCGCTCAATCACTGCGTCCGTGGGGGCCATGCCGAAACCCACACCTGGTCCTGCAATGGACATTTGTACTTCGCAATCCGTCAATTCAATGCCGCGCAGGGAGAGGTGCCGGCGGAAGTTGATCTGCTCGAAAAGATCGCGGAGTTCTTCGGCGATGTCGGCGGGAGGCATGCCTGCAAGCGCTGCGCACACCATCTGTTCAGCTTCCGCGCACATACCGGCCTCAAGAGCCAATGCTGCGGCGCTGCGGAAGAGGATCGACCGGGAGGGTTCGGCGTCGTGCCGTGTTGATAGCTCTTCAGCAGCTCGGCGCTCAAACCCGAAGGCCTCCTTGAAATGTTTCCGGGCGCTGACGGCATCGCCGGCTCGTCTGGGCGCATGAGCCTGATCAGCCCGTTGCATCGCTTGCCGATGAAGGTCTTTCACGGTGCTCACTTCTGTTCCAAACTCGCGAGCGGACGGCTGAACTCAACGATTGCGATCAACGCTGGCGTTCGCCCATCGCTACGCGCCACTTGGCTTTGCTTTTGCTTCGTCCGTGCCTGGATCTTACTGTCGTCACCTTCCAGAATCCCGGAGACCTCCAGACGGGCCAGCCCCTGAAATGGGAGTTCGCTATCTTCTTCGTCGCCGATCCAGAAATCGAAACCGCCGCCTTTCGCGGCCCGCTCCAGGACGGTTTTTCCGGCCGCCTCCCGAACGACCAGAATAGCGACGCCGTAGGCTCCCTGTTCTGTCGCCTCTTGAATGTCTGCATACGTTCGGTAGTGCTGCTCAGTCAACTGCTCCCATGTGAGTTGGAGGCAGGCGCCCCAGAGGTGGATGTCGCCGGTGGTCCAGTCATCGCCGTTGGCCGCGAACTGTCGAACCACGATCCACAGGCCGGTCTGGCCGCTTGCCAGCGTGCCGGTGATCTTGAACCGCTGCCATGAAGGTCGTGAGCGTAATCTGGGTCGGGCCGGCGAGATAGGCCGTGTAGGCGTTGTTGACGATGGCGAGCGAGACGCGCGTGCCCTGGACCAGGTTGAGCGCCCTGCGCGTGCCGACATCGGCGCCGTCCTTCTGGACCTTGTGCGGGAGTTCTCCGCTTACGATGTCGGTGGCCGTGTGCGTGTGGCCTGGCAGATCGCCCGCAACGAGATTCGCGCCTGACGCCACGCGGCCCTTGGCGTCGACAGTGACCTTCGAGTAGGCGCCGCCAGGCTATGCCCCGGACGGAGCCATTGACACCACGCCCGACTCGACGGCAAGGCCTCCCGCTGCATCGACCTGGACGATGCCCTTGTTGCCATAGCCGGCGTCCGGATAGGAGAACGCGCCGAACGTCTGTCCCGGCGCGAAGTCGATGATCGCGTCGGCCACGAGCCGGTCGTTTGCGTTCAGCGCCAGGCCCAGATCGCCCGAACCGTCGGCCTTGCGCCACTTCACCGCACCTGTGTTGGGCAGCCGGACCAACCCGGTGGCCGCCTTATTGCCGGAGCCGAATTCCGCGCCGTCGACGAACGTCTTCTGGCCGGTCATTGTCACCGCGCCGTCCTTGCGGACGTAATTCCGGCTCGACGCTGTGCCGAGATCCTGCTTAATGGCGACAACGGCTTCCTGAAGGGCCTTGATGTATGCCGACACCATGTTGGCGCGTACGGTCACGCCGGAGGTGTGCTGCGCCGCGACGGTGCCGAATGCGCCGCGCTGGCAGCCCGTGAATTGCGTGGCCGTCTTGCCGGTGTAGACGACCAGCTCGTCGTTGATCGAGAGGATGCCGTATTCGTCGGGGAAGCCCACGCCCGTGGACTCGACGCTGATGGTCGTGTCGCCGGCGTAGACCGGCATCGTGGTAATTGTTTCGAACGGCTTCGCCGAGAACGCATCTGCAGGCGAGTACAGGCCACGGTTGCGCCACATACCATACGCCTCGCGCATCGGCGGGTCGGGTGGGCCATAAATGCCCGCCAAGTACATGCACTCGGACGCCGGGCGGCCAGACCGTATTCCACATCCTCGAAGCGCGGCGCGAACGTCAGGTGGATCTTGACGATGTCGTTGGCAGGCACCGGGACGAGCGAAGTCCGGTCGCCGTTCCGGTAGCCGGAGAGCGTGGCGAGGGGAAACGTGAAGCGGTAGACGCGATCGTTGGCTGCGCTTTCGACGGCAGTGGCAAATGAGGTCGCGCCGAACTCATCGTCCTTCTTCTCGATGCGGACGATTTTGTTCTCACCATCGACCGAGACGCGCACGGGCATGCCGTTGGCATCGCGCCCGAACTGGCTCAGTGGGCCCGCGAGCCGCAGTTTCAGTTCGCAGGATGTGTTCGTTGTGGTGAACTGCTCGGTCGCGAGGAGGCTTGGCTGCTCGCCGTAGTCGGGCGCCGGCGCGTCCACCATGCGACTCTTCAGCACCGAGAGATCTGTGACTGGCAGCGGTTTCAGGCGGAGGTGGTTGAAGTAGTCGTAGGCTGAGAAGAGTTGGACGTTGGCGAAGTCCTCGGCCGCCTGGAAGATGCCCGAGATCTGGAAGCCGGTCTCGGTGGCGTCGTGGAGCGTGGTGGTCGCGGCGCGGCCGGAGAAGCCCTGGAGTTGGATCGTGCGGCGGGGGTCGAAGAGGAGGAGCGGATCGGAAGGCATCACGGCCTCAAGTGACGGTCTTGATTGTATATACATGATCCGTATATACTGGAGTTGTGCTCGACCACCTGATCGGTTTTGACTGGGACGTGCACAACGTCGGGCACGTGGCGGCGCACGACGTCATGCCTCAGGAGGTCGAAGAGGCGGTTAGAGGACGGCATGTCATCATCCCGGCTGCGCCCAAAGCGGGCGAGAAACGTTGGAAGCTGCTTGGCAAGACAGCGTCGGGACGCTACCTCGTTGTGGTGTTCACGATCCGCCGGAAACGATTTCGTACCGTCACGGCGTACACGATGAATCAGGCCGAAAGGAGGATCTATGCCCCGCAAATCGAAAGCTGAATTGGAGTCCATGAGTGCCGAAGCCGCGTGGTATACGACGCCACAAGGCCGGCGGCAGACACAGCGGGAGTTCGAACGCGCGCTGAAGCAGGGGACCCTATTGCGTTCGCCGGGTTCGCCGATCCCGCAGACTGATGCGAAAGTTCTCGCCGACTTGGTGGAGAGAGCCAAGGCCAAGGCGACCAAGGCCATCTCGATCCGGTTGCCGGTAGCTGACCTGGAACGCGCGCAACGGATCGCCGCCAAAGAAGGCATCGGTTACCAAACCGTTTTGAAGCGGGCCATCCAAGCTGGGCTGAAGAAGGTATCGTAATTCGCTCAGGTCTGAATCACCACGCTCAGGTCCGATCCCGAATCCGGCGACGCGACGGCCAGAATATCGAAGGCCAAGTCATCGCCCTCGTTGAGCACCGGTGCTGGCCAGATCGTTGGTCGTATGCGCTCACTGGCGGCGTGGTCTTTGGTCACGATGGCCTGGAATGACTGGTTCTCAGGATCGGCGCTGACCACGCGGACGTACTCCTCGTTCGCGCCGCCAGGATCGAGGAAGACGAAGCCGCCGGCCACGAGGCCAAGCCGGTTCGCGCCGTAGGAGGCCGTCTGGAGGGTTTGCGGATCGGGACCGACGGTTACCGCCGACATCAGCACCAGACCGTAGTCGACGTACGGCAGCCGGCGCGTGGCGGGTAGGCCGTAGCCCTCGTTGTTGACCAGGAAGTCGTAGGTCGTCTTGTAGGCGTCGGGCAGCGCCTGCGCGATGCCCATGTACTCGAGCGGTTCCCACGTCGCGCCGCCGTTGCAGGTGCGCAGGCCAGGCATGAACTGCTCGTTGTGGCGCGACAAAGGGAAGGGGGTCGCGCATCACGCGGTGGGCGTTGCCGAAGAGGAACTGGACCTCGTCCGTAATCCGTCCATAGCGGTGAGGGCGAGTGGAGCAAGTGGGGCAAAAACGGGGAATCGACGTTCCAGACAGCGGGCGGGAGGCCGGCGCGGCGTGGTTTCTCCCTACGCGGAGCCGCCACCAAGCATGCTCCCCGACGTGCCGAACTTGCGGGCGGCTTCCTCCGGTGTGTCCGCGTCCTCCCAGCTTGATTCCAGGCCCTCTGGAATCTCCGGCGTAACCACGCCTGGCATCCCCGCCAGCTCAGCCGGCGCCGAGACGCGCTCTAGCAGATGCCGTGCGCGGGGTTCATAGAGTGCAAGCAGCGGCTCCACGGTGCCACTGCCACAACGCCGCGGAAGGATCGCCCACACTCCGGGCCGGCGCAGGCCAAGCAACCAATTCAACGCTGCAACCGAAATCAACAGCTGGTCGCAGCCCGCAATCAGCCACGCGGCTTCCGGCTGCCAGCGCATGGCCGCCAGTATTCCGGCCAGCGGTCCTTGTCTAGCCGTTACGTCCGGCAGTACAGGGAGAGAGCTCAAGGCGGCCGGGATCTGCCCATCCCCGAGCAGCGCCACTTGTCGCACCCGCTCGCTCAACACTCGTGCTACACGCTCGGCCCAGCCTTGCCCCCCGAGCTCCATCAGGTGTTTCGGGCGCCCCATTCTCCGGCTGGCGCCGCCGATCAAAACCCCGCCACAGACGGGTATAGCGGCCACGCGCGCCTTCAACCACTCCTCGATCCTCGCTTCCACAATGGAGGCCCGGTCCTCGTAGGGGTCGAGAATCCGCCACACGCCTTCGGCACCCGCAGGCGGCTGCTCACGTGGTGCGCTCCGCAGCCAGAGTTTCACGGCAAAGCGTGCTGTCTTAAAACCTTCGCAAAGCACCAGGTCGCAAACAGAGTCCAGCTCGGCAACCTGTTCGGTCAGAGAGCGGCCTGGCCCTGGATGCAGGCGTTGCAATACCTCCCCGGGACCGATGACCACGGTATCTGCGCCCGCCTGAAAGAAGCGGTCTGAGTCCTTGTCCCCGCCCGCCTGAACCACCCCGTGCACGTCATGCTTGATCACCCCAACCCGCAGGCCGCGGGCTGTGAAACGCCGCACGAGCTCTACAACGAGCGTGGTCTTGCCCGAACCGCTCCAGCCCCAAATCGCAACAGCAGGAAGTTCGGACTTCATCCCACCTCGGCTCTCCGCACAGGGTGGCAGTCTGATGCGTCCGTGCGCAGTTTCGCTAGGCCATGTCCGAGCGCCAGGAGAATTGCCTGAAGATTCTCCATGGCCGCGCGTTCCGAGCCAGGCAGGGATAGGATCAACGCCGTGCCGCGGATGCCGGAGACGGCGCGGGAGAGCACGGCTATCAGCGTCACATCCTCCGGCACAAATGCGGTGCCGCCCATGGCCAGCACAAGATCGATGGAATGCCCGTGGCTGTAAAGCCTCAAGGCCCGGGCGATTTGGTCCTTTTCGTCCGGGGGAATTCGAGAGGTGCAAGTATGAGCCCCCAATTGTTCTTGAATCAGGCGCCCTGCCGCCGGCCCGGCGGTTTCTACGGCAGTCCTTTGTGAGCAGCGGTAACTGATAGCCAGCACCACAGTTTTGATTTTCCCACGAGGAACCACTTTCAGGACTTCGGCCGGACCGCCACCCGCCGCGGATCGGGTCGCCCTGGTGGCGGAACTGCGGAGTCTGCGGGCATTGCTGGAGAACTACGAAAGGAGCCAGCCCGGGACCCCCTTTAACCTCGGTCAACCGGGGTCGAGGACACCGTGCGTCTGAAGGCCCGCTGGACCGGAGTGCTTGGGTTTAGGGCGGACTATCTCGATGTTTTGAACGCCGAGGATTAGCAAAATGGCTAAATTCTGCCCTTCCCGGCTTCTTCCCTGTGGGCGTTCAATCCGCAGGCGGGCCTGCTCTTCCAGCCGGATCACAGCGGCACTCTGTACTTGACCTTTGCGCGCAAAACGCGGTTGCCGACCATGAAGGAGCGCTACTCTTACCGGCTGGGGCTGGCGACCCCGAATCCCGATCTCAGGGAAGAACGAGCCGATCATTTCGAGACGGGTTACCGGCGCATGGTCATGGCCCGCACCTGGGTGAAGTTTGCCGGTTTCTGGAGCATCGTCCACAACTCCGCGCAACAATTCTTCTTACAACGGAACCTTTACCAGATGCGCAACTTCGGCCGGGCGACGTATCGGGGCGCGGAGTTCAGCGTGCGAAGTCAAATGACTACAAAGATCTCAGCTAATGTGAATTATACTTATTTGAGCCGACGCAATGACGCCAACCCCGCTTTGATTCTGGTGGATACGCCCCGCCACAAGGCTGGCGCCTCGGCCGCTTGGCGGCTGGGTTCCCGCGCCACAGCTTTCGCCGACGTAAAATATGAGGGTGGCCGGTGGTGTCAGAACGACGCCGGGCGGGTTCTGCGGGCCGGAGATTTCGTTCTGCTCGGATTGAGCGCGACGATCCGGTTATCCAACCAAATGAGCGTCCAAAGTTGTGTCCAAAACGTGCTGGATCGCAATTACTTCCTGGTGGAAGGTTATCCGGAAGAAGGCCGCAATGTCTTCATCAACTTGCGCTATCGTTTCTGAGCCGCCGGCACGACTGTGGCGGAAGGCCGCCGTGCTGGGGAGCCTGTGGGCTGCTTTCGAGATTCTCTGGGGCAGCCTGCTGCACAATCTGCACGTTCCGCTGGCCGGGATGGTTCTTTCTTCCGGAGGCGTCTTCTTTCTTGCCGCCGGTCAACGTTTGTGGCCGGAGCGGGGACTCGCGTGGCGGACCGCTCTCATATGCGCCGCGATGAAGTCCATCTCGCCGAGCGCCGTGATTCTTGGACCAATGGCCGGTATCCTGTTCGAAGGGATCCTCGTGGAAGCGGCCTTCGCCGTGTTTGGCAGGAACAGCGTATCGGCTGCGATCGGAGGAGCTTTGGCTGTCTCCTGGACGCTGATTCAGAAGATTCTCAACCTGTTTGTCACTTTCGGCCCCAATTTCGCAACGCTGTACCTGGAGGCTTGCCGTTATGCCGCACGAACACTCCAATTTACTGGAGTTAACGGTTTTCACGTCCTCGGCGCATTGCTGGTTCTGGAGTGCGGAGTGGGGATGGTGGCAGCGCTTTCGGGTTGGTATCTCATTACCAGAGGTAAGTACCCACGGTCTGCGCCGCCATCTGAAGCGCTCCGAACCGGTCGGCCCCGTTGGCTGCAAACGGCCCGGGGAGTATCTTTCTCCATACCGCGGCTGGTTGGCTTCGTGGCTGTGCTGGTGACAATCCTCTTCCTGCTTGCGCGATTGCCATTGTGGGGGGATATTCTCGTTACGGTTCTTTATGGGACTCTGGCTTTACGCCTATACCCGTCTTTGCGGAGACGCCTGCGCCGCTTCAGGTTGTGGGCTGAACTCGGCGCAGTGCTGGTATTTTCCGGCTTCCTGCTGGGCGGTGTGGTGACGCCGGGCGGTTCGTGGTGGAACGGGTTCGCGGCAGGGATGGCCATGGTCTGCCGCGCGGGGCTCATCATCGTGGGTTTCAGCCTCGCCAGCGTGGAACTCCGGAACCCGAGGATCCTCAACTGGTTCGAGCAGCATGGGCTGGTGGGGCTTTCGGACGCTCTTAATCTGGCTTTTTTCACGCTGCCTGAGTTTACGTCCGCGCTATCTGAAATGCATTCGCGGTGGCGAGAACCGCGACAATGCTTATCCGAGCTGGTCGGCCTGGCCGGAGCTATCATTGAAGGAGAGCGCCGGACGCCGGCTGTCTTCCTCATCACCGGTGAGAAGGGCGAGGGCAAAACCAGCTTCGCCGGACTGGTGGTGGAGGCACTTCGAGGCCGCCATCTGCGTGTCGGCGGAATTCTTGCGCCCGGGTATTGGACAGACGGGCTGCGGTCTGGATTCGATGTTGTGGACCTCACGAGCGGCGAGAGACTCCCACTCGCCCGCACCAATCCTGGGACGGAAGCGCTGGAAACCACGGGGCGATTCCGGTTTCTTCCTCCGGGATTGGATCTCGGACGCGCGGCCCTGGACGCCAGGCGCCTGGCAGACGTGGATGTCGCCGTTGTCGATGAAGTGGGACCACTCGAACTGCGGGGATTGGGATGGGCGCGCAGCTTGGACGAAATCGTTGGCGCTGGCCCGATCGTCTTGCTCTTAGTCGTCCGGACGGAGTTGGCGGAAGACGTTTGTTCCCGTTGGCGGTTGACGCCTTCCGGAAGATTCGCCGTCTCATCGTCGCTAGTAGCGGACGTTGTCGAACGAGTAGGCCGGTGCGCCATCGGAAAAGGCCGAATGGAATCACCCCGTGATGGCGTTTCCATGCCAGGCGATTCCATGGTTTTGGCCGGGCCGGCTGCGCAGCCGTTTCGGAACATGGATGAGGGGTAGGCCGTCGGCGGCCGCCGACGATGAGGTCGGGGAGCTGGCCCACGGTCCGAGTCATGCGGTATCGTCAGCACGAGCGCGACGGCACGGTCATCCAGGCCGAGTGGCTGACCAGCTTCTTTATCGCCAAGCTGGCCCCCGGACGTTTTTCAAGCTCGCCAAGAGCCGCCGGGGCTGCGTTAAAGACATCGTGTTGGTAAAACAGGTGAGTATAATCAAATATGTTTCAGCTGGGAGGTCTTGATGTCATACGGATGGTTGCTTGATCCGAAACGCTGCATTGAATGCCGCGGCTGCGAATCCGCCTGCAAACAGTGGAACGCCGTCCCGACATTCATTAATGTTCGATACCGCAAGGTGCGGGTTCGGGAATTGGCTCCTTACCCTGCTCCGCAGGTGCAGACCCTTTCTTTGGCCTGCAATCACTGCGAGACGGCATGGTGCATGATGGTTTGCCCGGTCAAGGCGATCAAGAGGCGACCGGACGGCATTGTCTATATCGACCAGAGCATCTGCGTAGGATGCCGGGAATGTGAGAAGTTCTGCCCGTACCGGGCACCTCAATTCAACGCCGAGAAACGGAAGATGGAAAAGTGCACCATGTGCTACGACCGGATTGACCAGGGCCTCCAGCCGGCCTGCGCGACCAACTGCCCGACGGGTGCGTTGAAGTGGGGAAAGTGGGAAGATATCGCCGCTCAGGGTCAGGGCCAAGTGGATGGCTTTACTGATCCCCAGTACACTCATCCACACATTCGGTTCATTACGCAAGGATGGTGAGGTCATCATGCTGACAAGAAGATCATTGTTTCGACTTGCAGGCGCGGCCGGTGGTTCGTTGCTTGCCGGCAGCCGACTTCGCGGCGCCTTTGACGAGATGTTTCAAGCGGCTACCCCGGCCGCTGGGACACAAGTGCTGACAAGTTCCTGCGGAATCTGCGACTCGGGGTGCGGACTGCGCGCCACAGTGCAGGATGGCGTCTTGCGTTTTCTGCAAGGACTACCGGGTGACAACAACGGCGGTGGCGGCGGCCTGTGCGCCAAGGGAGGAGCCGGCGCCGGCCTCCTCTACGATCCCGACCGCCTGAAATATCCGATGAAACGCACCAACCCGGTCAAGGGGTTCGACGTCGACCCCGGTTGGGTCCGCATCTCTTGGACTGAAGCGCTCGATACCATTGCCGCGCAGTTCGGCAACGCTATCGCTCAATACGGAGCCGAATCGGTCCTGGTGGTCTCCCGCCCGTCTCCCGACATCTGGACCCGTTTTTTGAACTCGATCGGCATTGTGAACCGCGTCGATCACCTCGACGAGTGCTATCTGGTTAACCGGATCGTGCAACGGTACATGACGGGACCGATGGCTTGGGCATACGATTTCGTGAACTCGAAGTACATCGTCCTATTCGGTTGGGACCTTCTGGCGAAGGGCAAACTCGTATTTGCTCGCGGGATCGTGGACGCCAAGGCCAACGGCGCCAAGGTAGTCTGCTTCAACCCGCAGTACTCGGCGACTGGCCGATTTGCCGACGAGTGGTTCCCGATCCGTCCGGGCACGGATCTCGCCGTCGCCCTGGCTATGATTAACGTGCTGCTGAGCGAGAATCTGTACGATCAGGACTTCGTCGCCAACTACACTAATTTCCCCGCGTACGAGACCCAGATCCGGTCGCATTTCGCCCAGTACACCCCGGAATGGGCAGAACAGCAAAGCGAGGTTCCCGCCGACGCGATTCGCCGCATCGCCCGTGAATTCGGGCAAACCCGTCCCGCCGTTGTGCCGGCCCACAAGAAAACACTGTGCGCGAACCATACCAACGGATCGCAACTGGTCCAGGCCATCAATGTCCTGAATATCCTGGCCGGCACGATCGACCGCCCGGGCGGGAGATACGCGGCGCGTACGCTGGCGATCCCCACCGTCGATGCGGTGTATCCGCCCCCTGCCTACCCGCCCAAGCGAGGCCGCCGCGTGGATGGCAAGGACAAACTGCCGCTCGTACTCGAGGACGGCGGCGGCATGTTCAGCACCCTCGCCGATGGCATGCTCAATAAGTTTCCCGGCATGATTCAGGTGGCCTTCTTCAACCAGTACACGATTTTGGGCTTCCCCAACCCGCTGCGGATCACGGAAGCATTGAAATCGGTTCCGTTCATCGCGGTCTACGACTTCCTGCCGAACGACGTCACCGCCCTGGCCGATATCGTCCTTCCAGGCACAATCTATCTGGAAGCGAACGACCTAGTCACGCGAGAGATGAGTTCCAAGTACCCAATCGTGCTTGCACGCCAAGCCGTCGTTCCCGCCCTGTTTGAATCCAAGAGCATCGCCTATGTGGCGGTTGAACTGGGCAAGCGCCTCGCGCCAAACTATTTCAAGACCTCTGACGGAAGCTGGATCAATCCGTCGGTACTGCTCGACGAAAAGACGAAACGGGCTGGAATTGCCACAAACTTCGCCGAATTTGCGCAGACAGGAGTGTATAGCCAACCGGCCGAATTCGTCCCAAGCACTACCTTCAAAACCCCGAGCGGCAAGTGCCAGGTGTTCGTGCCGGAATTCGCGGCGAAGGGCTACGACCCGTTGCCGGTCTGGAAAGAGAAGCGCGACCTGCCCTCGAGTGAGTATCCGTATTTCTATCTGACCTACATCCCCGCGTTCCAGCGCCGGAATACTACAGAGAATAATCCGATTCTAACCGAGATGCTTCCAGTCAATGTGGCCAATATAAGCACGGCCCTAGCCACAAAGTTGGGGGTCGTCGAAGGCCAGACAGTGCGCCTGCGCTCGCGGGTGGGCGCTATCGAACTGCCCGCCCATCTGGTCGAAACACTCCGGCCGGATGTGGTCATGGTGGCCCACGGGTACGGTCAACGTTCAAAACTTTTGAAGGTAGCAGGTGGCCGTGGAGCCAGGGATGGCGATGTAATTCCCGACCAGAGCATCGAAGAAGTGATGGCGGCGGGCAACTTCGCGGGTGCCGCCGGCATCATGGATGCTGTGGTCGCTATTGAGCCGTGCTGAGATATCGCATGACTGAAACCGAATATGCTCCTGCGGCGCTCTATTCCTTACTCGGGATCGCCTTCCTGCAATCCGACGCCGGGAAACTGAGTGAGATACTGAACGAGGCCGCGTCGGAGCTTGATCCCGCGAATCCGCTCGGCGAAATGATTTACTCGTTGTTGCTGGCGGTTCCCCGGAATCCCGAAGATCTGGAGCGGGAATTCGTTCGCCTCTTCCTGGATCCCGCCGGTGCCCCTTGTCCACCGTGGCAGTCCGCTCACGACACGCCGCCGCGGCTGATGGGGGAGTCTCACCTCCGCGCTTTGCGCTGGTATCGCCGCGAGGAGGTGCAACCTTCTGCGGAAACCGAACCCGCCGATCACTGCGGTTATCTCCTGATGTTCTACGCACACCTGCTGGAATCCGGCAAGGACCCGGACCTTTTGGCGCGTTTCCGGTCGGAACATCTTGATTGGATTGTGCCTTGGCTCCAATCGGTCCAGACACAGACCCGGCTGGAGTTTTACCGTGAACTGGCGGCTATTGGCCTGCTGCTTCTGCAATAGGCCCCAAAAGATCAATCCAATCTGAGGACGGCCGATTGCCGCGCGCAATGGGCAGCGTGAAAGAGTTCTCTGTGAAGTGACCGCCATGTGAACCACAGGTTGGCGATGCCGGTGGCGCCTACTTTGGAAGGCCGGCCGGCACAGCGCCCTGACGCCCCTTCCATTCATCCGGCAGCCAAGCCGCGAGATCGCGCACGCGCAGCGACGGGAGGTTCACCAGCAACTGCGTCAGGTACGCCTGGGGATCAACGTCGTGGCGTCGGCAGCTGCTAGTCAGGCTCGCCAGAATCGCCGCCGTTCGGCCGGCGCGAGACTTTGCGCCTGCCGCTCCACCGCGTAGAGCGCGCGCACCAACCCCACCACTTTCCGCGCGATCTCCGGCGACGACTTTTCCGCCTCGACGAACTTCCGATGCGCGTGCGCCCAACAGCCCGCGCGCGTGATCTCGTTGCCCGCCACCACGCCGTTGTAGCCGGCATAGGCGTCGGCCGGCAAAACCTCCCGGTAATCCTTGAAAAAATACTTCGGACCGTCCCGGCCACGGTTGAGGGTGAAGTCGAAGATGTTGTATGGGTTTTTCTGGTCGCCCACATACACCCACATCCGCGCCTTGGCCGCCTTGCCCGGACTCAGCATCGGCAGGATCGTATCGTCGGTCGCCACCACGTGGGAGGACCGCACCCGCTCCGCCATCAGCTTGTACAACGGCTCCACCAAATCCGCGACATCGCCGCACCAGACCGACTGCGTCGGCCGCGAAATCTCGAATCCCTGCCGCGTGAAGATATCTTCCATTTGGTAAAGCGGCAGATAGTCGGAGAACTTACTCGCGACGATGTAGGCCAGCAGTCCCGGCCCGGCCAGCCCTTTGTCGATGGGCGCTTCCGGCTTGGCCGCCGTTTCGATTGCAGGATTGCCGCCGAGGCTCTCGCAGGCCGGACAGGCGTACTTTACGCGGCGTAACTCCTCGACAGGCTCCGCCGCCGCTGTGACATCTTCGGCGTGAACCGGCTTCCGGTCCAGATCTCCGGCGAAGTCGAGCAGCATCTGCGCCACCTCGCCGCCTGATCGCAGATGGTCCGCGCGCGGCCCGTAATACCACTTCTTGTAACGTTCCAGTTCCTGCTCGAGCCGCAACTTCTAGATGTGGAGTTCGTCGGCGCGGCGCTGTTGTTCTTCGGCCCGCTGCTTTTCGCGGTCGCGCTCCTCGAGCAGCGTGCGCACAACCGCTTTCAGCGCTTCGCTGTCTTCGGGTAACTCGACGAACTCTGTGCCGTTCACCGTCACAAAGAGTAAGGCGTGAGTCGTTATAAAGTAGTTACTCGGTTACTGACTTTCTGTGCACCTTCGTAGCGCGGAACGCGCACCAGCCGCGACATGTCGATTCCGTCCAGCACCATCGCCAGCTCGCTGGCTCGCAGCTCCACCGAGCGAGCCCCGGCCTCCACTTTCGGCAGCTTGAACACGCCCGCCTCCAGGCGCTTGTACCATAACATGAAGCCGTCGCGGTCCCAGAAGAGGACCTTCAGCCGGTCTCCGCGGCGCGAGCGGAATGCGAACAAGTGGCCGCCCAGCGGGTCTTGCCCGATCACAGCGCGGACCCGTTCGGCCAGATGGTCGAAACCGCAGCGCATGTCGGTCGCTTCAGCCGCCAGCCAGATGCGCGCCCTCTGCGCCCGGTCCAGCGCACGCAGACTTGGAAGGCTGGTCAAGCCCGCGCCTCCAGCACGGCCAGCACCGTCTGCAAATGCTCCGGATCGAAACCCGGTTCCACCCGTAGCCAACGGCCTTCGGCCAGGTGTATCTCAATGGTGTCTTGCTTGGGCGGTATCGGCCGCGCCGCCTGCCTGGCGACCTGCACTTCCAGAAACTGTTCGGCGAAGGGGCTGCGCAATCGCTTCCTCCAGGTGTAGAACTGCGACGTGGGAAGACCGCGTTCTGGACAGAACGCCGCTACGCTCTGGCCGCTCGCGCCCTGCTCCGCAACCAAGCGCCTCCACTTCGCCCGCGCTTCACGATTCCGCTCTCGCATTACTCCACTGTGAGCCAAGGCTCCGGGAATCTAAAGATGGGGTTTACGTAGCGCTCACGATATATCGGCATCGATCTGCACCGCAACCGGTTCACATGCTGCATCCGGCTGGAGAACGAACGCACGTACGTGACCGAGTGGGAGCTGGAGGATCTGGGGAAGTTCGTGAAGAAGCTGCGGCCAAGCGACGAAATCGTAGTGGAGATCACGGGTAACACCAGGGTGTTCTTTGACGTGGTGGTCCCACATGTGGTGCGCGTGGTGGTGGTGAACACCAGCCAGTTCAAAGTCATCCGCCAGTCGGTGAAGAAAACCGATCCGCACGACGCGCGGGCGCTTATGCTGTACCTGTCGAAGAACATGCTGCCGGAGGGGCGCATGAAGGATAAAGAGCACGGGCAGTTGGCATCGCTGACGCAGACACGCGACACGCTAATGAAGCTGAGCGATGTCAGCGACAGCATCGCGCGTGGTCCGATCTCGGAAATCCATGGGTGCCGGTCCTTCCGGCCCACAACGGCTTCCGCTTCGCGGCCTGGCGCGTCGTCTGGCTCTGTCAATAGATACTCAGCCGAGTTCGAAAGTGTCCAACCGGGCACGCTCTCAACCGTCGTTGTTCAAACGAGGGGCAGAGTGGACCTGGAAGAATTGGACGAGGTCCTCTTTCGTCATCGAGGAAGAGGCCACGGCGAGCACTGCATCCACCAGCGCATCTTCGGTAAAAGTCGGCTCCCAATCGTTCATCAGCAAGAAAGTGATGGCGGCGTTCGCCGCCACGCGCTTGTTGCCGTCGACGAACGGGTGGTTGCGGCAGATATGGAACAGGTAGGCAGCGGCCATGGCGGGGATGGAGGCGTGCAAGAACTCTTTCCAGAAGCTGGCCTGCGGTTGGGCGATAGCAGATTCGAGAAGCGCAAGATCCCGGACGCCGGAGGCGCCGCCATAGCGTTCGATCTGCTGGCGGTGGATCTCCAGCACCTCCTCAAGCGATAGAAACAGAGGTTCCACGACGGGTTTCCGTGGAGCGCTATTCCGCCAGCCGCTTGAAGGCCTTCCCGTAACGCCTGTGGGCCCATTCCTGAGCAGCATCGAAGTTCGCCCGGCGTTCAGACGTTGC
>Ga0123519_10007683_pt1 | contig 16617 bp, 14 predicted proteins | sample YelNatPaOPRAMG02_FD_87396 | JGI IMG/M metagenome (GOLD analysis project Ga0123519, IMG submission 87396) | Hot spring microbial communities from Yellowstone National Park - Yellowstone National Park OP-RAMG-02 (version 2) | ecosystem: Environmental > Aquatic > Thermal springs > Hot (42-90C) ... | reverse complement strand
CTCAACTTCAGGAGGATTTGGAAAGGCTTTGGAAACAAGGGGTTTACGCTGATTTTACCGAACTGATTTACACAAGGGATGAAGCGGAGAAATTCCACTGGGTTTACCTTGACATGCTTGAGGATGCAGTGGTCCTTTACGACAAAAACGGCTTTTTGCAGAGTGTTTTTGAGAAGCTCCGAAAGCGGCTGGTAGAACTGGGGGCACAACGGAAAACTATCGGTAAAATCCGCTATTACGATCTTAAGCCCGATTTGATGTTGGGAGAGGTGATTGAGCTTTGATAAACAAGGAGAGCGCCCAAGCCATGTTCCAGCGTGCCCTTATCATCCTTGACGAAGCCAAAAGCCTGAGGGCAAAAGGAGTTTGGAACTTGGTCGTCAGGAGATGCCAAGAAGCTGTTGAACTGGCTTTGAAAAGTGTGTTGGTTTTTGTAGGGATTCAACCGCCCCGCGTGCACGATGTTGGACCAACGCTGAAAGAGCATTCGGAAAAGTTTCCACCTGACTTCAGGCAACACATCCCTCACTTGGCTTCCATTTCCCGTGCCCTTAGAGCAGAAAGGGAGTTGAGTTTCTATGGGGACGAAGAAAGTGGAATGCCCCCTGAAACGCTTTACACTTCGGATGACGCTGATGAGGCTTTAAGGAAAGCCGAATTCGTGTTGGAGAAATGTCAAACCCTGATTTTGGGGGGATGAAAGTGCAGATTGCAATAAGAGCGGTAGATGTCTGGCTCTTTCGCGACGGCAAACCTTTCACGGCTGGAGAAGACCACATCGCCGAATCCGCTTTTCCACCTTCGCCTTTCACCCTGCAAGGCGCTATCCGAACGAAGGTTTTGGCAGATAAGGGCGTCAACCTTTCCGAATTTGCCAGTCAAGGTCAACCCGATCCCGAAGTTGGTTACGGCGAAAACTTCGGGAAATTGCGTTTGCGCGGACCTTTGCTTATGCGCTGCAAAGATGGCAAATGGGAACGGCTTATTCCGATGCCCGCCGATGTCGTGAAGGTGGGCGATCGTTACGGGTTGCTCCGTCCCAATTCCGATTTGCCCTTCGCAACAAACTTGCCTGAAGGTTTGCAACTTTTATGGGCTCAAACGGAAAAGCGCATCACGGAAGCAAAGGGCTGGCTTCCTGAAAGCGAATGGGCAAATTACCTGCAAGGTCAGCCACCCCATCAAGTTGTCTCGGCTGAAAGTTTGTTCGCCTTTGAACCGCGCTTTGGCATCGCTATTGACGCCAACAAGGGCACAACGCAGGAAGCGATGCTCTATCAGGCACGCTTTGTTCGGCTGAAAGAAGGGACAGCACTTTGGGCGGAAGTTAGCGGCGTTTCATTGAGCAAGAAAGGCTTTTTGCGCTTCGGCGGTGAGGGGCGGGCAGCGGTCTATGAGGCGCTTTCGCAGCAAGAATCACTACGACCACTTTCGCAATTCAACTTCGCTTCCAACTCCAACCGCTTCAAAGTTGTGCTTGTTACGCCTGCTTGGTTTTCGGGCGGTTGGCAGCCGAAGGATGGCGACTGGTCAAAAGTTTTCGGCGCATCGGTTCAGTTGGTGGGCGCAGCCATCCCGCGACCGCTGCTCTTAGGTGGCTTTGATGTCGCCAAAGGCGTTCCCAAACCGATGCGTGCTTTCGTTCCTGCGGGTGCTGTTTACTTCTTCGAAGCCGAAAAACCGGTCTCGTTTGCAGACGATTTTGCTTTCACAGAAACGCCCGACGAGGTGAGACGACAAAACGATAATGCCAACGCATGGGCGCAAATTGGCTTGGGCGCTGTGCTGATTGGCGTTTGGCAAACCCACTTAGGGAGGTGAGAGGAAATGTTTGAGAGAACGGCAATGCTTTTTCTTTACTGCGAGACGCCTGTCCATGCAGGGACGGGCACGAGTTTGAGCATCGTTGATTTGCCCATCCAACGAGAACGCATCACAGGATTGCCCATCGTTCAGGCATCCAGTCTAAAAGGTGTTTTGCGGGCGGAAACTTTGTCCATCCTGAAACGGAAAGGCGAGCAGAATGCTGAAGAGAAGGTCAAGGTGCTTTTTGGACCTGAACCTAAACCGGGGCAAGCCAGCGACCATGCAGGTTGCGTCAGCCCGCACGATGCTCGTTTGCTTTTGTTTCCCATCCGTTCCCTTGTTGGCGTCTTTGCGTGGGCGACTTGCCCGTTTGTGCTTGAACGGTTCAAGCGGGAGATGATTGCCGCTGGCTTTTCGGTCAATTGGGATGTGCCGACTTTGCCTGCCAACAGTCATCAAGCCTTGGTGGCGGAAAGTAGCGAAATCATCGTGGAAGCGACGGTTGTTTTGGAGGAGTTTGCTTTCAAAGCCCAGCCAAGTGCGGAAGCGAAAAGCATCGCTGAGTGGTTAGTGGAAAATGCTTTCCCACAAAGCGAGGAATACAAGCCCTTCCGCAACTGGCTTCCCAAGCGCTTCGTCATCTTGCCCGATGACGCTTTTCGGGATTTCACCCAGTTGGCGACAGAGGTCATCGCTCGCATTCGGTTGAAGCCTGAGACAAAAACGGTTGCTGAGGGCGCTTTGTGGACCGAAGAACACCTGCCCAGCGAGACTTTGCTTTACGCTCCTATTTTCGTCAGCAAGCCGTTAGCGTCAAAAGACGACGTGCCTAACGAGTTTAAGGAGAACAACGAACCCTCAGCGGCAAAAGTGTTGGGGTTCCTCAAAGGTTTGACAACACCGAACAGCGGTAAGCTCTATCTTGACCGCCTGCAAATCGGCGGCGATGAAACTGTTGGGCGGGGCATCGTGAAGGTGCGTTTGAATGTTCCATGAGGAGGTGAGTGCCATGCCATCGGCACTTCGGACATTGGAGCAAGAGCGAGCCAAGCACGCATGGGATTGTGTGCAGAACTGCCTTAACCAAGCCATTCAGCAACTTGAACAAGCCATTCAGGAGTTGGAAGCGGAAATTGCTCATGAGGCAGACCGTAATCGGCAAGAAAACCTGAAAAAGCGGCGCAAGGAATATCAGGACCGATTGCAAAACCTTCGGAGCGAAAAAGGTGGTGACGAGTGGAAGGGCAAGTATGGCTCGGTAGCGCGCAAACTGCCTTCTTACATTTTGACCAACGGCTTAGGGCAAACGCTGGCGTTTTTGAAGGCGAAAGGCAAGGGCGAGCCGGGCAACGAACATGAAGTCCTTTATCGTCATCTTACCGACTGGGTTGGCAGGAGGGTTAATGCGAATGGCGACCTTCTAAGTTGGCTTCTCAACACTGCTACCAGCCAGCAATATCGTTTGGCGACGATGGAAGCGTTGGCGCTTTTGCAGTGGCTCAAGCGTTTCGCTGAAGCCGAATTGCCCAAAGGGAGGGAAGAGTGATGAGACGGCAACAAGAAAGGCAGAAACAGCCGTCTTCTATCCTGCCTTTGCCCCCAAAAGTGCGTCAAGTGGCGGATAATGGCAACTGTTGCGACAACATCGGCTTGTGGCTTGATCGTTTCCTAACTGTCAACTTGCAAAATTGGGAAATCACTCAAGAGGCCAAACGCCGCCATCACTTGACGGAACTGATAGGGCGACCAGAATGGCGATCGCAAATGCAAGAGAAACTCAACGCTTTGCAAAATCGCCATGAGGCAATGTTGGAGTGGTATAAGCAGCGGGATTTTGCTGTGAGGCACATTGAGGCAAAACCTGTCTGGCGTTTCGTCGTAGGTTTAGGGGCGGCGCATGTTTTGGAGACGGGCATAACTTTGCATCGCTTGTTTGGCTTGCCCATTATTCCCGGAAGTGCTTTGAAGGGTGCTGCAAAGGCGTATGCCCAACTTGTTGAAGGGAGGACTGACGACGATCCTGAACTCGTTGCCGTCTTTGGGACGACCGAGCAAGCAGGGAGCGTCATCTTCTTTGATGCCATCCCGCTTGAAGCGCCTAAGTTTCAACTTGACATCGTGAACCCGCATTATCCGAACTACTATCGCACGCAAGGGCAAAATCCGCCCGCCGATTGGGATTCTCCAAGACCCGTCTTCTTCCTGACGGTGACCGAAACGCCATATCGCTTTGCCATTGCAGCCCGAAGCGAGCAAGGCAATCGCTTGCTTGACCTTGCCGAAAAGTGGCTTAAGGGAGCGTTAACAGAACTCGGCATCGGTGCTAAGACCAGTAGTGATTATGGCTATTGGCAAGTTTAAACTGTGCTGGAAAACCCTGGGCAAGTTGAATAGGAGGTGAGAGAGATGCGAACAATCTTGACGACAGTGGGCACTTCGCTGTTGAGCAATGCGGCAAGGGCGCTGAGCAGGAAGCAGGAGGAGTTGACGGACGAGGAACTCGCTAACTACCTTCGGATGACCGATCCCGTTCAAGCCACTGCTGAGACGAATTCCCTTTCGCGCTTGCTTCAGGAGGGGGATCACATCGTATTCCTGCACTCGGACACGTCCGAGGGGGAACGATGTGCCCGCTTGCTGAAAGCTCACTACGAGCGGAAAGGCTACAAGGCGGAAATAAAGAAAGTGCCCGACTTGAACTATCAAGAGAGCCGATTCAAGATGCGTGGGCTGCGTTCGTTGGTGGCAGTTCTTATTGAGCAGGTTGAAAGTGAACGGAAGAAGGGGCGGGAAGTTATGATCAACGCAACTGGTGGCTTCAAAGCCGAGATTGCCTATGCCACTTTAGTCGGATTGCTCTTCAATTTGCCCGTCGCTTACATCCACGAACGCTTCAATGACCTCGTGGAGATGCCACCTATGCCGATTGCTTGGGATTACTCTCTCCTCGCTGAACACGAGGATTTCTTCCGCTGGATTAACGCCGATTTGCGCAAAGCGGAAGAGGTTGACCGAATCATGCGAGGGCGACCTGCTGAGTTGAGGATGCTGTTAGCGGAAGAGGAAGGCTACATGTTTCTCTCCCCCGCTGGCGAAGCGTTCTATCGCGCCTTTCAGCAACGCATGGCGGAAGTTGTTGCAACACCAATCTTGCTTTCTCAAAGGGCATGGAGTGCTTACGAACGCATGACCGAAGAGGAACGCGATCAAGTGAAGGACTACCTAAGGAGGTTGCGCTTGCCTGAGTGGCGGCGCCGCAACTCTGATCAACCTGCTAATGCCGATTGCTTCGTTGCCCCTCGTGGTCACATTGACCTGCGCTTGCTTTATTACGAGGCGGAGGACGGTATAAGGGTGCTGGAAATCTTGCGCCACGGGGAGTATGAGCGGAAACTGAAACAGGGAATTTCGCGAAGTGAATACACTGAATTTAAGCCTCTACCTTAGGTCGGAGGTGACCAAACTTTACACTTCCCCAACAACAGGCGAAGTCCTAATCTTTGACCACACAGCGAGGTGAAGGGAATGCCAGGGCGAAACTTTGACGCCAAAGCCATTCGCGAATGGCTTGAAGGGCAAGAGGAAGCCGAAAAAGTTATCCGCAGGGAACGGGTTAAGTTCCTTCTTTCCCTCACACCTGAAAAATCCCTTGAACTCTACCTCTCGCTGAGCCGTATAGGCTACAAAGCCCGCCGTGAACCCTCTTTCGTCCTGCTAAAAATGCGCCAATGCTTGGGAAGATTGGCTGAGAAAAACTTTGCTGCGGGGGGGTGACTGAAAATCGCTTACAGCAGCAACTTTGCTTTGTCGGATTAATCCTTGCCGATGAGGTGATGGCTGTGGCAAAGACTGGACAAACAAAGACCAAACAGACGATAAGGCTTTACCTTGACCGCCCGACGGGCAACTTTTGGGTGGACACAGGGCTTGTCGTCCTCATTCAGCATTTCGGTGAGGGGGAGCACAACGCGCAGGAAGTGCTGGAATGGGTGCAGGGTCAACTGTTGCAGAAAAGCGGCAACAAAGGCGAATACTACGACCCCTCCACCAAGAAGGTTCGTGAATACGAAAAAGTCAACTGGACCTACCCGACGAACCTCTTCATCAAGGTTTCGGGGCAGCCAGCAAAGGTCCCGGTGCGGGAGGCCCTTGAGGAGCTTCAGGAAAGGTTAAAGCAACTGGAAACGGAAGGCAGGAGTAATACGCTGGAAGGAAAGAAGATCGCTGAAAGTGTGGAGTATTTGACCGCTCGCTTGGCAAAGAAGGAGGACGACCGTATCTTCACAGAACCACCGACGTTTAGGCTTTCCCTTGAGCTCAGCAAGAAGCCCGGTGCCTGCGACCTCTGTGGGGAAATCGCGCCGCTTACGGACGCCAAAATGTGGATGTATCCTTTCATTGTTGACCCTCAAAAGTTTGGCACTTTCTATTCGGGTAATCGGCGCGGGTTGAAGTTATGTGCTCGGTGCGCCCTTGCGGGTTTGGCGGGTTACTTGGGTTGGCTCTGGAAGGCGCAGGGACGCGACGCTCTGCACTTTTTCATCTTCCACTCTGAATTGCGGGAGATGAAACGGTTGCACGAAGAGGTTCTCCAACCGCTAATGGCAGAAGCCGCTGCCGGGAGAGGAGGCACTGCTCCGACGGAGTTCGCTGGACCTTACATCCACGAGACAACTTTGGGATTGCTTCTTGCCCTCTTTGCTCATGTGCGCCAATCTGACCAACTCAGTGAATCTGCCCGCCAACTCTTGGCGCAACTGTTGGGTGCATCTGAGACGAGCGTCCCTACATCGCCCATCACCCTCTACGCTGTCACAGGCACGCCAGGGAAAGCGTTCAACATGCAAGCCTTGCGCGAATTTTCTAAACTCCAAAGGCTTTATCGGCTTTATGAAGAATGGGTGGGACTGATCAAAGACGCCAACCCACATCAACGCCTTGTCAACATTTTCCGCCAGTTTTGGGCGCAGCAGGGGCAAAATCGGGAGACTATCTGGCGGGATAAAATCGCTCAGGCGATTTTGGAATTCGGCGATCCACTGCCCTTTGTGGAGCAGTTTCTCTTTGAGGTGAGGGCGAAGGAAGAGAATCGCCGTCCCCTTCTAAGGGGGACGCTGGATGTGCTAAACCATTATGTAAAGGAGGTGTTGCACATGGATGAACAATTTCAGCTCACTTTGGCAAAGTTCGGGCACTTTTTGGGTATAGCCGCCCAGGAAAATAACGAGATGGGCTTGCTCTATGCTCTTCGCAATGCCAAAAATCCTGAGGATTTCTATCGTGTCCTTAACGATGTCCAGTTCCGCCTGCAAATCACCATCCCTGAAAGTCTGCTTCGGATTGAAAAAGGGGAGCGAATTGCAGGCGTGCCCTGGGTGAGGGTTAAGACGCTCCTTTCCATCTATGCAATGAACGCCTACCTGCGCAAAGCATCGGCGCAGGAGGAAGAGACGCCATCACAGGAGGGATGAGAGATGAGCAAAGCCATTGTCATCGGTTACTTGGCGAAAGTCTCCGCTGCCAATGTGAATGCCTCTCACACCGAAGGCAATGTGGTTGTGGCGAAAAAAGTCACCTTGCCCGATGGAACTACTGTGCCCTACATCTCTGGACAGGCAATCCGGCGAATGTTGCGAGACCGATTGGAAGAGTTGGGTTATCCGCTCTCTGAACCTTTTGCAACGGTGAGTGGGCAAGAAGTCACGCCTCCCGTGCGACCGTGGGAATTCATAGACGAAGACTTGTTTGGCTATTTAGACCCGTCAGGTGGAAGGCGTCGGACATCGCCTGTGCGCGTATCGGCAGCCGTCGGGCTTTTTCCCTTCCAAGGTGACCGCGATTTGGGCACCCGCTCCTTTGAGCGCTTCGGTCAGGCAATGGCTGCCGGCGGAAACATGTTTGAGACCGAACTTTACGCCAACCTCTTCAAGGGCACTGTGCTTGTGGAATTGGACCGAGTGGGTGTCTTCAAGCCCATTGAGACGGGCGAAAAAAACGAACGAATCCTTCCTGCCGATGAGCGAACGAAGCGCCTGCAAACCCTCTTTGAAGCCCTTAACATCCTTTGGGGCGGAGGACGAACGGCACGGATGCTGGCAGACCTTTCACCCAAATTCCTCGTTTACGCCCGACTTAAGGTTAAGCATCCTGTCTTTCTGGAAGCCCTCACTGCTCACTATGAGGACGGCAAATATGTTCTGGAATTAGAGCCTTTAGTGAATGCCCTGGAAAAGTTCGCTGACTACCGCGAAGAAACCTTCTTCGGCATAGAGCCGGGTATCTTCGGCAACGAAGAAGAAATCCATGCTGCACTTCAAGGGTATGGCGAGGTGCTGACTGTCCATGAAGCATTGGCGAAGGCGAAGGAGGATGTGAGCAAACTATGGAGCGCATCTTAGCCGTTCAAGTGCGAGCGACAGTCGCTTCCTTTCGTCGCCCGTTAGACCATAATTACCAACGCACCCTTCCCATGCCCCCACCGACGACGCTAATCGGGATTGCCGCTGCAGCGTTAGGACTCTCAGATCGGCAATTGTGGGCATCCGAAAGCCCTTTGCGACATCTTAAAGTGTCTGTCTTGGCGGATAGCGAGCCAGGATCCGCTCGTGACATGTGGACAGTGCTCAAAATCAAGGGCAACAAGATCGCTGAGCGTTCCCCTTACTTTCGGGAGTTGCTTTTCTTCCCCCGCTACACCCTGCTTTACGGAGGCGATGAAGACCTTCTCCATCGTCTGGAGCAAGCCTTCCTTGATCCTGCTTATCCATTGTCTTTGGGGCGAGAAGACGAACTGATGCTGGTGGATGAGATTGCGATAGCGGAAGCGCAGAACGGTGACCCGCGCTTTGAGGGAACGGTGCTACCGTGCGATATTCGCGAGATGAAAGGCATCCAAGTCGTCATAAAGCCCGCTGTCTATCTCAAGCCTATCCTGGTAGAGAGGCTCCCATTGCGGTTCAGGGTGGATGACAGGGGCGTCCGCCATCCAGAAGAGATCACGCCTTTGAGTTTCCTACTTTTGGGCACAGAAATGATAGTGCCGACAGTGAAGGCATTACAGTGGCAAGGGAGGAATTTTGCGTGGCTGAACTCTTAGCCAAACCAGACATCCCTCTCATCGCCCATCTGGCAGAAGTCACCCGCTTGGGCGACGAAATCGCTCAACGGTTGGGTCTTTCGGAACGCCTGCGGGCAAAAGTGCTCTTGGCATGTGCCTTGCACGACCTCGGGAAAGCGACGAACGATTTTCAAGAGCACATCCGAGGGAAGTGCAAGATTGCCTACCCCCATGCCTTAGCCTCTTTCCCTTTCGCGTTCGTGGCGGAAAGTCGCTTGGCTTCTTCTTATGGCTGGGCACCAACAAACTTAGAAGCAACTGCCTCTGTCCTTACTCACCACTCACCCTTGGGACCGACGCTGTATAAGGGCTACGAAAAACCACCTGACTATCACCCTGACCTTCCGCAAGTGTTGCGGGAAGTTTGGGAGTTGCTGGCATCCTATCAGTTGCGGGGGCTTCCACCTTTTGATGAGTTCTGGGGAAGCCTTCAACCCTTTTTGCAAGAATCGCCCGCTGCGCTGTTGGACACTCCTTTGCCTTTCAACGGAGAACATCGGTCACTGCGGGGCATCCTTCAACGCTCGCCCACGAGAGAATTTGCTCAAGTCAAGGCTGTGCTTCACTTAGCGGATTGGCTTGCTTCAGCAAAACAATCCCAAACTTCCGTTCTCTTTTTGAGCGGAGGCAAGAAGACCGTAGAGAAGCACCTTCAAAAATTACCGAAGCCTTGTGAATTTCAGCTCAAGGCGCGTGATGCTTCCTTAAGAACCGACATCCTCTGGTTGCGGGCGCCGACAGGCACGGGAAAGACCGAAGCATTGCTGAGTTGGGCAGGTGATGCCGAGCGAATCCTTTACTTGCTGCCGACGCAGGCGACTGCCGATGCCATGTGGCGACGATTGCAAGGCATTTACGGGAAGGAGGCGGTAGCGCTAACACACGGGCGTGCCAGTTACATGCTGCGTCGGGAATCCGAAGAAGACCCACTGGACATACGGCTTTTCGGCTCCGTCTTTGCCAAACCCATCACGGTGGCGACGCTGGACCAGTATCTTCTGGCACACTTGCACGGGCGACACTGGGAAGAGCGACGCACCCTCGCCCAACGGGCAACTGTTATCCTCGATGAAATCCATGCCTACGAACCTTACACCTTAGGGCTGTTGCAGGAAGCGCTGCGACGGGAATGCCCTGCTCGAATGGCAATGGCAAGTGCGACACTTCCCAACGGGCTTTTAAGCCTTTTACCTGTCGGTGAACTTATAGAAGCCGAGGAAAGTCTCTGGCAACGCCAACGCTATCGTTTGGAACTCTGTGATGGAGCGCTTCTGGACAATGGGATAAAGGTGGCGCTTCAATTCGCTAAACAGGGGAAATCGGTGTTGGTAGTGGCGAACACGGTGCGCGATGCCCAGTCTCTTTACCGACAACTGCGAGAAGAGTTTTGCTGGACAAATAGCAACCTTCTTCACGCTCGCTTCATCTTTCGTGACCGTCTCTCTAAGGCGAGCAAGGTAGATAAACCCGGAAGCGGGATGATTTTCGTTGCCACGCAAATCGTAGAAGTAAGCCTTGATATTTCCTACGATGTGCTTGTTACCGAAGCAGCTCCTTTAGACGCTCTCGTCCAGCGAATGGGGCGCGTGAACCGACGTGGCCAACAACCTCCTGCACCCGTTGTCATCTTCCGAAATTGCTCGGAAGGCTCACGACGGATTTACGGGCGAGAGATATTGGAATGGAGCGTTGAGATTTTGAGCGGTTTACCAGCGCTGCCGACGGATGGCGACCTCGCCCATGCCACTCAATGCCTTTATGAGCGGGTGATAGGAACCGAAGAGTGGCAAAAGGAACTGCAGGAAGGGCAAAAGACCCTTGATCACATTCAGCGGACTTTGGGTTGCTACACCATTGACCTCGCCGATGAGGAGATGCGTGCCCTTTTCACTGCACGACGCGGGACGCTCTCAGTAGAAGTGTTGCCTGCCCAATTTGTGGAAGAAGCCTACGACTTGAAGGAAAAGGGCGAAGGATGGAGATTACCTGAACTGTTAGTGCCTGTGCCCATCTATTGGCTGAAGCAAAGCGAATTTTTCTCTTACGCCTCGGACTTGGGGTGCATCCAAACCTTGTTGCCTTACAATGCCGACTACGGACTTCAAGCCCCTACCGACCAGTCTCAAGTCCCTGGCGGAGTTTTCTTAGATTGAGTCGGAACGCTGTTGCCCAAAGAGGTGGACATTGATGCCAACATCCTTTGAGGTGCTTACTGAGGAAGAATTTGAAACCTTAAGAACAAACGGCATTAAGGTCAACTACTGGGTTGTTTGCCAGCGCAAGGTTTGGCTTTACGCTAAGGGGTTGAGGATGGAGCCGCTTTCTGACCGAGTGGCGCTGGGAAGGCTTTTGCATGAGCGGGCTTATCCCGATTTGCCAAGAAGGGAACTGCTCATTGATGACCTAATCAAGGTTGATTTGCTTGAGCACGAGAGCAAGGTCCTTGAGGTCAAGCACTCGCGAAAATTGGTTGATGCTGCCCGACTTCAAGTGGCTTACTACCTGCTTTACCTGCGATGGCTTGGCGCGGGCGAACTGACGGGCGAGTTGCGTTTCCCGAAGGAACGACGCAGAGAGGAAGTCCGCTTGACGCCCGAACTGGAAACCCAAGTCATGGAAGCGTTGCGCGACATCCAGCGGATAGAAGCGATGCCCACCCCGCCAGAAGTGGACTTCATGCCCATATGTCGCGTCTGTGCCTACTGCGAACTCTGTTGGGGGTGAAAGAAAATTGGCGCAAACCTATTACATCTTTCGAAATGGGCGATTGAGGCGCAAGCAAAACACCCTTTACCTTGAGCAGGAAAACGACGACGGGCAAGTCCAGCGCCAGCCTATCCCGATTGAAAATGTCCGCGACCTTTACCTTTTCGGTGAGATTGACCTGAACACGAAGTTGCTTTCGTTCCTTGCCCAAAACGAAATTGTTGTCCATTGCTTCAACTACTACGGCTTTTATGTCGGCAGTTTCTACCCGCGGGAAAGCAATGTCAGCGGTCACTTGCTGGTGCGGCAGGTTGAGCATTACCTTGACCCGCAAAAGCGCTTGACACTGGCTAAAGGGTTCGTTTCGGGTGCGCTCTTTCACATCCGTCGTAACCTGAACTACTACCGCAACCGAGGCAAGCGAGTTGACGAAGCCCTTGAAGTTGTTGAAGCCTGCATGAAGCGGCTTGAGGCTTGCCGAAGTGTAGCCGAACTCATGAGCGAGGAGGGGCGAGCCCGTGATGCTTACTACGGTGCGTTCAACGAAATTTTGGATTTGGAGCAGCCCTTTGATAAACGGGTGCGCCGACCGCCTGACAACATGGTCAATGCCTTGCTTTCTTTCGGCAATAGTTTGCTTTACGCCGCTGCCCTGTCGGAAATCTATGTGACGCAACTGAACCCGACGATTAGTTACCTTCACGAGCCGTCCCAGCGTCGCTTTTCGTTGGCGTTGGATTTGTCCGAAATTTTCAAGCCGTTGATTGTTGACCGAGTGATTTTTCGGTTGCTCAACCGGGGCGAAATCAGCGAAGACGATTTTGAAAGTGTCGGCGGCGCAGAAGGTGTTTACCTGAAGGAGGAAGCCCGCAAAAAGTTTGTGCGAGCCTTTGAGGAAACCTTGCAGGCGACCGTTGAGCATCGCCAACTTAAGCGAAGCGTCTCCTACCGCCAACTCATCCGCCTTGAAGCCTACAAATTGATCCGCCATCTCATCGGCATGGAGCAATACAAAGCCTTGCGGGCATGGTGGTGAGGGCAATGGCTGTTGAAGATGTCGTCGCTACCTTCAGTTAACTTCATTCCTCCTGGCCCTGCCACTGCCGATTGTGCTATAATTAAGGGAGAAATGGGCAAAGAACCATGGGGTTGAATGAAGCTGAAACTCGCGCCAGGCTTGTTGAACCAAAACTAAAGGCCAGCGGGTGGTCTGAATCCTCTCTCCAACGAGAGTTTTCCTATAATCGTGACCACAAGTATACGCCTGGTAAGATTATCCTTGTGGGCAGCGAAATTAAGCGAGGTAAGCCGAAGCGAGTTGATTACCTTCTGCGTTACTCGGATGGCTTCCCCATTGCAGTCGTAGAGGCCGAGCCTGAAGATAGCCAGCCTGAGGCCGGGTTAGAACAGGCGAAAAGGTATGCGCAAGATCTGGGGCTTGCCTTTGCCTACTCTACTAATGGCCACAAAATTGTTGAGTATGATTTCTTCACCCACACAAGCCGGGTTCTGGACCAATTTCCAACGCCAGATGAGCTTTGGTCAAGGTGGCAAGCAAATACCGGCTTAACAAAACCTATATCAGGGCGAGTACAAGAAGCCCCAAGTATCTATGGGATTCCTGAGATAAAGAGCAACCCAATGCTTTACCCGTATTGCCCGGAAAGCCTTTGCGGCAAGCACCCATATTATTTCCAAGAGATAGCTATCCGTGAGGTGCTCCTGCGCATTATGCGGGGGCAAAGGCGTATTCTATTAACTATGGCCACTGGAACAGGCAAGACATTCGTTGCTTTCCAGATTGTATGGAAATTGATTAAATCTCGCTGGCTTCAAAACCACCACCCTGACCGACCGGCGCGGGTACTTTTTCTGGCCGATCGTATAGTCCTGCGGGATCAAGCCTATAACACCTTCTCGCCTTTTGCTACCGGGACGAGTGACCCACGCTTCCTAATTGAAGGGCATCCCCCTAACTTGAACAGGGACCTTTACTTCGGCATTTACCAGACATTGTGGAGTCCTAACGAGGAAGGGAAGCGGCTCTTTGAGTGCTTCCCCCCAGATTTCTTTGATCTCGTTATCATTGACGAGTGCCACCGCTCTGGCTGGGGCACTTGGCGGGAAATTCTGGACCACTTTTCCTCCGCTATTCACCTGGGAATGACCGCTACCCCTAAGCAGGATGAAAACGTAGATACCTACGCTTATTTCTGTAACGAGGAACCTGAGGTTTACATTGACCCTGAGCACCCTGAAATGGGCACTTGGCGTCCTCCGGCCTATCAATACAGCCTTGGACAAGGCATAGAGGACGGCTTTCTGGCTACATACAAAGTACACCGAGTCCGGACCACAGTGGATTCTACCGGATTGCGTTTAGAGGAAGCCATAGAGCAGGGGGCGGAAGTCTTTATCCCTGAGGATGTAGAGCCTCGGGAAGTTTATTACACGCCCCAGTTTGAACGAGAGATTACTCTACCTGACCGCACGCGGGAGATGGTCCGCCACTTGGCCAAACTTTTGCGCCGCTTCGGGCCTATGGATAAGACCATGGTCTTTTGTGTAGACATGGAACACGCTCGGTTGGTGGCCAGGCTCTTGCAAGATGAACTTGGCCCGGAAACTGGCCTTGACAACTATGCAGTGCCCATCATCTCTGAAGAAGGTGAAGAAGCCCGAAAGTGGCTTGAAGACTTCGCCGATTCCAATAAGCGGGCCCCCGTAGTAGCTACCACAGCGGAACTCCTCACAACCGGAGTAGACGTGCCCTCGTGCAAAAACATCGTCTTTATGAAGACCATTTCCTCTCCTGTGCTATTCAAGCAAATCATCGGACGGGGGAGCCGGTTGGACCCTTCCACGGATAAGTATTGGTTCCGCATAATTGACTACACTGGCGCCACGCGCCTCTTTGACCGGTGGGACCGTCCGCCAGCTCCCCCGCTGGAACCACCCAAAGGCCCCATGACTGCAGGCGTAGATGGCGAAGTTTACCATGCCGATACCCTTGAATGCATCGTCGGGGCCTCGGTTTCCATTCGCACTGGCCCCAACACTCAGCAAGGCCCCATCCGCACGGATAGCGAAGGCCACTTCTCCTTCAGGGGGCTCCCGGAGGGAAACCTCACCCTCATTGTCAATGCACCCGGTTTCGTGCGGAAAGAACTGCGGGTAGAGACAGTCGCCGACAGAGTGCAGTTCATTAAAGTGCCTCTTAAGCCTCAACGGAGTAAACCGGCCAAGATACGGGTGGAAGGCCTGGAAGTTTCCATCCAAGATGAGTACATCTTCACTATAGATGCAACCGGGCAGCAGCTCACCCTCCAGCAATATCGGAATTATATACGCGACAAGATCATTGAGGTCGTTCCCTCGCAGCGAACCTTGCGCGAAATCTGGGTCCACTCGGAACGTCGTAAGGCTTTTATGGAGGACCTTCGTCGCGCCAGCATCTATCCGGAGCTTTTGGCCGAGATAGAGGGGCTATTGGAAGCCGATATCTATGACTTGTTAGCTAACCTTGCCTTTGAAGCCCCCATCCGCACACGTAGCCAGCGAGCAACTGCTTTCCTCAACCGGGAGCAAGCCTTTCTCCACCGACACCCAGAAAGGGCTCGGAAAGTCCTATTAGAATTGTTGGACAAGTACCGCGCCGGTGGCATAGAGCAATTGGAACCGGAAATTTTCCAAGTTTCGCCCTTCCGGGAATGGGGCGGAGCCTTTAAGATAAGCGGTTGGTTTGGTGGACCCCAGCGGCTTGGTGAAGTGCTACAAGCAATGCGCGAAAAAATTTACCCTGTAGAGGAGGTAACTGGATGAACCGCCCTCAGACCCGGGAAACTTTGGCTAATGAAATCTGGAGGGCCTGCGATATCCTCCGCCGCGACAACAATTGCGGTGGCATTATGGAATACGTAGAGCACCTTTCCTGGCTCCTCTTCTTGCGCTTCCTGGATGCTCAAGAAGAAGAGTGGGAGACGGAGGCGAAAATTGCCAAACGTCCTTACCAGCACATTATTGAGCAGCCATATCGTTGGCGGGATTGGGCGACCAAAGACTGGCCCGCTGACGAGCTTTTGGAGTTTGTCCGCGGAAAACTTATCCCTTACCTCCAGGCCCTCGGCGGTGACCCCTTGCGGGAAACTATCCGAGGTGTTTTCGCTGAGCGGAACGTTATAGTCTGTGCCTCAGGCTATAACTTAAAAGACGTTATCGCCATCATCAACAGCATTGACTTCCATAGCCAGGACGATATATTCACGGTGTCCCAGGTGTATGAGGAGCTATTGCGGCGTCTGGGAAGCGAAAACCGCTTGGCGGGAGAGTTTTACACTCCGCGGCCGGTGGTGCGATTCATCGTGGAAGTTGTGAATCCTCAAATCGGAGAAACAATTTACGACCCAGCTTGCGGTACATGTGGCTTTTTGGCGGAGGCTTACCTCTGGATGAAGAGACAGGAGCGCACTTTAGAAGATTACCGCACTCTCCAAGAGCGCACTTTCTACGGTCAAGAGAAAAAGCCTATCCCTGCCCTTTTAGGGCTTATGAACATGATTCTCCACGGCGTAGCGGCGCCTAAGATTTACCGACGTAATACTTTGGAAGAGAACATCCGTCAGGTTACCGAGCGTTACGATGTGATAATGACCAATCCGCCCTTTGGGGGCATTGAAGGCCGGCATATCCAAGCGAATTTTCCTATCCCTTCCTCAGCTACCGAACTGCTTTTCCTCCAGCATATTATGAAGAAGCTTAAGCCGCGGGATGGTGCGCGTTGTGGCATGGTTGTGCCCGAAGGGACTCTTTTCCGTGGGGGTGCCTTTGCTGAGGTAAAGAGATGGCTCTTGGAAGAATTTAACCTTCACACGATTGTGAGCCTTCCTCCTGGGACTTTCGCTCCTTATTCCGATGTGAAAACAGCCCTTATCTTCTTTGAACGTCCTGGGCCGACCAAAGAGATTTGGTATTATGAACTTCCGCTTCCT
>Ga0123519_10007682_pt1 | contig 16617 bp, 13 predicted proteins | sample YelNatPaOPRAMG02_FD_87396 | JGI IMG/M metagenome (GOLD analysis project Ga0123519, IMG submission 87396) | Hot spring microbial communities from Yellowstone National Park - Yellowstone National Park OP-RAMG-02 (version 2) | ecosystem: Environmental > Aquatic > Thermal springs > Hot (42-90C) ... | reverse complement strand
GTCTCGTCTTTCGCACCGCATTTCGTCTGATACGGATGGCGGCGTTGGAGTTTCGGTTCACGAACTCGATGCGTTTATTGCCTCTACTTGCACGAACCGTTCCAAGGATTCCTAGAACTCGTGCGCTTAGTGCGACTAGAGTCTCGCCAACGTACTGCCGGGCGAAAGCACCTTTTCTTGGCTATCTCCACTCTCCTTCTCTCTCGTCTTCGTCACTGCTCTATGTCGCTGGACAGTCACCGAGACGACGGCTTTATTCGTTTTTTTCGAGCAGTCGGCTATGACGTCCATCCAGGATCCTCTACTTGTATGTCCATGTCTTCCCCGTGGATTTTTGATTCCTTCAAATGAATGCGCTTCGTACGCATCTGCTGAAAACCGTGAAAACGCATTTGATGACACGCAACCGTGGCGGCACTCTGTTGCGCTGAAAGCCTACATGTGGAATCGTTCGATTTTCTCTAATTTGGGTACACCATGCCCACAACATTTCCTATAGAGACAAAGCAGACACAGATCTGGCGTCTGCATGGCGGGAACCCATGCGTGCACGGCGGCGGCGTGCGTGCCGCATTTGCCGCGCATGGCGGGAATGAGTCGTTTGGTGTTCGCACGCAACCGCCATGACAGAAGTGCTGTATTCCGAGGGCAACGCCATATACACACAACCACGGCAACCTACTCTGCCAGCTGGTGCAGACCTAGAGATTCGTGGGCTAGCCGGGGCTAGAGGAAGCGCGGTCGCACCAGAGGGAGACCAAGTTGCCGAGGAACTCGCTCGCCTGCTGCTCGAGTTTCTCGAGGAGTTTCGCCTGCCAGATGCGTCTGGTTCCTGGGGCAGCTCGCCCGCGCAACTTCCTCCAGTTAGGACTGACTCTCCAAACAGAGGACGCGTTGTGTACGTGGAAGCGCTGGAGAGACTGCGGCAAACCGAGGAAACTACTTTTGTGATCGACTATCGACATCTTCTAAGCTACAACGCTGAGCTTGCGGACGCACTCGTCGACTCCTTCTATCGCTTTGAGCCATACGTTCGGCGAGCGCTTTTCGAGTTCGTTCGTAAGTATGCACCGGGCCTCGAAGTCGATCAGGCTGGTCGACCACGCATGTTCTGGGTGTCCGTGTGCGGTTTACCACATGTGCGCCGCCTGCGCGAGCTACGCTCCGACCGCATCGGGTCACTGGTGGCGTTCTCAGCCACCGTGACACGCACCAGTGAGATTCGGCCGGAGCTGCTCGTCGGGACATTCCAGTGTGGCGAATGTGGCCATGTTGTTGTGGGTATTGAACAACAGAATCGGTACGCGGAACCCCCAGTCTGCCCGTCGGCGGATTGTGGCAATCGAACGAATTGGAAGCTCATCGTAGAGCGTAGCAAGTTTGTCGACTGGCAGCGTATTCGCGTCCAAGAGCATTCGACAGAAATTCCGCCGGGCGCCATGCCGCGAACCTTGGATGTCATTGTTCGCCACGAGAACGTTGAACGAGCCAAGGCTGGCGACCGCTGCATCTTTACCGGAACCTTAGTGGTCGTACCCGAGGCAACAATGCTAGCGGTACCGGGGGAACGCGTTGAGGCCTCGTTGACACGAACCTCGGCTGCGAGGTCCCGGCCAGACGGGGCTCCCTACGGAGCTCGCCAATTCGGCCAGAGGGAGTTGAATTACCGGCTTTGCTTTGTTGCCTGCCACGTGCTTCCGCAGAACGATCTTTTTTCGTCTCGCAACCAATCGGAATGGGAGGCATTACTAGAACGCGACCCTTTTGGTGTCGGCGGCGTCGAGGCCGACTCGGCCACGCTGCTCGAGCGCATGACGCCGGAAGAGCGGAACGAAATGATGCGCATGAAGCACCAACCACGGCTGTATCAACGACTTGCCAATTCGATTGCACCTACTGTCTTTGGCCATGATGATGTGAAACGGGCGGTTCTGCTCATGCTCTTTGGTGGAGTTCACAAAAAAACAAACGAGCAAATTCGTCTTCGTGGCGATATCAATGTCTGCATTGTTGGTGATCCCTCAACCGCAAAGTCGCAGTTCCTCAAATTTGTCTGCAATCTCATGCCACGAGCGCTGTATACCTCTGGCAGAGCCTCGTCTGCAGCGGGTCTTACCGCCTCCGTTGTGAAGGATCCCGAAACGAATGAATTCTGTATCGAGGCAGGGGCGCTCATGCTTGCCGACAATGGAATCTGCTGCATCGATGAGTTCGACAAGATGGATCTCCGCGACCAGGTTGCCATTCATGAAGCCATGGAGCAGCAGACCATATCCATCGCCAAGGCCGGCATCCAGGCGACTTTGAACGCTCGTGCGGCAGTACTCGCCGCCGCAAACCCGGTTGGAGGACGGTACGATCGGACAAGGCCGTTGCGCAGCAATATCCAGATGTCGCCCGCTATCATGTCTCGTTTCGACTTATTTTTTGTGATTCTGGACGAATGTGACGAAGCCAGTGATTACAACGTAACGCGCTACATCGTGGGTCTCCATCAACACCAGCAGCATGCGATTCGGCCTGAATTCACCCCGGAGCAGCTTCAAAGATATATTCGGTTCGCTCGCACCGTGCACCCGCAGATTCCCGAAGAGTCCCGCGCTCTGCTCGTAGAGAGTTACAAACAGCTCCGAGCAAACGACGTGTTCGGTGGCGGCGCCGGTGGTGCGTATCGGATCACGGTGCGCCAGTTGGAGTCGTTGATTCGTCTGTCCGAAGCGCTGGCCCGCATGCATTTGGATCCCATTGTTCGGCCCAAGTACGTGCGAGAGGCAACCCGCTTGCTACGCAAGTCCATCATCCACATCGAGACGGAGGACGTGGTCCTGGACGATCCCGTTGCTGAGACGATGACGGAAGTGCCGGCATCGCCGGAGCGCCTGCCCAGCGCAAGTGCATCGCATGGGGCGCCGACCACACCAGCGGCGAGCTCCGCGCTCCGCCTCCCGTTCCAGATGTACCGCTTGCTTGCGAACAGGGTAGTTCTCTTTCTACGCAGTCGTGAGGCAGCGGGGCAAATCGGTGTCCCCGAAAACGAAATCATCCAACACATGCTCCGATTTCGCGACGAAACCGATGAAATCCAATCCGAGGACGAGCTCCGCCTGGAAGCGCAACGGATGCGTGCGGTGCTGCATCACATGCTCAACCGCGATCACATTCTCATCCAGATTCAAGACCAGGGGTCAGTCGCGCTCAGCCAGGAGTCGCAAGCATCATCAGGAATGAATCGACTCTTGACGGTGCACCCGAACTACGTTCTCGATGACTGAAGATAACCGGCGAGACAGGTGGCCACCGGCCCCCGTCGAGTCTTTCTCGGTCGCATCCGCGCGCGACGCACGTTCCCTACTGCCTCATGGCGCCCGGGGTCGCAAAAGCTCGCCCAGGGCTCCGTTGCCAATGGCGTACTGTTCGCTGTAACGAACATCCGTTGTTATTTCGTAAATACCCACTGCGATACTCGGTTCCCAGCACGACATCCAGAGCGTTCGCACTGACAATCGCAGCGAAGAGGACGCTCGCCTCCGCAATAGAGGCGACTTGGAAAACGCGATTTTGATCCGGTTGTATGCAGGTCCCGCACCGTGGCGACTATGGCACGTCTCGCGCCCTGACGCCTTGACTGGATCCGCACCAGCGCCGATGACAGGGCCCCACGCAAGCGCAGCCTCTTCGACGCCTATCCATGTTCGGGAATCGTGGCGTGCTTCGCATAGGTGTGCGTTGCTGGGCTATGTGCTCAGGTCCTGCATAAGGCACCGCAATCTATCGTCTATTGAATACGTGAATAGATGCAGCAACAGGCCCGGGAGCACCGCGCGGGATATCAGGAACAGATGCATGCATGGAGACACGTATGCATGCGTGCATGCGTGTACGACATCCGTGTCGATTCCTGGGTATCAAACGGGGGCATCGGAAATGCGCGGATGCTCGGGCGTGTCGCCCGCAGCGCTTCGATCGACGTGCCGTGCGGCATGCGTATCGGCAGGCGCGCATCATCAGCCAGGAAACATGATCCCTCTACTGGATACATGACGCACAGTCAGGATTACTTATTGAACACGAGAGCAAGCAGTTTGCTTTGCAGCATGATAACAATGCACAGGCGATAGAAAAAGCGAGATCTGCGTTCCGGTTCAACAGAGTTGACGACGATATCCGCGGCGATGGTGAAGCGCTCGCACTGACCTGTGCACAGAGCCGGTGACTACGAGCCTGCCACCATCGAGCCGTCACAAGACTTGGAGAAGAGCAATGGCCCCTTTGCTACCTGATAACACGAACAACATATTCGAGGGATTCCGGTTAGGTTCAAGAACGACCTTGCAGCGTCGTAAATTCCAGCGAGGCACCAGCGCTCGGGTGCGTACGCACTCATGGGGCGCAGCGTTTCCGGAGCCCGCGACGCGTCGCGCCATTGCCCGCTGGCACCCGAACGGGTTGCAGCTTCGTTGCGAGAGGTGTCGTCGATCTCGTTCCACGCGGACGGAAACACGAGTCGTCGTGCTTCGAATCCTGGGGAAGGTACGTTACGCAAACAATACAAAGAATGGGCGTTCCGCAAATCACAAGCAACACCGTGGCACCCGTCGAACGCAAGGTGGAGCGCGGAAGCTACGGTGCAACTGCGCCAGCAGCGCCGGCAGCTGCGTTCGCCTCCACCGAGTCCGAGCTGATCAGGGATAGTGACCCTTCGCTCTCAACGATGTGGTTGCCGGTGGATCTGAGTGTCCAACTCACTCCGAAGGAGCGTCTGCAGCTGGCGTGGTCGGCGGCACGGCCGTGGCGAGAGTGGGCTGCACTGCACGCACTAGCGCCGCCGCCACCCTCGTCGTGGCTGGACTGGAGCGCTCGTGTGCGCACGAATTTGGAGCTCTACGCATGGAACTACCTCTTTGTGGCCCTTGTGATGTTCATTGTGACGGGTTTGTTCTATCCGTGGAGTGCGCTGCTCCTAATATCCTGGCTCCTGCTCGCGCTGTACATGGGTGTACGCACGGCTGATGCCGTCGGGGGCGAGGACGCTTCGCTGGGCGCGCGCATGTTCCAGAACTGGCCTGGCTATATCCGATACATTTTGCTGGGTGGCTTGCTCACGCTCATGTTGTTTCTGACAGACGTTGTCGCCTTGGCGCTCACCAGCGCATCGTTGGCCGCAGCTGTGACGCTCGCGCACGCAGCGCTCCACGATCCCGTTGCCGTGCTCTCCGCGCGGAATGCCGAATATACCGTGGCACCGTAAGCATCCATAAAGCTCTCGTTTGGATTACGATTGATATTCCTTGGGGTTTTATTCTGCGGAGACGTGCGTACTTCGGGGACTTGCGCTCGGATGCCAGTACGTCGAGAATTCGCGGAAACGTTTCGAGAGGCACCCGACTGATTCGGAAGGTTTCCTTGTTCGAGGGCACCGCACATGGGCACTTTTTTCCAGCAGCTAAACTAGGCACGAAAGCGCTCGGCTCTGATCTAAGATGAGCATGCCGTCGGGACATATTCCCGAAAGCAGAGCAACGCGAACGATAACGGCTGTATCCAGCGCACCGAGCAAACACCGGGCAAATTGTCGCGGGTACACCTCTCTGTCGAAGCTGTGCGGCCGCAAGCAGACAACCCAGACACCGGTCGTCAGCGCATCTGCAACCCGCTCTGCACCGCGTGCGCACTCGAAAGGGCAGTATGCCCGACCGGGCCCAAACGGGATGCGAACGTTTCGCAGGTCAGCCGCCGCTCCTGGATGCATCGCCGAATCAGGTCGGCTGTATCGCTGCCGCAAGGGCCTGGTCGCACGCGAGCGTGGCGGGTCGTCTGCATCATGAGCGCACTGTCCCGCGTTTACTGGATGCTGCAGACACCACCACAGTTCGCGAATCGATGAGGCGCGAAGACGAAGCGAGCGTATGATTTAGCAATGCTGGTGTGGAGACTCGTCAAGGTGCCTGCACCTGTTGGACTCCTCCGATGGATCAGTACACGTCCTATGGACATCAACCACGTTCCAATGCACTGGTTTTCCCCAACAGCGGGCTTTGGGTATCCCCGATAGGTTGAAGCTACCAACCAGGTCGCGCTTCGCTCCGGTGCGCAGCATCAGAGCCGCCCTCGAAATCAACCTCAACAACGTGCACCTCCGCCGACAGCGGAGCAAACGCGCGTATCCGTGCCGACAGCAACGACTTCCCCGCAGCGCAGCGTCGAGAAATCTGCAACACAACAAACACTCGTTACGCTCCGAATGGTGCACAGGTATATATCATTCCGAGCAGTCGAGCATACATGCAACACCATCAACCTCTGACAGGCATATGTCCTGGTTTGCGTTCAGCGCTTGGCGCGTGCCGGGGCGCGTTTCGACCGAAGGCCATAGTCTCGGAGCGATACGTGCAGGGTGCCTTCGGGATTGACGCCTGTACGTGTGAGCGCCCATACGCGACCTAAACGCAAGTACTGCTCGATGCCAAGTTGACTAGTGACGGTGAACTCCGGCTCCGAGGCCTTTTTCATATATTTCACGTTGACGAAGCCTCGCGTATCATGCCAGTTTGATAGCGCAATACGGCGATCCGCTTCGACACCGTAGTGCCAAACGCACTTGTCCGTATCGATCCTAGCGCGGAACCAGAGTGCCCCGCGCGATCGCATCTCACCGCCGCCAATATCACTGAGACGCGTTCGAATAGTCAGCGAGCCTACCGGGGGCCGATACCAACGCACCCGCGGTTCACCTTCACTATCGTCGTAAAAGTCTTCACGGGCGCGTGACGGTAACAGTTGCACGGTGCCAAACTGAGCGCCGAGGCGCAGCTCGGTTGCCAGGTCTGCACCGGTGAGGTCGCTCAGCACGTCAGTGCGGAATGTTTTAAAAACAACCAGATTCAACCCAAGCCGTTCCGGTTCTTTAACATCCCAACGCAGGATATCTCCTATGCGAATCGGATCGAACGCAAGGGAGTTCCGGGAGCTCCAGCCTGCGCTCATAACGTTCGATAGCAGTCCCGCTGCTTGCTTATACTCCCAGAGAGAGACAGAGAGAACGCGACTAGCGCCCGCACGCATACGCCCGACGATTTCGCCCTGCGACGGACGCGCGCATCGCGGAGGCGTCATCATCGGGCGCACGTCGACGCAGCGGAGGCATTGCGTACCCGCGGGATACCCGCTGCTGCTACCGTGCGTACGTTGATGCAGATAGAGGTCCCAGGTGACCTCTTGGCGCTGGTTTGTTAGGAAAACACGTTTCGGGCAGTGAACAGGGCCGGAGATCTCGGTATCGGATGCAGGGTTCCTCGACGAATTCGATGGTATCAGCGTCGCTATGCAAACGCACGTTTGGCGACGCTTCTGCACCGATACCTGCATCGCAAACGCTTCGCTGCATACCGAAATGCTGGTTCTAAATGAGTCTGGTGTCTATATCGCCTCCGACACGCGGACAGTGTCTGCAACAGCTGCCCCTCGCAGAAACAAAACTAGTGCAGTCCTAGCCCTGCGTAATGTCCATGCGGGCCTCGTAGAAGGCGTTCCGGGATCGCGAACCGTCCCACGACTACTGTTTTCCAAAATAGGCAGATGGATCACCCGACAGACTTTATGATGCACTCCAGTGACCCTGTGACGTGACAAGGTGTCACGCCAACAGCACACGGCACCGATGCGTGTCCATGCGGGCGTAGGCATCCGTGCATCACCAGTCGCTGCGTGCATCCTTCGGATCGGATGCGTATTGCGGACTGTGTTGTTGTTGGCGTTGGCGTTGGCCTTGGTGGTGGCGGCGGAGTCTTCTCAGGTCGTTTCAGAGCCCGTCGCATGCAGACGCATGTTCAATGCTATCGTGAACATTGCATTTACAGTTCCTAGCTCCCGGATTAATCGAAAAAGTATGGCGACAGCAGGACCTGGTTCAGGTCCAGTGTACCCTTCGGAGGTACCGGTGGGAGTTCAACGTCCGGAAAACGAAGCTGAAATTGTTCGCGAAGCTCCTGCAGAAGATCGCGGGCATGAAGCCTAACGAAGCATTCGCGAAGCAGGCGGTTCATCTCATCGACCGTGGCTGCATGTGTCCAAAACGAATCGTGCACTGCCGCAAACTGCAGACCAGCGCGTCGGCAGGCCAGCGCCGTCATCAGCATGTGCGTCGAGTCCAGTGAGTGGATATAATTCGGAGGGAACGCGCTTCGCTGTCGAGCGCGACTCACCGGTAAGTGGTCATTCTGCGCCTCGAGCAGCACGTGCTGGACAACAGTGTTCACGAGACGCGCTTCCCGTCTTCGGTAAGGCTGGATGACCGGCAGCCCGAGTGGCGTTATCCAACGGACAGCGTTGGTTCGCTCCTTAGAGGTCGCCACACGGAGCGCACACTCCGCGAGCCATTCCATGGTATCCGTCGCGCCGCGAAAGATATCGCCCAGAGAGCCAAGCGTTTGCTTAGCCAGGTAGAAGCTGGCCTCCCAGGTTTTCTCCTCCGGGAAATCCGGTAGCTCTCGGAGACGATTCTGGATCTGCTCGCGTGCTCCAATGAGCGTTACTCCGTAAACAGAAGTCATCACGGTTTGTTTCACGATTTTGCGGCTGATTCTTCCCTGAAGCAGTTGAGCGATCGGGACGCCTTCGCGTGCGTCATGCGCCACCCGCTCACGTACGAGCTCAGCGACTCCAGAATAGACATCCTGTGGGCGCTCGCTGGGCAGCAGATTCACCTGATAGCCGCCGCGCTCGTCGCGTCCCAATGCAGCATAGTGTTGTAGGCCATTACAAGAGCCATCCTGCTGAATCGGCAACGTGCTGTGATAGTCGGGGTCCAGCCCGCCCTTTGCAGCTGCAAGCTCAAAACATGCCGCCAGCAGCTGAAACGGATCTTCTTGTTGCGCCCACCATTCTAGGTTGGAATCCGCAGTCGGCGCAGCGGCAACCGCCAGTACCTTGGGCATGACGGATTCGGCGAAAGCGACCCGCTCGTCGAAAGGCAACTTGTCCATACCACAGAGGTTTGCCAGGTGCACCTTCATCCAAAAAAGTCCCCGCTCACCAACCCGGAGACCGGGTCCAGCAAACGTCAAGAGACCGCGGCATACGTCGCTACTCATGTGGTGTAGATGGGACGGCATCGGGTACGCGCGCCCACGAAAATCAAGATTATGCGGCAAGTAGAAGCGGGAAACGTCGGCGAACTCTCGGGCAGTCTCTAGGCGATAGTGCAGCTCACAACGAAGCGCGTGCCGCTCGCGGTTTGTCTTCCGTATTCGCCAAATGGCTCGCCGTTGTTCCCGCGAAAGTGATTCTGTCGAAGCGGCAGACTCCTTGCCATCTGGAGCAGGGTCCACGACGGACTCCGCAAGCGCCGGCAGCTGCAGGTCTGCACGAGCGACAAGACCTGCAATATCACCGCCAGCGCGCCACAGTTTCTCGACGACGTCCAGGACCGGGCGATTTATCCGCCACGGAGTTGCACCAAGTGCGTTCAGGCCGGCGAAGACCTCGGACAGATCGCCTTTCTTCAAGGCCTCCAGCTGGAGTCTGGAACCTCGTACACGCATCACGAGGCCACGAGGGCGCAAATATCCGCCACTGTTGTATGCGGTCCAAGGTCGCGGGGGCACAAGCATCGGCTGGAAACGTGGTAGAATCGTCTCTCGCAAGTCGCTCTCGTTGGCGAGGAGCAAGTTCAACACGGACTTGTGCAACTCAATCACGCCAACCTTGCGTGGCTCTCGTTGCAGCGGGCGGTAACCGTGCCGAAACGCTTGGACTGCCTGCTTCCCTGTTGGCGTGTCGATATGAATGAGCGCGTGCTTCATGACGAATGATATGAGCACCGAGCCAACTTTGATCGTGACGGAATCATCCCAAGTGGCGGTGTCCAGCTCCATGCGCTTCGCAGCGAGGTTGATGGCAGCGACAGCGCGTGAGCCACCACTTCCCGTTGAGGCTAGCGCAAGCGTGCGTCGCAGCGCCCGGTCTTGTGGAAGCTGACGATGCCGCTGTTCAGAGTGAAGCTCCCGCAATCGCTGTAAGTTGATTTCCGCTTGAACCGAGCGGCCAACAGCAGATGCAACTCGGATAAAGGCGACGCCAGCACGATCCTGCAGAACCCTCCCCAGCGTCTCGTGAAGTGCAATCACCGCCAGCACTTCGGGCTTCAGCCGGAGCAAATGCGGGCCGCAGACGTTACCGTCGTAGGAGAGCTCGCCTCGTCGAATACGTTCCTGCTCCTGATGGATCGCCATTGTCACGGGAAAGAACCAGCTCAGAAGCAATCGCTGGCTAGGTTGCAGCGAGTTGATGTCACCGCGCTCTAGAGCACTTTGCGTGAAAGAACGATAACGGGCAACGGCCGCTTCTACTGCGCGTTCCTCCAGATTGAATTCACGCAAATAGTCCATCTCGTCATGAAGGTACCCATCAGAGGATCTCATCGTGCCTGGTAAACCGAGACGGGTGGCCTCGGCTAATTCTGCTGCGTTCAGATAGCGCTCTAGTCCTAGGGCATGGCGGTTGCCATAGAGGCCGCTATCGCTGGCAATACGCTGCTGGAGTTCAACCCAGTCCAGCTTCTCATCGTTGGCAACCTCTTTCGCCGACTGCGTGGATAACGGCTCCCCGGTTGTCTTGATGAGCGCCGGCTCTCGACTCGAGCGCATCGGACGACCGTCCGCAACCGGAAACAAACTCTCTTGGGCGATCGGCTTGGACGGGGTCGATCGCTTGGAAGCGTTGCCACCGAGGGAGCATACAGCGGGGCCATGCGCCTCGTTATGCCCACGCAGGCCTAGTTCTGGCGATGCTGGCTCACTTATCCGCTCAGGGGCTCGCGAACACGCCGAGGCTTCATGCACATTTTCCGAGGAGAGGCGCTCGCCCTGCGGAGCGAGGGGTGCAGCGGAGGTCGGCGAAGCCAAATGCTTTGCTTCTCGGTCCGGTCCTCGCTGCTGCGCCTCTTCCGCACAAGCTGGTGTTTCCGGACAACGCAAATCACAGGAAGAGTCATCAGCTTGAGAGACTCGGCGGCCAGTGCCTGGCAGCGTCTCCTCCGCCGCTGAACCCGCCTCGCTCACGAGAGACGCCGCACCTCCGTCCACGGATAAAACGCGACACCGCGCAACCGTTGGGTTCAGGTAAAGCAGACCAGTTGATTCCGCCTGCCTCGCCAGAGGAGAGCACCGGCCACCAACTTGAGCGTTGCGCCGGTTTCGTGCGACGTACGTTGAAGCCACTCGCACCTGCGACGTCGGTGTACGCTCAAGTCGTGCAAGCCGGCTCCCAGTCAGGGCCGTGCCTCGGTTCGCTGTGGTTCCGGATGCTGCGAACTTTGAGTCCTGAATCAGCCGTAAGCGTGCGTGCTCAGCATATATCGTTTCCGTAGTACTTGTGGAGCCCTGTGAGGGCCACACCCGTGATCCAGCGCAGGACGGTTGCGCTGGATCACGAAGCGACTCCGACAATCGCAACCAGCGCTTTGTTCGAGCTACCTGATCTCCAATGTACTCTAAAGCCAAAGTTCCCAGAGGCGCCACTTTTCTACGTACAGTGTTAATCGCAGCTGGTGGTACTCTTCCTCGTGACGTGAACTGTACAAGAACATCCATAAGCGTGACTCGCCGTCCCAAGAGCCGCAGGCGTTCACTCATAGCCACTCATGGCCAGTCGTGTGCTGTGATATGTAGCCCCAACTTCAAATTACTCAATTCGCGACACAAGCACCGACGATACCAGTGAGACGAAAGCCCGACAACGCCAGTGACGTATGTGCTCTCGCGAGTCTCGTTGTTGCCCAGCGCACACGCTCCGGATGCGTGCACGATTCGTAAAACGAAAAACGCTCCACAACTGTTCAGGCTGGATAGATGTCTGAAAACGCGCAGATGCCTCCCAGCGTCGTTGGACCAGCCGACTCCTATCGGTTTCGGTTTTGATCCAGGCTCACGTCGAGTCTGGGACGCTGCCCCAGAACAGAATCGGGCAGCGTCAGCGGCTCGGGTCTCGTCTCTCGCACCGCATATCCTCTGATATGGATGGCGGCGTGAAGGTGCCGGTTCAAGAGCTCTGTGCGTTTCTTGACGCTCTTTGAACGCTCCAGTGCAGGGAGTACTGGATCCCGTGCCCTCTGCGCCATTTGCTGCGCTGTCAGCTTGCCGCACTTTTCTATCACCCAAGCGCTCCGCTGGCACTTTTCCATGTCGATCTTCTGAAGAGTGCATCCCAGTTCATCACGTGGATTTTTTATCGCTTGGAAATGAATGTGCTTGTTTACCCTTTAGGTGAGGACCTTCGCGGAATGAGACGGACTTGCGGGGAGAAGCCGTCATGTGCTCCTGGTGTCACCATGTGCTGGACGCTTCAGTCATTCGCCCAGTGGAACGATCATTAACGTACCACGATCGAAAACACTCCTTCGAAAGGGTTGAACCGCTGGGTGCACGTCGGAATGAAAAGCAGCTGTACCCGTATACAATCGGCAAAAGCCCGAACGCAAGAAGAACGGTAAAATACCGGGTTGTCTAGTGGAAGAAAGTCCCCAAAAGTCAGGGAATAGTCTTCAATGGTTCGACGAAGTGCTTGACGCTCTTGTGTGTGCCTTCTCCAGGAGCGAGACTGCGGCCGTCAAATGAATCCCCTCGAGCTTGGACAGAGGATGATGTCGTCGTTCGCTCCGAGTTCGATTTTACATACAATGGGCGCCCTTCTCCGCAAGTACCCATACACGCGCCTACCGAATTTTCCGAAGCGACTGTATCCCAGAGATTTCAAGACCACACGAACAAGCTGTTGGGAAACAGCGACACCCGTGGCGACTCCAATCGTCTTTTTTGCTTTCCATAAGGCGATCGATGGGTCGGTTTCTACCACTGACCGCAAGCAGTGTTGAAAAATATCGGTTTTTTACGCGGAATGCATCTCCTTGTTTCTTTGATTGTTCCTCAGGCATCTGAGCACTGTTGTACGACTGACCTGAAGGAGGAATGCAGTCCTTCTTGCACTGTTCAGTAAAGAACGCATCCTGCAGGCAATGCTTCTCCGATCTATAAAGTACTTGGCATGGTGATTTCGAGTTCCAGCTATACACTTCGAACAATCGTTCGATTACTCTCTGCGAGGTGGAACAAAACTGAGCAGAAAGACTTTATGGGCATCGACGTCGACGAGGTATGGCTTGCAATAAGCCGGCGTGCAAACAGGAAGACATACAGGACGACATCCACACAGGTAGTCATAAAGTCATGCTGGCATTCATACAAGCATACATGCTGGAATACATCAACACAGGAATATAGAGGTATCTAGAGCCATATATACAGGAATGCATACCAAAACGCTCGCAAGCAGGGCTTTTTTCGCAGACGTCTCTGCATACGAACTCGGCGATCCCACGAGCGACGATCGTTGTAGCCGCGGACTTCGGCGTGCGGCACCTCATACTTGCTACCAGAGCGTCCTCCTGCACTGCACTAGACCCCGTGGTAGAAGCAGTGCGCATCTCATGTGCTAACCAGAAGAGAAAGTGCATGGTTTGTGATCGCTGTCGGGGTGGCAAGGCTCAAATCCAGCGGCTGCGAGACCGTCACCGTTTGTGCAAGGCGTGCTTCTTCGCGGAGTTCGAACGAGAGGTACACGAGACCATTGTGCACCACGATCTCTTTCAGGTTGGTGAACGTATTGCGATCGCTATCTCTGGAGGGAAGGACTCAGTCGTACTTGCGCATGTCTTAAAAGAGCTCAACGAGCGTCACCAGTACGGTCTAGAGCTCGTGCTGCTCGCCATCGATGAGGGTATTCACGGGTATCGTGACGCTTCTCTCGCAGCTGTGAAACGTAACAGTTCAGCCTTGGGACTTCCCCTCGTATCACTTTCCTACGACGAGCTGTACGATGGTTGGACCATGGACCGTGTTGTTTCGCAGATAGGTCGAACGAACAACTGCACGTTTTGCGGCGTTTTCCGTCGTCAGGCGCTGGAACGCGGAGCGCGACACATTCGAGCGAACAAACTCGCAACCGGCCACAACGCGGACGATATGGCGGAGACGGTATTTCTGAACCTCGTTCGAGGCGATTCAGCGCGTTTGCGCCACAGCGCGGACGTCATGACGGGTGCGCCAGCGAACGGCGGCACGTCGCCCGACGAGACGGTGCACTGGCTGCCCCGGGTGAAGCCACTCCTGTATATGTATGAGAAGGAGATTGTTATGTATGCGTATTGGAAACGGCTGGACTACTTCGCCACGGAGTGTGTTTACGCTCCAAACGCATTCCGGACGTTCGCACGCGACCTTGTGAAGGAACTCGAAGCGCTTCGCCCACGGGCAATCATAGACACGCTGACAGCGGCTCAGGCGCTCAGTAGACATGCGGATGGTGTTTCTGCTGTAGGTACTGTAACCGCTGTGAAACAATGCGCGCGTTGTGGCTATGTGAGCAGTCAAGTAATCTGCAAGGCATGTATCTTGCTGGAACACCTTCGTCGGGGCACTGGAAAGGAAGCTACACATCGTCATGCGACGCGAAGCGTTTTCAGTGCAAGCGATCAGACGAGTTGCACTGAGTCTTGTGCAGCCGACCAATGCAAGTGTCCGTGAGCGCCGCGCAGAGCGACGACCACGATGACGCTGCGAGACGTGATATCCTGGTGGGTCGCCTCGCGAACACCCTCGCGTTGCGCACTGGGCACCCTGCTAGGTGTTGATACGCGCGAGATCAAGATTCGGTACCTCCAACTGTAGTACAGCAAAACGCAAGCATAGAAGCGTTGAGGAAAGGGATGGCGTATCGGTATGGTGGTTGTGAAGCCTCACGCGTCACAACCCTGGCGTTGTGTTCATCTGCTCTTGGTCAGACGAGCGGTAGTGTCTGGTTGGATGTGGAGGTAGGTCGCTTTGACCAAGCGACTCAGAGGAGCCTGGTGAGCGAAATTGACATCAGTTGTTGACGACTCTCTGGTATCGACGAGACCAATCGTGTGCCGTGTGTATTGCGCTACGCTGGGTGACGTGCATGCGCTGTGGGCTCGACACACCGCACGCCCTGTATGGACGTTGGGATGTCGCGCGTCGGAAGGATTCAGATTAGATGCATCGACCGCACAGTGGTACATAGGCGGTATGTGGCCAGTCACTGCTACCTGCAGGTCGCAGCTTTGCAAGCTCCAAGTCACGCTGCATATGTCTGCGGATCATCGCATGCTCGCTTTCAAGCGCGATGCGGCCGGCCTACATCAGTGTCAGACCAAAAATCGAACACTGAAGTGTTCGCCCTGATCCTGCTTTTGGATTCTTTTCCCGAACTTTTTATCGACGTAGCGCCTCGACATGCTATATTCGGCAATATGGATTTGTGGATTTATGCATCGTTCTAGGATTCACAGTCGTCAGTGCGGAATGGCTCCGTCGTCACTTGGCCGAGGAGAATCGTTCGCTCACTGTCATCAAGATGATTCGAGACGCGATCGAACAAGAATCCGTAAAAAATAACCGATACAATGATCATATCCATACGTACTAGCATCCAATCCTTTTTCGTTTTCTCCATCAAGCTCAAATCACGCATTCTCCCACATTCAGATCTTTCTGTTTCAGGGCAACTCGTTGCACAGAAAAACGCACCGCTGGATTGACGAGGAGATCAGAAATCGATATGTCGTCCCATAGTGATGATGATTCGTGCACATGCTCATGCCGAACGCTTATTAAATTTGTCACGTCAAACAATCGATTCGGTTCGAAACATAAACCGTCCTCTCTTTATGGTTATTGACGAAATGGCATTCCACAGCTGCATGACACCTCTGACAGGATACGGCCCCAGAAGCTCCCATCTCTTCTGTCTGTAAGAAAAAAGGGGTCTGGGGCTCGGACTTTAGCAATCGTAACGATTCCTTCCAGGGTAGAGTCCGTCACATGATGCACACAGGGAGCATAGACGGAACGAAATCTCTCGACTAGATGTCTGGCCCGGAATATGCTTTCTGTACTTGTTGCATCATGAACAACCTCGCATTCCACGAATCATCCATCGAAGGGAACAGCGCGTACTCGCACCTGCACTGAACAGCGTACGCACACAGTGGATCGCCTGGAAGATCCCCGTGGCCGTAGGATACGGCGCCGAGTGCGTAAGTAGACAAGGGCATCAAAGCGAGCCTTCTGTAGTTGTGAAGCGCATCTACCGAGCGATCAAGCGCCACTGTGTAGCCCGCTGAGGACGAAGCTGTATCGTGGACATCATGAAGCACCTGATTGTAGCCAGGCCATTGCTGCGAATTGCACCATGCGGTTGTGCACACCAAAGATGAAAAAAATGGCAAGCGCAGCACCGATTGCGACTTTAGCCTGAGCACGAAGTGCGTCGCCAACAGCCAAAAGCAGCGAAATCCAGACCATAGCGCTGCTTTTCGTATCCTTCCGCGACTAGTAACGGGGCTGGTACCAAAAAAATTTAGACTGGCGCATTTCAAACCTGGGACATGATAGAAGATAAGCAGTGGCGAAAGGGGCCCACAAATGCTAGGGTCAGGGATCACGGGAAGCGACCCAAACTCGCGTATTTACGTCCGAGTTACCGGACCTCTACCTATCTGTCGGCAATACGGGTACGGGGCCACCGTAGAATACATGCCCAAAG
>Ga0123519_10007680_pt1 | contig 16624 bp, 12 predicted proteins | sample YelNatPaOPRAMG02_FD_87396 | JGI IMG/M metagenome (GOLD analysis project Ga0123519, IMG submission 87396) | Hot spring microbial communities from Yellowstone National Park - Yellowstone National Park OP-RAMG-02 (version 2) | ecosystem: Environmental > Aquatic > Thermal springs > Hot (42-90C) ... | reverse complement strand
GGGCAAACCGGGGCCGCCTCGTCCACATGTTTCGGAAGGCGAAAGTGGCGAGAATGAGCCTATTACACGCCAAAACCCGCCTTTCGGTGAGGCGGGTTTTCAGCGACAGAGAATGTTTCGATAAACAGAAGTGGTGGAGGCGGTGGGAATCGAACCCACGTCCGGCGGACAGTCCCCGCAGACCCCTACGAGCGTGTCCTGCGTTCTGTCTTCGCCCCAGAGGACGCCCGCAGGCCGGCTTCCTCAAAGGCTAGTTCGTTGTTGTTCTCCCCTCACCCCTACGAACCTCGGGGTTCCGGGCAAGCTAGCTGCTCTTACGCCCAAGCCGTCCTGCTAGCCCGGACGGGAGGACGTCGCCGCTGATTAGGCGGCGAGTGCCAGACAGTTTGTGCTGTTGGCGGTTGTTTGGCTGCGCGTTTTGTCGAGATCACGCGACTCGGCTCGCGTCCTGCGGCTTCCAGACCACCGTCGAATCCGTTCGCCCCCGCGGTCTTCCAGGGGTATTGTACCCCATCCCGGTCCGGCGATCAAGGCCCTTCCTCGCCGGTTGTGCGGCGGCGCTGGGACAACGCCCGCTGCTGCTCTCGGCGCGCTTCGCGCTCAGCGATGGCCTGCCGCTTGTCATACTCACGGCGTCCCCGGGCCAGGCCAAGCTGCACCTTGGCATAGCCGCGCTCGAGGTAGAGCTGAAGGGGGATGACGGTGAGTCCCCGCTCCAGGCTCCGGCCCAGCAACCGGTCGATCTCGCGCCGGTGCAGCAGGAGCTTCCGCGTGCGCCGCGGGTCGGGGTTATCGCGGCTCGCGGGCTCGTAGGGGCCGATGTGGAGGTTGTACAGCCACGCTTCGCCATCCTTGACCTGCGCGTAGGCGTCCCGCAGGTTGGCGCGGCCCGACCGGATCGACTTGATCTCGCTCCCCGTCAGCACCAGACCGGCGTCGAAGGTCTCTATGATGTCGTAGTCGTGTCTGGCTCGGCGGTTGACAGCGATGATCTGCCTGTCGGACATGGCGGTCCTCTGTGCGGCGATTATAGGCGAAGCCGCGGCGCGCGGTCAACCTAGGCGTCGACGCGCCGGCGTACCACAGCTTCATGGGAGGTGCGTGGAGCGTGAAGCCGAGGACCTTGAGAACCTCCAGGCTCCAGAAACTGCTTCCACGCCAAGGGGCGAATCAACAGGCCCGCCTCCCGGCCTGTATCGATTCCGCGAGACGATACGTACGAAAACCGCGCAAGCCGCGGCCGGGGCGCAGGCCGCCGATCGAGTTGGCACGCCATGTGCGGCTCGACAGGTGGGATGGCGCGGGCGGCGCCCTGGTCGGTCGGGGGCGGGCGCGTCGTTGTGTCTGGCCGACGGAGCACGGAGGCGATGAAGGAAAGACGGGCGGTTGTGGTGATCGCTGCGGCGGGGCGGGCTCGCCGGTTCGGCGGGAGCCAGAAGGTGTTGGCGCAGGTGGGCGGGATACCCTCCGTCTGCCGGGTCGCGGAGGCGTGCGAGCGCGGCCTGGGCCCGCACCGCCAGATCGTGGTGGTGGGCCACGAGGGCGAGCGCGTCGCCGCCGCTCTGGGGCCCGCAGGCCATCGGGAGTTCGTGCGCCAGGAGGAGCAGCGCGGCACTGGGCACGCGCTGGCCCTCGCGCTGGATTATATCGCCGACGCCGGCGTCCACGAGGTCTACTTCGTCTGCGGAGACAAGCCGCTGTTGACGGCCGAGAGCCTCGCCCGCCTGCGGGACGGGTTCGCCGCCAGCGGCGCCGCGATGGCGTTCCTCACGGGCGAGGTGGCCGGCGACCCACGGGAGAGCCGTCAGGGCCGCGTGGTGCAGATTCACCGCGACACCCCGCGGGCCGAGGTCCTCGCCATCGTCGAGCGCGCTGCCATAGATGCACTCGGCGAGGGCGAGACGCTCTCGTTCACGGCCCTGGGAGGGTGGCAGCAACGCTACACACGCGACGACTTGCTCGCGATCCGGGACGTGAACGTGTCCGCCTATGTCTGGCGGGCCGACGTGCTCCGCAAGCACATAGGCGAGCTTCAGGCCTGCCCCGAGAGCGGCGAATACCTTGTCACCGATCTGGTGCGCATACTCCGGGAGCACCGGCACCTCGTGCGCGCCTTCCCCGTGCGCCGCAGCGAGGAAGGCATCGGCATCGACACGCAAGAGGTGCTCCAGACCGCGAATGCCGTGCTCGCCGGGCCGCGAGGCGCGACGCCATCGGCCCCGCCGGCGGGCCCCCTGGTCGCGCGGCAGGGCGTCCACCCGGGCGCGCCGTGCTCGGCGGTGCTCGCCGCGCTGGAGGGCGACGCGCCACAGGTTCGGCAGGCCATGGCAAGCATCTACGGCGACCACGCCGACGGCCTCATTGAGAGACGGCGCGAGGCCTACGCCGCCGCCGTGCGGCTCCATCGAGAGTCCTTTGGGGAGCGCCCCGTGCGCCTGTTCCGAGCGCCCAGCAGGATTGCCCTGAACCCCCACTGCGAGCACCAGGGCGCGTGGGTCCCATACGGCACTCATCGGCGCGAGCTGCTCGCCGTCGTCTCGCCGCGGGGCGACGACTGGTTCCGGCTGACCAACGTCGATGCCAGCTACCAGGCTGACCTCGCCTTCCGGCTCAGCGAGGAGATCGACCGCGCGCCGGCCTCGTGGCAGCAAGGTTGGGCGGCGTACATCGAGGACGACGCCGTCACACAGCAGCGGGACGCGCTCGCGGACCCCCGCGAGCGGCGATGGGGCCGCACGGGCAGCATCAACTTCATCAAGGCCGCCGCGCTGCGGCTCGCGATGGAGCTGCCCCGCGCACCGTGCGGCGCCGACATCGTGATCAGCGGCGACATTCCCCTCGGCCGGGGACAGAGTTCCTCCTCGGCCCTCGTCGTGGCGACGGCGCTCGCGCTGAACGAACTCTGGGGCCTGGGGCTGGATCGCCGTGAACTCGCCGCCATCTGCGGCGAGGCGGAGTGGTACGTCGGCACCCGGGGAGGGTCGGGCGACCACGCCGCGATGCTTTTGGGGTCCAACGCCGGCCTCGTGTCCATGTGCTTCGAGCCGCCGGTCGCCCTGCGCGATATGCGTCCCATGCAGATGCCTCCGGGCTACCGGATTTTGATCGTCAACTCCGGGCAGGAGGCGGTCAAGAACAAGGAGGAGCGGCGGCAGTTCAACGCGGGCATCTTCGCCTACCGTTTCGCGCTCCTCTACCTGCAGGAGGCGCTCCGGAGACGCGCGGACGAGCTGGGCCTCACGCCAGAGCAGGCGCAGGTCCGCTTCCTCGCCGAGGTCAGCACAGAGCGGTTCCCGCTGCAGGTCATCTACCGCCTGTTGCGCGATGTCCCCCAGGCGGTCTCCCCCGAGGTTCTGAAGGAGCGGTATCCGCGAGTCTACGAGGCCGGCGCGCAGGGATGCTTCGGCACGACCGACCCGGACGCGATCCCCTCCAGTATTCCGGTTCGCGGTGCGGCCCTCTACGGCCTCGGCCGCGTCGACCGCGGCCTCGCCATGCACGAGCTCTGCGCGCGGGGTGACGAGGATGCCATGCGCGAGTTCGGCCGCCTCATGTACATCACCCACGACGGCGACCGGGTCACCCGCTTCGACCCCGTCCGCCACGAGTCATCGCCCTACTCTGCAAACCTCGACAGCGTGAGCGACGCGCACCTGGATGCCCTCATCCGGGCCGCGGCGGCCCCGAAGGACACGCCGCAGTGGCGGCAGGCCCAGCTTCGCTATCAGTCCGGCTTCTACGGCGCGAGCACGCCGGAGCTGGACCGGATCGTGGATATCGTGGCGGCCCTCCCGGACGTGCTCGGCGCTGGGCTGATGGGCGCGGGAGGAGGCGGGTGCGTGCTCGTCCTGACACGGGACCGAAGAGGCGTGCTGGACCGCGTGAGAGAGGCCCTGGAGCGCGGCTACTTCGGGCCGCTGGGCCTCCCCGCCGAGGTGGAGCCGTGGCACCCGACCGCGCCGGCGTGCGAGGTGCGCCTCGACTGACGCTACCTCAGATCCCGGATCCGGACCTCGATGTCTTTCTCCCCTTCGAGAAGCTTCACGAGCTCTGACGTGTCGGTCTCGCCGTAGTGGTACGGGTACAGGATCTTCGGCCGAAACCAGCGCGCCGCTTCGGCGACCATCTCGGGCGTCATCGTGTAGGGCAAGTTCATGGGCAGGAACGCCACCGCGATGTCCCGGAGTCTTTTCATCTCCGGAATGTTCTCGGTGTCTCCCGCGACGTACACCCGCGTGTCGCCGAAGGTTAGGAGGTACCCGTTACCCCGGCCCTTCGGATGAAAAGGCTCCCCGTTGGGGCGCTTATGCAGTATGTTGTACGCGGGCACCGCTTCGATCTTTATCCCCTCGACTGTGCGGACGTCCCCGTTCTTCATCACCTCGCCGCCCGGCACCGACGGCGCGCACGCCTCCGTGAGGATGATCACCGTCCCCCTCTTCTGGATCGCGGCGATGGCCGTGGGATCCAGGTGGTCGCCATGCTCGTGTGTCACGAGGATCAGGTCCGCCTTGGGCATCTTGCTGTAGTCGGCCTCCCGCGACACCGGGTCCACGTGGATGACCTTCCCGCCGAACGCGAACATCAGCGTTGCATGGCCGATGAAGGTGATCTTCAGGTCTCCCGCCGACGTCTTGATTGTATCCGTCTGGGGCATTGTCGCTCTCCCGCTGACCTGAGCCGCCGCACAGCTTCCGAGCCCCGCGGCCGCAACCAGGCACGCTATCGCCACGCGCAGCGTCCCCACCTTCGTCCTCCTACCGCGCAGCCACAGACGACTGCGCCGGCTTCGACATCGCCTCGCTTCGCACCCCGCTGCGGGCCTCCTGTCCGAACGGGCGACAATCGGACCCGCCCACATCGACTCGCCGAGGACCGCGCTATGCTTTCCGCTCCGGCGTCAGTTTCAGCAGCCGCGATCCGTGGGGTTCGATGACGCGCTCGAGCGCGCCTTCGCACGGCTCCGAATCGCTGCGCTGCCAGAGATCCCGGACCGCGGCGCGTCCGGCGATCCCGACCGCGCCTAGGTCGACGCCGACCGCCTGCGCCGCGTCGCTGCGGTTGAACAGCGCGACGTACGCGGCATCGCTCTCCGGGTCGCGCGCGGCCCACACGGCGCGCCCCGGCTCGGTGTAGACCGGCCGGTTGCCTCGACTGCGCTGGTTCACGGCGAGGACTTCGGGATTAGTCAGCAAGGAAAGCGTCCACGGGTCCATCTCCGTGAGGCTGCCGCCGAACATGAGCGGGGACCGGAAGATGCTCCACAGCGTCATCATCGTCACCTGCTCGACGGGCGTCAGCCGCGTCTCGCGGTCCTCTCCCTCGGCGTCGTTCTTTCCGATGCGTCCAAGAGGCAGCATGTCGGCATCCGGGTAGCTGCCCTCGGCGATGGCCGGCGCGAACTTCGCGCACAGGTCGAAGCTCCTCTGCACGCCCACCCAGATCGTGTTGGGGTCATCCCAGTGATCCCACACATCGGTGCCGATGCGGTACATGGTGGCCCGCGGGTGGCCCAGCACCGCCCCCTCGGTGACGCCCACGAGGCTCAGCACCATCTCGGGGCCGTGGCAGTCCATCGCCCGCGCGAGCCCCTCGATCTCCTCGGCCCTGACCATGTCGTCGGCCTTGATGAAGTCCACTCCCCACCGGGCGTACAACTGGACGATGGAATCGTAGTACGCCTGTGCGCCCGGCGCTCGCATGTTGATGCCGTAGTTGTTGGAGTTCCAGACACACGTGCTCCCGACGTCGGCGACCTGGTCGGCGGTGTAGTCGGAGCCCGCGATCGGCTGCCGGGCCTCGACCGCTGCCCTCGGGATGCCACGCATGATGTGGAGGCCGAACTTCAGCCCCAGGCGATGGATGAAGTCGGCCAGCGGCTTGAAGCCGGCCCCGCCGGCGCTCGAAGGGAACCGGTTTGGGGCCGGCAGATAGCGGCCGAACTCATCCCGCACGCCACCGTCCGTTAGCCCGTCATGGATGCCGCGCACGGGCTCGTACCAGTTGATGTCGATAACTGCGTACTGCCAGCCGTACGGCAGCAAGTCGCGCGCGAGGCGTTCGGCGTTGGCCTTCACCTGCTCCTCGGTGATGAGCGAGCCATAGCAGTCCCACGTGTTCCATCCCATCGGCGGCGGCAGCACTTTCCGCATCGGCGTCCCTCCTCGGCGTGCGCTGTACCTCCCGGCCGGGCAAAGCCGGCGCGTCTAAGCCTGTCCCCGCCCGACCGGCCCCTGAGAGCCTCCGCGCGCCGCCTCTTTCTCGCGCGGGCGCCGAAAGCCTCTCTGCGGCCGTCGCCGCGCTTGCGCCCGTCGGCAGGATGTGGCAATATGCGCGCGCAGCCGGGGCTGCTTGTCCGCGGCCGGCGGCAGTTGTCGGCGGAGGTGGAAGATGATGCGGCTGGGTCACGCAGCCGGGGTCCTCGCGTGCGCGGCGGCCCTGCTGCTCTGCGCCGGCGGCGCGCAGGCGCAGCTGGGCCTCAACGCCATCTGGGCTGTCGACGACGGCGAGAAGATCTTTCTCGACGATGTGGACAATCCGCTGAAGTCCGGCGGCGGCGACAACTCCGTGTGGGACGGCTCGACGGTGAGCCTCTTCGCGGCCCGCAACGAGGTCGTCGCCTTTCAGCTCATCCTGGAGGCCGGGGCGACAGGCGCCACGGGCGTGAACGTCACCGTTTCCGACCTGGTGAACGGCCCGGCCGCCATCCGCGGCAGCCTCCCCCTTCCCGCGCCCAACGACTACGTCGGCGTCGGCGTGGAGCTGTTCACCGAGCACTACCTGCACGTGACGCAATACTCCTACGGCGACCCGAGCTGGGGCGGCTTCTACACGACTGCGGAGGCGAACCCTCGCATCACGGGCTGGATCCCCGACGCGCTGATCCCCTTCTCGGCCGCCGCGGGGAAGGGTGGCGCGCCCTTCGACATCGCGCCGGGCGTGAACCAGGGGGTGTGGGTCGACATCTACGTGCCCAGGGGCGCGCCCGCCGGCACGTACACCGGGCTCCTGACGGTCACCGTCGGCGGCAAGACCGCCGCCGACATCCCCATCCGGCTGGACGTGCTCGACTTCACGCTCCCCGACGAGAACCACTACCACTCCATGGTGTTTTACAGCGACTACTGCATCCGGCCCCGCCACAACCTGAGCTGGGGCGCGGACCTGTGGGAAATGCTGCTGCGCTACAACCAGATGGCCCACCGCCACCGACTGGAGCTGATCGGCGCCGGATCCTGGGAAGAGATCGCCAACCTGCAAGGCGTGCTGACGGGCGACGCGTTCACCCCCGCCCTCGGCTACGAGGGCCCCGGGGAAGGGGTCGGCAATACGCTGTTCTCGATTCACACCTACGGCTGGCCGCTCGGCGACACGGAATCGGAGTACCGCGCCGAGTCCGACGCGTGGGTCGAGTGGTTCGACGCCAACGCGCCGAACGTCGAGTACTTTCTTTATCTGATAGATGAGCCCGGCCCCGACATGTACGGCTGGATCGCGGAGCGGGCGAGCTGGATCCATGACAACCCTGGCCCCGGCCGCCGGCTGCCGGTCTTCATCACAAGGCAGCCGATCGCCGACCTGATCGGGTCTATCGACATCTGGTGCACCCAGTCGCCGTGGTACGACCCCGGCGAAGTGGCCGCTGCCCGGGCGCGGGGCGAGCGCGTCTGGGTATATGCGGGCAACCGGCCGCAGACGCCGATGGACGTCATCGACGAGTACGGCGTCGCGCTGCGGCTGAAGCCGTGGATAGCGTACAAGTGCGATGTGAGCCGTTGGTTCACCTGGGAATCGACGCATTGGGAGCCAAACCAGAACGAGGTTCCCAACGACCAGCCCAAGAACGTCTTCGTTGACCCTGTGACGTTCTACGCGGGCTATGAGGGCAGCCGCGGGAACGGCGACGGGACGTTGTTCTACCCCGGTGAGGATTACGTCTTCCCCACGGAGAACCGCGGCTATCCCGGCCCGATGAGTTCGATCCGCATGAAGATGTATCGCCGCGGCGTCCAGGACTATGAGTACATGTGGCTCGCCCAGAAGAGCGGACACGGCGCCGAGGTGGCGGCCGCGCTGGAGGCAGCCCTGCCGGACGTCATGTGGGACGCGGCCGTGGTCCCGACCTGGTCCAACAGCAATGCGGTCTACGAGCGCGTGCGTGCCCAGCTCGCGGCGATGATCAAGCCCGATCCGCACTTCCCCGATGTCGGCCGCGACCACTGGGCGTTCGACGCGGTGCAGGCCTGTTACGAGGCCGGCATCGTCGGCGGCTACGACGACGGAACCTACCGGCCGGGGGTCGCGGTCTCGCGCGACCAGATGGCAGTGTTCATCTCACGCGGGCTTGCCGGCAGCGATGACGCGATCCCGACTGGCCCTCCGTCCCCCACCTTCCCCGACGTCCCCACCGACCACTGGGCCTACAAGTGGATCGAGTACGCCAAGTCCCGCAACATCGTGGCCGGCTACCCGGACCACACCTACCGGCCGAACCTCCCGGTCGACCGCGGTCAGATGGCCGTTTTCATCGCGCGCGCCATGGCGGACCCCACCGGCGATGAAGGCCTCGCTGGCTACACCCCTCCCCCCAACCCCACCTTCCCCGATGTCACGCCCGACAACAACTGGTCGTGGTGCCACATGTACGTCGAGTACATCGCCGGGCAGGGAGTCACCCACGGCTACCCCGACGGCAGCTACCACCCCGAGGTCACTTGCACCCGCGACCAGATGGCGGTGTACGTCGCGCGGGCATTCGGGTTGGGGAGTTAGCTGCCCTCTCCACCTGCGCGCAATGCAGGCGCAGCGCGGGGCGCGGGGAGCGCGACGGCCGCGGCCTTGGCGCCGGTGGGCCATGCGGGCTGGTCTGCCACTGCCGGAGGTTTGGTGAAGTCAGGGGCCGTGCCGAGCTAACGGGCCAGACGGGCCAGGAACAGCCGCGCGCCGCGGGAGAGCAGACGGCGCAGAGTGGGGCGTCTGGCGGCGAGGGCCGCGATTCCCGGGTAGACCGATGCGACCGCCCCGGCGAGCTGAAGCTGCCCTGTCTCCTGCCGGTTACGCACCACCTGCGCCGCCAGGATCAGCGGGCGCGGGAAGAGCTGGAGCAGCGGCCGCATCGCCGCCAGCAGGCGCAGCAGCCGCCGCGACATTGTGGGGACGCCGGCCAGGTAGATGAGGCTGTGCCAGCAGGCGGCCCGCCGGTCCCGACCCCGAAGGCTGTACTGCCAGAAGTGCGACTCGAAGCGTTCCACGAGCGGCTGATCGGCGCGCGCGACCTGCTCGGGGCGAATCACTCCCTCGGCCAGGGCGCGCTCGGTGATGGCGGTGCGCGGCAGGAAGCTGAGGCTGTGCAGATGCACGAGGAACGGCCGGGGAAGCTTCATGATCAGCTCAAAGGTGCCGCGGCAGTTCTCCTCCGTCAACCAGGGAATATCCAGGATGAACTCGTAGCCCACCTGGATGCCGAACTGCCGGAGAATCCCGGCGGCTTGCAGCACCTGCGCGTTCCTCTCCCGCCGATTGAGCACCTCGCGCCTCACGCGTTCGGAGCCGCTCTCTACCCCCAGCCAGATCATGCTCAGCCCGGCCGCCTTGAGGAGCCGCATGCGCTCCTCGCTGACCCAGGACGTGTGGCCAAAGGTCTCGAACGGAAGCCCCACCTCCTGCGGGAAACGCTCGGCGAGTTCCTCGAGCCACCCGTCGGGCGCCCCCGCGCCCAGGATCTCGTCCCAGAACCAGACTCGCGTCAGCCTTGGGTTGCGCTCCTGCGCCGCCCTCACCTCCGCGATGATCGAGCCGACGCTGCGGTAGCGGATGCGCCGACCCTTCTCCGCGTACAGCTTCGTCCGCAGCCAGCCGCTCGTGCAGAACGTGCAGCTCAGCGGACAGCACATCCGGGACGCCATCGTGTGGTAGATATCGTAGAATGAGGCCGGGTCGAGCCGCTGCACGCGGCCGTCCTCGATGTAGTACGAACCGGGGACGATGTACGACGGCATCGGATACTGGTCCAGCGCCTGGGTCAAAAGCCGGACCTCGTTGCGCCGCACCTCGCCGTTCACCCGGGCCCACACATTGGGGATGCCGTCTGTCCGCGCGTGCGCCGCGATCGCATCCGCCAGCTCCGCCGCCGCCTCCTCGCCCTCACCCCGGCACACGAAATCCGCGTGCTCGATGCATTCCTCCGGGCAGACCGACGCGTGCACTCCGCCCAACACCACCGGAACACCCAGCTCGCGCCTGACCCGCTCGCTGATGCGATAGGCGAGGTCCGCCACGAACGACGTGCCGATGCTGATCCCCACTAGCTGCGGGTCGATCTCGCGCACGGCCGAGATGAGCATGTCCTCCTCGGCCGGCAGCACCGGAGAGAACTTCCCCTGGCGAAACTCCTTGAAGAAGATTAGCGTCGGGTCGTGGCCGCGCTCTCGCAGCACCGCGTGGATCTGTCGCAGCCCAAGTGGCTGCGGGAGGTAGAACGAAAGGAGGGCCACGCGAATGCCCCGCCTCGCCGCCCCCGGGTGCCCTTGCTGGCCCGACGTGCTCGTCATCCCCGCGATCCTAGACGGGCCTCCCGGCCCGACATCCTCATATTCGCCCCGCGGCGCCCGGCCCCCTACCCCATCGGGTCGGAAGCGACGCTGCAGCGACCGGCGAAGCCAGAGGGCCGGGGGGAGGGCCACCGAGAGGAGGTGATGCCCGGCGCCGTAGGCTGGACGCTGTGCTGAGGACGCTGGTGTAGACCAGAACAGTGAGGAGAGCTCAGAGATGAGAGCGAGGCGAGGCTTCACGCTCATCGAGTTGCTGGTGGTCATCGCGATCATCGGCATACTTGCTGCAATGGTGTTCCCCGTCTTCGCACGTGCGCGGGAGTCGGCGCGCAAAGCTGTCTGCCTGTCCAATGTCAAGAACATCGTGCTCGGGTTCCAGATGTACCTCTCCGACTATGACGACAAGCTCTTCCCCGTGGAGCACAGGCAGGAGGTCGCGGACTACTTCAGAGGCGCCCCCGGCGGCGGCGACATCGGTAGCGGCTGTCGCGCCGGACAAGACAACGAGCGGGTCATCGGCACGGCTGCCGACTGGGCGTCGAGAGCCAACCCCTACCTGCGCTGGCCGGTCATCCTGGACCCGTATGTTCGGAACCGCGAGGTCTGGGACTGCCCGAGCGCGAAGGTCGTCGGTGGCGCGACCTTCATCCTGGTAGGCCCGGACTGGCTGCGCTACCTGCAGACCCACGAGGGCCAGTGGGGCGGCGGCTGGCTCGGCACCGTGGGGCCCTGCCACCGGTCATATCCGCCCGGCTGGGGAGGTCAGGTGACGGATTCCATCCTCCAGCAGCGGCTGGCCACACCCTACGGCCAGGCCGGCTCGGAATACGACCCCTCCACCAACGCCTTCGTGCAGAGCATCGGGGTCAACGAGAGCGCCTCCGAGATGAGCCTGTCCTGGGTTAACGACGCCGCGCGCTTCGTGATCTGCGCGGACGCGGGCGTCGATGTCTGGTCCACCTCGAGCCCCGCGATGCTTGCTTACCCCGAGATCTGCTGCACCGAGTGCTGCGGCATCTGGGGATGGGTCGACTGGAACTGCGGCATTCTCGACTCCGAGTGCGGCGCCTGCGCGGCGCTGCATGCCCCCTATGATTTCCACGACGATCCGAAGAAGCAGGAGAACGCCACGCGCCACCTGGGCGGCACCAACATCGGCTTCCTCGACGGCCACGCCAGGTGGATGCCGGCCAGGCGCATCCTGGCCGAGTACGATAACGGCAACCTGGAGGGAATCGCCGACTGGTGCATCAACCGCGAACTCTACCTGGAGCGGTGCGGCGAGCCCGGGCCCGGCATCACGTTCCTGCATTAGCACGCCGGCCGGGAAGGCCGGCTTCTGAGCGAGCGGAAGGTGGAGCGCAGTGGGGGCGCTCCGCTTTCCGCGCCAGGGGCGCCCCGCGGAGAGGGGAGCGGCCCGCGCGAAGCGAACCTCCGCCCGACACGAAAGCGGGAGACGCGTCCATGGAGAAAGTCAGGGTCGGCCTCGTGGGCTGCGGCCAGATCAGCCGCGCCTACCTGGAAAACCTCACCGGGATGCTGTCGGGCCTCGTTGAGGTCGCCGCTTGCTCCGACCTCATCCCGGAGCGGGCGGAGGAGCGCGCCCGCACCTTCGGCGTGCCCAAGGTCTGCTCGACAGAGGAGATCATCGCCGACCCGCACATCGAGATCGTCGTCAACCTCACAATGCCCGCCGACCACTACGACGTAACCGTCGGGGCCCTCGAGGCGGGAAAGCACGTCTTCTCCGAGAAGCCGCTTGCTGTTAGCCGAGAGCTTGGCGCCAAGATCGTGGACGCCGCGGCCCGCGGGAGGCGTCTCCTCGCGGGCGCGCCGGACACCTTCCTGGGGACCGGCCTCCAGACCTGCCGCAGGCTGATCGACGAGGGCGCCATCGGCACCCCCATCAGCGTCCAGGCCGTGCTCGCCGCCGGCCACGGCTCCGAGCGCTACTACAACGTCTTCACCGGCCCCATGTTCGACATGGGGCCCTACTATCTCACCGCGATGGTAGCCCTCCTCGGCCCGATCAAGCGGGTCGCCGGCACAGCCCAGATCCCCTTCCCGGAGAAGCCCTACCCGGCCGATTCCCCCAAGCGCGGCCAGACCTTCCGCGTCTCGCGGCCAGGCAACATCTCCGCGATCCTGGACTTCGCGTCCGGCTGTGTAGGCGTGATCACGACTACTTGCGAGGTCGCCGGCTACCATCCCCGCCTGGAGGTCTATGGCACCGACGGCATCCTCACCGCCAACGACCCCAACTCATACACAGGCCCGGTGACCATCCGGCGGGAGCGGGGCGAGCCGGAGCCGGTCGCGGTCCCCGAGGGATTCCCCGCCTGGGGCCGCGGACTCGGCGTCGCCGAGCAGGCCCAGGCTATCCGCGAGGGCCGTTCGCCGCGCGCTTCGGGCGATCTGATGTACCACGTGCTGGACGTCATGCACGCAACTCACGACTCGTCGCGGGAGGAGCGCTACTGCCATCTCGAGAGCGGCTGCCCCAGGCCAGACCGCTTCGACCTGGAGGACCTGCTGCGCGCAGCGCGCCAGCCTCCGCGGTCGCGTCGGCGGCGCCCCGCCTGAGCTGGGTGAGGGCTCAGGCATAGCGGAGCTGATACAGCCACGTCACGTAGCGATCCCAATCCTCCTCGCGGTGGAACGTCGGGATATCGCGATCGCTGCGCGAGAGGCTGCGGACTCCTGCGCTGAGGTACGCGTCCGACACATCGACCGAAGCGTAAGCGTCCACGATGCGCGTCAGCATCCCCGACCGAATCCGCCAGTGCTGCTCGCGCGTCAGCAGGTCGAGCTGGTAGCGCACTTGCTCGCGGCTCACAGTCGATTCCTCCTGGCCGCCGGGCAGTGGGATTGGCACGTACGACATTCCGATTACCCTCGGCTTCGCCTCCGTCACCTTGTGCCTCTCCTCGAGCAGCAGACGGCCGAGCGCGAGCAAGCCGAGGGGCTCTTCGGGGAGCGTCGCGCCCGCCCCGAGAAGCCGCATTCGCGGCACGGGCAGCAGCTCGTCGAGCACGAAGTTGGCAAACCCCATCTCTGTGAAGCGCGCCGCGACCCGGTCCGCCTCTGCGCGCTCGCCGAACTCGAAAATGCCGAACGACAGCCGCACCCGGCGCGTCGCGTCCGCGAGGACTACGTCCCCGGCCTCGGCCAGCACCTCCGCCAGCCGCCGCTGCAGCTCCGCGTCGATCTCGAACTCGTCCCCCTGGATCACATACGGCATCGCCGCCGCCCTCCGCGCGCGGCACCAGCGCGCCGGGTTCGCCCCCGCTCTCACACCTTCTTGCGCCACCGCTTCAGCTTGGGCATGAACTCGCCCAGCCGCGCCCTGGCCTCTTCCTCGCTGATCCCTTCGCTCTTGGCCATCACCCCAGCGCAGAACGCGATCATATGGTCCAGCTTCGCCTCCGGCCAGGTGAACACACCTGCCTGGTAGCAGTGCACACAGTAATCCTCGTTCCTGCTGCCGTCCGCATTCGATCCGAAATCCGCGGCCGAGCCCATCGGCATCGCGCAGCTCTGGCAGAACGGCCCCTGTCGCCTCCGCATCGCTCGCCCCTTCTCCGCTGGCCCATCGCCAGCCCTGATATCCCTGGGCCGAGCAGTTCTCCGCCGCGGGCCGGGAGCCTTGCGTTCTGCCGGCCAAGAGGCTGCGCGGCGCGTTCGGCCCCGAACAGTGGCTTGGGCTGGAGACCTGACCAACCTGGGCGACGGCAAAGCGTATCCTCGGTCTGGGGGCGGAGGATTACCGAGGGAACCTGGGTCGCCAGTGCTGGACCAGCTCCATCGGGCAGCGGAGACAGCGCGCGGTCCCGCGGTGCCTGCGCGTCAAGCCCGAGTCAGAAGGGGTAGTAGGACGCGGCTGTGTCGAACATCGCCACTATGTTCTCCGGCGGCGTCCCGGCCTGGATCGCATGCGACGGCCCAAGGATATAGCCGCCGCCTCTGCCAAGCACCTCGATGAGCCGCTCGACCTCCGCGCGCACGTCGTCCGGCGTGCCGAACGGCAGGGTCGTCTGCACGCTGACGCCGCCCTCGAAGTAGAGCCGGTCACCCCACCGCTGCTTCAGCACCCACGGATCCATGCCTTCTGCGCTGAACTGCAGCGCCTGGAGGACATCGATCCCCATCTCGATCAGCCCCTCCACGGCATCCATCACCGCGCCGTCGGTGTGGTAGATGACCTTCACGCCGAACTCGTGCAGCGCCGCGTTCAGCCGCGCGTGGTGGGGCTTCACACACGCCTCCCACATGGGCAGCGACATCAGCAGTCCGCGCTGGCTGCCGATATCATCGGCCGTGAAGACCAGGTCGATCTCTCCCCGGGCCGCCGCAAGGGCCTGGCGAAAGTGCGCGATGTAGAAGTCGGTCACGCGGTGCATGATCGCCTGTGCCAGATCGGGATTCTCCGCGAAGTCCAGCAGCATCCGCGCGAACCCGCGCATGTACCAGGAGGTCTCGAACACGTTTCCGTTGGCGATCATGATGCACCGCTCGCCATGCGCATGTGCCGCGGCGATGCGCGCGGGCAGCACCGAGTAGTCGAACAAGTCGGGGGTCGGCCAGGTGTGGCGCTCCAGATCGGCCGGGCTCTCGGCGTCCGCGAGAGGGTAGTGGTCGATCTCGTCGTACTCCCCCGCCCCGTAGCTCACGGGCCGCCGCCGGACACCCCAGATGTCCTCTCCCTCCGGCAGCCGCGGCCCCACATACTCGGGCGCGACGTCAGCGATATCGATCAGGGGCCGCAGGTACTCCTCGACGGTAAGCCCGCGCTCTCGGCCCAGGTAGGCCTCCAGCTCGCGGCGGGCCGGGGCGTTGATGCCCGCGCAGACCATCGCAATGGGGATGCGGTCTGTCTCGCGGTGCTCGAGCGCGAGGCGCACCCGCTCCCGGGATGACAGAGAGCCTCTGGCGCGCACAGCGGGGTCAGCTCTTGTGCTGGGTGAGGGCGTCGATTTTCGCCAGCTCCTCCGCACTGAACTCGAGGTTGTCGAGCGCGGCGACATTCTCCTCGATCTGCTTGACGCTGGACGATCCGGTCAGCGCGCTGGTGATCCCCGGCAGGCGGAGGATCCACGCCAGTGCCATCTGCGCGAGCGTCTGGCCGCGCTGCTTGGCCATCTCGTTCAGCTCGGACAGCATCGCCCGACGCTCCGGGCCCAGGTTCCGCTCGACCCACTGCCTGCCCCAGCGCTGCGCGGCCCGGCTCTCGGCCGGGATGTCGCCGCCCAGGTACTTGTCGGTCAGCAGCCCCGACGCCAGCGGGCAGAACACGATCACGCCGGTGCCGACGCGCTCGGTATGCGGCAGCAGGTCCCATTCGATCTGCCGGCCCAGCATGTTGTAGTAGGGCTGATGGATCGTGATCGGCGCCAGGCCCATGCGGTCGCACACGCGCACGGCATCCGCGAACTGCGCCCCGCTGTACGCGCTCACCCCCACATACAGCGCCTTCCCCTGCCGCACCAGGTGGTCGAGGGCGCCTAAGGTCTCCTCCAGCGGCGTCTCCGGGTCCGGGCGGTGGTGATAGAAGATGTCGAAGTACTCCAGGCCCATGCGCTTCAGCGACTGGTCGCAGCTCGCGATCAGATACTTGCGCGACCCCCAGTTGCCGTACGGACCGGGCCACATCTCCCAGCCTGCCTTGCTGGAGATGATCAGCTCGTCCCGGGGCATCTCCTTGATGATCCGGCCCACCACAATCTCCGCGTTCCCCGGCGGCGTCCCGTAGTTGTTCGCCAGGTCGAAGTGCGTGATGCCCAGATCGAACGCGCGGAACAGGCACTCCCGCGCGACATCCTCCCCCCGATACCCCCCGAACGTCTCCCACGCCCCAAGTGAGATCGCCGGCAGCCGCAGTCCGCTGCGACCACAGCGCCGATACTGCATCCGCTCATAGCGGTCCGGTGCGAACTCCCGCGCCATCGGCACATCCTCCTGCCACAGACTCTCCCTCAGGTTACCATGCCTTCCGCCTCACACCTGCCACACGCAGGAGCGCGGCGCCGCGGAGCCGAACCGGAGGAGGCCGTCGGCGCGGTCGACGCCAACCTGGG
>Ga0123519_10007676_pt1 | contig 16629 bp, 23 predicted proteins | sample YelNatPaOPRAMG02_FD_87396 | JGI IMG/M metagenome (GOLD analysis project Ga0123519, IMG submission 87396) | Hot spring microbial communities from Yellowstone National Park - Yellowstone National Park OP-RAMG-02 (version 2) | ecosystem: Environmental > Aquatic > Thermal springs > Hot (42-90C) ... | reverse complement strand
TGATGGACAGCGACACAATTCTGCCAGATAACGCTGTTGTCAACATGCTATCACATTTTGATGAAAAGGTTGGTGGTGTGGGAGCGAACATAGGTATAAAGAAGACAGGGTCACCAGTTTCATACTGTTCTGAATTCGTTGAAAGGTCAAGGGAAGTTGTATTCAGGGCTATGTCTGCACATGGCAACGTTATGAATCTGGACGGGGCATGTTCCACATACAGAACGGAAATAATAAGGCCCTTTATCATGTCCAATGAATTTCTGGGCATAAACAAAAAGGGAAAGACAAATGTTCTGGGAGAAGACTGGCTTCTTACGGGGTATGTCATAAGAAGCGGTTATACTGCAGTAAAAGACTACGAAACCCGTGTAGAGAGTTATCCCCCAAGGGACTTTAAAAAATTTGTGAAACAGAACATAAGATGGTCAAGGTCAGGATGGAGAAGATTCGGTAAGGAACTTACAAATGGAACAGCAGCAAAAGCCGGAAAATTCTATACATTTGAGCTTGTCTACACATACATGCTTCCCATCATAGCTCTGGCTTTCATAATAGTAAGGGGTTACCATTTTCTGGAAATAAATTACTCATATCTTGTATCTTTCAACATAATGGGAATTTTCACGGCAAGGCATTTCGAGCATGTGGGCTATTTTCTCTATTCAAGAATAGGGATGGAGTTCATTGACCTATTTGGAACTGGAATATTTGTCATGGGCATAGTGGACAGGATAAAGACGGACAGACTGAAAACTCTAGCCTATGGGGCTGTCGCAATGGCAATTATTTTTGCAACCACAATATACGGCCTTGCCACATTCTGGAAAACTTCAAAGTGGCTCTCAAGGTAATTCTCTGATGTTTATTTCTCTGGTTATTTTCAAGTTTTAACACATCATTGGATATTATTTTTGATTTATAAATTAGAAGAAATATTACATTTGGTCAGGATAATTTGATAATTTAAGCCTCATCTTTCAATTACCAATCTGCACCTATAATCAATTGGATATTTCATTTTAAGCACCTGCACCGAGGCTTGAAATTATTTTATGTCTTTGGCAATTAAATGCAGATACCTTTGCTGATGATGAATATGGGTGGAAAAAACAAAGGCAGTAGATAATGAAGGAACGGGAGTTTCAGACTTGAGTTTTTGGAGTTCTTAATTGATGTGGTTAAGAACGGCGCGATCTTGAATAAACTCTGAAAGGGGTTCCAGTATATAATTCAAAAAGTAATTACCTGAGGATTAACCACAACAGGACTATCAAGAACTCAAAAAAACCCATTGACATAAATTTATAATAAAGTCAAAAATACCAAGCAAGAACCTTATGTTCTCTACTGATCTTTTAATTGTTTTAGTAGTATTTTTGGTTTCTGTTATTCTGCTTATTTCAAACAGGATAAGATATGATATCATTGGAATTGGCGCGGTGTTTGTGCTCCTTGTATTTGGAATCACGAAACTTTCAACCGTTACACTGGAAATAGGGAGTCTTCCAGTTTTGTTACTGGGCATTGTGATGATTGTTAGTAAGACAATATCAGATTCAGGCATAATTGACAAATTTGCAGATATTCTGTCTAAGAAAATCAGAAATGAAAAGATTCTCCTGCTGGTATTATTCCTTTTGGTTGGCATTCTATCCGGTTTCATGAGCGATGTGGCCCTGACACTTATGATGATTCCACTGGGTTATTTTATAGCTGAAAAACAGAAGAAATCTCCATCCAAATACCTGCTTCCCTTTGCTTATATGGCTGTGCTTGGAGGAAGGTATACCGTTGCAAGCACATCATCAAACGTTATCCTCTATGACCTGTGGTATTCTAAAACCGGGCATTTTCTCCCATTTTTTCAGTTTGCTGAACCTGGTATTTTCATAATTCTTGCAGGAATACCTGTTGCTATTCTCATTTCTTATCTGATCCCAAACACGTCCAAGAAGGTAACCAGCATTGATGAATTCAAAACAGGGGAATATCTGACAGAAGTAAAAGTGGAAAATGAAAGTCCAATTGTGGGGCATTCCATAAACGATTTTGAAAAGGAGTATGGAATAAGAATAGTTGCCATATATCCTGGAAGAATTAGCTGGCGAGAGAGAACCATATTTGGTGGTGACGTGATCATGGTAAGGCTCAAGCCCGAGGCCATCACCACACTTTCAGGGATAAAGGGCATAAAGATGACCATTCCCAAGGATAATGCTGAGAACCTGACAGTCAGGGAGGTTTTCGTCATGCCGGAGTCAAGGTTAATTGGACAGCAGCTGATCCAGATTCGTGAAGCAGGAAGATACAATATCTCGGTCATAGGGATTTCTGCATACGGCAAAAAGATATTTGGAAGGTTCAGAACCATAACAGTTGAGGCTGGCGATGTGCTACTTCTCTCAGGTTCTGATGAGGACGTCGCTTCATTCATTTCTGACAACGCACTCGGGCCGCTCTCTGAGAGAGAGATGAGAGTATTTAATCTTGGTCATGGGGTGACCAGCATTTTGGCCCTTGCCATTGCAGTTATCCTTGCCTCCTTTGGTGTTAACCTTATAATAGCATTTGGTTCGGCCCTTCTCATAATGCTGGCAACAAGATCTTTGAATTTTAAGTTAATGTACAGGCACGTGCAATGGCCCATTTTGATCTTCGTAGGGACATATCTAATTTTAGGTGCAGCCATAATATCCACAGGCCTGTCAGGGTATATTGCCAGCTTTGTCCTGGATTCTCCCCTAGTTCTCTTTCTCCTCACTGTGATTCTGGCCAATACAGTTGGTAATGTTGGGTCAGCTGTTATAATGGGACCAATTGCCCTGGGTTTCCCTGATCCATTGAAAGCCATAGTTGTAGTTGCCATGGCAGCCTCCTCTACCTTTGTCACTTCCTTTGGAAATCAATCCAATCTTATAGTACAGGGGGCAGGTTCCTACACCGCCAAGGATTATGCTCTTTACGGGTCCATTCTGGTTGTTCTTTCCATGGTAATAACCATGTTATATGCATATCTGTGAGCAGTGGTTCATAAAAAGCAAATTCAAAGTTCACTGCTTCAGCATTTTATTGATTGTACCGTGATCCAAATAAAGAAAGATCAGATTTCTCCAATTCAAATATATGATAACCGTTCTCTTATTGATCTGACCAACTGATGCAAGCATTAAACCTTAACTCAAGCTTTTTTACGTAATATGTCAATATAAATCTTCAGATCCGATATTAGGTCTTTTGCCTTTTTCTGCATCCGCTTCTCTATCTCATTGTAACATTCTGGTAAATTATACTGAATAAGGTTCATGATCTTTGATCGTGAGGTCATGAAAGATGTTTTTAGTGAGGTTATTGGAAATCCTCATTATTAGGAATAGTTTATATCGTGTCTGATTTGATATAAAATTGAAAAAGTCCTACAATATTAAGATTTTATATTGTGAAAATCCACAGGATAGGTTAAAACAAGTAAAAAAGAAAATTACCATTTTCCCGACAGCCGAATAAATTTGTATCCAAATATGTTATTACGGGTCCGAGGGGGTTCGAACCCCCGACCTATGGATTAAGAGTCCATCGCTCTACCTAGCTAAGCTACGGACCCGTGCCGATGTGCATACAAAGAGACAATTTATATCTTTTCATGGATTTTGAATCAAATAGGTCTGTTTTGAAGCAATTTCCTCCTAAAGAACTGGTTTCTCATTTACAATTAGTTTTGTATCTTCCGGGGCATCAGAAATATCGATCTTCCTTTTCAATCCAACTGCATTGTAATAGGCATTCAGGAATCCCACCATAGTTTCCCCATCAACTATTCCGAGATTTCCAACTCTGACTATTTTGTCCGAGAGGTCCCCCATGCCCCTGGCAATCTCAAAACCTGATGATTTCAGTCTGGTTTGCATATCACTCACTGGGATAGGCGGTCTAAATGCGATGACGGTGTCAGAATAGTTGGAATCATTCCCAAGAATTTCAGCCCCCGTTCCAGAAAGATTCTGCCTTAGAAAATCTGCATTAGCGTGGTGTCTTTTCCAGCGGTTTTCCAATGTTTCTGCGTCAATTATCCTTAGAGCGGTATTCAGAGCATTGAAACTTCCAGTGGAAGGTGTGTATGGAGTTTCATGTTTTCTCAGAAAATTGAGAGAAATATTGAGGTCCAGATATTGCGGAATGGACTTTCTAGCAGGCGTATGATCAGAAAACTCCCTGCCTATCAAAACAATACCGAGTCCTGGAACGGAAGCAAGCCCCTTCTGGCTGCAGGTTGCTGCAGCATCTATTCCCCACTGGTTAATTTTTAATGGCACTGCCCCAAATCCGGAAACGCTATCAACAAGAACCTTTAGTCCAAGTTTTTTCCCTTCCCTGCAGATTTCTTCAAGATTCCTGATAGATGTGCCATTCCCTGTCTCATTCTGCACAAGAAAAAGTGAAGTAACTTCTTTATGGGTAGAAACAAAACTTTCAATTTCACCCTCCTTAAGAAAAGAGTCCTGGTTCTTTCTTATAACGTTAACTCTGCAACCCCTTCTTTCAATGCTCTCTATCATCCTGTTTCCAAATTCACCGAAGGTAATTGCCAAGATATTCTCTCCAGGTTCAGTAAAAGAATAAATCATTGATTCCACGGCTGTTGTGCCGGACCCAGTGGTCATTACAGACCTTGAACAATCTCCAAATTTATTTAGCAGATATTCTGATTTCTCAACTATTTCCCTGAACTCTCTTGATCTGTGGTTTACAACGTATGCAGATGATTTTAAAACGGAATCCGGCACTTCTACCGGACCAGGTATAAGCATCATAACCCAATCTCCTCCATCTTTTTTATAAGATTCTCAACAGTGAACTGTGCGACTCTTTGCTGGGCTTCCACTGTTTGGGCACCTATATGGGGGGTAATAATAACATTATCCATAGAAATGATCTCGTTTTCCCATTCATCTTCAGGCGGTTCATTCCATATTACATCTGCCGCATAACCGCTAACTCTGCCATCTTTCAATGCATGTAATAGGGCAGGGCCATCTATGAACTCTGATCTGCTGGTATTTACAATATATGCCCCATGTTTTATGAGTTCCAGTTCATTTTTTGATATGAGTTTAGAACTCCCGTCAGTAAGAGTTGCCTGCACAAATATTATGTCTGATTTCTCAAGTAGTTCTTTCAGCGATACATATGAACCACCAACTTGTTCAATTAAATTATGGTTCTGGTAAATATCATAGGCTATTACATTTAATCCCATGGCATTCAGGACCTTTGCAGTGGCATAACCAATTCTGCCAAATCCTATTATTCCAGCGGTCTTTCCGTATAATTCTGTTCCCGTGTCCTTTTTCCACACATTCTCTTTGGATTTTCTGTCCAGTGACGGAATCTTTCTTGTAAGTGATACCGCAAGCCCTACACTCAATTCAGAAACAGATTGTGTGGAAGAACCAGCTGCGGTGACAATATGAATATTCTTTGTTGCGGCAAATTTCACATCTATGTTATCGGTACCTATACCAGCACGGGCTATTATTTTCAGCCTTTGAGCTTTTTCAAGTACTTCTTGGGTAACTTTTGTTCGGCTCCTCACTACCAGCACATCAAAGTCTTTGACCTTCTCCTTAAGTGTTTTAGTATCTATTGTAGGTTCATAGGAAACTTCAAACCCATTGGAATTTAATTGTTCAATCATGAGGTTATCTACGGGATCACAAACTAGGGTTCTTAAGATAGCCTTTTCCTTATCTGACATATTTGCGGGAAATCCTTTTTTTATTTAACCATGGTGATGATTTATTCCTAAAATTGTCGGATTGAAAATTCTATCAATTAGAAATGATCAGCTAAAATATTTCCAAAAAGACATCAAATTAAGCATAATCACTAACATTATGTCCAATCTTCTGCGACATTTTGACGGAAGTCCACTAAAAAGTGGTTTATTCTATTATGATATTCCTCAGTATGTCTGAATATGTGGATTGCTTTCGATTCCACTTAACAAACTATCCTTCCCCTCTAAAGTGTGATAACTTAAACGAAATTTATCTAAAAATGTCTTCATCTGGTGGTATTGCTACAATGCAAGAGAACAAGTTGAGAGTAATTTGAATGGTAAAACTAAGGCCTTTCACCCCACTGTACTATTCAGGCGATTATAAAAGGGCAACCTCTCCTCCATTTGATTCAATAAATAAAGGAGTGGAAAAGAGTTTAAAAGAGTGCAGTAATAATATAACATACCTGACCTTGCCTGAGAATAATAATTATGCTGAATCGAGAAAAAAGATAAGGGAATGGATGGATACCGGCGTTCTCATAAAAGTAGAAAAACCCTCCATTGTTATAATTGACCAATCATTCAAATATAATGGTAAAACATTGAGGAGAACAGGTCTCATTTCCCTGGTAGATATATTCCCCGATGACGCATCCATTAAACCACATGAAAAAACTTTCCCTGGTCCTGTCAGAGAAAGAGTTAAAGTTCTGGGCGAACTCAGGGCTCAGCCCGAACCAATATTTTTAACAGTAAACAATTACGATCTAGAGCCTCTTCTTCAAGGAATGTTGAAAGGAAGAAAGGAAAAATTCTCCTTCGTTGACGGAAATGGTTCCCTAAACCTTGTATATTTCATTGACAGTAATGATGATATAGAAAAAATAACCAATCTGTTGAAACATGATTCAGCTATGGTGGCAGACGGACATCACAGACTGGAAGCTTCCAGGAAGCTGGCCAGTGAAAGTGAGGGGATGGAGAAAAATTTCTGGAGTTCAGTAATGGTATATATAACGTCAATGGAAAGTCAGGGATTACTTGTTTCAGGCATTCACCGAATAGTCAAAACAAAAATCGAAAAAGATGAATTTCTGGAAAAGGCAGGCAAATATTTCACAATAGGTCAGAATCGGCCCGATTCAGGAAATGATTTTATTACTCTTTTTATTGACAGATTTTATTATCTTTCTCTTTCATACGGGGGACTTTCTGAAGTTATGATTCAATATTTTTTATCCCCAATACACATCCTTAACAATATTATTTTCAGGGAAATTTTGGGATTTGATCCTGATAAAATGGATTCGGAAATGGAGTTCACACACGATGCGGATTATGCAGTTGAACAGGTTAAGAAAGGGATCGCCAGTGCAGCATTTATAATGCCGGAATGGGACCGGGATAAACTTTTCAGGCTTGTCCTGTCAGAAGGAGTTTTGCCACAGAAATCAACCTATTTCCATCCAAAAGTATACTCGGGAATTGTGATGCGATCCTTATGACAGGGATGATGAGAGGTTATCTCACCTTCCCAATAAAATGCTCTTCTGTATACGGTTGAGAAGGCTGTAAGAATCATAGAAATGAATCGCAATTACGGTTCAAAAAGTCTAATAAAGGTTTAAATATCTTCTTAAGTTTACTGGTTACTTAAAACCATACATCTAAGGGCAATGCTATAAGGCAACCCTGCAGTTCTGCTGTATTATGGCAAAAACAAAGGTGTAACGGTTGGAATGGTGAAATAAAATGGCAACGCCACATCACCCCAGACGGGGGTCAATGGGATATTACCCTAGGGTACGCGCTAAGAAGATGCAGGGATCTATAAGATCATGGCCGGAAATAGAAGGTCAGACCAAGATTCAGGCATTTGCAGGCTACAAGGTTGGAATGACACACGTTGAGATGGTAGATTATAGGAAAACCAGCGTTACTGCCGGGCAGACTATAGCTTCAGCTGTAACAGTTGTGGAGGTACCTCCCTTAACGGTAGCAGGAATCAGATATTACGATGAAGACGACACAGGACTCGCTGTAGTTTATGAAAAATGGGCGGAAAAGCTAGATAAGAATCTACTGAAGAGAATTACAACCCCGAAGAACAGAAAAGAGAAACCAAAACCGGAAAGTGTGTCTGAAGTCAGATTAATAGTCCACACAAATCCTTCTGAACTTACGGGTGTTCCCTCAAAGGTTCCGGACATTTTTGAGATTAAACTCAGTGGATCGAAACTTGAAGATAAGATGAAATATGCCGATGAGAAACTGGGGAAGGAGATCAGGTTTGATGAATTCTCCAAAGCCGGTAAATTTGTCGATGCAATCGGCGTGACAAAAGGAAAGGGTTTTACAGGCCACGTTGAAAGATTTGGAGTGAAACTACTGCCAAGAAAAAACAGAAAGCACAGAAGGATGATAGGTACACTGGGTCCATGGCATCCGGACTGGGTCAGGAATACTGTCCCACAGGCAGGTCAGATGGGAACACATCAGAGGACTGCCCATAACATCAGGGTTATAAAATATTCAAAGAAGGAAGAAAACGACGATATAAACGTTAGCGGCGGTTTCCCCGGATATGGTCTTGTGAGAAGTGATTACGTTCTGGTTCATGGTTCAATTCCCGGGCCCTCAAAGAGGCTGATAAAGTTCAGGGATCCTGCCAGGCAGACTACACCCGATGTGGAAAATCTTGTGGTCAGCTACGTTTCAAAGGAATCTAAACAGGGTGATTAAAAATGAAAAGTCAACTTTATAATTTGGAAGGAGAACTCACAGAGGAAATTGAACTCCCAGAGGTCTTCCAGTTTGTTCCAAGGGAAGATCTGATCAGGAAGGCATTCAGGGCAATTTCTCTTACATTGAGGCAGCCGTACGGTTCATCACCGCTTGCAGGTACACGAAGGGTAGGCCACAATGCTGGACCAGGTCATGGGAGCTCAAGGCTGCCAAGGACATCAGGATCATCAACGGCAGTGCTTTTGGCTCACGTGGTAAAGGGAAGAAGTGCACACTCCCCAAGATCCAATAAGGTGTTGTTCAAGAAGATTAACGATAACGAAAGGAAAATCGCAATTAAGAGTGCGATCGCTCTTACAGCATCAGCTGAACACGTGAAGAAAAGGGGCCACAAAGTTCCTGAGGAATTAAAATTCCCAATAGTTGCTTCAGACGACATCCAGAAATTCAGCAAGGTTTCTCAGGCAATGAAATTTCTTGAGAACCTTGGCCTTGATGAGGACGTTGAAAGGTCAAAATTCGGAAAGAAGATCAGGGCAGGAAGAGGCAAAATGAGGGGCAGAAGATACAAACAGCCAAGAAGCATACTGGTTGTTGGAACAGATAGATCATCACTCAGGGCTTTCGAGTCACTTCCCGGTGTAGAGGTAGCCACAGCTGATAGCCTCAGTATAAGGAAGCTCGCTCCAGGTGGAAACGGAGGAAGACTTACTATTTACACAAAGTCAGCGGTATCGCAATTAGGGAGGCAGAATTAATGCATCAGATTATTTACAGTCCAATAGCAACTGAAAAAAGTATGTTGCTGATGGAGAAAGAGAATAAGATAACATTTGCGGTTTACAAAAACGCAACAAAAAAGGCTATAAAGGAAGAGGTTGAGAGAAGACTTGGGGTAAAGGTAGTAGATATAAACATACTTATAGTCAGATCAGGAAAGAGGGCCATAGTGAAACTTGACAAGGAGTATTCTGCAGACGAGATAGCCGGCAGGATAGGAATATTCTGAGGGATTAAAATGGGAAAACGAATCATACCGCAAAGAAGAGGAAGGGGTGGACTTGTTTACAGGAGTCCAAGCCATAGACATGTAAAGGATGTAAAACACCCGAAAGACGGGAAATACACTATAAAGGATATAATCCACGCACCCGGGCGCAATGCACCATTGCTTGTAATAGAAAGCGAAAATTTGACCAAGGATTACCAGATAGCCTTCAATGGCGCTTACTGCGGCCAGACTGTAACTGTTGGCAAAGAGGGAGAAAATTTGCCCGGTGTCACAACATTTATAGGTCAGATACCTGACGGGTCTTATATTTTCAACATAGAAAGCATGCCTGGCGATGGGGGAAAATTCTGCAAAACAGCAGGTTCCGCGTCTCTTATAATCAGTCATGGGGCCATGGTCACTGTGAAGTTGCCATCCGGAAAAATAAAGTACTTTAACCCCCAGTGCAGAGCCACCATAGGTGTAGTCTCAGGTTCAGGAGCCAAAGATATTCCGGTTCTGAAGGCAGGAAGAACTGCACATTATTTCCAGAGTAGAGCAAGAAGGCCGTACAGTGTAAGAGGTGTTGCAATGAACGCAATCAACCATCCACATGGAGGAGGAAACCATCAGCATGTTGGTCGTCCAAGTACGGTGGGCAGGGGAACCCCGCCAGGTAGGAAAGTCGGGAGACTATCGCCACAAAGGAGGAAGAATTAATGGCAACAAAAAAACAGGCATCCGTTAAGTCTATCAAGAGAAAGGCGCGGAAGTCACAGAAAGTAATAATGGGAAGATCAAAGGAGTTCATGTTCAAGGGGCTGTCTCTTGAGGAACTCCAGAAGATGACTCTGGAAGAAGTAATAAAAATTCTTCCATCCAGATCAAGAAGGTCGCTTCTTAGAGAAAAGAACTATGAACAGAACCTGGTCTACCAGAAACTTGAGAACGATGATGAAGAACTGAAGACACATGTAAGAGACGTCATAATCCTACCAAAGGCAGTGGGCAAAGTTGTAGAGGTATACAACGGAAACAGTTACATAAAATTCGAGATAAAACCAGAAATGATAGGCCATTATCTTGGAGAATTTGCAATGACAAGGAAGGAGGTCAAGCACTCCGGACCTGGTGTTGGAGCAACACGTTCCTCGAAATTCATGCCGTTGAAGTGATCTAAAATGAAAGGATATTCAATAGAAAAAATACCTGAAAAAAGTGCAATTGCCAAAATCAGGGAGACTGATATATCAGCTAAAGATGCAATTAACATTGCTCATTTCCTCAGGGGAATGGATCTGGAAAGGGCAAAGACAACAATAGAGGGTGTTATGAAAAAGGAGATACCTGTACCTTATTTCAGGTACCTGGATTCAGTATCACACAGAAAAGGCCAGGGCCCGGGGAGATACCCTGTAAAGGCAGCAAAGGCATTCAACCAGCTTCTTCTGAACGTTGAAGCCAATGCAGAATTCAAGAGCCTTGACACAGACAACCTTAAAATCATACATATTGCGGCAACAAAAGGCAGAATGATTAAGAAATTCACTCCTAAGGCATATGGAAGAGCAGGAGCAAATTTCAAGGATCTCATAAATCTTGAAGTTGTAGTGGAGGAGGGTGAGGAAGCATGAAAGAGAGAAAGTTTGTTGGAGACTCTGTCAAGAAGCTCCTGGTCACTGAATATATAAAAAGGGAGACAGACACAGCAGGTTTTGGAGGCCTAGAAATGAGAAGAACTCCGTTCGGCACAAACCTGACTCTTCAGGTCAATAAGCCCGGACTGGTAATAGGAAGGCACGGGAGCAAGGTTGCTGAAATTACTGAAACTCTCGAGAAAAAATACAAGGTTGAATCTCCTCAGATCGAGGTCAAAGAAGTGGACAATCCAGACCTTAATCCTCAGATCATCTCCAAAAAGATAGCAATATCTCTAGAAAAAGGATGGGCATACAGGAAAGCAGGAAACACTACTTTGAGAAGAATAATTGATTCCGGAACACGTGGGGTCATGATAAAGATCGGAGGTAAGATATCCGGTGAAAGGGCAAGGAGCCAGAAATTCATGTACGGTTCAATCAAGTATTCTGGAGAACCTGCCAGAAGCGGAATGGCCAATGGATTCTCAACTGCCAAGTTAAAGCAGGGAATCATTGGGGTGAATGTCAGAATTCTGAGAAATGATTACAAACTTCCAGATGACATAAAGATTCCAGACAAAATCATAAGGTCCATAAAGGAGGAAAAAGATGGAAACAAGAGCGAAACAACTGAGAACAATGAGTAAGGATGAAATAATGGAAAGACAGAAGTCTCTTGAGGAATCACTGCTCAGGGAAAGATCTGCCGTAGCAATGGGAGGAGCCCCTGCGAGCCCGGGAAAAATAAGGTCAATAAGAAGGCAGCTTGCCAGGATATACACCGTTCTGGGCGAGGGGGAAAAGAATTAGATGAAGGATAAAAATTTCACAGGAATACCAAAGGAACTCCAGCCATGGGAAGGTTTCAACAGGGATACGCAGTCAGTCAAGGTCAGTGTTGACAAGAGAAGATACGGTAAAAATGTGACCATAATAGAAGGCATAGACCCAAAACTGGAAAACGTTGACGATATTGCTAAAATCCTCAAGCGTAAAGTTGCATCCGGTGGAACCGTAAAGGAAGGAAAGACCATTGAGCTTCAGGGGGATCATAGAGATTCTGTGAAAAAATATCTGGATGAGATGGGCTTCAAGACGGAAGTGGTTTGATGAACACATCACTGCAGCTGCATACAGGTGAATTCATGGGAGAAGCACTTGAAGTGGTAAGAAGCAGCAACAGTTGCAACGTTGGAATAAGCGGTATTGTGGTGATGGAGACCAGAAACACTTTTGTGCTGAGGAATAACAGGAAATATGTAATACCCAAAAAAGGGACAGATTTCAAGATTAAAGGGAAGAATGGAAACAATCAGGTCCTGAGAGGCGATTTAATTGCACTCAGACCTGAGAACAGGATAAAAGAAATCAGAAGAATTGAGAAAATGTTAGGAGGAAGAAGATAATGAGTAGAAATATAGGGCTTGATGTAACACCACCCACAGAGGAATGCAGGGATAAAAACTGTCCATTCCACGGTAACCTTTCCATAAGGGGGCAGATTATTACCGGACAGGTAGAATCTGCGTCAATGCTGAAAAGCGCAGTAATAAGAAGGACTTACAAGAAAAGCTTAAAGAAGTACGAAAGGAAGATGACCCAGTTTTCGGAATACCATGTCCATGTGCCGGACTGCATCAAACTGCAGCCAGGAGATACGGTAAAGATTGCTGAATGCAGGAAGCTAGCAAAGACAATATCATTTGTGGTTGTGGAGAGGATGCCGCAATGAGAGGGATAGCCGGAAGACAGCACAGAGGCCTCCCTCTTGGGGCCACAATGCCATGCGCCGACAACAGTGGCGCCAAAATAATCAGCCTTATTGATGTAAAGGCATATCATGGTGTCGCAAGCAGAATACCTGCGGCCGGAGTAGGTGATATGTTCATAGCTGCAGTCAAGAAAGGAACCCCTGAGATGAGGGCCAAGGTTGTTTACGCTGTGGTCATAAGGCAGAGAAGGCCCTACAGAAGATCTGATGGCACCATGATAGAGTTCGAGGAGAATGCTGCCGTACTGGTAACACCGGAAGGAGAGGTCAGAGGGTCAGAGATTAAGGGTCCTGTTGCAAGGGAAGCCGCCGAGAGATGGCCCAGGATAGCTGCAATAGCTTCAACTATAGTGTAGGTGTATAATATGAAATCAAAATTAAATGTATCATTGAGTAAGGACTTGAGAAAAAAATACGGCATCAGGAACTTTGCCGTAGTTAAGGGTGACATTGTCACTGTAAGGTCGGGGGGTAAAAAATCCGAAGGTGGGAAGGTTGTTGATGTAGATCGGGTTTCCGGAAAAATATCCATTGAAGGGATAACAATCGCAAAGGCAGACGGAAAGCAGAAAGAATTTTACCTTGACCCCAGAAACATCAGAATAACTAGGCTTGACCTTTCAAAGCCGGAAAGGCTTCAGAGGTTGAAGTTTCTTGCAGGACAGAAGAATATTCAGGTGGAGGATGTTCCGGAACCAATTGACACCACTGCAACTGATTCATCTCCTGCCCTGGAGGAACGGACAGATTCAGAAGAGGATGAACAAAAAGTTTCTGGCGAAGATGCAGAAAATGAGAATTCAGAAAAGGACGATGGCCTGACACTGGATGATCTTGACGAAAAAGATGGTGAGGAAGAGACCGATGATAACAAAAACTAAACGACAGATGGTATCAAGAGAGGTAAAAATACCCAGAAAAGTCCATTTCTGGGGTGTCAGCCCTGCTCCTGGAAAACATAACGCAGTAGACAGTATTCCAATGCTTACTGCATTGAGGGATTACCTAAAGATTGGTGACAAGGAGAGGGAAGTTACCAGAATACTTAACAATAAATTTGTGAAGGTTGATGGAAAGATTGTGAAGGAGAGGAGGTATCCAATAGGGTTCATGGATGTTGTATCAATAGAAGGACAGGACCGTGACTACAGGGTGCTGTATGACAGCAAAGGAAGGCTGACCCTCACACCCGACATGGAAAAGAATGCCGGAACAAAACTCGCCAAGGTTGAAGATAAAAAGACAACCAAAGGGGGAAAAATTCAGCTAGTCCTCCATGACGGCCAGAATATAATCACTGAGGATAAGAACATAAAATCAGGTGATGTACTGGTTCTCAAGATACCGGAAAAGCAGATCCTCCAGACTCTTAAATTCCAGGTTGGAAACAAGGCATTTCTCACCGGCGGATCACATGTGGGAAAGGTTGCAACAGTAAAGAAGATTGAAATAAAGGAATCCTCCCATGCGAACATGATCCATTTCGAGGAGGGCTTCGCGACTGTTACTGACTATGTATTCATAATCGGGACCCCCAAGTTCACATTTGAATTTAACGAGGTGGCACAATAATGGCAGATAAGAATCAGATGGAAGAGATATCCATAGAGAAAGTTGTCCTTAACATCGGGGCTGGATCAGCTGGAGACCGTCTCATAAAGGCACAGAAAGTCCTTGAAATGCTCACAAACCACAAACCTGTACTTACAACGTCCAAGAAGACTGTAAGAGATTTCAACATAAGAAAGGGACTCACAATAGGAACCAAGGTAACCCTCAGGGGAGAAGATGCAGAGGACTTCCTCAAAAGGGCATTCTTTGCCAGAGATTACAAGATCCAGAACTATTCCTTCGACAAGCAGGGAAATGCATACATGGGAATTCCCGATTACACCGATTTCAAGGGAATGAAATATGATCCTGACATCGGAATATTCGGTATGGATGTGGCCATAGTTTTCAAAAGAAAAGGAGGATACAGGCTCTCCAGAAGAAAAATTGGGACAAAGAGACTTCCGGATAAGATCAGGGTGAAAAAAGAGGAATCTATGGAGTACCTGAAGGACAAATTTGGGGTAACAATACTTTAAGGTGAAAATATGGCTCAAATTAAATTACAACCTAAAAAGAACTTCGGCAGGAAAAACGGATGCCTCAGGTGCGGCAGAAAGAGGGGCATGGTAAGAAGGTACGGGCTGAGGCTGTGCAGGCAGTGCTTCAGGGAAACAGCTCCAGAACTGGGGTTCAGGAAATACAGTTGAGGTGAAACTATGAGACATGATCCATTGAATGATATAATAAACAGTATTAAGAGTGCGTCCAGAACAGGAAACAGGACAATTGAGGCAGAACCGGCAGCAAGGCTCATTGGAAGGGTGCTTAAGGTAATGCAGGATTACAACTATCTCAGGAGCTTTGAGGTAGTAGACGAAAGCAAAGGCGGGAAATTCAAGATAGTATTGAGTGATACCATTAACAACTGCGGAGTGATAAAGCCCAGATTTCCAGTTAAGAACTCTCTTCTGGAAAAATACGAGGCAAGGTATCTTCCGGCACAGGATTTCGGTATACTCATACTGACAACCACAAAGGGTGTCATGAGTCACATAGAGGCCAGGAAACAGGGCCTTGGTGGAAGACTCCTGGCATATGTATATTAGGTGATGAAAATGATAAAATGGGAAGAAGTCTCTTCATTTGATGTCCCGAAGGAAGTAAAACTTTCAATCGAGGACAACGTAGTTCACGTGTCTGGTAAACTTGGACAGGTTTCAAGAATACTCAGAGACAACTACGTAAGAGTAAGGCTGGAGACTGGAAAAATAAAAGTAGAATCAAGCAAGAACAACAGGAGATCACACGGCATATCCGGAACATGGGAATCAGAGATAAAGAGCATGTTCCAGGGAGTAACAAAGGGGTTTGAATACGAGATGAAAATAGATTACACTCACTTTCCAACCAGGGTTTCAGTCAGGGGCAATATAGTTCTCATTGAAAATTTCCTTGGGGAGAGATCGCCAAGACAGGCAAAGATAATAGGAAACACCAAGGTCTCTGTAAAAGGAGACAGGGTTTTCCTCAATGGGATAGATAAGAGAGAACTTGGAGAAACAGCCTCCAATATAGAAAGGGCCACAAAAATTAGGGGTTTCGATCTGAGGGTGTTCCAGGATGGAATCTATCTTCTCACAGGGGGTAGCCAGATATGATCGATAGAAAACCTTCACTTTCAAAGGAGGAAAAGAGACTCCTGAAGATCAAGAATGATCAGGGGAGAAAGAGGCCTGCGTTCAGGAGGCAGGAGTGGTTCAGGTACAAGAAGTTTGATGAGGTATGGAGAAAACCAAGAGGTATGCATTCCAAGCTCAGGGAACATCTTTCATGGAGGCCGCCAAATGTCGATGCAGGTTACAGGTCACCTAAGCTGGTCAGGGGGCTTCATCCTTCAGGTTTCAGGGAGGTCATGGTGTACAACCCTGCAGATCTGGAAAAACTGGATATTACAAAAGAGGCCGGAAGGATATCATCAGGTGTAGGGTCCAGGAAGAGATCCATGATTCTGGAAAAAGCAGACGAACTTGGTGTAAAAATACTTAACAGGGGTGAAAACTAAATGAGGATAGAAACGGCCAAAAGAGTGGCCGCAGAGCATTTCAAATCGGGCATATCACGTGTCTGGATTGATACAAACAGTATT
>Ga0123519_10007674_pt1 | contig 16629 bp, 17 predicted proteins | sample YelNatPaOPRAMG02_FD_87396 | JGI IMG/M metagenome (GOLD analysis project Ga0123519, IMG submission 87396) | Hot spring microbial communities from Yellowstone National Park - Yellowstone National Park OP-RAMG-02 (version 2) | ecosystem: Environmental > Aquatic > Thermal springs > Hot (42-90C) ... | reverse complement strand
GTGCTTTGCACCCACTTCGTGCAGGTGCTTTGCACCCACTTCGTGCAGGTGCTTTGCACCCACTTCGTGCAGGTGCTTTGCACCCACTTCGTGCAGGTGCTTCCCGGGGCTTTGCACCTGCCACAAAGCGCGCACCCACTTTTATTTATGTATAACTAATAGGTAAAGCTTAAATAGCCAATAAATAAGAGAAAATAAAAAAGCAACTAAAATTATTATATCCCACTGTCTTGAAGAAAATCTTATTTCCTTTCCCCCTCCTAACACCCATATACGATAAACTACTTGAAAAAGTAAAAACACAAAAACAAGAGTTCCAACAAGATGAACATGTAGAGCAGTTAACCATTTCCCCTTTGCTACCCAAGCCATAGCAGTGGTTGCACCACAAAAAGGGCAGGGAAGTCCAGTTAATTTACGAAAAAAGCAAGGCGGTAGAAAAAGCTTCTGGTGAGTTCCATAACCATTGGAAGAAGGAGGTAAAAAATATAAAACAAAAACTATTACTACCACCCCCAATAAAACTTGAAGGTGGTAGTAAAGTTTATCCTTATTCACTTTCTCTCTATATAGTAGGACCTGGGGTGGGTAAGCTTGAAGAAGATAAAGTAGAGCGATACTCTTCATAAGCAAAAGCCATAGCGCAAGCAGCTATTGGAACTGTTGCTAGCACCCCTATACAACAAGCAATTACTCCTGCTACACTTATAATTCCACATAAAATTAAGAAACCAAAGAATGGAAAGAACCTTTGCTTTACCATATCTACACTGTTCATTATAGCACGCTTAAAATCAACCTCTCCATCAGCAATAAAGAAGTAAGTAAATGCAGTCAAGGTAGCTGTAATAAATACAGGTATCACACATAAGATTGTAGCTATCGTATTTATTACTCCTAATACTATTCCAGCTATAAGAGAAGGAACTAGATATTCTGTAAAACCAGAAATTACATCTTCTATCTTACCACCCTGATTACGCACCTTCTTGAGTAAAAAACTGCAATAACCTACCATAATCGGACCGGTTATACCAAAAGATAAAAAAGATATCATCAAAGAACCTACAGCACTCACTAGACCTCCTAACATACGGAGCACAGATATATCTTGCCTTTGAAACAAAGCTGCAATTATATTAACGGGAACTGCAAATAAAATGTTTAAAATAAAATTTACCACAACATTAATTATAATTACCAATAAAGTAACTAATACAAAATCAATCCACTCTGCCTTAAACTTCTCAAAAGATAATGAAATAAAATTTATCACTTTTTCACCTCCTTTTATAACTTTGCAGTTTAAGTTTCTAGATAATCTTTAAAAGTCCTTTTTTAAAAACAAAATAATTTGCTTGTTTTCTTTGAAAAGGCATAAAGTGCCAGTATCGGTAGTAGCTAAAATAGACGACACAGCCACTGCGTGCAGGTGCTTGGCACCGCCGCAGAGCAAGCATCTACTTTGTGCCCTGGCTGCTTCTTTAAAAGAAGTAAGAGATTTATTTAAAATAAACTTCTTTAAAGTAAAATCCTAAAGCCAATATAATTGCTACTATATATACTAGCAGGCTTACATCTTTTCTTTTGCCACCAAGTAATTTTAACAATGGATATAAAATAAACCCTAAAGCTAATCCATAGGCGATGTTGTAAGTTAGTGGTATACCTAAAAGTGTGAGGAATGCAGGAATAGATTCTGTATAGTCATCAAATTGAATTTTAGTTAGATTAGCCAGCATAAGGCATCCTACAATTATAAGCACAGGGGCAGTAATGGGATTATAAACAACTCCACCTACCAATATTCCGCCTCCTACAAGACGCACAAGTGGTGAAAAGAAAAGAGCCAGTAAAAATAGAAGCCCAACTACCATATTGGAAAGCCCTGTGCGAGCACCCTGAGAAACCCCTGTAGCACTTTCTATGTAACTGGAGACAGTAGAAGTGCCAAGCAATGCCCCTACAGTTGTTGCTACTGCATCGGAAAGAAGTGCCCTATCTGCCCTGGGTAATTTCCCATCTTTTATTAAACCTGCGGATTGCGTAACTCCTATAAGAGTTCCTATAGTATCAAAAACTAACATAAATAAAAAGACCACAATAATTGGTATTATACTAACTGAAAGAGCAGATATTATATCCAGCTTAAGAAATGTTGGAGAAAGTGATGGAGGAAGACTTACTAAAGCTCCTATGATGCCATGGCTTAAGTCTGGCTTTATCATTCCTGAAAGTAAAGCTATAATTGTAGATACTAACATTCCCCAGAGTATAGCCCCCTTAACCTTACGAATCATAAGCACACTTATAATTATAACTCCTAGAATAGTAAGTAATGCACAGGGGCTCTGTAATTTTCCCATTGCAACCATAGTAATAGGATTACTAACTACTATACCTCCCTGCTGTAACCCTATAAAGGCTATAAAAAGTCCTATACCAGCTGCTATGGAGTGTTTAAGACAGGGAGGAACTGCATCCAGGATTGCTTCTCTAACTTTTGCAAATGTAAGAATTAAGAAAAGTATACCAGATATAAACACAGCTCCAAGGGCTACCTGCCAGGGTATGCCCATACTTACAACCACTGTAGCTGCAAAAAATGCATTCTCTCCCATAAGTGGTGCCTGCGCTACTGGATAGTTAGCGTATAATCCCATTATTACAGTTGCAAGTGCTGCTGAAAGACAGGTAGCCACCATAACAGCATTAAAATCCATACCAGTATTATTAAAAGTAGCTAAAATGGCAGGATTAACAAAAATAATATAACTCATTGTAAGAAAAGTTACAATACCCCCTGTTACTTCTGTTTTTAAATCAGTCCCATTTTCAGAAAGATGAAAAATTTTTTCTAACATAGAACACTTCCTTCATTTTTATTTATAAACGCTTCCTTTCTCTGGAAAGGCACATATTAAGGCACAAAGTTTTAATACTAATTTTTTTACTTTTGGTGCGTGCAGGTGCTTTGCACCCGCCACAAAGGGCGCTACTAGCACTTAGATACCTTGCCTCTTACTTCTTTTACCAAAAGAAGCAGGTTAATTTACTTATTATTAAACTTTATTTCCGGTAGTTTATAAACTGTTTCACCGTAAGACTGATTCATAAGTGTCTTTACTGCTTCCAGAGGAGTAACCTCTCCCTTTATCACTTTATATACTTCTTTAGTAATAGGTAGTTCTAAATTATATCTCTGACTTAAAATATAAGCATATTTAGCAGTATTTACTCCTTCTACTATACCATTCATAGTAGAAAGGACATCTTCTAAAGGCCTTCCCTTACCCAGTTCTATACCAAGAGTTTTATTCCTACTCAATTTACTTATACAGGTAGTAAAAAGGTCGCCAATGCCAGCAGGCCCAAGAAATGTTTCCATTTTTGCTCCCATTGCTACTCCAAGTGAATAAATTTCTGTAAAACCACCATTAAATATTGCAGATAAGGTATTAGCTCCAAACTCCAATGCTTCTGCAATACCAGCAGCAATTGCAAAAATATTTTTTAATGCCCCTCCAATTTCTACTCCCAGTATATCATTACTTTGAAATACTCTAAAATAACTAGTTTGAAAAAAAGATTTTAGTTTCCTGCATACCCGAACCGCCTCCGAAGCTACTACTGTAACTGCAGGTAATTCTACAGCAACTTCTCTTGCTAAATTAGGACCGGATAATACTGCAATGTTACCGTGAAGTGACTCCGGTAAGATTTCTTTAAGCACTCCTGACATAGTACTTAAACTTCGCTCGTCAATCCCTTTAGCTACATTTACAATAATAGCATCTGGCGGAAATAAATGGTAAATTTTAGTTACTACTTTTCTAAAAAATGGAGTAGGTATTGCAATTACTACTAGTTTAGTATTGGAAAGCACTTCTTCTGGATTTAGAAGGAATTTAATAGTAGGAGGGAGCTTTATTCCTGAAAGATATTTTTTATTTTCACCATTTTTGATAATCTCTTCCGGTGGCTCCTCTTCTCTTGTTAATACACTAACCTGATAACCCTTTTTGGCAAGTAACATAGCCAGTGTAGTTCCCCAGGCACCTATACCAATTACCGAAACTTTCTCTAAACTCATATTACGGTTGTTCTCCTGTTAAAAGAGGATAACTATATCTTTGTAAACTAAACTCCTGATTCTCATGCACATAGGCACAAGGTTTATTTATTACTAATCTTTCTACTATATTTACTTGAGGTGCTTTGCACGCACTTGCATGCGTCACTTTGTGCCTTCTTTACTATTTATTTCTATTTTGCTAACAAATGTCCTGTCTTAAATTTTCACAAAATAGGCTTTTTCTTCTGATACTATATATTGCTTAAATATTTATCTATAGAAAAAGCTGCAATTTTACCTGCTCCCATTGCTTCAATTACAGTAGCAGAACCTGTAACAATATCTCCTCCTGCATAAATTCCAGGTAGAGAAGTAGCCATAGTTTGTGGATTTACCTCTATGTATCCCCATTTATTTACCTTCAGTCCGGGTGTTGTTGCAGGGACAATAGGATTTGCTCTTGTGCCAATAGCTACTACTACTAAATCTAAAGGTATAGTAAACTCCGAGCCCTCTACAGGTATGGGTTTAGCTCTTCCTGAAGCATCAGGCTCTCCAAGTCTCATTTTTATACATACTGCTTCTTTTACCCAACCTTTTTCGTCTCCTATATATTGCACAGGATTTGTTAAAAGATAAAATTTTACTCCTTCTTCTTCTGCTCGTTCAATCTCTTCTATCCTTGCAGGCATTTCCTGGCGAGAACGCCGATAAATAATAAATGTTTCTTCTGCCCCCAATCTAACTGCAGTTCTTGCAGAATCCATTGCCACATTACCTGCTCCGATTACTCCAACCCTTTTAGCACGAGGTAAAGGTGTGGCATATTTTGGGAATAAATAAGCTTTCATAAGATTAGAACGTGTTAAAAACTCATTAGCAGACAATATTCCACAAAGATTTTCGCCCGGTATATTTTGAAAACTAGGGTATCCAGCTCCTGTGCCTATAAAAACAGCAGAATATTTATCTTTAAACATTTCACTAACTGTATAAGTTTTCCCAACGACACAATCCAGTTCTATTTTCACCCCCATTGCTTTTAGATAATCTATCTCTGCTTCAACAATAGCTTTAGGGAGACGAAATTCTGGAATTCCATATACCAGCACTCCCCCGGGTTTATGAAGTGCTTCAAAGATAGTTACTTCATAACCTAATTTTGCAAGGTCACCTGCTACTGTTAATCCAGCTGGTCCTGCACCAACTACAGCTATTCTTTTATGTTTAGGAGATTGTATAACTGGTATTTCTACTTCCCCTCTGCTTCGCTCGTAATCAGCTACAAATCTCTCCAGTCTTCCAATTGCTACTGGCGAGCCTCCTTTCGCTAGCACACAATACTTTTCACACTGGTTCTCTTGAGGACAAACTCGCCCACAGATAGCTGGTAGGCTATTAGTTTCCTTAATCTTTTTTACAGCTTCTATAAACTTACCTTCAGCTATTAACCCAATAAAATATGGTATATCTATAAGAACAGGACAACCCTTTATACAAGTAGGGTTCTTACACTGTAGACAACGCTGGGCTTCTCGTATGGCTTGTTCGGGCTGAAAGCCAAGAGGGACTTCCTTAAAATTTTTAATCCTTTCTTTTACGGGTTGTTGTGGCATAGGCTGGCGAGGTATCTTAAGCCTTTCTTTTGGAGTTAGCTTATCTTTACTCATTGTCATTCTTCCCTCCTGAAGTAGATTGTTGTTTTAAAAATAACTCATAAGATAGTTTTTCCTGTTCTTTATAGGTAGAATTTCTGGCTGCAAGCTCTTTAAAATCTACCAGATGAGCATCAAACTCCGGTCCCTCGATACAGCCATAACAGGTTTTTCCTCCAACAGTAACTCTACAGGCACCACACATTCCTGTCCCATCTACCATAATTGGATTTAAACTTGCTATTGTTTTTATATTATAAGGACGGGTAATTTCTGCTACTGCAGACATCATAGGCACAGGTCCTACTGTTAAAACAAAATCTATATTCTCTCCACTTTCCAGCATTTCTTTTAATACATCAGTAACAAAGCCTTTTCTAACATAAGAACCATCATCTGTGGTAATCCTTACTTCATCACTTACAGAGCGAATTTCTTCTTCCAGAATTAGAAGGTTGCGGGTTCTTGCACCGATAATAGATATTACTTTATTGCCTACTTCTTTTAAAGCTCTGGCAATCGGATAAATAAGAGGAATACCAGCTCCTCCTCCTACACAAATTACTGTGCCAAACAAACTTATTTCTGTAGGTTTCCCAAGTGGTCCTATTACATCCATAATATAATCCCCTGCTTGAAAAGTGGCTAACTTAGCAGTGCTCTGGCCAAATACATAAAAAATAAACTCTATAGTGCCTTCCTTGGGATTTGACTTATAAATAGTAAGTGGAATTCTTTCTGCATATTCATCAGAGCGAATGATAATAAACTGGCCAGGACGGCGTTTTTGTGCAATTCTTGCGGCTTCTACCTTCATCCAGTAAATTTTGGGACCAAGTTCTTTTTTGGCTAAAATTTTAAACATATCTCTATTCCCTCCCATTTAAATTTAGTATCTCCTCAACTGCTTCTGCAAGAGTAGGCACAATGTAATTAGGCTTTGTCTTATTACAAATAAAGTTTACCCATCTTCTACCCTTGCCTGTCAATACCAGAAAAGTGGGGTAACCCATCCTATTACCTGCTTCTATATCTGAAGGCCTATCTCCTATGCAGTAACAAACAGAAGGCAATAAGTTATGTTCAGAAAGGGCTTTCTGATACATAAAAGTAGAAGGCTTACGGCATATACAACCCGCTTTAGGATGATGCGGACATACATAAATATCATCAATATAAACACCAAAACTAGTAAAAGTTAAAAAAAGCTTATTATGAATTAAATTAAGATTTTCCATAGTTATTATTCCACGCCCTACACCTGATTGATTGGTAATAATAAATAGTTTAAAACCTGCCTTTTTGAGTTTAGCCAAAGATGTCACAGTGTATGGATAAAGTATAAATTCCTGTGGAGTCTTAATAAAATTTTTACGGTCATAATTTAAAACACCATCTCTATCTAAAAACACCACTTTAGACATAAAATTAGAAATTCTTTAATTAGATAAAAATTCCTTTCTTCATCTAAAGAAGGAATTTATTTGAAAAAATTGAATTAAGCAAATATTTACCAAGTAATTTGAAAAGATGATTAAAGTTTGAAGTTTTTAAATACTACTAAATTTTTAAAATTTCTATTTTTCTATTTATTTTTTTGGGCTAATTGTAGTGACACAAACAATATCTCACTTACCCCAACTCCTACCTTTACCCCTTCTGCCACTCTAACTCCTGCAGCAACACCAGTAAGTAGTGGTAATATTTACTATGTTTCTCCTTCTGGAAAAGATTCTAACCCAGGTACAATTACAGAACCCTGGGCAACTCCTGGATACGCCTCTAAACAACTACAACCAGGAGATACCCTAATAATAATGGATGGAGAATATATAATGAGTACCTTTTACGATGATATGATAACTCCATTGGTAGATGGGACTTCAACAAAATGGATTACAATAAAAGGAGAGGATGGGGCTAGACCTTTATTAAGAGGAAAAAGCTCATTATTAGCAGTAGTTGATATAAGTGGAAGAAGTTATATTAAAATTGAAAATTTAAAAATAACCAGTGAAATAGACACACCATATAGTGGAGGTTTGCGGGAAGGAATAGAAGCTGGAGGTTCTGGCGGTGGAAATGTCTCAAACATAATAATTAAAAATGTAGAAATTTATGATGTAGAAGAAGCAGGAATTAATCTATCCGGTAATACTCAAAATATCACAATGGATTCTTTAAATATTCATCACACAGGCATGGGAGGTATATCTGCTCCCTCTGCAGAAGGGGGAAAAGGATGGGAAAATGTAGCACTTAAAAACTCTTACATAAGGTATGCGGGATACTTTTATCAGGGGAAAGAACAAATTTCTCCCTACGATAGACCGGATGGGATTGGAATGGAAGCAGGAGAAGGCCCGCTAGAAATCTCTAACTGCACTTTTGAACATAATAGAGGGGATGGAGTAGACTCTAAATTAAAAAATACTTATGTGCATAATACCATTATTGCTAATAATTCTGCAGATAGCCTAAAGTTATGGGGGCCTAATAGTAAAGTAGAAAATGTGTTAATCTATGGTGATGGAGACGGTAATGCACAAAATGGACCGTGGGCCAGTATAGTAATTAATACAGAACTTTCTGGAAACTTTGAGTTTATTAATGTAACTGTAGATGAAAATTCCTCACGAGAAAATTATCCCATCCTCATCCAGTATGACAGTTCAACTCCAATTACAGTTCTTATGCGCAATTGTATAGTGGCACACGGTTATAGTGAAATTTATATGGGGAATTCTGTTATGGCAACTTTTGACCATAATTTATTTTATCGTTCCGGGGAACCCGATGAACCTGTATTACATTTTAATGGGAATGATTATCTCCCTTCACAGTTAAATGCCCTTGGAGAAGGTAACATATCAGAAGAGCCTCTCTTTGTAAAGCGTGCATGGGGAAGCAGTGGAGATTATCACCTTAAAATAAATAGCCCTGCAATTAATTCTGGCACAGCAAAGGGAGCACCTACAATAGATTTAGAAGGTAATACAAGACCACAAGGTAGTGGATATGATATAGGAGCTTATGAACACATTTAAACCCGATAAATGCCCTAAATCACAAGCTTGCAGATATATTTTAAAACCCAAATAATGCAGTAAAACACAAAGTTTTACAAAGCAATCTTTTGATTTCTGCAAATTCTAAAATTCCAAAGGCAGTATTTAAGGTTCAAATTCCCCTTATAATCTTACTCTTACTGCTGGATCTCCCAGAATTACATAATTCTGGCAATCATTCCTGGTAATCCAGATATTTGTTAGCCTTATATCCCAATAAGGGTCAATTACTGGTAACCCCATCTCTCTTGACCTTTCATAATCCCTAACAATTTGAAGAAGCAAGATACTTAAAACAGAATAATTCTCCCCAAATTTCTTACAAGCATAACCAACTGGAAGCCCATTTAAAATATACTTCACTGCCACTTCAAATGGAAGGAGCCTACTTGCCCAGTTTTCCGGGGCTTCATCACTTGGGGTCATAAAAGAATGAACCCAGGCAGGGTCAATATGCCCTACAAAAGCTAAAGCAGGCTTTTTATAACCAAGCATCTTCATTGGAAGATAAGCAATAAAGTCCCTTTTCCCCTGACATTCTTCCAAACCCTGTCCTGCAACCCAGTGAGCAAATTCAGAATATCTTGGAGTTCCTGCTCCAAAACAAGCAAAAGCAAACCAGATAGAAGTATAAGCATTAAAATCATCTCCAATATCATATCCAGTCAAAAGGCCATCATCGGGCTTTACATTTTTAAATGGAGCGAAATGGAAATCCTGACAGCACAATGCCCCCTGTAGATACTCCTGATCAGGCCTCCAGGTGGGACAGCCCAGACCGTGACTGGCAGTATAAATAAAAGCAGGTCTCTTATTACCAGCGGATACTGCCTCCTTTAAATTTCTTTCTGTTGCTTTATCGGCTTCAAGATAATCAACCTCATAACCCTCCTCCTTTGCTAGTTGCACCAGAGGTCCAATCATAAAATTATGGCTTAAATATGTAGCATCTCCATATCCACCATCAGTAGCAAAAAATACTGCCCTCTTAGAGACAGGGTTTATCTTTCCATTTTCATAATCAATAACAGTGTTGACATAATTAGTGTATTCTTCCAATGTTTCAAAATAAATTCTTCCTACTGCAAATCTTGAATCTAAAAGATATTGAAACTCAAAAGGTATCTTCTGCGGAGAACCAACAATTAAAAGATAAAAAGGAGCCTCTTTTTCTAACTGATTTTTATTAATCCATTCCTCTAACCTCTCTTCTCCCTCATAATAGATTACCTTCCCATTTCTATGCTCTATCAAATCTTGAAGAACTTCAAAAACCCTTTTATCCTCATCTTTATTAATAATTAATCCCCAGCCAGCTTCTTTGGGCTCTTCTTCATGGGGTGTAAGCAAACTTGCAGCAAACATCCTTGCATGGCTCATTCTACCAATTTTCTTATAATATGGGACAAGGGTTTCTCTCTTCTTTAAAAGTCCATCTCTTATATAACTTCTAAATTCCTCCTCATCAATAGGAGGCACAAGCATTTTACCCGTCTCTGAACTTATCCCATTTACTAAAATCTTTTTCTTCATCATCTAAACACCTCCCTTTAGTATGTCCAGTCATCTCTCCAGTTCTCTCTGCCTTCTTTAGGAAGCAGTCTATAGTGCCCTATCCCACTTTCTCTTCTAACAAATCTATCACTAATTACTACATACTTATATCTTATAAACTTGCCCGCACTTTCATTAAATGGAATATCCACACACCAGGTATTAGAGTTTATATATTCAAGTTTTTTAGCTTTTGCCAAATCCCAGTTGCCAAGTTCTGGGCAATCTCCAATCACATATATCTCCTCACCATATCTGGTAGAATATCCATTTACCTGCAGGGTAATTACAGTTTTACCACTTACAGGAGGAGCAATAAAACTATAAACACAAACTTTATCCCTGGGTAGATACATAAGAGTCTTGCCATCTTTTACTTTTATTTTCTCCCCTCCAAGAACATCTTCATAAGTTCCATCCCAAATCCATAGATTTTCTAAAGTTATTTCAGTATCATCACCTTTGTTCATTCCTACTAGACAAAAACTCCCCATATATTGCCTTAAAAATACATAAATATCCCTTGTTAAATATTTAGTTATCATAGAACCTTTTTGAATTGCAGGATTAATTTTTCTTAAATCTGCAAGCTTTTTAATATCCTTATAAATTGGAGTATCTCTATCCCATCTCTCCATCATAGGACGATTATATGGGTCACCCCCACCATTTGTGTCATTGTGCAAATATTGTTCGGTTCCATAGTATATACAGGGAATTCCTCTAGCTACCATTATAAAGTCAATTGCCATCTTAAGTCGCTTCTGATCATTCCTCTTAGAAAGAAATCTGGGCATATCATGATTATCAACAAATGTAATTAATTCTGTAGCAGTATTAATTTCTCCATCACGACTTATAACATTTGCAAGCTCATAAAATCCTTCATAACTATCATAAGCTAAAGCATTATCAATAGCTTGCTGAAGTGAAAAGTCAATCATACTCATTCCAGATTTATTTACAAATTCAACAGAAGCCTTGTCATAAACACCACCCATAAACCATTCTCCAAACATAAAAATATCAGGTTTAAAAGACAAAATATCACCTGTAAACTCCTGCCAGAACCAAAGCGGCATATGTTTTACAGTATCTACTCTTAAAGCATCCACCCCTTTCCCAAGCCACATCTTTATTGCAGTCTTTATATAATTTCTAAAATCAATACTATCTTCATTAAAATCAGATAAACTACAAAGGTCACACCTCTGAACTTGACTTAAGTCATTCCAATCTTCTACATTCCCACAATGATGATACCATCCTTTAGTATCCTTATCATAACTAGCAATACGGACACCATCATCATAAAGTTCTCCCCTCCCACCCTCTATGTGAGGGTTTGAATGATTACACACAACATCCAGAACAAGACACATATTTCTCCTATGCAATTCACTTATCAATCTATCAAATACAGTATTATTAGAAGCAAAAACCCTTATATCTTCTAATTTATCAACTAGATGCTCATCAATTCTTTTAAAATCTTTTGCCCAATACCCGTGATAACCTGCCATTAAATGCCCTCCAGCAGAAATTACATTATCAATCTGGTCAAAAACCGGGGTAATCCAGATAGCACTTATCCCCATACCTTGAATATAATCAAGTTTATCTATTATACCCTTAAGGTCTCCTCCCCAGTATTTATACCAATTGGTTCTTGTAGGGTCATAAAGAGCGGAATTCTTACCCATATCATTATCTGGGTCACCATCGAAAAACCTATCAGTAAGAATAAAATAAATAGTCCTGTCTCTAAACTCTCGCATTATTTACCTCCTTTCTCCTACTTTCTTTGAAAAGAAAGTAGGCAAAGACGCTTTGCGGATGCGGAAGCACCTAAACTTTCAAATGCTCCGCACCACTAACCTCTGCAAATGGAGCGAAAGCTTACGAAGTTTTAGGTGCTTTGCACCCACTTCGTGCAGGTGCTTTGCACCCACTTCGTGCAGGTGCTTTGCACCCACTTCGTGCCTTGCCTACTTCATTTTTCAAAAAAAGTAGTTCAGAGACCCCTTATAAAGATTAATCTTGCTCTGGCTCAAACCTAACCCATACCCAATTCTTTCCCTCTTCAACAATGGGATATGTTCTTGCGATTTTATAACCCAAATCCAGCCATAAGTCCTGGTGTTTTTCTAACATCAAAAAAGCTTCTTCTGTAGAAATTGTTTCTATCGGTAGATGATTAATATTTCTTTTCCTCAGTTCGTCTACAAAAGCTTTAATTAATGAGAAAAGATGCTTCTTGTATTCTGTCTGCACTACCATATCATCTACTGTAATTACATCTTCATCACTATTTTCCTGAAAAGAAGAATCTAAATGTGCTATGAGATACCCAACTAATTTATTCTTATCAAATAAACCCCAGGAAAAATTACAATTGTTACTTTCTATATCCTGAAAGTTTTTACGCCACTTTGCAAGTGTAAGACAAAGCTCTGGAGGATGTAAGAGGCTCTCTAACTGCACTAGTTGATTAAGATGGGCAGTGGAAAGCTTTGTTAGTCTCATTTTTATCCCTTCTTTCTTTAGATAGAAAATATTTTTCCATAAGCGGAAGTGATTGAAGCCTTTTCCCAAGAAAAACCTCTTCAAAACGATTTAAAACATTCCTTAATTGTTGTTTTAAATTTAAAGGTAAACTAAACTTCCAATTTAGTTCTAACTTTGGAAGAGAGTTTAAATAGATCAGGGAAGAAATTACTTCTCTTTGTATGTTTATAACATCTTTAGATTCTTCTCTACAATTGCTACATAAAACTCCACCTTTTAAAGCTGAAAAATAAACTGGACTTTTTATCTTTTTGTCACAAATTACACAGTAGTTTAATTGTGGAGATAAACCAGCCAGAGAGATAAGTTTCAACTCTGTAAAAAGAAGTGTAAGCTCTGGGTCCCCGCCCTTATTAAAGGTCTCAAGAGCATAAACAAATACATTATAACTTTCTCTATCTTTTTCTTCGGGCTGAAGTAAGTTTAACAAAAGCTCTGCAAGGAAACTAGCATATACCATTAATTTTAGTTTTTCTTTAATTAAAGGGAAGTTTTCTTTGATTTTTATCTCCTTAAGTATAGCAAAAGTTTTCCCTTCGAAAAGTAAAAAATCTGCTTTTGTAAAAAGTTGAGCTTGAGCAAATTTACCTTTCCGTCCTCCACGAACCAGAACCTTCACTTTTCCCCTATCAGGTGTAAACACTGTTAATACAATATCGCTTTCACCAAAAGGAAAAGAATAAGCCACTACCCCTTCTATTGTATATTCAGACATTATGATTTAATGGAAACTATAGTTTACAAATTAATACACACTACTAAGATGCCCTGGGTTAATATCCTTCTTTGTTTGCCTCACTACCTTTAATAATAGTAACACCTGCACTTGCTCCAATTCTAGTTGCCCCAGCAGATATCATTTTTGATGCTGTTTCAAAATCACGAATACCTCCAGAGGCTTTTATTCCCATCACATCTCCTACTTCTTCTTTCATAAGCTTTATATCTTCAAGTGTTGCTCCTCCAGGTCCAAAACCAGTAGAAGTCTTTACAAAATTAGCTCCTGCTTCCTTGGCAAGTCTGCAGGCAATCCGTTTTTCTTCTTCCGTAAGAAGAGAGGTTTCAAGAATTACCTTTACTGTTTTACCATTAGCTGCTTCTACTACCGCTTCAATATCTTTTTTAACCAGTTCATAATCTTTTGCCTTAAGTGCACCTACATTTATAACCATATCAATTTCTTCTGCTCCATTAGCTATTGCCTCCTTTGTTTCTATTGCCTTTACCATACTGGTAGTAGCTCCAAGAGGAAACCCTATTACTGTGCATACCTTTACAGGAGTATCTTTCAAAATACTATAAGCAAGGCTTACAAAAGCAGGGTTAATACATACAGAGGCAAAGCCATATTCACGAGCTTCTTCACATAACTTAATAATTTCTTCTCTTGTTGCACCAGGTTTAAGTAAAGTATGGTCTATATATTTTGCTAGCTCTCTGCTACTTTTCCCAGCTCCTAAAGGTGCAGCCACTCTAGTGGCACCTGCATCAATAAATTGTTTTACCTTTTGGGGTGTTAAACTAATGCAAAATCCACATCCTTTACATTCTCCATCCCGCTCCCATTCACAGTAAAGAGAAGTAGTTTCCACCACCTTATCGGTTTTAAGAAGTAAAGTGTCTATTTTTACTATTTTTATTCCAATAGTTTCCAATTCCCTTATTCTTTGATTTAACTTTTCTCTCCATGCTAACGGCAGTGTTTTACCAAAGCAGGTTAAAGAACCCTCAAGTCCCTCTTCTGCAAGAATTACTTCTACTCCCTCCTGTAACCACTGTAATATATTCTTACTTACCATAGTAACTGGCAATAAATTTGCAAGATTAAAACTATCCTCCCAACTAAGAAAAGGAACAATTACCTTACGAGGGGTAACAGCCGGTAAGGAGGAAACAGGATTAATTTTAACCTGAGGTAACTTTTCAATCTGTTCTTTCGCAGAAGGTGTAACCATCCATAGAAAATTTTCTATTTTAAATAAAGGAAGTAATTTATTGTAAACTGCTTCTCCTCCAAGACCACCTGTAAGTAAGACCAGGGTATCTAAATCTTTAAAAGAAGAGTTGGTCTCTGTAGAATGAGGCTTGTTAGCAGTTGAATACCTAGCAACTACTTCTTTAGTAATCTCTTCTACCAGTTTTTTAATATCCAAATCTTATCCCTCCTAGAATTTAATAGAAGGCATTTTTTGTAAATTTCTTTTCAATTTGAGCTATCTTTTCAAGTCGTCTTATATGGCGCCCTCCTTCAAAGGGTGTATTAAGCCACACCTCTACAATATCTTTAGCCAATTCTATCCCCACAATTCTTCCTCCTAAAGTAAGTATATTAGAATTATTGTGTAACCTACTAATCCGAGCTGTGCAACTATCATAACAAGGCACCGCTCTTATTCCTGGTATTTTATTTGCTACTATAGCACTAGCAACTCCTACACCATCTATTATAATTCCACAAGTTCCACTGTTCTGAGCTACAGTAGTAGCTACCAGCATTGCTAAATCAGGATAATCTACAGGCTCTTCACTATAGGTGCCATAATCTACCACTTCATATTTTTTATCTTTAAGAAACTTTTTTAATTCTTCCTTAAGTTTATAGCCTCCATGATCAGAAGCAATAATTACCTTCACCTCTTACCACCTTTCTATTATTTCTCTAGTCTGTGGGATGAATTCTTCCAGATTTTCATGTGGCCGTGGAATTATATGCACTGATATCAATTCTCCTACTTTTCTAGCAGCTGCTGCACCTGCTTCCAGAGCAGATTGAACTGCCCCAACATCTCCTCGTATAAGAGCAGTCACATAAGCAGCTCCAATCTGCCTAACACCTACTAAACTTACTTTTGCAGCCTTAACCATTGCATCCGATGCTTCAATACAACCCACAAGCCCCTTTGTTTCTATCATTCCCAAAGCTTCCACCTCTTTTAAACCTCCTCCTGAAAATCAAAATTTTTCTATTAAACTCTTGTGAGGTCTAGGAATTATAACCACTTCCGTAATCATTGCCCTATCTTTCTCCGCCGATAAAGCTGCTTTTACAGCAGACTCTACAGCTCCTACCTCACCAGTAAAAATCACCAAAGACTTGCCTCCAAGTCCCATAGCCAGTCTAACTTCCAGTAAATTAACAGAAGCACTCTTCACCGCCGCATCTGCCATTATTATGCTAGAAGCAATGGAAAAACACTCTATTATTCCAAGTGCTTCTATTTCTTCTATCTCTACAGAGGCAGTAAGGGCAGGGAAAACCTGTGGGTGAACATTTGGAATCACTAGATAATTAATTAAATATCTGCCTGCTACTTCTTTCCCCTTTTCTACACTTGTAATTACTGCTCCTACTTCTCCTCCAACCACAACTATATACTTGCCAGGACAGGTAGTAGTAGCTGTTATTAATTCTACTCCTGCTACTTTCATCATTTCATCCCAGGCTTGAATACCCTTTGCTATACCATTAGTTTCTATTAATCCTATAGCTCTATTCATTTAATTCCTTCGTAAATATTCACTGACCTACATTGATATTTTCCAGGCACAAAGACAACCCTTAATTCACATAGGCACAAAATTTATTTAATTTACTTTAGGTGCTTTGCACCCACTTCGTGCAGGTGCTTTGCACCCACTTCGTGCAGGTGCTTCCGATACCAGAACTTACCATCTTTATGTGCCTAAAGCCTTGCAGGTATCCAGGTAT
>Ga0123519_10007666_pt1 | contig 16635 bp, 13 predicted proteins | sample YelNatPaOPRAMG02_FD_87396 | JGI IMG/M metagenome (GOLD analysis project Ga0123519, IMG submission 87396) | Hot spring microbial communities from Yellowstone National Park - Yellowstone National Park OP-RAMG-02 (version 2) | ecosystem: Environmental > Aquatic > Thermal springs > Hot (42-90C) ... | reverse complement strand
TATTGATCATTCCACTGGCTGATTCGCTGAAGCGTTCTGCACTCGGTGACATCGGGGCATGTGTCGCCTTTCTTCGAGAATTCCCTCTTCCCCTGATGATGTCCTTACCTAACGGCATAATGAAATGCATTCATTTTAACAATCCAAGGGATGAGCTGGGGCGTGCACTCCAGAAGCTCGAGATGGAGAAAAAGCCGCGGTGCGCGTCGGCGATAGAAAAGCACCGAAAGCTGACAGAGCAGCAACCCGAACTGAAGGCCCTAGTTCCAGGAATCCTTTTATTGATGAGATCAAGCAGAGGCGACAAAAGCATGGAGTTCATCAACCGGGACTTTAACGCCGCCATCCACATCAGTCGATGTGCGGTGCTGAACACGAGACCCGAGAAGCTGACGCGATTTAACTCTGTGGGACAACCTCTGATCCTCGAAGCGTCTAAAAAGAAGCGCAAGTCGATAGCAGGCGGCCAGTTGAAAAAGATTGGTAAGCGTCTGCGGGCGGGTAGATACATTTACCCTTCATGGTGGCGAACCATTCTTGTTCCATGAACCCTCGTCCGTCAACGATATCGTGGGCAAGGTAGTCGGCAGCGCTGAAGCACTGCTCGAAAGGAACGCGTCTCGAGAGCGGCACGCTCGCTCCATACACGCATTCGTCGCCATATCGTTGCGTTGGACATAAAACGCCTAAGCACCATGTCTGACGCCACGAGTTCACAGCATAGAGGCAGCACAAGAACGCTCGGATACGCTGAGCACCATGTGCGGGGCTGGTTCTCCGAGCGGAACGGGAATCGACGCATTGATTGCCGATCACTGCGCGTTTCCGTGAAGACTACTCGTACCACGCATCAATCTTAACCTGTGGAAAACGTTCTGAGCTATTCAGGCTGCTTTTGTAGTGCCTTTGCGACGAGCGTACCGTTCGATGGGTCCGGTAGAGCGCTTCTCGCTCGTCGCGGTCACGGAGTCGGTGTTGGGGCGTTTCGAGCGCTTGGACGTGGAGTCCAAGGTCGTCACGGTGCTTGACGATGCCTTACGCTTGGCGTTTGCCGTGGGCTTCTGCTCAGACGCTTTCCCTGCCGCTGCACGCTTTGTGGTGCGGCTGTCGTTGTGTGCGCTTTCCTTTTCGCTCGAACTTGCCTCGGATTTGACGCGACGTACGCTACGAACCTGGGCGTGCTTCTTACGATTCGCGGCTGCAGCTTCGGCTTTTTCGAACTCGGCATTCTCCCGTTCAATAGCTCGGAGTAGGACGTCAACACGCCGCTTCAGTTCTACAGCTGAGCGAGATTTGATCAACCAGTCAAAACGGAAACGCCAGCTGCGACGAATTTCCATCTTGAGCTCCTCCCAGCGTCCGTAACCGAGGTTATTCACCATAATGAGAAGGAAGCGATCCTCCTCATCGGAGAACACCTTACCTTGGACAGAAGAGGGTAACTCGAGCTCGTTCCATGGATCCGCATAACGTGCTATTTTGTTCCGCAGCGCTCGCTCCATCTCTTCCCGCTTGGCCACACGTGCTTCACCTTGCTCGATCTGCTCAAGGAGGCGTGGCCAGTCACGGATATGGTCCGGACCCAGTCTCCAAAACGCTTCCGCATACTCCTTAACTTCGTCGAAGGTTTTCACCTGTGCGAGATCGGCAGCAATCGCTTCTATGTTGTGGCGGCCGTGGCGCTCACAAGCCCGCAGAAACTGCTGGAACTCGCGATACCGCCAGTTACTGAAACCTTCTTGAAGCAGACGCTCGAGCTCCGCACGTTCGCTCGGCGAAAGAGGCTCCGGCTCCGGCGGCATCTGATCTTCAGTCAGATTCTCGCATGTTCGATTGTATTCATCGATTATTTGGCGCTCTTTCTCGTACAACTCCATGATGCGATCGACGTTGAAGAATTGCCAGTCATAGACTTTGGGTTCGGGCGGCAGGCGCATGCGCTGCTTTGGTTGTGGTTGGGTGCTACCTACATCGCCGCTGGCACCGCCGTGATACAGTGCTTCGCGGAAGTAGGCCGCTTCATCGTAGGATTTGATTGTGTTCCGGCGCTCTCGCTTGCCCACATCGAGGAAGAAGAAATTCTTAGCCGATGACGCTGCCTCTGCCGACCAGTCCTTTCCCTCGAATTGGTAGACGGAGCCGACGTCATCGCTCATTTTGAAATCCATGAGGTTGAGCCCATGCTGGCTCCGTTTCCGAGCCTCTTCTTCCATGCTTTCGGTTACCTCTTTGGTCTTTGCTTCGGCGCGTTGCAGGATTTCATCCAGGTCCTCGTCTTTGAAGTCTTGTGCGTCCGCTCGGAAGAAGGAATCTGCACCGAATCGAATCATGTCGAGCACTTCGCCTCGAGCAAGCGCTTTCTGGCCCTCCACCAGCCTGCCCTGCTGGATGACCATGTTGTCTATCTTGAGCTTCATTAAGGCTCGGCGCAGAATGCGCTCTTCGACTGTTGACTCACAAATGAGACGCAGCACCGTAACAGGCCGCTTCTGTCCAATGCGGTGGGCACGATCCATCGCTTGCAAATCAACTTGCGGATTCCAGTCTGAGTCATACAGAATCACGGTATCAGCTGAGGCCAGATTGATGCCGAGACCCCCGGCGCGCGTCGATAACAAGAAGATAAACTTGTCGCTTCCTTCTGCGTTGAATTCCTCGATCATGCGCTCGCGCGTTTCGCTATCCGTCGAGCCGTCGATACGGCAGTACGGATACCCTCGCATCTGCTCACAGCAGTAGTCCTCCAAAATGTCCAGCATACGCGTCATCTGAGAAAAGATCAAAACCCGATGCCCCTCAGCGCGCAAGCGAGGTAACAGTTTGTCTAGCAACGCCAATTTTGCACTGTTCTGCACAACATGCTCACCAAACGGATCCAAGGTGCGATCTTCAACGCCTTCGAATAGATACGGGTGATTGCAGCACTTGCGCAGCTGCATTAGGATGTTCAGCAGTCGAGCGCGGTCGCCGCCTTGCCCGCTAATTGCATCCACATCTTTCTTAAGCAGGGACCGATACAATTCATGCTGCATTTTCGTCAAGCGAACGAATACGATTCTCTCCTTTTTCGGCGGCAGCTCTCGCGCTACTTCTGACTTGAGGCGACGCAGGAGAAACGGCCGAAGAACGGCATGCAATTGACGAACCATTTCTGCCTTGGCGTCCTCCTCAGTGGTTCCCTCTACTTGCTCAAACCAGGCGTCGAAATCCTCCGAAGAGCTGAACACATCAGGGAGCAGAAAATTCAACAGCGCCCAGAGCTCATGCAAGTTATTTTGCAGCGGTGTACCGGTGATCAAAAGACGATTCTGAGAATTGTACATGCGCACCACCTGGCTGAGTACTGAGTTCTCATTCTTGATGCGGTGCGCTTCATCAATAATGAGATAACGCCAATGAAACTTACGCAGCACCGCCTTTTCAAGGATCGCAATCTCATAACTGGTAACGCAAACGTCAAACCGATTCACAATGAGCTGCGACGCGGCTACTCGGGCTCGCTCTTCCTGGTCCCCGTGAAAACGAACGACGCGGAAATCTGGGCAGAATTTCTCAAACTCCAGATTCCAGTTCCCGAGCGTGGACTTGGGCGCGATCACCAAGTGCGGTCCGCGGATGCCTTTGTATACCTTCAGAAACGCTAGCAGGGCAATGGTCTGCAGCGTCTTGCCGAGACCCATTTCGTCCGCAAGAATGCCGTTGATGCCGTGCTGATGCAGTCGGACTAGCCAGTTTAGGCCCTCGATCTGGTACGGCCGCATCGTTCCACGTATGCCTGGTGGCTGCACCGTCAAGTGTACCGACTCGCTATGCCCTTCCTCGTCCGCTTCAAGCAGGAGCGCGTCCTCTTCGCGTTCCGTCAGACGACGCCGACCGGGAGTACCTCCCGCTGCTCCTTCTCCGGGAGAAGCGGTTTCCACGGAGCCGGCAGCTTCCAGAAGTTTCTGCTTCGCGAGTGATCCGCTCGATAAAAAGTGTGCGAAGATATCGTACCTCAAAACCAGGTACTTGAGGCGTTGACGCGTCGACCACTGTGTGTCTCTTGCAACTTCTGCATTTTGTTTCGCCAACTCATGGTTGAGTCGCCTCGACGTGTCCGGTGAGGGCGGACCAGGCGCTGCTTCCGGTTCGTTCCGAGGAGACGCTGCAGGCTCCGCGTCTGCCACGGGTGCAGCAGCGTCGCCCTTTAAAGAGCCTTCCACCGTCATGTGTACTACACCTTGGACTCGTTCAAGGATCACTGCTATATATTCAAGATTCCTCAGTGCTTCACGTACTCAGTCTCTGGTGCCGAGACACAAACACCAGTGTTTCCAGGTACAGACTTCGTTGTATGGAAGCGCGCAGTTTCCTGCTGTCAACGCTACGCTGCGGTCGACGCGGGAGCGCGCGCACGCCATCTGCCCCCATGGCGCTGACATCACAACACACCTGACCGGATACGCTCCCCGATGCCTGAGCGCTACGAATGCCCAGGGAAGCAAGCTCCGCTCCCCAAGAACCAGGACCACGTTGCTCTAATGCGAGGATGCTGCCTCCTCGTGAACAGAGGCTTGGTCGATCCAGGAATGTTGGTATTCGCACTGCCGAAACTCCAGTGGAGTTTTCCTGTAACGCTTGATGCGCAGCCGCTTCTCGAGCCCGCCTCCCCCCAGTGGCTTGGCAAAGCCGCTTTGTCTCCGTGCAGCGTTCGCAGTGTCGCTATGGGCGCTTTAGTGAACGCTCACTGCAGACTCAGGGCACAACAGAACGCACGACATGACCAGCATATCCGATGAGAAGTATGAACAATGGAACTCGGAGCTGGGGCGTAGAGTGGTGCGCGCCTTCCCGGATGTCGCTTGCTATCGCGCAGTCCAGGGAGGCCCCCGGTCCATGTCGTGGTGCTGGTGGATCAGCGGCGACTCGAGCGGCGGTGTCCATTATGTCCCAATCGCTGGTAGACTGTTCATTCGGCATGCGGCGGCATTCGACGCCGCGGACACGCATGCTAAACAGCGGCGGCATCCGTGTGCGGGGCGCGCACGGAAAAAATGCGCTTTGGGATGCGGGCGTCACAAATAGCTAAAATGCGACTTGTAGGAAAAACTCTGTAGTGGAAGGTTTGAGACGAGGCGCTGCTCAAGTCAGACGAAGCGTTTTTTCTGGTAAATAACATTGTTACGCAGAGAGGAACGTGCTGAGAGTTTGGAAAGCGGGCTCGTGGGCGCGCAGTGGCTTTTAAGCGTTCAGGAGTGCGCTGCGCTTGACAGCGCTCTGGGTGGACGCGTGTCCTCTTTCTCACGACAGGTGAACGCGCGGACCCTGTTCTCGTCAGTGCCCCAGCGTTGAAAGCAACTTCTGGGTCTTCGTTTAGCGCCAATACCTATTTGCGTCTTTGTAGCTAGGATCTGTCCTTTCAAATGGCCTCTATCCATTCGTTGCGCAACGTGATCCTGCTTGTTGCGTGGCTACTGTTGCACCTCGGGTCCATTTGCACCGCAGCACAACCTGAACCTTCGATCGGATCCGTCGCTGCAGTGCCGTCTCCGGCAAGACAGGACTGGAGCGCGCTGCCGAGGGCGTCGGTGTCACCGCTGGGCGCCTTCTCTGTGCGGTTCGGACCAGGAGCGCAAACGGTGCTTCCAGTCACAGGCACATCGAGTGCTACTTCTACCGCTCAGTCTGGGATGGCTTCGATGATGAGCGGTCTCCAGAGTCAAGCCGCTGTCATGCACTCCATGGGCGCTCAGATCATGCCGAATGAAACCGGCTTGGAGCAAAATCACATTAACCAGAATCAGTTCGCCACGATCAATGCTGAACTTGAGGGCGCTCTGAATAACATGCAGGATGCTTAGTTGCATGGACTGGGACGAGTGGTGAAGTAGAGGACGTAGCGTCTGCGCGCCCGCTGAAGGCACGCCACGAACCGCTGCGCCAGCGGGATTGATCGGCAACTGAAGGGTCCATATGGCACGTCGAGATGTAGTTTGTTTCGTGAAATGCACAGCGCGCTCCACGAACCTGCGTTCATGGACACCGGGGCAGAGGTACTCCAGAGTGCTGCGCTTCTTCTGCGGGATGCTATCCCATATCTGTTCCCAAAATGCTTATCCAATGGTCCGCTGAGCATTGATGATGCCTGCATGACACGACTTGATCCGCTAGCATACATAACCAAGGCGCGTCCTCCCGCTCAGACACGGCTACTGTTCAGGACGAAGCCTCGAATCATGTGAAACACGGATGGACGGCACGCTGAAGCGTTTCGTCCTGTGCTTTACCCATGACTCGCGGAGCGATACTGTCGAGATGTCGTATTCGAAGCGTCTGCAGGACAGGGCGCACTTTCAAACCTGCAGGCGCTAGTTCCTCCAGTCTAATCCAAATGCAATGACCATGGGCTGACGTCACCATTTGGGCGACACCTGGATTTCGCCTGGACTGCTTTCTACGAGGCAATCAAGCGCATCAACAGACCCCATAGCAGCGTTGTCGGAGCGCGCGCCTATGCCGGCCAGAGAGCGCCACAGTCGCGTATACGATGGCCTGATGATGCGTAATTTGCGCTTTTCTAAACGGAAACGATTCGCTTTCGATGAAATTAATGATAGACGAATGCTTCCCACGATGAACGGAAGAAATTCGGGTCTTCGGGGGCACACCTGATACCAATTTCGGAAACGTGCCTCTGCCAACGTCCGCTGGGTGCCGCCCCCGTTGTACCCCCCACTGGAGATGGAACCGTTGCGGCGCGCTCGCCGTCGGGCGTGCTCAGAAAGAACAGCGTAACGAAGATCTGGTGCTTTCATCTGCGGCCTTTTTGAGAAAGCGTCAGTCTAGTGCTGGATCAAAGGAGGCCTGCAAGGTGCGTAGGGTCACGAGAGGTCCAACAGCGGCAGACAACGTCCAACAAGCCCGAGTGCTTGCTGGATGTGTTTACTCGAGTTGCGCAAGGCTACCTGTGCAACGACACTGCCGATCATCTAATCATATTAAACTCGATGCTTGCGCGAAAAGCTTTCGGCTGGACGGCACTCTTACTCGCTCTATGTATGTGCTGCGTAAGCGTGGAACCGAAGGGCGCACCTGGAAACCAGGCCGCTTTCGGTGCTGCTGCTGCTGCTGCAGCTGCTACCACCAGCGCTGCAACCGAAGTTGTGCAACGTTTGAAGGACTTGCGTCAAAACTATGAAACGGGCGTCATTCCTGTCCGACGAGCATCTAGCCTGGAGCGTACTGTCTTCGGATCAAAAGAGCGACCTTTTGGAGTCTTGTTGTTCGTCACGGCGACGGAGCAGGAGTCCAACTGCGGCCTCTGTGCATACATGCGCCACAACCTCGAGCTGGTCGCCCGCCTCGTGAAGCGCTCAAACGCCCGGTACGAAGCTAGAGGCCAGCTCCCAGTGTTTACCCTCATGGTCGACTTGACCTCAAAGAACCGAAACGAGTTCGTGCCCTGGCTTCAGAAACTGAAAATCCCTCTGTTGCCCTCAGTTCTCTACATTCCAGCGAATGCCGACATCGCTCCTGACGCAGAGTACGCTCGTTTCCGCCCGGGACCTCCTCCGGCTGGCGATGGGATGGATCGCAAGGCTTTCGCCGAATGGGTTATGCGGCAAGTGAATGCCGATATGCAACGCCTCGGGAGGCAACCACCGCTGCGCCTTCGTGTCGGTGGACCTGTCTACGTCGTGCCAACCTTGCGACGCCATTGGCTACTGGTACTCTCTCTGTTCGTCGCTGGACTCTATTTGGGCTGGCGGTGGCGATGGTATCAGCGAACGGGAACATGGCTCGCTTTTGTGCTGCTTCTTTACGCATTTGCGCTTGGCGGTGGCCATGGATGGATCATTCAAGGAACGCCTCTGTTCGTCTGGGATGGCGAGCGTATTCGAGTTCGGAGCACAAACCCATACGCTCGTCGACGGGGGCCTGTTCCTCCGGACGCACTTGCTGCGGAGGGCTTCATCCACGCCGCTCGGTACATTCTGACCGCTGCGCTAATGCTCGCTCTGGATCGTTTGCCGCGGAAAACACGACGTTCTTGGCAGTACCTGCTGTGTGTATCGGTTCTCTACGGCCTATTGGCCTACAGCTGCTACGACTTGCTCCGAACGCCGCTCTTGTAAACGCAGAACCTCTTATTTTCCAAAGCGATTCCCTAAGGCTCATCATGGCGGTTCGCTTTCCGCATGCGTGAAGCGGCACCTGGATGTGGAGCCTTGCCGACGGGCGCCTCCACGGGCGTCGCTCGAGGTTGCTCACCGGTCATCAGGCACTGCTCGGAGTCTCCCTGGCCCAGAACTTGCACCAGACGTTGCGGTGCGGCAGCTTCTACTGTATCTTGGGCATGAGCAGAAGCTGTGACCAGAAGCACTTCAACAGTTGGAACATCGCACTCGTCCTCAGGCGCATCTGCTGTGCTGAAGTCAGTATCGACGGCGACAGCTGTGCCTTTTCGCATCTTCTCAAACAATGCTGCGTTTTCAGCTTGCATCTCCGGTAGGAAAGCCTGCAGTCGCTCCTCGAGAGGACTCCGGGCCACAGGGCGCGTCAGCGGCGCTCTCTTCGAGTGCTCCTGCAACCGAGACTGGAACAGGAGCCACTCGACTGCGCGTTCGCGTCGATCTGTCGCTCCGGGCGCCAAGTCCAACCGCTCTGCACCAGGACACATACTTGGGTCCAGCTCGGGTGCGATTGCAGACTCGTTTGGCTGCGCACGAAAGCCAGAGCGCGAGCTCCAACGGGGTTCAGGTTACCCGGGGAAACGCGTTTCTGCTCGGTGCAGTCGCCTTGAACAATCCAGTCCGCGTTCGCTCAGCTCGCACTATCCGTGAGGCCGCTGTGAAACTCGTCCTCGGCGTATACCGGTTTTTCCACGAGAAAGCCTGAAAACGTTTGGGCGTGCGCTGAGGGCGCCTATGTGGCATTCCAGTATGACGTGTCTTTTTTGTCTAGGATTCAACGCATCGGCCATTCACGCGGCAACAGCGTTTCACACATTCAATTCTACGAGTTCTTCAATATCTAACCATACCGCGTTACGCTTCTTTTCGGTTACTTTTCTTCTGGGGTTTCTAATCTGCACAAGATGGTGGCACTTTCCGTGGACGCGAAACGCCAACAGCAGGGTATTTGGCTCCTGCGAGGCCACGTCCAGACCTACGCCTGGGGTCGACGTGGTATGGGGTCGCGGGTTGCCCGTTACGCAGTCGCTCAAGGGACACTGGAGTCGCAACGAGTCTCGGAGTCCGTTTCCTACGCGGAACTCTGGCTCGGCGCGCACCCGTCTGGAGAGGCCTCCGTCGTTACCGAGGCCAACGAAAGCGTTCCCGTTTCAATCTTTGTTCCTGCAGGCTCGCTGCCGTTTCTTCTGAAAGTGCTGAGCGTGGAGCGGGCGCTTTCTATTCAGGCGCACCCGGATATTGCGCTGGCGAAAGTTTTGCATAAGCAGTTTCCTGAGCTTTACAAAGACGGCAACCACAAGCCAGAAATGTGTGTTTGCCTTGGACCAGGGCAGTTCGAGGCGCTCCTCGGTTTTCGACCAGTAGCGGAGATAGTCCGAGCACTGAAGCAGGTCCCTGAGTTTCGTGGCGCTTGTGGGGCGTATGCGGAAACGTTTTGCTCCTCACCATCTGCACCGGACGGACTCCGAAAACTCTTCGAATCCCTCATGCGAAACGAAGACGTTTCGCGGCAACAAGCGCACCAGCTCCGCCAGCGGTTAGAGGCCGCTGATGTGCTGGATGCGGAGCATGCACTCGCGCTACGACTCCTCAAGCAGTACCCAAACGATGCCGGCATTTTCGCTGCTTTCCTGCTCAATCATGTGAGGTTAGAACCTGGTCAAGCCATTTTCATCGAACCGAATGAGCCACACGCGTACCTAGAGGGAGACTGTGTGGAAATCATGGCGACTAGCGATAATGTTGTTCGGGCGGGACTGACCGACAAACATAAGGACGTCGAGACGTTGTGCAAGATGCTCACGTATCGCTGCAAAGACCCGGTGCAAATTTTGCAACGGGATGCTCAGAATCGCTTCCTCGCCCCGGTCTGCGAATTCGAACTCGAGTGTCTTGAACTGGAACGCTACGGAGAGGAATCCGCGGACTTGCATTTAGAGTCATCAGCAAGTTATTCCATCCTGCTCGATGTAGAAGGCGAGGCACAAATTTCCCAACATGGGATCGACCACAGTTATCGCCTTTCACCGGGAATGGCCTGCTTGGTTGCCCCACACACACCAGTGGTCGTGCGACCCTTGACCGTGAGCTGCCAGCTTTTCCGAGCCCGCGCCCCGGCGACCGTCCCCGTGAACGGTCTCTAACAGAGACCGAGGTTCGCCCCCCAGGCACAGGTATTCCCCAGTGGCCGCCTTGGTGTCCATGCGGCGCTCGTTGCATCGTTGATGCAACGCATACGTGTCGATATACTGCGTGCGCTTCTTTGCAATATTCCCGCCAAAATGGCGTCGCCAGCGCGACGCGCTTCCACCCTGCGCTGATCGGAGGCGCACGCAGGGCCACAGCGTCACCGGATGGCGAGCAACCAGGCATCAGCGCATGCAGCGAGATCCCAGCGCTTCACGTGATCCGGGTGCACGCACACGCTCCGCGGCCCTCGAAAGAATTCCGTATGCGCATCGACTCGATATGCATCCCGCTGGGACGGGCGAAGCGAAGCGCTCACACTGCAGTGACAGACGCTTGACTTGCCGATACTTCAAGCTCACTGAATCAATAGAAAAAGCTGTACAGCTCTGCTGCAAAGTTGCGCGTCACCCACGGACGTGCTTCCCGAAATGGATGCCATCCAGGCGATATGCCTAACCCGTGTGCTGTCCTTCGAGCAAGCACCTGATCCGCGGATCCAGCGTCGGTGCCTGCGAGGCCTTGCGATGCCGTGCGCGCGAGACGACCCGCCCGGTGCAGCGTCCGAAAGAGGGTGTTCGCGAGCGCCCCTGTCCAGCGGCAGTCGTGCGCAATCTCACGCCGTTTCCCTGCCTCGATTCGATGATTGCAGGGCGCGAACACGCTCACTCTACTCCCAGAGTCGTTTTCGATCTCATCAAACGGGCACTCGCCTGAGCACTAAAGACAGGGTATTTATCTTATAGCATCGCCGGTGCAGATGCATAGGTTCGTGGCAATCCAAACCCAAGCGCCTTGCCCGCACTCCGGTACGCTTGCCCCGTTTGCGTGTAGCGTTCGTCGCGCGAGCGCCGTATACTCCCAGTCAACAATCACGCTCAGCAGCGTGCGTTGCCCGGTACGCTACCGAACGCGACCTGTTCTGGCTCGGCAGTCGGGACAAATCCACTCGCCTTTCGGGGGTTCAGTGAGGCCGACGCATTCGAAATGGAACCACTCGTATGGACAGTCGCCGCTCTCGCAAGCAACCATTTGCCCGTAACTGACATTCTGGCAGTAGCAGTATCGCGGTTCATTCGGATCGATCGGCATATCATCCATGATATGCAATGTCGATGGTTCGCCACTCTTGCGTTGACCTTTGGAGGGCGCCTTTTGCGTCGAGCGCGCTGTCGTGGCAGGAGCCGCTGCAGTATGTGCTGCCGCAGCAGCAGCGTTCTTCATCGACGCCATTTTCGTATGGTCGGTGTTCACAACCAGGCTCTGAAGGTCGTCGGGCCACTGGCCTTCCCGGCGCAGGTATGCCTCATATTCCCGCAGTTTTGTGTCCAAGTCTCGCACGTGCTGGTCCACCGTGTTGTACGCCGTCTCGGCGAGTTGCAATTTCTCCTGATTGAGCTTTACACACTGAGCTTGCAGCTGCTCAAGTTTTGTTCCCATTTGCTGCAGCGAAGTGGTGTCGCGACCTCGGTCGGGGTCTGAACTGCCAGGCTTTCGCAGCAGCTCCCGAACGAGCGCGTCAGCTTCGTTCTTCAACCGCTGCACGAGCGCATCGAGCTCTCCCATTCGTCCATATTTGTCGCGTAACTCCTGGGGAAGGTTCGAAACTGAGTTTATAAAGTCCTCTAAATAAGCTGGCTGTGACAAGGCGTGAAGTCCGCGGTACGCCATACCTCGAGCCACACCAGACCAGAGAACGTTCCCAATCGACGTTCTGCCACAGGGGTTCGCGTCTCGAGCAGCTCGCTGACGCTCGCCGATGGAGAGATCGCGCGCTGTGCGCCTTATCTCCAGCTTTCATGATAAGCAGTGAGTGAATTGGGTGAATCACTAGTGCCGACTCGCGTTTCAGGCACTGGGACTTTGTCGTGGAATCTGGGGGTCTTGTAATTGGGAGAGAAGTGAGGTTTCAATAGGCAGAGTTTGAGCTCCGAGTTGCGGGAGCGCGAGCCAGCGACCTGTACGGCGCGATAGGGCTCCTCGCAAGAACAAGTCGCACCTGTGAAGAGTTTTGCAGCTGGCAAGGCTGCAGAGCGAAGAAGGTGCCCCACGAGCCGTTTCCCCGAGTGAAATTCAAATTATGCTGCTCCCAGCGAATGAAGCGTTTGTCTCACGAGCCGCAGCGCTGGAGCAAGTTCGTGCTCAAAAGCAACGTTGGGATAGAGGTATCGCCGGTCACTTGTAGTGCCGTCGAAAACGTGCAGAGGGTGTACCTCTTCGCGTGGCTATCTTGTTAGAGTTCGTGTACTGAGTGTAAACTCCCAAGATGGGGATGAGTACTCCACTTCTCGCCGAAACGGTTCTGCAGTGTTCGGTGCCTCAGCTAGCGGCCACGCTGATTGAACGTTTCCAAAACGTATGCGCTTCCCTGGAGGGGCTCCCTCTGAGGCGAATGCAAGTACTGCCCATTGTTTTCACGATTAGATTGGCAGCAGAGAATCAGCTCTCCATTCTGGGAGCCACATGGAGGCGCAGCTCTGAAGCTGAGACTGATAGCGATGCTTTAGGAAAGGACGGAAACCAGATTTAGCATTACGCAGCGTTCCGGAGAAAACCGCTGCAATAGACGCTTCCTTTCGGCGTGAATACTACATTCATGTCGGACTAAAATCGCACACTGAACTGCTAGCTGTTTTCATATCAAATGAATTTTTCCGAACTTTTTTAGACGTACAACCCCAATGATTTTTGTACCGTAATCGGGGCTCACGGATTCACAGGCAGTTTTTCGATGCACGGTGGTCTTTTCGGAGAGACGCCTTCGACGCTCTGCCTCTGGAATTCGATACATTATTGGAACCAAGATGATTCCTGACGCCCTTGAAAAAGGCTTCGTAAAACGACTGATCTGATCATCTGGTCAAACAGTAAAAGACTCGACCCCTTTCAGTTCGTGATGAAAAAGATGCCCAAATCACGCTTTTTCAAGTGCTTCAGCTTTCTTTTTCATGGCAACTCGTGAACGCAACTGTTCGCGCTACTGGATTGACGACCAGAAATTGACGCGGTCCCTAGACGGCTTCATCATGAGTTCATTCTGAGAGTTCGCTGATCTTGTCACGTCAAAAAATCGACCCTGTTTGGAAGAGAGAATCTCCATCTCGTCGCTGCCATCGGTGGAACTGCATTCCACAGCTTTCTTATACCTGTCATGGGATATGCCGCAGGTGCTGCCGTCGCTTCTGTTTAGGTGGAAAAGGGTCGCGGACTCGGACTTGAGTCATCGCCGACATGGCTTCCACGCGAGGGTGAATCGTCGCTGTGCACGAAGGGAGCAAGGACGGATCGACACTGCTCGAGTTCTTCCACGTAATTCTGGATTTTCGTTGCATTACATATTTCATCATTAGTAACATAGCAACCCATAAATTATCCATTGAGTGGAATAGCGCGGGCTTGCACGACCAGCGGGAAGAATACTCGCAGAGAGCATAGCCAAGGAGAAGCCCCTCCTCGTATAGTATGGCACCAGGCGCGGAAACTGAGGAAAGCATCGAGATGAGCCTTCTGGTTCCGTCAAGGGCACGTAACGAGCGGTGAAGAAGGCCCTCGCGCACCACAGAATGCCTCTCGGAGGAGGATGACGTGCCGTCGACAGAAACGACCACCTGCCTGCATTCGAGTGGTACCGCTGCGAAGCGCGCACTGAGACTGTAAATAAAGAACAGGCAAATCACAAGCGAAGCATAGATCGCAGCTCGCGTCTGTGTATGCAATTTGTTGACAACAGCCGGATGCAGCGAAGTAGAACCTTAACGCTGCCGTCGACATCCTTCTACCTCTGACAGGAGACGTGGCGCGAAACGACAGACCGACGCATTCAAAGTCGGAGATAAGGAATCGGAAAACAATCCAGATGCAGAAAACGCCAGCAAAGGCTGGTATTGATGACAGCTGGTAGCGTCCAACACCTGAACGTATGTATTCGTATCACGCAACCTATCTTGTTTTACGCTGAAATAGGCGTAGTCTGCGGCGAGCAAAAGTGGCAAACGAATAAACCATCGCAGCAGGTATCTCAACCTCGCCACGTATTCACGAGGCCCTGATTCCGCCGCACTTCGAACGAAATCGTCTCTTGTTCTGAACGTGGATGCTCTGATGCGCACTACGAAAAAATGACGCATGCGACTGGCAATAGACGCATGCCGGTAGTCCAGGGCCTGGTGCGGGCTAGCTTCGAGCGCCACCCGGACAAACATATCTCACCACTTCGTCGTTCACAATCGTTGGAAAAGTCTGGTTTCACGGTGGATCTGTACCAGCGTTGCTTGCAGTGACGCCCACTGAGCACGCAGTCGGGCAACGTATGGCCAGTGTTAGCGACAAGCTATGGCCCTCCATCCCGGCACACTGGCGACACCTGAAAGCGTTTCGAGAACGCTTATCGGAGGCGCTCGCTGAGCGCCAACACTATCGACGGCAGCGTGAGCGTCTAGGTGCAGCGTACGCTTCCCAGCAGCGAGAAGCGTCTGCCGAAGGGCTCGCACCTGCGTTCGTGCTATCCTCTGGCACCGAGGTGGAGCAACTGCAGCGCCTTGTTCAGGAAGTTTTCAATGTTCTATCGGAACGTCCCCGAGATGCTCGCACCGACGCTGGGCGGCTTTCACGGAATCAGCTGCGGGGTGCTCGTTACTACCTACCGTACTATGCCGTGGTACGACTACGAACTGCAATAGATATGCTGCTTTGGCTTCATGGAAAGTATTCCGCAGAGGTTTCCGAAGGTATACTGGCGCCTTCGCAGGATACCATTGCAACGGGGACCGGTTCTAAGTTACCCGTAACGTGGAGCATGGACGAACGGCCTGACATAGCCGACAGTCGCAGCGAACGAGCACGTGTCTCGCTCCGTGGCGCACCCGTGCGATATCCCCAAATGCATAGAGAACCTTTTCCGATACCCACAGAAGACATGAGCAGCCGTTTCGTCCTAAACTCGCTGCTTCGAGAGGCCATCCAATTATCGGATGCCGCTTTTTTCGTCGAGCGCTTTCGCAACCTACAAATAGAACCTGGTCTGGTCGAGATTTGGCACGTCCTAGTTTCGAGCCTTTGTCTGTTAACAGACGCAGAGCGTTCAGGCTCCATGGACAGAACCGCAAGACCAAGCGTCCCGTGCAGGCGTCATGAGCACGTTCTGCATAGCATGATCGCGATCCAGCGGTGGCGAGCGGCGGTCCGACTCAGGGAGCCCGCGTCACCGTGGTTTGCCTCAGCGACTTGTGTGGCTTTCATGCTTTTCGAAGGCTTTCGTCGCGCTTCAGCAGCTTTTGACGATCAAACGCGCGCACTTGCCTACTTCGGAGACCTCCTGAATATCATAGAACTCATGACGGAGTTGCCAGCTCTGGGACTGCTGCAACGATTATCAACGCTGAGGGCGTGGGAACTGATGTTCCTCATATGCTGCAGTGAGAGCAAGTTGTGGAATGTGCGAATACCGCCACGGCAAGCAGAAACGAATGCATCTGCCGTTTTCCATGCGGGTGCTTCTTTTGCTGCTGGTTTTTATGAGCGTCTGGTACGTCCTTTGCACGAATTTCGCCTTAGTGAGGGTTTAGACGCGCATCATACTTCGTATGCGGCTGATGACGCGCTCCTGCTCGCAGAGCATTGCGGGGAACTCGCGATGCAGACCCTCAGAGCGGTCATCTTCGACAACGCCCACGAAGCAGCGTATAAGCGTGCTGTGGTCTCGCTGCTTACCCAACTGATGTTTGAGCTTGGTCAGGCATCGCGAACATCGCGCACCCGACTGACGCGAGCCACGCTATGCAAGCAGATCTTGGATGCAAGCGGAGATGATTATGGTGTTCTCGATGGGGCGCTTCTGTGTCTGCCACTTCAACGTGGCATTGATGCTGGCGGGGTGGGCGTACACACCCCAAGCGGCGGCATCCTGCGCTGGCACCTGCTCCTGGAACCTGTGGACGATTCGGTCACTGCGCAGCATACGTACATTGACCTGTTGATGCAACGTGCTATGGTGTGGCGTTCACTGCCCCGCTTTCCGTGGTTGGTACTTTTCCTGGTTCATCAAGTTGCCTTGTCGAGTTTTGAACAAGTCGGCTACCTGGATCGTCTTGACCAACCCACAAGACAACTTGTGGCGCTCTACAGACAACGAATGCGCTCCAGCAGTCAACTATCGAAGGATGCGGTTTCCACGCGAGCCCCTCTTGTGTGCGTCTCAGGTCCTGGTGTCGAGGAAGGTTGCGGGAACGCGCACGACCCCGAGACGCATACCACATTCGTGCAGGTGCGTGCCGGTGAC
>Ga0123519_10007665_pt1 | contig 16641 bp, 15 predicted proteins | sample YelNatPaOPRAMG02_FD_87396 | JGI IMG/M metagenome (GOLD analysis project Ga0123519, IMG submission 87396) | Hot spring microbial communities from Yellowstone National Park - Yellowstone National Park OP-RAMG-02 (version 2) | ecosystem: Environmental > Aquatic > Thermal springs > Hot (42-90C) ... | reverse complement strand
CTCCGCCTCCCCCGCCCGCACCTGGGCCTCCCAGGCCAAAAGGAGGGGATTCTTCTCCAGGGCTAGGGAGAGGACCTGGGGGAGGGTGAGGGGCTGCTGGGGGGAGGCGGGGGAGGGGAGGAGGAAGCACAGCGCCAGCAGCAACCCTACTGAACCCAGTCGCCGTCTCCTTCCCCCGATCCTTTTCATCCCTTGCGCCTTCTCCTATCCCAGCAAGAGGAGCCGGATGATCCGCTCCAGTTGGCAATGAAGAAAGAGGGGATGAATAAAGACATCGAGGAGGAAGAGAAAGAGGAAGCAAAAAAGGGTCAGGGCAGCCAGTCCCCCCAGACAGTCCGATCCTTCCGGAACCAAGGGGGAGATGGGTTTTCCGGCCTCGCAGAAGGCGAGGATGTTGCGGATCCTCCTCTCCAACAAGGAGGAAGAAGGATCGCCGGGGAAAAAGGTGGACCGAAGGATCGCCTGAAGGCGGGAGCAACGCAGGCCCTGAATCCGCCTTCCCACCTCCAACAGCGCCTCGGCCAGATCCAGCGGCCGACCGGTGGATCGGATGGCCAGTTCGTCGCAGCAGAGCTCGGCCTCTTCCCTCCACCACCGAAAGAGAAGGTGGACGGTGGGACAGAAGAGGAGGAGGCCCTTGCAGAAGGAGAGGAGAAGCTGGTTGAGATTGTCCCGGCGCAGGTAATGGGCTATCTCGTGGTAAATCAGGGCCTGGAGGTGGCGCAAGGAGAGGAGCTGGAGCAGGCCGGAAGACAATAACAGTTGAGGGCGGAAGATGCCGGAGAGGAAGGAGACCGGAAAGGAGGAGGGAACCAGGCGAAGCGGCAAGGAAGAGCTGAAGGGATGTCGGGAGGAGAGCCAAAGCAGTCGACGCCGCACCTTCTCCTGCGGGCAGGATCGGTCCTCCCCCAGAAAGGAAAGGTGGGACCTGGACTTCCATCCCAACATCAGGCTGTGGAACAGGGAATAGCAGATGAGGACCAGAGACACCCCAAGCATCAGGCGGAAGGGAAGGCTGGCAGGCAGGGCGACCGGGGAATCGAACAGGCACAGGTGATGATAAGGATGCCCCAGACAGAGTCGGATCCCGTGCTGGTGATCTTCCAGGATGAAGGGGGCGGGCAGGAGGGAGGCCACCAGGATCAGAAGGCTGAGCAATGGGGGCAGGGAGAGGGCGTAGAAGAAGAGAAGGCTTCGCAGTCGCGGGGAGCGAAAGAGCTGGCGAAGGAGGAAAGAGAGGCCGAAGGAAAGGAACGAGAAGGATAGATTGAGGACCAGAAAATTGACCAGATAGGAGAAGAGGAGGAGGTGGTGGTTCATTTCTTCCCTCTTTTCTCCTGGATCATCTGCTCCAGGCGATCCAGGCTACCCGGATCCCTCTCCCACATGAGATCCAGGAAGGCGGAAAGGAGGCACTCGTTGGGGGCGTTGGTCAGGCCGCGGAGGACCTCTTCGGTGAGCAGCTCCTCGAACTCCTGCCGGCTGAACCGCGCCCTGTAGCGGAAGGCCTTGCCCGCCTTTTCCCGTCGCAAGAGCCCCTTCTGGAAGAGTCGGTCCATGGTGGTCATCACGGTAGTGTAGGCCAGTGGCCTTTCCCCCGAGAGCTGCTGCCACACCTCTCTGACCGAGGAGCTGGGCGAGTCCCAGAGGTGGTCCATAACCCTCGCTTCCAACTCTCCCAGGGCCCGCTCGATCCCTTTCATCCGGGGGCGAAAGGACTTGATGCGAAGGCGTGGGCGGCTCATGGCATCCCCTTTCTCCTCTCTCGTCTTCCTTCCTACCATTCCCACTTACTACTGTCAATAGTAAATTAGTATCCACAAGAGGTGAGAGAGGGGGCAGCCCCGCCATGCTGCGGAAAGTCAGCCTCTAGAGATCCCTCAGGGCGGCCATCATCCGCACGATGTTGGCAGCCGTGATCCCCCTTCCTCGGATGGAACTGAGAAGGCCCGACCAGAGGCGGGAAGGACGGAGGTAATAGCACCGGTAGGCCCAATGCAAGAGCTGCGAGAGCCGGCGGGGGGAGATGTGGTCCAGGTAGAAGGTGGGGTGGAGGCAATCGAATTTGGACCAGTCCTCCTCGAATATCCGCTCCTTCACCAGCTCGTAGAGTCGGGTCCCGGGATAGGGGGTGAGGAGCGAGAACTGGGCCGAACCAGCCCTTAGCTGCAGGGCCTGATGGACGGTGGAACGGATCATCTCTTCCGTTTCCTCCATTCCCCCCAGAACATAACTGGCAGTAGCATCGATCCCGAACCTTTGCAGCAGCCTCACCGCCTCCCTGGCCTCCTCGGCCCTGGCCTTCTTGCCGTAGGAATCCAGGACCCGCTGATGGGCGCTCTCCAGTCCCATGAAGACGTACCTGGCCCCAGCCGCCGCCATGGCCTCCACCATCTCCGGGTGCCGGAGGACGGTGTCCGGGCGGGAGAAGCACCACCACTTCAGGTCCCATCCCCGGGAAATTATCTCCTCGCAGATGGCTACCACCCGGCCCGGGTCCAGGGTGAAATTATCGTCCAGAAAGGCGAGAGCGCGGAAACCGTAGTCCGCGATGATCCGCTCTATCTCCTCCACTATGGAGGCAAGAGAGCGAGTGCGCCACCTGGTGCCGGAAAAGCGAGAGGAGGCGCAGAAGGTGCAGAGGAAGGGACAGCCTCGGCTGGTGAGAAGAGAGGTGATCGGTCTTCCCCCCAGCCTCAGCCGCCGGTACGAGGACATGGGCAGGAGGTCTCGCGCAGGGAAAGGCAGCCGGTCGAGATCGAGGGGAGGCGGGGAATCCGGGGTTCGCTTGATCTTTCCTTCCTCCAGGTAAGAAAGGCCAGCCAGCGAGGCAAGGTCCTTTCCTGCCTGCAACGCCTCCACCAGCCGGGGGAAGGTCTCCTCAGCCTCCCCCCGCACCACCACCTCCGCTGTCCCGCTGCGCAATATCTCTTCATCCTCGAAGGTGACATGGGGACCACCTAGGACTACCCGTGCTCCCGCCTCCCGGGCACGCCGCGCCCAAAGCAGGGCCTGGGGATAGCGTGGGGTGTCAGCAGTGATCCCCACCAGATCGTAGGAGGAAAGGTCAAGGGTAGGGGGCTGCACATTCAGGTCCCAGAGGAAGACGGCGTGTCCCTTCTCCCGAAGGCAAGAGGCCAGATAGGCCAGGCCTAGAGGGGGCAAGATGAAGTTCAGCCGGTGATAGAGCCCCCCGAAGGGGGGATTGAGCAAAAGGATCCTCATCTCCTCATTTCCCTGCGGGCCTGGAGGGAAGAAGGGTGAAAAGGGTGGAGGCCTGGCACCAGCCGCCACCTTCCTTGACCAGCCTTACCTCCAGCAGGCAAAGGCGGGGCCGGGGAGGGGAAGGTAACCACAGAGAAACCCTCCGGCGACAGTGATCATAGGAGAAAGAGACCGGTCGCCGGGCCAACAGGACCAGCGGAGGGGCCGGGTAGTCGGGCTGGGGAGGGAGATCGATCTCCAGCGATAGGGGCGAAGTCAGGGTACCGCCCTCGGGAAAGGGAAAGTCCAGCTCCAGGGGGAGGGCCTCCAGCTTGCGAACGAAGCCCGAAAGGCCGTCCTCCCGGTAGATGAGCTGTCGTCTAAGGCGCAAGGGATGGGTACGGGTGGTGTTCACCCCGGGACAGGCGGTGAGGATCATCGAGAATCCTGCCTCCTTTGCCGCCTCCTCCACTGCCAGGTCGTAGGCCCCGAAGGGGTAAGCGAGGAAGGGGGAGGGAGAGCCTAAAAGGGCCTGCAGGAGACGGCGGGATGAGCGCAGTTCCTGCTCGATGCGGGTACGGTACGCCGCCTCCTCCTCCCCCTCCTCCTTCCTGGTGAGATCCAGGTGCCGATGACCGTGGGGCATGATCTCCATTCCCGCCTGGGCCATCTCCCGGATCTGCGCCCCCGTGAGATATCCCGGCCGGGGATGGGAGAGGAGATGGGTAGGCACGAAGAAGCTGCCGACGAAACCCAGAGAACGCAACCGGGGCAGGACGGTCCGGTAGCCGGAGAGATGACCATCGTCGAAGGTGAGGATCACCGGTCGCGGAGGCAGAGGACCCTCCCCTGCCAGGTAGGCCCTCCACCGAGCCAGGGGGATGGTCTGGTAACCCTTCTCTTTCAGGTAGCGAATCTGCTGCCAGAAGTCCCTTTCCGAGACCTGGTACTGGTTGACCGGATGGGGGACGATATCGTGATAGCAGATCACGGGAAGGCAGGGCCCGCTCTGGGATCGAGCGGCAGGGCACACCAGGAGGATGCCTACGGCCAGGCCCAGGAACAGATAGGGACCCCAACTCATCCCTTTCACCGGGGCGAGGAAAGTTGCAGGGGTTGGTTCACTACCGTCCCCGGAGGCGGTCGAAAGTCATAGACCGAATCCGGGACCGGCTCGTTGAGCCGTACCTCCTGCAACCGGAGGATGGAGTAGTCCCCGTTGGGCTCCCACATGTCCAGACGGTTGATGAACCAGGTCTCGGGATCCACCCATACCTTCATCTTGCTGATCCTCTTCCCCACCCGGGTGGTCCGGGGAGTGAGTTCCACCACCAGTAGGCCGCTCCCGCCCGAGCTTTCCAGGAGGCGAAGGCGATAGCTCTCCTTGATGGCGGAGCCGTCCTGGCTCATCTCCAGATATTGCACCAGCTTCCGGTGTTTGCCGGAGATGTCCACCTTGTCCACCTGGCGCAGGGTGGGATAATACATCCACAGGGTCTTCCCGTTTACGATCAGGGTGTTGGCGATGGGGGCCTTCACCTCCCAGTAGACCTTGTCCGGCTTGGTGAGGTAAAGGATGCCCTCCGCCTTTACCGGGGAGGCCAGGAGCGCCATCTTCTTCTCCATGGTGAAGCGAGCAGCGACGGTGCGTGCCTCCTTCTGAACCTTTGCCATCTGGGACAGGATGAAGTCGATCTTCTGGGAGGGGGAGAGGCCGGGCGTATCCAGCTGCGGACTTCCCGCCCCCCCGACCATCAGCCAAATCGAGGCCAGCAGCGAGGCCAGCAGCCATCTCCTTGCTGCTTCAGAGGTGGGATTCGACCCCGGCCTTCTCTTCCTGAAATCCAGCCGACTGGGAATGCAACGCATCATGGAATAGCATCTCCTCCTTAGCTCTTTTCTTTCGCTGTTGCCAGGTTCCGTATAGATAACCCAGATTGACGGCCAGGTAGAAAAACAGGTGCCTCCAGTTGGGCGGCATCCGACGCAGGATGGAGGCAATTGAATAGATCCGTTGGTAGGCCCAGAGGGTTCCCTCTTCCAGCTCCTGAGGGCTCATGCGCTGGGGGCGAAAGACCACATGCTCCCGATCGTAATAACGCCAATCCCGATGAAGCAGACGCCCTTCGGCCTGCAGCTGGGAGAAGAGCCGGGTTCCGGGGAAAGGGGTAAGACGGCAGAAGTTGGCCGCATCCAGTTGGGTCTCCTCCACGAATTCGGCAGTGCGCCCGAAGACCGAGGGATCGTCTTGGTCGAAGCCGAAGACGAACGATCCCTGAATGCCGATCCCCCGCGATCGGATGCGACGAATCAAGTCCTTGTATTCCTCGGCCCGGTTGGCCCTCTTGCCCACCGCTTCCAGGATCTCCTGGGAAAGGGACTCGAAGCCGATGAGCAGACCGATGCAACCGGCTTCCGCTGCCAGATCCAACAACTCCTCGTCCCGGGCCACCGATAGCGAGGCCTGGGTCACCCATTGCCGGCGGAGGGGAATCAGGGCCCGCAGCAACCTCCTCCCGTACCCTTTGTTGCCCAGGAGGTTGTCGTCCACGAAGAGGAAGAATCTTCCCGGCAAAGAGGAGATGTCCCGGATCACCTCGGAGAGAGGGCGAAGCCGATAGGTATGACCGGAAAAGGCGCTGACCGAGCAAAAGGAACAGTCGAAAGGACAGCCCCGGCTGGCCTGCACTACATTCGGGATCAGATACCGTCTGGAGTCGAGAAGATCATAACGAGGGAGCGGCAGCCCCTGCAGGGGCGGTGGTGAGGCGGCCCGATAGAGGGGCTTCAGCCGGCCCTGGCGGGCATCTTCCACTATCTGTGGCCATAGCTGCTCGGCCTCCCCAATCGCCACCGCATCGGCATGGCGAAGGGCCTCGGCGGGAAGAAGGGAGGGATGGATCCCCCCCATCACCACCTTTACCCCGCGGGCGCGGAAACGGTCGGCCACCTGGTAGGCCCGGGGGGCAGTGGGGGTGATAACGGAGAGGGCCACCAGGTCCACCTCCTCATCCCAATCGATCTCCTGGACTACCTCGTCGCACAGGCTCACCTCGATCCCGGGAGGGGCCAGGGCGGCCAGGAGGGGGAGGGCCAGGGGAGGGAAGACGAAGGCGGCCTTTTTCTTCCTCCAGATATGATCCGGACGGCAAGGGGCGATGATCTTGACCCTCAATCAAGCTCCCTTCTCATCTGCCGGATGGCCTCCCTCGGATCGGGGCTGCCGAAGACGAAGGAGCCCGCTACCAGGATGGTGGCCCCCGCGTCTGCTATAGCTCGGCAGTTCTCGGCCTTTATCCCTCCATCCACCTCCAGTTCCGGGGAGAGGGATCTCTTGCTCGCCAACTCCTTCAGCTCTCCCATCTTCCTCATCGTGGAGGGGATGAAGGACTGCCCTCCCCAGCCCGGGTCGACCCCCATCAGCAGGACCAGATCCACCTCTTCCAGCACCCACTCCAGGACGGAGAGGGGAGTGGAGGGATTGAGGGAGACCCCTGCCTTCTTCCCCAACTCCCGGATCCTGTGCAGGGTGCGGTGGAGGTGAAGGCAAGCCTCGGCGTGAACCGTCAGATAGTCCGCCCCGGCCTGGGCGAAGGAATCGAGCATGCGTTCCGGCTCCCGCACCATGAGATGAACATCCAGGGGCAGTCGGGTGCGGGCGCGGAGGCAGGCCACCAGGGGGGGGCCGAAGGTAAGATTGGGAACGAAATGTCCGTCCATGACATCCAGGTGGAGCAGGTCTGCCTCCCCTTCCACCTTGGCTACCTCCTCCGCCAGGATGGAGAAATCGGCAGAAAGGATGGAGGGGGCTATCTTTACCCGTCTCGATTCCATGCTCTTCCTTCTCCTCCGATCAGGGGCCTCTCTGCCCCAGCTCCAACCATATCGTCTCTCCAGGCGAGATGGGAGAACCCGCCACAGGCCTCTGAGCGAGAACGCGGGCCGACCCTCCCCCTGTATCTCGACGGCTGGACGTCTCCACCCGCATCCCCCAGGCCTTGAGTGTCTGCACCGCATACCTTCCTTCTTTTCCCACCAGCTCGGGCATTAGAAAGACCGGCTCGGTCGGACCCAGGCTGACCAGGAGGCTGACCTGAGCGCCGATACGGAGCTTGGTGCCGGGGGGAGGGGACTGGGCGATCACCACCCCTTTAGGAACTCGGGCCGAATGAACTTGGCTCACCCCTTCCAGCACCAGACCGTTGGCCCCCAGAAGGGCCTGAACTTTCCCCCGAGGCAGGCCCGCGAAATCGGGCAGGAACAGCGTATCCGACCCCCGGCCGACGGTCAAGCTCACCCACCTGCCAGCCCTGGTCCAGCTCCCAGGAGGCGGGTCCTGTCGAATCACCGCTCCTTTGGGAAAGCGGGCATCGTAATCCTCTCCCGTCACCTTCCCCTGCAGGCGCTGTTCCCGCAGTCTCTCCATGGCCAGGGGGACCGTTGCCCCTACCAGGTGCGGCACCATGACCCGATCCCTCTCCAGCGCCAGCTCCATGCTGATCAGGATAGTAGCAATAAGGAGCAGGAGAAGACCGAGGAAAGGAAGCAGCCTCCTCTTTTCCATCCTCAGCCTGGGCATGAGCGGATCAGGGCGGCAAAGAAGGCATCCGTCCCTTGCCGGTGAGGAAAAGTCCGCACCCACCCCCGGGGGGTAATGAGGCCTGGGCAGGGCCGGGGCAGAAAGGGAGATGGATCCTGGAGGCGGAAGGTAGGGTGAGACCGAAGGAAACGCTCCACTACCTCTTCATCTTCCTCCGGTTCGGGGCTGCAGGTGGCATACACCAATATCCCCCCGCTCTTGAGATAGCTGGACACGACCTCGAGCAGCGAGTACTGGCGCGACTGCAATCGGGGAAGGGAGGCGAGTGGTTTTCTCCACTTGATCTCCGGATGTCTCCGCAGCGTGCCCAATCCGGAACAGGGTGCGTCCAACAGGATACGATCGAACTTGCATTCCCCTAGGAACCTCGCATCCTTTTCCAGGTCCGCCATGATCGGCTCTATGACCTTAACCCCCATCCGCTGCGCATTTTCTCGCAGCCGGCTGAGCGCCTCCCCATTCCGATCCACCGCCACGATCCTCCCTTCGTTCCGCATCAGCTGGGCCAAGAGGATCGACTTTCCCCCCTTACCGGCACAGGCATCCAGGACCTCTTCCCCCGGTTGGGGGCGAAGCAGGTAGGCTACCAGGGCAGAGGCCTCGTCCATGATCTGAAACCAGCCTCGCTCCCAGGCCCGCCTTCCCTTTACCCCGGAAAGCCCTTTCACCCGAAGAAAATGGGGAACCAGGCTGCCCTCCTCCACTGACTCCGACTCCGGGCGCAGGGCCTCTTCCACCTGGGAGCGGCCGGCCTTGAGCAGATTGACCTGCACCCCCAGGTATGGGCTTTGATTGTTGGCCTCCATCAGTGCTGCTGCCTCCCCCTCTCCCCAGTCTCCGATCCACTTCTCGATCAGCTCCTTGGGGTGAGAATAGTAGGCCACCCACTGGGATCGAGGAGAAGAGGGGCCGGGCCGTTGGAAGGATGGGGGGTTTTCGGCGATCCTCCGCAGCACCGCGTTCACGAAATCCCGCTGGCGAGAGGAGAAGAGCGAGGAGGCCAACTCGACGGCCTCGTCCACCGCTGCATAGGCAGGGATTCGGTCCAAAAAGAGGAGCTGATAGGCCCCCAAACGGAGAATGTTGCGCAGCCAGGGATTCATCCGGGAAAGGGGGAAGGCCAAAAGGGGTGAAATCACGGCATCCAGCCTGCCCTGCCAACGGAGGGTGCCATAAACCAACTCCGTTAGCAAGGCCTTGTCAAGCGAGGACAGTCGGGAGGACTCCAGAAACCGATCCAGGAGTGGGGCCGCGAAAAGCCCCTCCACCTCCACCCGCGTCAGCAACCGCAGGGCGAGCCGACGGCTGACGGCTACCTTGCCCGGGCGAGGAGAATCGGAACCAGCCCCAGGGCGGAGGGCCACTTTTCTCTCAACTCCCATCCTTCGCTCCCTCGTCGAATCGATCGCCGGGAACTATCCTCTGGCCCCGGGCGAACTCGGCCGCCGACTGGGGACGGCGGCCTTCCGGATGGACCCGCAGGAGAATCAGCGATCCGCTACCAGTGGCCACCCGGATCCCCTCGGCCCCCACTGCGATGATGGTCCCGGGAGCAGCCCCGCACTCTCCACCCCCGCACCGGGCTTGGAGGATCTTAACCCGCCTCCCACCCAGCGAGGTGTAAGCGCCCGGCCTGGGGGAAAAGGCCCGGATAAGCCGGTCAAGATCGGCAGCAGGACGCTCCCACGCCACCACTCCCTCCCCCTTCTTGAGGGGAGGGGCATAGGTGGCCTGCTCATGGTCCTGCGCCACCGGATGTAGGTTGTCTCTTTCCATTTCGCTCAAGGCCCGCCCCAAGGCCTCTGCCCCCAGCAGGGCCAGGCGGTCGTGCAGGCTGCCCGCCTGGTCTGACTCATAGATGGGGTGCCCAACCTGGAGGAGAATAGGTCCTGTATCCAGCCCTTCCTCCATCTGCATGATGGTGATGCCGGTCATCTTCTCCCCGGCCAGGATCGCCCTGGCAATGGGAGCAGCCCCCCGATAGCGGGGCAAGAGCGAGGCGTGGACATTGACGCACCCTCGGGCTGGAAGCCACAATAGATCCGGAGGTAACAGTCGGCCGTAGGCCACCACCACCCCCAGCTCCGGTTCCAGGGCCTGTAGAGCGGCCAGGAGCGATCCCTCCCTCAGGTTCTGGGGCTGAGAAACGGGCAGGCCCAATCTCTGCCCCCACCTTTTTACCGGCGGCGGGGTAGGGAGCATCCCCCTCCCAGCGCAGCGGTCCGGCTGGGTGATGATTCCCACGATCTTGTGCCCTTCCCCCAGCAGCCGGAGGAGGCTGGGGATGGCGAATTCAGGACTGCCAAGGAAAAGGATCCTCATCTGCCCTTCTCCTGGATACTCCGGGCCCGGCCAGCTATCTCTCCTATCACCTGCGTCATGGCCGCGGCATGGCTGCCTGGCCAAAAGATGCGTTTGCATTGGGGACAGCCATAAAACTGGCGGTTCTGGGCGAGAACGAATTCAGGGACCCTCCCCTCCACCTGCTCCCGGGGCAAAAGTAGGAGGCGGCAGTTGCAAATAACGCACCGGCTAAGACAGGCCTGACCCGGACGGAGGCGAAAGAGCCGTACCACTTGCGCCAGCTGTTCCCTCCAGTGATCGCTCTCGATCAGGACGATGCGCAATCCCGCCGCCTTGTGGAGGAGGCTTCGATTTCGGGTGAGAACTACCCTCCCCTGGGCCCGAGCGTGGTCCAACAACCCCCCCGCGAGGCAAGAAGGGTGATAGGTCACATCGTGCCCCCAGATCCGCAGCCACTTGGCCAATCGGCCCAGCATGGCATCGGCCGCAAACTTCACGCTTTCAACTTAGCACAAGCCCGCCCGATTTTTAAGGGAAAAAACCAAGATGGATATTGACAGGGGCAGGCCAGCTTGCTAAATTTTGCCAGGTCGGGAGTGGCCCTTACCTGATCTTTCATCCGCTTCGCCAGCTCTTCCATCCCCCATATCCCGGGCAGGGTAACTGGCGGGTCAGAGGGAAAGGGCAACGCGGCTCCTGATCGGTCATTTATGGACGATTCTTCACCTACAAAATCGCGCACAGGCACATTGATCCAAGGCGGAGGGGGGAGGCCTCACCTCCTTGATCCTTCCCCCGACGCCAACCGGCAGGAGGGCGGGTACGGTCTCAGGGATGAAGATGTCCGCCCGCCCCCGCCCAGGGATGAAGGGAAATGTTTTTCGCCAGCCGTCTGCAGAATACCAAGGTTTTCGATCTCTCCGGCCGGCAGGTGGGAACCCTCCAAGACCTATTGGTCTCCCTCCAGCACGAATATCCTCCGGTCACTGCCCTCGTTGTTAAGACCCCCCGCCGCAAACAGCCCAAGAAAGTCCCCTGGAGTCAGGTACTGAGCTTCGAGGAATCGGAGATCTTTCTCTCCGGTTACTTGGAACGAATAGAGGAGCACACCCAGACCGAACAGGAGATGTGGCTCCTCAAGGAGATCCTGGACAAGCAGATCGTGGACACGGAAGGCCGAAAGCTGATCCGAGTCCAGGATGTGCAATTGGCCCGCGTCAACGGCAACATTCGGGTCATGGCGGTTGACATCAGCACCCACGCCATCCTGCGCCGTCTGGGCCTCGCCTTTCTCTCCGAGCGCCTCAGTTCCCGAAAGGCCCCCCATTTCATAGACTGGTCCAATGTCAATCTGGTCCCCGGCAAGGTCTCCCAGATCAATCTGAAGGTGTCGCTGGAGAAGCTGGGTCTCCTGCACCCCGCGGACATCGCCGACATCATGCACGAGCTCAGCCCGGAGCAGAGAAGGGCGGTCCTGCAATCCCTGGATCACGAGGTCGCGGCCGACACCATAGAGGAGATGGCCCCCTCGGAGCAGGCCACAGCCCTGGCTGCCATGGAGAGCGAAAGGGCCTCGGATATACTGGAGGAGATGGCCCCCGACAACGCGGCCGACCTCCTAGCCGATCTTCCGCAGGAGAAGGCACGGGAACTCCTCGACCTGATGGAGAAAGAGGAGGCCCACGAGATCCGCCGTCTCCTCGCCTATCCTGAGACCTCGGCGGGGGGGATCATGACCACCGAATATATGGCCATCCCGGCCACCGCCACCGCTCGGGAGGCCATCGAGCTGATCCGGAAAGAGGAGCCGGAGGCGGAAACCATCTACTACCTCTATGTGGTGGACGAAGAGGGACACCTCATGGGGGTCTTCTCCCTCCGCGATCTTATCGTCGCCCCCCCCGAGGCCAAGGTAACCTCCTTCATGATCACCAATGTGATCAAGGTGGATGCCATGACCCCGCAGGAAGAGGTGGCGCGCCTGATCGCCAAATACAATCTGCTTGCCATCCCGGTAGTGGATCAGGGCAATCATCTCCTGGGCATCGTCACCGTGGACGATGCTATCGATGTGGTCATCCCTACCGCCTGGAAGAAGCGCTTCCCCCGTATCTATTCCTGATGGGGATTCAGCCCTCCTCCCCCCAGGGAAGCCGATAGCCATGCACCGCCACCGCAGATTGACCCGCCAGCGAATCTTGCTCCTCTTGGCCCTGATCGGGCCGGGGATCATCACCGCCAGCGTGGATAACGATGCCGGCGGGATCGCCACCTACTCCCTAGCCGGGGCCCACTACGGCTATTCCCTCCTCTGGACCCTGATCCCCATAACGGTGGCCCTGATCGTCATCCAGGAGATGGCGGCCCGGATGGGGGCCGTCACCGGCAAGGGACTGGCCGACCTGATCCGAGAGAACTTCGGAATCCGGGCCACCTTCTATCTCATGCTCGCCCTCTTCCTAACCAACCTCGCCAATACCATGGCCGAGTTCGCAGGATGGGCGGCGGCCATGGAGATCTTCGGGGTCAGCCGCTACCTTTCCCTCCCCCTGGGAGCTCTTTTCGTCTGGTGGCTGGTGGTCAAAGGGACCTATCAGGCGGTGGAAAAGGTCTTTTTGGTGGCCAGCGGCATCTATTTCACCTATGTGGTTTCCGCCTACCTCTGCCGTCCCTCCTGGGGCACGGTCCTCACCCGGATCGTGGTTCCTGAGATCCACTGGAATGGACCTTACATCATGATGTTGATCGGGATGGTGGGGACCACCATCGCACCCTGGATGCAGTTCTACCTTCAGTCAGCGGTAGTGGAAAAGGGGATCAAGGCCCGCCATTATCGGGCTTCTCGCTGGGATGTCATCCTGGGCTGTTTCGTTACCGACCTGGTAGCCATGTGCATCATCGTGGCCTGTGCGGGAACCCTCTACAAGCACCAGATCAGGATCGAGGATGCCCGGGATGCCGCCTTGGCCCTGGTCCCCCTGGCCGGGAGGTACGCGGGGACCCTCTTTGCCATTGGCCTGGCCAATGCCTCCCTTTTCGCGGCCTCCATCCTCCCCCTCTCCACTGCCTACTACATCTGCGAAGGCATGGGCTGGGAGGGAGGAGTGAGCAAGTCCTTCCGGGAAGCCCCCCAGTTCTTCTGGATCTACACTTTGCTCATCGTGCTGGGGGCGGGGACCATCCTCTTCCCCCAGGTCCCCCTGGTCCCCATCATGTACCTCTCCCAGGTAATGAATGGGATCCTCCTCCCCTTCGTCCTCCTCTTCATGCTCCGCCTCATCAATAACCCAGAGATAATGGGGGAGCATACCAATTCGCCTGCCTACAATGTGGTCGCCTGGTCCATCTCCCTGGCCCTCATCCTCCTCACCCTGCTCCTCCTCCTCTTTCCCTGGCTGACCTGATCCTCACGGAAAGGAGAGGGAAGATAAAAAAGGGGCGACGGCATCTGCCGTCGCCCCTGGGGCTTCCTCGCTTGCCGCTTACTTGCTGGTCAGGGCTACCGTAATGGCATCCACGAACTCGGGAACCTCCGGAGGGGTGCGCCCGGTGACATGGTTACCATCCACGGTGGCCGCCCACTCCCAGTTGAATTCGCCGCCCATGATCCGAACGGCATCGGCGGCAGCCAGCCAACCCGCCACCTTCTTGCCCTTGATCAGATCAGCCGCGGCGATGGGGATGGGGCCATGGCAGATGTAGGCCAGGATCTTGCCCGCCGCGTTGGCCTTCTTCAGGAACTCGATGGGCTGCCGGGCCGCCACCATGTTCCAGGGGCAGAAGGCACCCGGAATCTGCAGGGCATCGAATTCGTCCATCTTGATCTGGGAAAGGGGTTTGATCTGGTAGTACTTGTCCGGGATCTCCTGGAGGGGAACGGTCATCCCGAAATTGCCCTGCACCACATTCAGGCCCAGCATAGCGGGCCGGGACTTCATGGGGGCAGGGAAGGTGCCCATGATGACCTTGGCCCCTCGATACAGGTACTCCATGACCGGCACTGCCAGCTCGATGTCCTCGAAATCCTCCCCCGCGATCACCAGGATCCGCTTTCCCTTCAGGATGTCCTTGCGGGGATCCTTGAAGGAAGGATCGAAGGCCTGGCAGAGAGCCCGCACGAAGGCCGGCGTATCCACCGTGTCGCCCGCGGTGATCAGCTTGCCGTCCACCACCACCGGGGCGGAAACGAAGGTCCCGATCTTCTTGATCATGAACTCCACAGCGGCATCGCCGGTGGCCTTCTTCCCATCCAACAGACCGCAGCGGATGAGGGGCATGGATCCCGCGCCGATGGCGCCCAACACCGCTCCATTAGCATGGGCCTCTTTGAGGAAGTTGTGAACCTTCTCCTCCGTCACCATCACATCCGCGGAGTGGCCGCCCATGACAACCACCGCATCGTAGTCTCGGGGATTGGCCTCTTCCAGCCTCTTGGCGTTGCACTTGCCGGTACCCATGACCGGAATAGGATCCAGGCTCAGATCCCACATGCCCCGGACCCCCTTATTGGTGATGTTGGGGCGGGTGAACTTCCACTGCACCCAGTCCACCAGCAAGAAATCCAGCTTGCCCCCGAACTCACCGATGTAGGAGGCCAGGTAATAGGCCTGGAAGTCGCTGAACTCGCTGGCCGCCAGGACTCCGATCTTCTTACCGGCCAACGGTCCCCGGGGCTTGGTCACTCCTCCCGGACCCTTCCAGATCAAGGCCGTCCCGTCCTTGACGATCTCGATTCCGGTCTGTTTGGCCACCTCCACAAAGGACCCGGCAAGGGCCAGGGTGAAGCTGGAGGCGACGATCGAGGCTGCTATCGCCAGAATGGCTGCACACTTCCCCAAGCGACTGCTCATCCTAGTTCCTCCTTGTTTAGATCAGGATTCGAACCGATCGGAAATCCCCCGCTCCCAGCCCGAGCTTCCTCCCCTCCTTTCCCGCCCGGCGATTCTTACTCACTTCTTCTTCGCCGGCCTGAAGGCCAGGCCATCGGGGAACTCGCTGCTGCTCTGGAGCGATCAAACAACAGAAATGGCAAAGGGTCAAGGCCATCTTCCGCGCCGGTGGGGAAAGATATCCGCGACTGGGGGAACCATTTCCGGTCGATGCCCCGAAAATCTCTATCTTTCATGTCTTTTCAAGACTTTCCAGATCCGACCAGGGGACTCGACTAGACCGGGACCGTTTTCCCCCAAGGAGGATGATCGCCTTCCCTCAGCGGCTGGGGGGCCAGATTCGGTTGCCCTGTGCATCCACATAGCACCAACCGTCATGCTCTCTCACCCGGGCTCTGCCGCCTCGAAAGGAATCCGCCTCCCGGAACCGGGGGGGCAGGACCAATCTCCCCTTCCCGTCTATGAACCCGAACAGGCCCCCTTTCTTCACCCGGGCCCTCCCTTCAAAGAAGGGGGAGGCCTCCTCGTAGGCGGGCTCTATGGCCAGAGAGCCGAAACGGTCCAGATAACCGTAGCGCCCCTCCACTTTCACCGGGGCTAGCCCTTCCCTGAAGCTCCCCGCTGCCTCGAAGCCGCCGGGGATGACCACCTTCCCCTCCCGCTCGATATAGGACCAGGAGCGAGGGGCCCCGTCCCAACGCTCCACCGGAGCCAGTCCCTGGGAGAAAGGGCCTACCTGCTTGAATACCGGCGGGATTACCCACCTGAACTCTCTGTCCAGGAAACCCCAACCTCCATCGAAGGATCTGGCCTCTGCCCGCCCCTCGGAGAAGGGACGGGCCTCTTTGAACCATTCCTGGTGGGGATGGTTTCCCTTTCGGTCTATGAAACCCCAGCGGATCCCCCAGCAGCCGGCGATGGCCACCGGGGCCAGACCTTCCCGAAACGGGCCGGCGAAGGAATACTGAGGGTGGAGGACCATCCTTCCCTCCCGGTCAAGATAGCCCCACTTACCCTCCAGCTCCACTGCTGCCAGCCCCTCCGAGAAAGGCTCGGCATGGCGGAAACGGGCAGGTATCGCGAGCTGACCGCTCTCGTCCAGATAGCCGTATCTCCCCTTCACCTTCACCCGTGCCCTCCCCTCGAAGAAGGGGCAGGCCTCTTCGTAGGTAGGCTCGATGAGCAGCCTCCCCTCCCCATCGATGTAACCCCACTTGCCCTCCACCTCTATCGGATAAAGGTACCTCCAGCCCTCCTCTCCCCCAGCGGCAACGGTGAGAGTCATTGAAAGCGACAACAAAGCGAGGATAGTTCCAATGTGGCATCGGTTCATTTGGCTCTCCCTCTCCCATCTCCTCCCAAGAATAGCCCTCGGGCCGGATCGGGGCCGCCACGGCCCCACCGGCAAGGCCCTTCAATCATAGGACATCGAGGGGGGATGGGCAAGGCCCCTCCCTCACCCATTGAAGGCATCCCGCCGATTGTGCTATGCTCCAACTTGAATTCGTCCGGCTGGCGACGATTCGAAGCAGGGCTCGAGGGAGGAATCATTCCATGGAGGCTAAGGGGCAAGGTTGTGGTGACCGGGGCGGGGATGAGATCGCCCGGGTTTTGGACCTGATAGAGCTGGCGGGAAGGCTTCCT
>Ga0123519_10007662_pt1 | contig 16645 bp, 19 predicted proteins | sample YelNatPaOPRAMG02_FD_87396 | JGI IMG/M metagenome (GOLD analysis project Ga0123519, IMG submission 87396) | Hot spring microbial communities from Yellowstone National Park - Yellowstone National Park OP-RAMG-02 (version 2) | ecosystem: Environmental > Aquatic > Thermal springs > Hot (42-90C) ... | reverse complement strand
TGTGACGGAGACGAACAGCGGTGGAAACTTTTTGGACATTTTGGCCGCCATGAGAAGAAGCGCGAAAAAATTCCCATTCAAGATCATCTGGTTTTATTTGGATTTGAGTGGAGGGAATGTCTGCTAGAACAGCGACCGAGGCAGTGGAAGTATGAATTCTGCCTCTTTTTTCCGTTACAGGGATTCTTTGGACCCGATGGACACCTGCCTCATGTTTAAGGAGGTCATAGGCCCCTTCACCGCTAATTTTGGCTACTCCCTCGTCAATTAGATTTATTTTCCAGCCTTTACTGGTGGCATACTTGATATACATACGGAGAAGATCGTTGGCCCAAATTTGCGCTTCTTGTCCACCCGGACCAGGTCGGATTTCTAGAGTAACGATATTTGGATTCATAAATTTCTAATTTTTCTAATTGACTTAATTAACCTAAAAAAATTCCAAATTCCCTGCCCGTCCGGCAGGCGGGCAAGCCCTAAATCCTCAATAATAGCAAATAACCAAAATCCAAAATAATCAAATCCCTTTTTTGAGTTTAGAAATTTGAATTTTGAATTTGTTTAGAATTTCGAAATTAAGACTTAGGATTTCTTTCCGATTGGGATTTCTTTATAATAATTAGGTTAATTAGAATAATTAGAATAATTAGTCTAATTATGATTTTTGGCAAGCATTTCTTTGAACGTCTTTGGTCTTTGCTCTTCTTTTTTGGCTTCTTCGATTTTTTTCAAAAGTTTTTTCTTTCTCTTGGGAACAACTGGTTTGGTTGCCGCTTGTTTAGCTTGAAATTTTTCAATTCTTCCCATCGTATCAACATATTTTGTTTGGCCGGTAAAGAAAGGATGGCAGGCAGAACAAATTTCTACATGAATTTCTTCCTTGGTGGAGCCAACTGTAAAAGTGTTGCCACAAGCGCAAATAACTTTGGCTTCTGGGTACCATTTGGGATGAATGTTTTGTTTCATAATATATGCATTATATAAAAAAGCGAGGTAAAGATCAAGTTGATTTTAGAAGGCTTAAGGCTGTTTGAGCTTGAAGATTTCTGGTTGGTGTTCGCACATAAAAACGCCTAAGATGATGAGGGTGGCGCCTAAGAAAAAAGGAAGAGTAATTTTTTCGTTTAAGAAAAGAAGCGAGACAGGGATGGCAAAGACGGGTTGAAGGTAAGTAAAGACGGTTGCTTCTGAGGCTTCAATTTTTGAGAGGCCGAAAAGATAGGCAAAATAGGCAAAAATTGAACTAAAAATTGCCATAAATAAAACTCCCGGCAAGGCTGGGGCAGGTAAGGGGGTAGGGGAGAAAATTATTTGAGGAGAAAAACAGACAAGTCCCACAAAAAAAGAAGAAGCGGTAAGAACAAAAGGGTCAAGGTGTTTTAGTTTTTTGGAAAGAATAACAAAAATTACCCAAACTAAAGTTCCAATTAAAACCAAAAAATTTCCTTCAATATTTTTCCCTGGATGGTTGTGGCTTTCCCAAAGAGGCTGAATAATTGTTAGAACAGTGCCTATGAAAGTAAAAAAGATGCCGATTTTTTCTACCTTAGTGACATTTTCTTTAAGAAAAATTGCTCCTGCAACAATGATTAAAATGGGGGAGATGATAGAAATAAGCGAGGCGTCGATAGCGGTAGTGCGATTAATACCCAGGAAAAGGAAGCCTAAATTTAGAGGGCTACAAAGGAATCCTAGAAAAAGATAAAAAAACCAATCTTTTTTTGAAGGAGGATTTTTTTTAATTTTTAAGTAAAAAGGAATTATGACAAAAAAAGAGGCAAATAAGAACCGATAAAAAAGGAAGGAAAAGGGGGAAAGAAAGTTTAAAGTGTATTTTATTACTGGCGGGGCGATTCCCCAGATAAGAGAGGAAAAAAGCAAGGCTAATCTGGCTTGTTTCCTTTCGTTTGACATAAATTTATTTTAAAGAAGGGAAAATGCTGTTTTAATTTCGGTAATTAATTCTTCTTCGGGTAAAGTTTTTTGGAGACCGGTTCTTAAATTTTTGAGTGTGACGGTATTGTTTTTTACTTCTTCCGGGCCGATGATTACAACCAAGGGAATATTTTTTTTGTCTGCATATTTGATTTGCTTTTCCATTTTTGGAAGGTAATTTAAGAAAATTTCGGTGTTGATATTGTTGTTCCGAAGTCGTTGGGTAATTTGAAAAGATTTTTCTTGCAAATCTGGTGAAAAGATGGTTACCAAAACAGAAGTAGGGTTAAAAGAAAGTTGGGGGTAAAGGCGGTTGGCTTTGAGGACCTCTGCGACAACCATATCGCCGACAGCAAAGCCAACGCCGGGAATTTTTTGAGACGAACCGACTTTGGCAACCAGATCGTCATATCTTCCACCACCGCCGATAGCGCGGAATTGGCCTTGGGTATCCCAGATTTCAAAGACAGTTTGGGTGTAGTAGTCTAAGCCTCGCACAATTCCCGGGTCAAATTCAACGTATTCAGAGACTCCATATTTCTTAAGAATAGCAAATAGCTCTTTGAGGTATTCTGACTGAGAGAAAGAATTTTTTTCTTCTAAAATTTGGAGAAGGGCTTTTGCCTGGTCAGCGGTTAATTGTTCTTCTTGGGCAAACTCCAGAAATTCTTGTTTGGTCATTTTGTCTTTTTTATCTGCGAGGCGGAAAGTAGAAATGATTTTCTCTTCGGGGATTTCAATTTCTAGAAGTTTTTTTTCCAAAAGTTTTCTGTCATTAATTTTTATAGTAATTTGTTTGGGGGAAAGTCCGAGTTCTTGGCAAAAGAAAGCAGCCACAGCAATAACTTCAGCGTCGGCAGAGGGGCCTTCTGCGCCAAGAAGATCAACGTCCCATTGAAAAAATTCCCGACCACGTCCTTTTTGGGGTTTTTCGTAACGAAAGCGTCGGCCAAAGGTAAACCATTTTACCGGGAAAACCAGTTCATTAACCTTTTGGGCTACCATTCTGGCTAAGGTAGGAGTCATTTCTGGTCTTAAAGCAAGAGTTTTTCCGGACTGATCTTTTAGGGTAAAAGCTTGTTTTTTAACTAATTCTTCTCCTGATTTGGCAGCGTAAAGTTCTAGAGATTCCAAGATTGGACCTTCATACTCTTGGAAACCAAAAAGTTCTGCCACCTTTTTACATTTGGCATAAAGCCAATTTTGAAAAGCTTGGTCCTCCGGGTAAAAATCCCGAGTACCTTTAACCGGAGCAATAATTTGATCTTTCATTAAGATAATCTTAACACTTTTTTGTTTAGGTGTGAAGGAGGAAAGAAAATTTGACAGGTATGATACCTGTCAGGAAATTATTGGGTGAGGAGAAAGAGGGTTTTGGCAGTGGGAGTTTTGTTCTCTTCAGTTTGAGGGAAGACGGCTAAAATTTTTTGTCCGGCAGAAAGAGATTTGAAACTAGGGTTATCTTGAGGAGAGATTGGGTTTGAGAGACTAGTTTCTGAAGAAACTTTTAAGGTAATTTTTTGATTGGCGTTTTGAGAACTGGTTATGGTTAGAGTGGAGTTTTTATTATTGGTTTCGGAAATTATTCCCAGAAAAACCAGTCTTTTTACAGGTGGGGTTTTGGGAGGAGGAACAACGATGATTCTTTTTGCTTCTAGAGTTTCGGTAGTGTCCAGGTCTCCCAGAGCAATGATTTTGTCGTCAATTGCCAAGTCTTTGGCGGAACCTTCTTTTTTGTTGGCAAGAATTACTTGGGTACTTTCATTAAGACGAATTCGTCTTTTCCCGCGGAAGTTACTAAGAATGATGTTAAGATCAGTAATTTCGGTTATGTTGCCGACAAAAGCCCTTTTTTCTATTTTTTCTTTGATTTGGGTGAGTTTTTCTTGGATTGCCTGACGGATTTCTTGGACTTTTTCTTCTTCGGCTGGGGAAGTGGTAATTTGCGCTGAAGGAGTGGAACTCGGAGTGAGAGTGGCAGAAGGGCTGGCAATTGGAGTGGAGGTTGCTTTGGGCGTGGGGGAAGGAGAGGTGGCAAGAGATAGTCTTGTTTTGGAAAAGATAACGAAAGCAAGTAAAAGAGAGTAAAGGCACGCTTGGAAGAGAGAATTTCTTGACTTTTGAGAAAAGATTTTTCTTTGTTTCATATTTCAGCGGTAGAGTAAACGACAGTAATAATTTTATTGGCGATTTCTTGATTTTGGTCAAAGCACTTTACCTCAATTTCGTTTTCACCAGAGATTAGGGTAATTTCTGTTTCAAAATTGCCTTGATTGTCAGTTTGCAAGAGTTTTTCCCCTTTTTCTGAAAGAATTAGTATCCAGCTTTTGGGTGGGGCAACTCCGACAATTTTTGTTTTTCCTTCTTTGCTGATTGACTCGTCTAGAGGAGAAATTAAGGTAAGCGAAGGAGAAATAGTAGGTTGGGTGGGGATTTTGCTGGTATCTGAGGCTTGATCTGGCAGGGGTGAGACAAATGAAAAATTTTTAGAAGGCGAGCTTCTAAAGCTATAGATAGCAAAAGTGAGAATTAGTCCTAAGGCGACTCCGATGCCAATAGCTAATAAAACTTCTTTTTTCATAATAGTTGTCTTTAAAATTGGGGAATCGTCATATCTTAAAAGAATTTTTGTTTCTTGTCAAGTTGATAGTTTTAATGTTAAAATTATCTTGCTATGGAAATTACTTACTTGGGTCATTCCTGTTTTAGAATTAAAGAGAAAAAAGTCACGGTGGTGACTGACCCTTTTTTGCCTTCAATGGTAGGCTTTCCTTTGCCTAAAATAAGCGCGGATATAGTTACCGTTTCTCATCAACATCCTGATCATAATAATGTCAGCTTTGTGGAGGGAGAACCTTTTGTTATTTCTGACCCGGGCGAGTACGAAGTTAAGGGTATTTCTGTTTTTGGCTATCCTACTTACCACGATTCTAAATCTGGGTCGATAAGAGGAACGAATACTATTTATTTAATAGAATCGGAGGATTTAAGAATTTGTCATTTAGGTGATTTGGGAGGGACGATTCCAGCAAAGATAATCGAGGAGTTGGGGGAAATTGATATGTTGATGGTTCCAGTTGGAGGGGTGTATACACTTGGCCCAAAGGAGGCTGTGGAATTGATCGGTCAACTGGAGCCAAAGATTGTTTTACCAATGCACTTTAAAGAGGCGGGGATAAATGAGGAGAATTTTGGCAAGTTGGCTACGGTTGAGGACTTTGTGAGAGAATTTGGTAAGGAACCAGAGAGACAAGAAAGGCTAACTGTCAATAAGGGAAATTTGCCTCAAGAAACTAAGTTGGTAATTTTGTCTAGGAAAAGTTAATTTAGGATTTTTAGCTATGGCGGAAAATATTAAAGTCCCTCCTCATTCTGAAGAGGCGGAAGTCTCGGTAATTGGCGCGATTTTAATTGATCAGGATGCAATTGTAACGGTGGCAGAGTTTCTTCGACCAGAACATTTTTATTTTGAATCTCATTCTTTAATTTTTAAGGCGATTTTGGACTTGTATGAAGAAAGGTCTCCTATTGATATTGTCACGCTGACTGATAAGTTGAAAAAGAATAAGGATTTGACTAAGGTGGGGGGAGCGGCTTATTTAGCAGAAATGGTTAACCGAGTTCCAACAAGCGCGAACATCGAGAAATATGGACTTATTGTAAAAGATCTTTGGGTGAAGAGGCAGTTGATTAAGTCAGCGGCAAAAATTTCGGAGATTGCTTTTGACGAGAGCGCGGAGGCTTCAGAAGCGTTAGACAAAGCTGAAACAGAAATTTTTTCTTTGTCTCAAAGACATTTAAGACAGAGTTTTGTTCCTTTGAAAGAAGCTTTGGAGGAAAGTTTTGACAGGTTGGACGAGTTACATAAGCAGGCGGGGGGATTGAGAGGGGTACCGACGGGATTTAGGGATTTGGATAATATGCTGGCAGGGTTACAGCCATCAAATATGATTGTCTTGGCTGCCAGACCGGGGATTGGAAAAACAGCCTTTGGTTTAAATATTGCCAGAAGTGTGGCGGTTGACTATAAAATTCCAGTAGGGATTTTTTCGGTTGAAATGAGCAAAGAAGAATTAACCGATAGACTTTTGGTCAGGCAGTCTGAGATTGACGCTTGGAAGTTAAAGACCGGTAAGTTAGAAGAGGAAGATTTTACCAGGTTTTCTGAAGCAATGGGGATTTTGGCTGATGCGCCGCTTTATATTGATGATACGCCGGGTATTTCAATTTTGGAAATGAGAACAAAAGCAAGGAGGTTGCAGGTAGAAAAAGGTTTAGAATTGCTGATAGTAGATTATCTTCAGTTGGTGAAGGGGAGAAATTTGGAAAATAGAGTTCAAGAAGTGTCGGAAATTTCTATGGGAATTAAAAATATTGCCCGAGAGTTAAAAATTCCCGTGATTGCAATTTCCCAGCTTTCCCGGGCAGTAGAGGTTAGGGGTGGTCAAAGGCCAAGACTGGCTGATTTGAGGGAAAGCGGCAGTATAGAACAGGATGCGGATGTGGTGATGTTTTTGTATAGGGAAGACGAAGATAATCCGGAGAATGTGACTTTGGAAATTGCCAAACACCGTAACGGACCGACGGGGGTTATTCGTTTGCGTTTTGTACCCTCTCGGGTTTCTTTTTATCCTCTGGAGACGAGAAGAGAAAAGCCAGAATGAACTTGAGCAGTAAGTTAACTACTCTAGGGTAGCTAACGTGGGAGTGGGAAGTTGCAGCGAGAAAGTTTATTAAGCGGAAAACGCGAATACCTCCCACTTTAGTGAGAGGATAAAGCACCGTTTCTGTGAAGCAGAAACTATTTTCCGGTTAAGAGGCGGAAACCTTGGACTTTAGTTCAAGGTGCCTCATTTCGCCCTGGCGAATATTCCGCCAGTCTTTTGGTGGGAATGAAGCAGACAGGAAAATTGGGATAAATTTGATAAATGGAAAAAGAAAAGAATTTTTTTCGAGTTTTTCTTTTTTGCCTTTTGTTTTTAGGATTTCTTTTTTTGAGTTCTCAAAAAGTAAATTTGCTGGCAAGCGATTTGGGGCGTCACTTAAAAAATGGGGAAGTAATTTTAAAAGAGGGTTTAAAAAGCAAGGTCATTTTTACGAATTTTTATTCTTATACCTATCCGGATAACTTTTTTTGGAATCACCACTGGGGGAGTGGAGTAATATTTTTCTTAATCAAAAACTTTTTGGGATTTAGAGGTCTTTTTGCCTTTTATCTTTTAATTTCTGGTTTAACTTTTTTCCTTTTTTTGCTAATTGCCAAAGAGAAGGGAAGTTTTAAGAGCACGTTTTTTGCGGGAGTTTTTTTATTGCCGCTTTTGTCTTGGCGATCAGAGATAAGGCCTGAAGTTTTTTCTTATTTTTTTTCTGGTATTTTTCTTTTTTTGCTTAGTTCCCAAGTAAGATTTAAGAAGTTTTTTTGGGTTTTGCCTTTGATTGAGCTTTTTTGGGTGAATGTTCATGTTTATTTCTTTTTGGGTTTTGTTTGGGTGGTAATTTTTTTGGCAGAAGCTATTTTGGAAAAAGATAAGGTTTTAGTAAAAAAATTGGGGTTTGTTTTAATTTTGTGTTTGTTGGCCTCAATTTTTAACCCGCTGGGGATAAAAGGGACTTTTTACCCTTTGCGTATATTTGACAATTATGGATATTTGGTTTTGGAAAATCAGTCAATTTTTTATCTTGACAAATTAATTGATTATCCTGCGGGTATTTTTTTTAAGTTGAGTTTAGGGGGATTGGTTTTAAGTTTTTTGTTAAGGTGGTTTTGGGGTAAAGAAAAAAGAGTTGTTTGGTCGGAGATTTTTTTGGGGGCTTTGGTGAGCTTTTTGGCTTTGAAGGCGGTAAGAAATTTTTCTTTATTTGCGTTTGTATCTTGGATTTTGTTTTCCTCTAATTTGGTTTTTTTCAACCGGGGGAGCAAAAAAGACCTGGGGGAGTTTTTTTCTTGTTTTTTGGGAGGAATAATAGTTTTTATGCTTTTGTTCTTTTTAAAACCAAGTTTTTGGATTTATAAGAGGAAAAATTTTGGGTTGGGGTTGGTTGAAGGAGGAGAAAATGCTGGCGTGTTTTTTAAAGCAAGAAAAATTTTCGGACCAATTTTTAATGATTATGACATTGGTAGTTATTTAATTTATTATCTTTATCCAGATCAAAAAGTTTTTGTGGATAATCGTCCGGAAGCGTATCCTCAAGATTTTTTCCAAAAAATTTACATTCCGATGCAAGAAAATGAGGAGGTTTGGCGGAGCATGGAAGAGAGATATAAATTTTCTTCAATTTTTTTCTATAAGCACGACCTGACTCCTTGGGCGCAAAGCTTTTTGTCTCGGCGGTTGCAGGATGTTGACTGGAAGGTAGTTTACGCTGACGATTATGCGGTGATTTTAGTCAAAAACGAAAAAAAATAGCTTGGTGCCGATGATCGGAGTCGAACCGATATGAGGTTGCCCTCACAGGTTTTTGAGACCTGCGCGTCTACCAATTCCGCCACATCGGCGATTTGGTTTATTTTATAAAAAAATGAAGAAAAGAGCAATACAGGATAGTTTTAAATTATTGAAAGAAGAAAAATAAGGTACAAAACTTGAAACAGGATTCCCCAAAAAGGAGTAGTATTGAATTGACGCTTTGATTGGAAGTTGATGATTTTTTGAAAAAGAGGATGGTTGAGGTTGAGAAAATAGTAGGGAGATTCGACTAAATCAGGTAGGATTCCGAAAAAACAGCCAAAAATTACGGTTAAAGCCTTGGTGGTTGAGGGGAGAGATTTGAAGGCAAGAAAGAGTCCAAGAAAAAGCCCAAACAAGCAATCCGCAAGAACGAAAAAGAAAATTTTTGGCCTTATTTGGTGAAATTTTTGTTTTTCCTTGGTGAGACTGGGATTCCAATGAGGGAGAAGGTCGAGTAAAAAGTGGGAGAAAAATGCTAAAGGCAAAGAGACTGCAGGGGAGGAAATTTTGTAGGCAATGATGCCTCCGGTCAAAGCATGAGCGAATTCTAACATAATATTTAAGTATACATTACTTTGGTTTACAGGAAAAGTTGTTAGTTTGGCGGTCGGGGTTTAGACGAATTCCCCAACTATCTAATTGTCTAATTGTGAATTGGGTGTGATATACGTTATGCTGATCTTGGTTCTTGGTTTATAATCACCAGTCGCTAATCACTGGTTACTGATTGCTAAGAGAGGGATTCCTCGACTCGTCGCTCCGCTCCTCGCTCGGAATGACAGGCTAATGGTATGGTTCTATGTCATTCCGACTAAGCGAAGCGCATGGAGGAATCCCTTGGTTTAGAGCCTAGCAACTAGTGACTAGTCACTAATCACTAATCACTGATCACTGATCACTGACTCCTGATTATTAAGAAAGGGATTCCTCGACTCTCCGCCTGCGGCGGATCGCTCGGAATGACATAAAGGGAACGGGATTTCTCCTTGAGTCCTCGCCAGTGGTGGGTTGCTCGGAATGACAATGAGGGTGGTGTCAAAAAAATGAAGAAAAGAGTTTTTTCCCAACCACTGAACCCTGATTACCAAGAAAGGGATTCCTCGACTCTCCGCCTGCGGCGGATCGCTCGGAATGACAGGCTAATGGTATGGTTCCATGTCATTCCGACTAAGCGAAGCGCGTGGAGGAATCCCTTTTAAAGGGGTTGGGGGTTTGTATTTAGGGAATAGGGAGGGATTGGGGGTTTGGGAATTGGGGGTTTGGGTTAGGAACTGGGGAGGGTGTTTGGGTGTCTTTCCGAACGGTTTATTTCGTCTTGCCGAAAACCGTACAGCACACTTTTCGGGTGAAGGCAACAAACCTGCCTGCCGGCAGGCAGGGAAACAGACTTTTCTGAACTCGTTTTAGAATACCGTGTCAGCCTGTCTGCCGTCAAGGCAGGCTTGCTGCGCGGTAGTTTATTCTTGGTTTCAAGCTTCAGTTTGGGGGTAAACTTTTGGGAAATTCATTTTTGTAATTGAAAAAGTTGGGTGAAATAATTATAAAATAATTTTTAGTAAGTTAAGGAAGTGGTTGGTGAGAAGGCTGACTGGGGGTAAAATTTCCTGCTGACAAAAAGAGTTTAATCAGTTATCATTAGGAAATTATGAAGGAAATTATTTTTCTTGGGGGTTTTTGGCAAGGAGCACTGGTTTTTTTTAGTTTTCTTTTGAGCTTTCTTTTTTCCTCTTACTTTTTTTGGAAAAGATTGAAAGATGATTATGACGAAAGAGAGATTTTGGGGGGCAGTTTGGTGATCTTCATTTTAGCTTTAATATTTACTGCTTCTTTGCTTTGGTTTTTGCAAACTTACGGCGACTCTTTATTTAACCGCTGGCTTTTGGCTTTTGCTTTCTTTTTTTGGGGGATAGTGTTTGGCGCGAAAATTTGGTCTGCCAAGAGAAAAATAAATGTTTGGGAAGTATTGGATGGTTTGGCTTTGACATTGGTGTGTTTTTTGGTATGGGGGGGATTTTTGTTGGGATGGTTGGTTAAAGAGAAATTAGCTTTGTTTTTATTTTTAGCTGGAGGAATATTGGGAGGGCTTTTTCAGTATTCCAAGAAAAGGTACCGTTCTTTTTACTGGTATAAAAGCGGAAAGACAGGTTTTTTGTTTTGGCAGAGTGGGGGAGTCTTTTTTCTTTGTTTATTTTTACTTGCTTTTTTTAACAAAAATGGTATATACTTTGAAAAGTTAGTTTTAGGTTTTAGTTTACTGGCTTGTTTTTGTGTTTTGTATTTTCGTTCTGAAAGGAAGATAAAAGAAGATTGGAGAGATTTAAATAAATATTTTTTGAAACGTAATAAAAAAAGATGAGTAAAAACAAAATTTCTTTTCCGGAAAATTTGCTAAATCCTATTAGGGATTTTCTTCATTTGAAAGAAAAAGAATTGACCCAAAGGAAGAAAAGAATTGAAGAGCAAGATCCTTTTACTGACACCCAGAGAGTTTTGGATAATGCTTCCCCAGATGCGGATGCATCAGAGCAGTTTGGTCATGCCACTTCTGAGGGGCTAAAAAGGGAGATTGACAGAAAGTTAATTCAGATAAGAAAAGCGTTAACAAGATTAAAAATGGGAAAATATGGAATTTGTGAAAAATGTGGAAGGATGATAGACACTGACAGGTTAATGGTTTTTCCTGAGGCAACATTGTGTGTAGATTGCGAAAAAAAGAAAGAGAAAAAGCATTCTTGATTTTGGGCTTTCTTTTTGTTTTAGATAGAATTTTAAAAGAATGGGCGGTTTTCCAAAAAAAAGCATTGATTAATCGGGGAATTTCTTGGGGATTGAGGTTGCCTAAAGACTGGTTTTTGTTGGCTGCTTTTGTTTTTTTGTTTTTTCTTTGGTGGAAGACTAAATTTCGGGGAGTTTTTTTGATTTTATTAGGAGGTTTTTCTAATTTGCTGGACAGGTTTTGGCATAAAGGGGTGGTAGATTTCTTGAAGATTCCTTTTTTTCCGGTCTTCAATTTGGCTGATGTTTTAATTGTGGCAGGGACAATTTATTTGATGGTGGAAGTTTGGCAATTTTATGAGAAAAGATAAAAATTTGGCAATTTTTTATGGAGGAAAAGTTTCAGTTTCAAATCTTACAAAAGGAAAGGGAAACAAGGGCGCGTTTGGGTTTGCTTAAGACGGCTCATGGGTTGATTAAAACTCCAGCTTTTGTTCCCGTGGGTACTTTGGCTTCTGTTAAATCTTTGAGTAATCAGGAACTGGAAGAGATTGGAACTCAAGTTTTTTTTGTTAATACTTACCATCTTTACCTTCGTCCCGGTTTGAAGGTGGTTAGAAGCTTTGGGGGAATACATCAGTTTTGTGGCTGGAAAAAAGCTTTAATGTCTGATTCTGCGGGTTTCCAGATATTTTCCTTGGGTGAGGTTAATAGGAAAAGAAGGTTGTCATTTCGCGGGGAAGATCTTGAGGCGCCGTTGGTAAAAATCAACAGCGATGGAGTGATTTTTCGTTCCCATTTGGACGGTTCTGAGCATTTTTTTACTCCGGAAAAATCTATTGAGATTCAAACAGATTTGGGGACAGATATAATGATTGCTTTTGATGAGTGTACTTTTTATCCAGCAACTTATGATTATGCCAAAGAAGCGCTTGAAAGGACTCATCTTTGGGCAAAAAGATGTTTGGAAGAGAACCAAAGATTATCAGGCCAAAGAAAATACTATCAGGCTCTTTATGGGGTGGTTCAAGGAGGAATTTTCGAAGATTTAAGAAAAAAATCGGCTAGTTTTATTTCCAATTTAAATTTTGACGGAATTGCAATTGGCGGAGTTTCGGTAGGAGAAAGTAAAGAGGAGATGAGAAAGGTTTTGCGCTGGGTTATTCCGGGATTGCCGGAAGAGAAACCAAGACATCTTTTGGGCGTCGGAGAAATAGACGATATTTTTTCTTTAGTAGAAGAAGGAGTGGATACTTTTGATTGCGTGATGCCAACCAGGTTGGGGAGGATGGGACACTTACTGGTAAAAGATTCTAAGTTAAAGGATTGTGGTTTTACAGTTGATATAGCAAAGGCGGAGTTTGCCGAGGATAGCAGACCTATTGATGAGACTTGCGATTGTTTTGTGTGTAAAAATTATCATCGGGCTTATCTTCACCATCTTTTTCGGACAAAGGAGCTTTTGGCATATCGTTTGGCGACTTACCATAATTTGTATTTTTTGGAGAGATTGCTTAAGCAAATTCGGCAAGCAATTGAAGAGGAAAGTTTATTACAATTAAGAAAGAAATGGTTAGAAGAATAAAGAGAAACAAAAAAATTTTTTTGCTTTTGATTTTATTGGTAGTGTTTGGAGGGTTGATTTTTTGGGCGATAGAGTTGTTTCAAAATTCTGTTTTTCAGAGGCTTTCCCGAAAAACTTTTGTTTTTCAGGCAAATCGGTCGGTTTTGCTGGTTTTTTCCTTTCAAAGGGATGAAGGGAGGGTAGTTTTTTTTGAGCCAAAACAAAAAGTTCTTGTCGCAAGAGGTTTTGGCGAGTACGAGTTGGGGAAAATCTATGAGCTGGGGGAGCTAGAAAAAAAGGGAAAAGAGCTTTTGAGGGAAACCTTAAGAGAAAGTTTTTTAATTCCGGTAATGGGTGTTTTTTATGAGTCGGAAAATTTGGACTCTCAAAATTTTAAAAAGGGGAATTTTTTTCCTTTGATTTTTAGAAAGGCGCTTGGAAGAAAGATAAAAACAGATTTGGGGTTAGTGGATTTGTTAGTTTTGTATTTTCAAGCCAAAAAGGTTGACAAAAATAAGATTGAGGTGATTGACTATTCTTTTTCTGACACCCTTCGTTATCAAGATGAGCGGGCGGAGTGGTTTAAGGATCGCATTTTGCGCCAGGAGGCTTTTTCAATTGAGGTTTTAAACTCTACTGACCATTTTGGTTTGGCTCAACATTTAGCGGATTTTTTAACCAACGCGGGAGGGATAGTAGTTAGATTGGGAGATTATCCTCAAAAGTTGGCGAAATGCCAGATTATTTTTTCTCCGGAAATTGAAGAAAGTTATACTGTTTTTTGGTTAAGGTCTTTTTTGGGGTGCGAAGAGCGAAAGACAAGCGGGAGTGATCAAAGAGCAAAGGTAAGCGTGGTTGTGAGTGAAGAAGAGTGGGAAAAATTAAACGAAAAGTGGTAAAATAACGGTTAGTTAAAAAGTATTTTTATTTTATGTCTGGTCATTCAAAGTGGTCAACTATTCATCGTCAGAAAGAGGCGGCTGATCAAAAACGGGGGGCAATGTTTACCAAGATTGCCAACGCGATAATTGTGGCGGTTAGGTCTGGAGGGGGAGTGACCGACCCGGAATTGAACTTTAAATTAAGGTTGGCAATCGAAAAGGCTCGATCGGTTAATATGCCTAAGGAGAATATTCAGCGGGCAATTGACCGGGCAGTTGGAAAAACAGAAGGGGGAGCTTTTGAGGAGATAGTTTATGAAGGATATGGACCGGGTGGAGTTGGTTATTTGATTGAGGCGGCGACAGATAACCGTCAAAGGACGATTCAAGAAATTAAAAATATTTTTGACAGGAGCGGGGGAACAATTGCCTCACCCGGAGCAGTTTCCTTCAACTTTAAGAAAATGGGTTTAATTACGATTGAGAAGACACTTCCAGTAGATGAATTGATTTTGAAGGTGATTGATTTGGGCGCGGAAGACGTGGAAGAAGAAGATGAGGTTTTGGAGGTTTATACTTTGCCGGAAAAATTGATGGAAGTAAAGAAGAACTTAGAGGAAGCGGGTATTCAGCCCAAAACGGTTGAAATGGTTCAAAGACCGGTAAATTTTGTCCTGGTTTCTGATCAAAAAGTGGCTCAGCAAAATTTAAGTTTGATGGAGAAGTTGGAAGGGATGGATGATGTTCAGAAAGTTTATGCCAACTTTGATATCCCCGACGAATTAATTGCTGTCAATTAAGCTTAGATGTTTCGTTTAACTAAAAGACGCAAGTTTATTCTAAGTTCCTTGCTTTTAACTTTGGGTTTGGGTTTTTTGGCTTTTGGGAGATTTGCAAATCGTTATTTGGCAATTGCGGTTTGGAGTGCTTTGTGTATTCCTCTTTATCTTTGGTCTTTGCTTGAAGGTTTGGTAGGTTGGATTTGGCTGCTGGTGTGGATTTTGCCTGTTTTTTTTACCTTGGGGGTGGGACTTTTTTATTTTCTTTTGCCTACCTCTTTATTGACAGCCATTCCTATTATTTTGCTTTATTTTTTGGGAATTTACGCACTTTTTTTGTCAGAGAATATTTTTACGGTTGCTTCTCAAAGAACGATTCAGCTTTATCGTTCGGCTTCAGCAATAGTTTATCTTTTGACTTTATTTACCTGCTTTTTGCTTTATGATACTGTTTTTTCTTTTCGTTTACCATTTTGGGGAAATTTTGGCTGGGTTTTGGTGATTTCCTTTTTTCTTTTTCTGCATTTTGTTTGGACAGTGGAGTTGGAAGAGAAGGTGAGTAAAAAAGTCTTTAAATTTGCTTTCGTATTGGCTTTAATCTTGGCGGAGATGGCTTTGGCTTTGTCTTTTTGGCCAAGCGGGATTGCTTTGAGTTCTTTGTTTTTGACGGCGGTGGCTTATGTTCTTTTGGGTTTAACCCAAGCAGAGTTTGCCGATCGGTTATTTAAAAACACTATTCGAGAATATTTGATTGTTGGCTTTGGGGTTTTTTTGATTCTTCTTTTTTACACAAGTTGGGGTTAAAAAAAGGCAGAGAAAGTTAAAAAAGGGGAGGAGGACAGAGTAAAAATCCTATAATTAAATATCCTATAATTGTTAGATTGTTTTTCACAGGGATTTTGTATTTTTCACGAAATAGCAAGCGTTCGGGGAAAGTGCCAATAAAAGGTAAAATAAAAAATAGTGTGATACAAGGCTAAAAATAGTTTTTTGATATAGTTTGATAGGGATACCTCTTTCCTTTTTGTGGATAACTTTAAATTGCTTGTGGGTATTTGGTTTTCTTCTCGGGGAGGTATTATTTTTTTATTTTTTAGAAGAAGTAATAGAAGATAGAAGATTAAAGTAAGAAAAAAATTAATTTTTATTTTATTAAACTTAAGACTGGTTGCCTATCTCTCTTATATTTAATTTAGGGAAATTGTTAAGATTGGTTGGCGAGTCAATTGGACTGAGTATAATATCTCTTACACTCAGTCGAGGGAGGGCGAAACCAGGTGAAAGATAAATTTAAAAATTTTTTCCTCTCCCCTTTTTGGATGTGTTATTATTAAAAATAATGTTGCCATATTTAGATGATTTCCTGCTTTATTTGAAGTCTAATAATTATTCTTTAGAAACTGTTTATAATTACGAGCGTGATTTGAGTGTTTTTGAAAAATTTTTGGAGTCCTCCTCTACTCCTTTTGAAAAAATTGACAAAAGGGTAGTTGCTGAGTTTAAGGCTTATTTGTCCTCGAGGGATAGAGAAACACCCAAAAAAGGGAAAGAAGGGGAAAAGATTTTATCCTCAAGGAGCATAAATAGAATTTTGTCGTCTTTACGCAGCTTTTTGAAATATTTGATTGAGATGGATTTGCCCTGTCCTTTGCCGCCTGAAGCAATAAAAATGGTGAAGACGGAAAAACGTCATGCCCAGGTGGCAGAGTTGGAGGATTTGATTAAACTAATTGAGTCGCCAACTTATTTGGAAAACGATCCTAAGATAGCTTTGCGGAACCGGGCGATTTTGGAAGTTTTGTTTTCTACGGGGATGAGAATCTCAGAGCTTTGTCGATTGAACCGCTCGGATATTGATGGAAGTGGGAGAATCTTTATTATGGGTAAAGGAAAAAAAGAAAGATTTGTTTATTTGACTCCCAGAGCTCAAAAAATTTTGGATGAGTATTTGGCGACCCGCCAAGATGCCCTAGAAAGCCTTTTTGTGCCATATGCTGGTGTTAATGTATCCTCGCCAAAGAAAAGGCTTTCTGCAAACTATATTCAAATGAAGATAAAAGAATATCGAGAAAAGTTGAAAATTAATGTTCCTACTTCAGCTCATTCGTTGCGTCATGGTTTTGCGACTTATTTAGCTGAGTCGGGAGCAAGTCCGGCGGCAATCCAAGTTTTATTGGGCCACGAGTCTTTGGATACAACTACTCGTTATGTTCATGCTTCTGATAAGTTTGCGGAGGAGACCCACCGCAAATTTCACCCGCTTGCTAAGCCCAAGTCAGTTTAGCGCATACTCAAAATAGTAGTAATTCCAAAATATAGATT
>Ga0123519_10007661_pt1 | contig 16646 bp, 10 predicted proteins | sample YelNatPaOPRAMG02_FD_87396 | JGI IMG/M metagenome (GOLD analysis project Ga0123519, IMG submission 87396) | Hot spring microbial communities from Yellowstone National Park - Yellowstone National Park OP-RAMG-02 (version 2) | ecosystem: Environmental > Aquatic > Thermal springs > Hot (42-90C) ... | reverse complement strand
TGCGCCTGGCCGACGGCGAGCCGGTTGGGATCGAGTGCTCCTATCTCCACTTCGCGTCCTGCCAGATGGTGCTGCAGGAAGACCTCTCGGGCTCCCTCTACCGGCTATTGCACGAGTGCTTTGCGCTCAAGCCAACGCGGGCGCAGGAAGAGCTGCAGGCTGGCGCCTGCGACGCTCGAAGCGCCCAACTGCTGAACATCCGGCGCGGATCGCCCGTGCTCCGCATTCGCCGGCGTACCTTTGACCAGGAGTGTCGACCGTTCGAGTACGTAGAGTCCGTTTACCGTGCCGAGGGCTACAGTGTCTCTCTGGTGTTGATCGCCGAGGAGCCTGGCGCCGAGCCAACGGATGCGGCGCATGGGCCGGCGAGCTGACCGCGCCAAGCATGAGAAGGGAATGGAGGTAGCATGTCTGCTGAGGGGTACCTGGAAAGGGTTACCGAGCTCATCGATAGGATCCGGAGCACCCAACTTCCCGCCATCCGGCAGGCGGCGGAGCGCATGGCCGCATCCATCCAGGCGGGCCGTGCCGTGCATCTCTTCGGCTCGGGCCATTCCATTCTGCCCGTGCTCGACGTCTTTCCCCGCTACGGTTCCTTCGTCGGCTTTCACCCCATCATCGACCCGCGCCTGCTGTGGACCAATGTCGTCGGCCCCGGCGGGGCGCGCGAGCTGCTGTGGATCGAGCGAACCGAGGGCTATGTGGCCAACGTCCTCCTTTCGCACCACCTCGATCCCCGCGATACCATGCTCGTCTACTCCCACGGCGGCCTCAACGCGGCACCGGTCGAGGTAGCGTTGGCTGCCAAGGCCCAGGGACTGACGGTTGTCGCCGTGACCTCACTGGCAAACTGCCGCAACGCCAAGCCGACCCACTCCTCCGGCAAGCGGCTGGCCGATATCGCCGACATCGCGATTGACAACTGCGCCCCTCCTGAGGACGCATCGACAGAGATTGACGGGTATCGGGAAAAAGTCGCAGCCCTGTCCACCGTGGCAGCGGTCACCATTTCCATGGCTCTTGTCGCGGAGGTGGGCCGAGAGCTGGCAGCCCGGGGCGTTCCTCTGCACATCTTTGTGTCTCCGAACGTGCCTGGGGTCAGCCCAGACCACAATCAGCGGGTCTTTGAGGAGTACAGCTTGTTCGCCCACCGCCTGGGCGATGTGAACTCGTGACCACGGCGATGGCAGGCGGGTGCCTTCTGGCGGCGGATGTCGGCGGGACGAAGACGGCCACGGCGGTTGTCACCTGCGGTGGCGAGGTCCTTCACACCGCCAAGGAGCCCACTGCTCGAGACGGCCCGCAGGCCCTCTGTGATCAGGTCGTCGCCATGCTACAGGAGGGCCTGCGGGTGGCAGGAGTGCGGCGCGCGGACTTGCTCGGCCTGGGCGTGGGTGTGCCCGCGGTCGTCGACGCCAGCCACCAGGTCGTCGTTTGGGCACCGAACCTGCCGGGCTGGAGCGATGTGCCCCTGGCGGATCTGCTGCAGCGCCGTCTCGGGCTGCCGGTGCACATAGAGTACGATGGCCATGCGGCCGTCCTTGGCGAGTGGTGGTTGGGGGCGGGGAGAGGCCACCAGAGTGTGGTCATGGTCATCGTCGGCACAGGCATCGGCGGCGGCATGATCCTGGACGGCAGGCTGTATCACGGTGCAGACCAGTTGGCTGGCGCCGCCGGCTGGCAGGTATTGGCTACGCGACGGGTAGAGGAAGACGAGGCACGCCGCGTGGGCCACTGGGAGAGCCTGGCCGCTGGTCCGGCCATCGCCCGCTTGGCGGCCAGAAAGCTTCAGGAGAGCACCCAGCCATCGCTGCTGCGAGCCTGCCCGGCCAACGCGCTTTCTGCGAGCAGGGTGTTCGATGCCGCCCGCCAGGGCGATGCCGTGGCCAACACGATTGTGGGCGAAGTGGCCGAGGCGCTGGGCGTCGGCATCGCCAACCTGGTCAGTGTGCTAAACCCCGAGGTCGTCATCCTGGGGGGCAGCGTTGGCATCCAGGGCGACCTGCTCCTCGCTCCCGTTCGGGAAGTGGTGCGTCAGAGTGCCCAGCCCGTCTCAGCGCGCAGGGTTCGCATCGTAACAGCTGAGCTGGGAGAGAGGGCAGGGCTCCTGGGCGCGGCGAGGGCCGTGCTTCTGGCCCGAGGTGGACCCGCGCAGTCATAGGGCTGCCCGGCCTTACCAGCCACTCTGAGAAGGAGGTGATGGCGAGAGAAGAGATCGTCTCCTGGCAGCGCATCGGAGTGATAGCCAGCCTTTTTCGAGGAGGAGAGCCATGAGAAGCCGCGTCTTGATCGTGTCCCTCGTGCTGGTCGCAGCGTTGCTGGCGTCTTGCGCCCCCGCGCCGGCAACTCCTCAGATCGTGAAACAAACGCAGATCGTCGAGAAGGAGAAGCAGGTGGTGGTGACGCCCACCCCAGCGCCGGTGAAACTGGTGATGCTGACCCACTGGGGTGAAGAGGCAGCGCTCAAGGCGATGCAGCCCAAGCTGGATGAGTACATGAAGCTGCATCCCAACGTCACCATCGAGTACCAGACGGTGACCTTCGATCAGCTGCTGACCAAGATCACCACCGCCCGCGCCGCCGGCATCAGCCCCGACATCTACCATTTCTACAACCTGTGGCTGCCCGACTTTGTGGCCGGCGGCATGCTGGCGGTGCCACCCGACGAAGTCGTGGCCGACATTCGGGCCAACTACAGCCAGGGCTCTGTGGATGCCGTCACCTATGCCGGCAAGGTGTGGGGTTATCCCACGGAGATCAACACCTACCAGCTGATCTACAACAAGAAGATGCTGGCAGAGGCCGGCTACACCAAGCCCCCAGAGACGTGGGACGAGCTGAAAGAGATGGCCTGCAAGCTGGCCCAGGTCGACTCCACCGGCAAGGTCACTCGAGCGGGCTTTCTCGTCATCCCGGGGTGGGACTCGGGGGTCGTGCATCCCTTCCTGTCGCTTCTCTGGTCCAACGGCGGCCAATTCCTGGCAGACGACCGAAGCAAGGTACTGTTCGATAGCCCGGCCGGCCAACAGACTCTCCAGCTGTACATGGACCTGCTCAAGAACAAGTGCACCGACCCCGCGATCAGTTGGGGCGACTTTCCTAACAACGGTGGCGCCATGGTGATCATGGCCAACTGGTGGCGGGGCACCCTGCAGAGCACCTTCAAAGATGGCTACGAGAACGTCGGCGTGGCGCCCATCCCCCACGGGCCGAATGGTCAGTCGTCTACCCTGCAGTACAACTGGCTCTTCGGGGTCGACAACGGCTCGAAGCACAGGCAGGAGGCTTGGGACCTGGTGCGCTGGCTCAACACGCCTGCCAAAGAGGGCGAAGCCTCGCCCATCGGCGACTATCTGACCGGCCCGGTGTTCGGCGCCATGCCGAGCCGCCTCTCCGATCAGAAGGTCCTGGCCAACCGCTTTGACGCCTTCCTGCAGGCCTTCATCGCCTCGACCAAGGTGGCGCACCCCGAGCCGATCGTGGCCGGTGGCCAGGAGATCAAGACCACCCTGCAGACCGAAATCGAGGCGGCCTGGTATGGCAAGAAGCCGCCAGAGCAGGCTCTCAAGGATGCGGCCGAAGAGGCCAATCGCATCCTGGCCGAGAAGAGATAGGGCGAGTCGCCGCAGTGATGTGCGGCCCTTCCAGCCGCGAGCAGGCTCGCTCTGAGCTGCGCCGGCGTTGAGTGTATGGCCCGGAGGTGGGCCCGGGCGGGCACGCTGCTCACGGGCAGCGAGGCCCGCCTGGGCCGCCACGGCGGCCAGTGTGCCTGGAGCTTTCCGAGGGTCGGGAGCCGTACGGCGAGGGGGTGTGCCCTATGGGCTCACAAGCGATCACAGCCGTCGCGCCGCGGCTGAGGCGGCGCCTGTCGAAAAGGACTCTGTGGGCTTATGTCTTTGTCAGCCCGGCGATCATGGCCCTCTTGCTCTTCACGGCCGGGCCGTTCCTTTTCACCCTGTGGGTGAGCATCCACGACTGGAACCTGGTGGCGCCGATTTCACAGATGCCGTTCGTAGGGCTGGCGAACTTTCGCTACCTGCTGGCGAAAGACACCATCTTCCCCACGGCGCTCCGGAACACGGTAGTCTTTACCGTCTGCGGGGTGGGCATCAACACCGTGCTCGGGCTCCTGGGCGCCCTGCTCCTGAACAGCCGCCTGCGAGGCCGCGTGTTCTGGCGCACCCTTTTCTTCCTGCCCATCGTTACAGCACCTCTCGCCCTGGGCATGATGTGGGCTGTACTTCTCAACAAGAACTATGGCCTCATCAACACCCTCTTGCTCATGTTGCACCTCCCTCGGCAGCCCTTCCTGTCGAGCCCCGACCAGGCCCTGGCATGCATCATCGGTATTGCCATCTACCAGTACGTGGGCTACTACATCGTCATCTATCTGGCGGGGCTCCAGGGCATTCCTCAGGACTATTACGATGCGGCCGCGGTGGATGGGGCTGCGGGGTGGGATGCATTCTGGCACATCACCCTGCCGCTCTTGCGCCCAGTGCTGCTCTTTATCATTTCCACCAACACCATCGGCGCCCTGCAGGTGTTCGATATCGTCTTCGCCGCGACCACAGGCACGGCCGGTGAGACGTCGGGCGGCGGGCCTGCCGGCAGCACGATGGTGGTGGTGTTACACATGTACAACACCGCCTTCAAGTTCTTCCGCATGGGTCGCGCCACCGCCATGGCGCTGATCCTCTTTGTCGTTATCTTTGTCGTCACGCTGATCCAGTTACGCATCCTGCGGGAACGCACGTGACGGAGGCAACCAGATGAGTAGGCGCACACTGACCGTGGGAGCCCTGTGCTCGCTCGTGCTCAAGTACCTGGTCCTTGGCATCGGGGGAGCCTGGATGCTTCTGCCGTTCTTCTGGATGCTCTCGGCATCCTTCATGTCGACCATGGAGATCACCCGTTTGCCACCGCCGCTGCTACCCGCCCGGCTGCAGTGGCAGAACTATGTGGAGGTGGCACAGGCGGTGCCGCTGGGGCGTGCCTATCTCAACAGCCTGATTGTGACCGGCCTGTCGGTGGCGGGCATCCTGTTCACCAGCTCCCTGTGCGGCTTTGGCCTGGCCAAGTACGAGTTTCCAGGGCGCAACGCGCTCTTCATTCTCATCCTCGCGAGCATGATGATCCCGTTCTTCGTGACCCTGATCCCCGTGTTCTACATTGTCAAGCAGTTCGGGTGGCTGAACAACTATGCCGGCCTCATCCTGCCCGGCATCGTCAGCGCCTATGGCATCTTCCTCATGCGGCAGTTCATGCTGGGCATCCCCGACGATTTTCTCGACGCGGCCCGCATCGATGGCGCCGGCGAGTTCCGCATCTATTGGCAGATCGTGCTGCCACTGACGGGGCCAGCTCTGGCCACGCTGGGGTCGTTCAATTTCGTGAGTGTCTGGAACTCTTTCCTCTGGCCGCTGCTGGTGGTGCAATCCCGCGACCTTTTCACCGTGCCCCTCGCTCTGAATAGCCTGCGCACCTACGGCATGGAGGCCAAAGTCTTGAACCTCCAGATGGCTGGCACAGTGGTGAGTGTAGTGCCGGCCCTGCTCATCTTCGTGGCCCTGCAGCGCTACTTTGTACAGGGCATCACTTTGACGGGGCTGAAAGGCTAGCGGCGCCCCTGCAGCCCGATCGCAACCGGCTCACCCGCAGCGGGCGTGCCCGGCTCTGCCAGCAGGGGGTTGCTCTGCATGCCTGCGAAACACGAGTCCCTGCAGAGTAGCGATCGCAGGCGATGGGCGCGATGGTCGCACGAGAAGGAGTTCGACAAAGATGAGGAAGACTCTCGCCCTGAGGGCAGCCGCGTTGGTGGCTCTGGTCGCCGTGAGCAGCTGTGCACCACCCCCCTCCCCTGCGGCTCCTCAGACTCTGCCCCCAACGGCGCTGGCCGTCGCGTCGCCTACTTCCCCACAGGTCGCCGAGGGGGAGGAGTTGCTGACCGACGTGAGCCTGAGCGAGGCCATCGATCTCAGCGGCATGTGGCGCTGCCAGGTGGTGCAAGCTCTCACCGATGAGATCGTCATGCCCGAGTACGATGACGCGCACTGGCCAGAGGTCGAGGCCCCTGCCTCCTGGAGCAAACAGGGCATGGCCGACCTGGTGGGGCAGGCCAAGGTGGTGGTGTACCGCCGCCGCGTCGAGGTGCCGGCGAGCTGGCAGGGGCAGACCATCGGCATCAGCGCGTGGTTCAACAGCCACGACTCCCTGGTCTTTGTCAACGGCCAGCGGGTCGACCCGCTGCGCAAGCCCTTTGCGCCCTATGCTGATGTGAGCGCTCTGCTCAGATACGGAGAGAAGAACACCATCGCCGTGACCAGCCTCTATGACGGGCTCCGCGAGATGGCCGAAGCGGGACCGCCCCGGCTGGGACGCATCGTGCAGCGCAACGTGACCCGCGTGTTACAGGAGGATCTGGTCATCGACACGCCTGGAGGCCCGGCCGACGGGGCCTTGCTGCGCCCTGCGGCGGCGAGCGGGTTACCGGCGATCGTCATCGTGGCCACCGGTTCGCACGGCATGGGCGAGAAGACCGAGTGGCTCGAGCTGGCCGCCGATCTGGCGCGCCAGGGCTACGCCGTTCTGCCGGTGGCTCTCAAGGTGCAGGATGCAGAGGGGGTCCTGGCGGCCGTGCGCCGCCTGCGCACTCTGCCGGCCATTGACCCGGCGCGCATCGCATTGGTGGGCGCCGACCGTGGGGCCAGGCCAGTGGTCCAGGCAGCATCTCAGGATACACTGGTGCGCGGGGTGGCACTCATCTCCACCCCGGCCGTCGACGAGGTAGCTGCGCTCGGGCCACGGCACCTCCTCCTGCTGGTGGCCACAGGCGATCAGCGTGGCCGTGCCTTGGAAGAAGCCCGCAAGATGGCCACGCTGGCCTCCGGGCCATGCCGGCTGGTTGAGTTGCCGGGCGATGGACACGGCTCCTACCTCCTTACGAGCGCCTGGAACACCACCCGTGAGGCCCTGCTCGACTGGCTGAAAGAGAGCCTGGCCAACCAATAGGGGTGGGGCCGGGCGCGCTCAGGCAGCCAGGAAAGCAGGCATCTCCGGGAAATGGGTGCTTGAAAGGGTCCTGCGATGCCAGCAGGCGGCAGACATCGGCCACCTGTGGAGGCTTCCGGGGGGATGGCGGCGCCGCAATCGGGCAGGCCGCCATGCCGAGCGCTAACGGAGGGCGTCTTGTGACAATGCTGCGCACGTTGGCGACAACTCCAGCCGCTACTCGGCGCGCTCGAGGCTGGAAGAAGCTCGTGTGGCCCTATCTCTTCGTCAGCCCGGCCGTCCTTGCCCTTCTGCTCTTCACTGCCGGGCCATTCCTCTTTACCATCTGGGTGAGCCTGCACGAGTGGAACCTGATTACGCCCATTGCCAAGATGCCCTTCCTGGGGCTGGCGAACTATCGCCACGTGCTGCTGAAAGACGTGACCTTTCCCTCCGCACTGCGCAACACTTTTGTCTTTGCCCTCTGCGGAGTTGGGATCAACACGGTGCTGGGGCTCTTGGGCGCGCTTCTTCTCAACAGCCGCCTGCGGGCGCGCCTCTTCTGGCGTACCCTTTTCTTCTTGCCCATTGTCACGGCGCCCCTGGCTCTCGGCATGATGTGGGTTACCCTGCTGGCCAAGAACTATGGCCTGATCAACGTGCTGCTGATGGCGGCGGGGTTACCCAGGCAGCCATTTCTCTCCAGCCCCGACCAGGCTCTGGCCTGCATAATCGCCATTGCCGTCTACCAGAACGTGGGTTACTACATGATCATCTACCTGGCCGGGCTGCAGGGGATTCCCCAGGACTATTACGATGCAGCAGCGGTGGATGGCGCCTCTGGCATGCAGAGCTTTTGGCACGTTACCCTCCCCCTTCTGCGCCCTGTACTGCTCTTCATCCTCTGTACCAACACCATCGGTGCCCTGCAAGTGTTCGATATCGTCTTCGCGGCGACTACGGGAGGTGCCGAGACCTCTGGCGGGGGGCCGGCCGGCAGTACGATGGTGGTCGTCCTGCACATGTACAACACCGCCTTCAAGTTCTTTCGCATGGGGCGGGCGACGGCCATGGCCCTGTGCCTGTTCTGCATCATCTTTGTCGTCACTCTGCTCCAGTTGCACTTGCTCCGTGAGCGCGCTTAGCGCTTATCCCACAGGCTGTGTAGCCCAGGGCCTTGTGCCCGTCTCCCTGCGCCACAGCGCCGCACGCGACCCGGGCGACGCCCACAAGGGGCTCTTCTACGGCTCTTTGGGCTCAGTGCTGCAGGCTGCCGCTGTGAGCATCCTGCGGTTCCCCAACCCTCTGCCGGCCCAGGCGATGGGCGCCTTGGATGCACCCCTCGCCCTCGCGGGTACATCCCAGAACCGTCGGCGCAGACTCTGGCCGTCGGAGGGGGCGCAGCCGCTCGGCGCGGCGCGAGACGGGCTTGTCACTCTGAGCGGCTCCTGCGGCCTGCTCTCAGCCCGGCGCCAAGCGAGCGAAGAGTCCTTGCTGGCCATGGCGGCACGCTCGGAGTGGTTTGGCGCCACGGCAAGCAAGGATTCTTCGCTGGAATTGGCGCCCCCAGTGCTGCCTGGCCGTCACTGCCGCTCAGAATGACTCTCACGGCGACGGCATCCAGCAGATTCACCGGCGATTCTGGCATGCACCCCCCTGCAAGCCGCTTGCGCAACCCGCCTTTTTCTGGTATCCTACCAGCGGCGGGCTTGCGCCTGCCATCTGGTGGCAAGCAGCCCTCCGTGGGTTGCACGGATGGCGCATTGCGCACCATGTTTGGCGCTGAGCGCCAAGATTGAGGTGGTAAGAACAAAAACCCATGTCCCTTGAGATCATTATCATCCTCCTCCTGATCGCGGCCAATGGGCTCTTCGCAGGCATCGAAATGGCCGTGGTGTCGTCGCGTCGCTCCCGCTTGGAGGCACGGGCCGAGGAGGGTGATCGCAGAGCCCAGGCGGCCCTCGATCTCATCGAAACGCCGAGCACCTTTCTCTCCACCATCCAAATCGGCATTACCCTCGTAAGCACCCTGGCCGGTACCTTCGGCGGTGCGACCCTGGTCGCGCGCCTGGCCCCCGCCCTGGCTGCTTTGCCGGGCCTGGCCCCCTACGCGCAGACCATCGCCGTGGCCGTGGTGGTCATCGGCATCACCTTCCTGACCCTGATCTTCGGCGAATTGGTGCCCAAACGCATTGCCCTGAGCCATCCGGAGAGCATCGCCCGGCGCTCCGCGCCGCTGATGAAATCGCTGGCTGCAGTGGTCAAGCCCGTAGTCTGGCTGCTGAGCGGGACGACGGAGCTCATCCTGCGCCTGCTGGGTCAGCGAGCGGCGGAGCCGCCCCCGGCCAGTGAGGAAGAGATCAAGTACCTCATGGCCGAAGGGGCGCGGGCGGGGGTCTTCGCAGGCACCGAGCAAGAGCTGGTCGAGCGGGTCTTCCGCTTTGCCGATATGCGCGTCGGCGAGCTCATGCGGCCCCGCTCAGAGGTGGTGGCCATCGACATCGACACGCCGCCTGAGGAGGTGCGTCGCATCGTCCTCTCGGCGACCTATTCGCGCTTTCCGGTGTACCGCGACAGCCTCGACAATGTGCTGGGCATCGCCCATGCCCGCGACATCCTGGTGCAGGGCGACCAGATCGACCTGCAAAAGATCCTGCGCCAGCCGCTGTTCGTGCCCGAGAGCCAGCTCATCTCGTCGACCCTGCGCGCTTTCCAGGTGACCCACAGCCACATCGCCATCGTCATCAACGAGTATGGCGAGACGGAGGGCCTGGTGACCCTGGAGGACGTGCTCGAGCAGCTGGTGGGCGAGATCGAAGACGAGTACGACCGCGTCGAGCAGGCCATCGTGCGCCGCGCCGACGGCTCGCTCCTGGTCGACGGCATGCTCCCGGCCGATGAGCTGCGCGAGCTCTTGGGTGTGGAGCAACTGCCGGGCGAGGAGAACTACCAGTTCAACACCCTGGCCGGCTTCCTCATGGGCCAGTTGGGCCGTCTGCCGCGCGTGGCCGACTATGTGATCGCCGATGGGCACCGCTTCGAGGTCGTCGATATGGACGGCCGGCGCATCGACCGCGTGCTGATCACCCCCAGCCAGCCGGCACAGGCCCCGGGGCCGGCGAAGCAACCGCCCCAATCATAGCCGGCCACGCCCAGCCGGCGGGCTCGCAGCCAGCCGGCACGGGTGCACCCCGCTCTTGCGGTGCGTCCAAGATGCGTCGGCGCCTGGGCTGCAGCCGGGCTTCTCGCTGGGCCGCCACCCGGCCCCGACCTAGGGCGGGGGTTTAGCAGGCTGGCGGGCGCACCTGGCCGCCCCGCGGGCGGCCAGGTGCGCCCGCCAGCCTGCTAAACCCCCCAAAAAGGGCTCTGCACCGGCACAGTGCGGAGCGCGAAACCCGGTCGCCAACTGAGCGCCCCCGGCCGGCCGCTGCCTGCGAAATCGCTGACGTATCCTGGATGCCTCTTACAGATTCATTGACAATTCCCCAAAGGCAGAGTATACTGGTAGGTAGTCTCCTCTGGTTGACCCATCAGTCGCGGGGCCCGCATTGCCGCCTCTACCTCACCAGCGGGTCCGGCATACCTCCCGCGCACGCACCGTCCAGCGGCGCAGGGCGCCGCGCTGCTCGTCGCATACTCGGATGGCAATCGGCCTCGAGGCCAAGTCTGGCCGGCCTTGGCAGCGGCCGGCTTTGCCGTTCCGGCGCACTGAGGAGGTGATGGCACCCGAAGATTCATGCCCGATGCCCATCCTTCCATGGCCTTCCTGTTCCGGCGTGCTTATCCGCAGCGTTCGTTCTCCCGACAAGGAGGTCCCATGAAACACCGGGTTCTGATCGTGCTCACCCTCGCTGCCCTTCTCGCAGGCCTTGTGGGAGCTGCCCCTGTCGCGGCGGCAGGGCCCGGTGGCCCCTCGCACATGCCCCCCAACGAGGGCGCCATCATGAAGGCGCTTCGCGCACGCGGGGTCATCCCCGCCGGCGCCAGCCCCGAGCAGGCCCAGGCCATCTACCAGCAGTACATTCGGCAGAAGCTCGCCCAGCCCGAAGACCGGCCCAACCCGCTCGGCGCCAAGCAACTGGCGCGCGGAGAGGCCAAGGCCAAGCCCCAGAACACCCACGGGCGGGTGATGCAGCCCAACAACCAGCGCTTCGACAACGTGCTGACCCTGCTGGTCGAGTTTGCCGGCGACGAAGGCGGCATGGTGGGGCCACTCCACAACCAGATCGCCCAGCCCGACCCGGCCCTCGACAACACCAGCTACTGGATCAGCGACTTTAACCCGCAGCACTACAAGGACATGCTCTTCAGCACCCAGACGGGTGCCAGGTCGATGGCGAACTATTACCTGGAGCAGTCGGGCGGCACGTATACTGTCGATGGCCAGGTGTACGGCTGGGTGAAGGTGCCCCACTCCGAGTGGTACTACGGGGCCGACTCGGCCACCGGCACCGATGACCTCAACGGCCCCGTGTGGCGCATCGTGGCCGATGCCGTCGCAGCGGCCGGCAACAGCATCCCCTGGGCCCAGTTCGACACCGAGGACCCCTACGACCTCGATGGCGACGGCAACTATGCCGAGCCTGACGGCTTTGTGGACCACATCCAGCTCGTCCACGCCGGTGCCGACCAGTCGGCCGGCGGCGGTGCCCAGGGCGACTCGGCCATCTGGGCCCACTCGTGGTACGCCAACTATCCCGACGGCATTCCGACTGCCGACCCCAACGTCAAGGTCGGCGCCTACACCATCAACCCCGAAGATGGCACCATCGGCGTCTTCTGCCACGAGTTCGCCCACAACCTGGGCCTGCCCGACCTCTACGACACCATCTACAGCGGCGAGGCCTCGACCGGCTTCTGGACGCTGATGGCCAGCGGCTCGTGGAGCGGCTGCCCGGGCGAGGCGCTGGGCACCTGCCCATCGCCCATGGGCGCCTGGGAAAAGTACGCCATGGGCTGGCTCGACCCGGTGGTCGTGAGCCCCGGCGAGGCCAAGAGCGTCACCCTCAAGAACGCGACCAGCGCCGGGCCCAGCCAGAAGGCGGTCCGGGTCAACCTGCCCAACTACTCGTACAGCTTTAAGGTGAATACGCCGCACAGCGGCACCCACGAGTGGTACTCGGGCATGGGCGACATGCTGAACAACACCCTGACCCGCCCGTTCACCCTGCCCGCCGGCAGTCCCATCCTCAAGTTCTGGACCTGGTACGACATCGAGCAGGACTGGGACTATGGCTACGTCGAGGTCTCGGCCGACGGCGGCGCCACCTGGACCAGCGTGGCGGGGAACATCACCACCACGACCAACCCCAACGGGAACAACGCCGGCAACGGCATCACTGGCTCCAGCGACTGGACCGAGGCCGTCTTCGACCTCTCGGCGTGGGCCGGAAAGACGGTGCTCCTGCGCTTCCGCTATGCGACCGACGAGGCGGTGTCGCAGTTGGGCTGGACCATCGACGACATCACCCTCAACGACGCCCTCATCGACGATGTGGAGGGCGATACCTCGGCCTGGACGGCGGTCGGCTGGAAGGTGTTCGGCGGCCAGGAGGTGCTCTCGGCCGCCCACTACTACCTGGCCGAGTGGCGCACGCCCACGGGCTTTGACGTCAGCATGAACAGCTGGTACAACTTTGTCCACGACAACGTGGCCGAGTTCTACCAGGCCAGCCCGGGCCTGCTCGTGTGGTACCGCAACACGCGCTTCACCGACAACTGGGTGGGCGTGCACCCCTGGCAGGGGCGGCTGCTCCTGGTCGATGCGCACCCGCAGCTCGTCTTGGCCAACGACCTGACCAAGCTGGCACAGAAGCTCTTCAAGACCAAGCTGGGCCTGCCCTTCCGCACCCGCATCCAGCTCGCCGACGCGGCCTTCGGGCTCACCACTACGCCGAGCCAGCCCCTCACGAGCTGGTTCGGGGTGCCCACCAACTCGGCCCTGCCCCAGCTCGCCGGCGTGCCCACCTTCGACGACAGCGTGACCTACGTCGACCGCACCTGGGAGCCGTGGTTCTACAGCTCGGACTATAGCGCCTACATCCGCAACTCGATCGACAGCGTGCTGACCCCCCACTACGGCCTCAAGATCACCGTGACCGGCGGCAACTCGCAGGCCGGCAAGATCAACGTCGACTTTGGCGGTTTCCACATGCCACAGTAGGCCAGCGGCCAGAGGCTGCCGGGCCCGACCCATCGGGGTCGCGCCCGGCAGCCCGCACTCCACCCCCTCGCTCAGAGGCGAGGTCAGGACCCCCAGAGCTCCTCGCACCTTGACCGTTCCCGCCGGCTGCAACCCACCATGGCATTCCGCACCCGCCCGCCTGTGAGACCGGTTCCAGCCACCCAGGCCGAATGACCGCCATGGATTGGCCATCTTTGGCCCCTTTCTGCCCGTTGACAGGGTCCAAAAGATGTGGTATACTGAGACCGGTAACATATTCCGCATTTTGCTGAGGTTGGCCGGGCAGGAAGAACATGGCCACGATGAGCGATGTGGCCCGCGCGGCGGGCGTGTCGAAGCAGACCGTTTCCCGGGTCTTTAGCGGCCGTGGTTATGTGAGCGCCGAGGCCCGGGCGCGGGTCGAGCAGGCTGCCCGCGCCCTGGGCTATGTGCCCAACCGCGTGGCCAGCAGCCTGGCCACCGGGCGCACCAAGACCATCGGCATCGTGGTGCCCGATATCACCTCCGTCTACTTTGCCGAGATGGTGATGGGCGCCGAGCAATCGGCGCGCAAGGCGGGCTACACCACCATCCTCTGCGACGCCGCCGAAGTCTCGGCCGAGGAGAAGGACCTGCTGCACTTTCTCTACGAGGCGCGGGTCGACGGCGTCATTGTGGTCAGCCCCCGCCTCGACGAGGACGAACTCTTGCCGGCCCTGGCCCAGCACCGCGCCGCGGTGACCATCAACCGCCCCCTGCCCCCGCAGCTGGCGGGCGATGTGCGCTCGGACCACGCCGGGGGCATGGTGGCGGCCGTGCAGCACCTGGCGCGCATCGGCCGCCGCACGGTGGCGTACATGGCCGGGCCGGCGCGGGCCTTTGCCGCCCGCGAGCGCCTGCGCGGGTTTGTGCAGGGCATGAAGGATGCTGGCCTCACCCTGCGGCCCGACCTGATCGTCCCCTACCTGGCCTACGTGGATGACAGCGTGCGCGACCAGGGCGAGCTGTTGCGCTCGCTGCAGGCAGGCTCGCCCTACTGGCGCGACGTGCACCACACCATCGGCCACCTGGGCGCCCTGGGGCTGCTCGCGGCCCACCCCGAAGTCGACGGCCTGGTCTGCTACGACGACGGCTACGCCATCGGTGCCCTGCGCGCCTGCCGCGAGCTCGGCCGGCGCGTGCCCGACGACGTGGCCATCGTCGGCTGCAACGATATCCCTCTGATCGAGCATCTTTCTCCCTCACTGACGACACAGCGTGTCCCTTGCTATCAGATGGGCACGAAGGCAGCGGAGATCCTGCTCGAGCGCATCGCCGGCCGTTGCCCCGAGCCGGCGGTCTTTGCGCACGAACTCGTCATCCGCGAGAGCGCGCCCGTTCCAGCCGGATAGGAGGTGATGCCTTGGCAACCAAATGGCGCCGCGCTCTGGGGCGACCCCTCGCCCGGCGGGGCGCGCACCCGTTTCCCGTCGCGTAGGGCAGGAGGCCAACCGGGCAGGCCGCCCGGTTGGCCGGGCATCGAAGAGTTGGAAAGCGGAGTGCAGCATCCGGAGAGGAGAGGAGATCCCATGTCTGGAAAGTACAGCCGCCGCAGCTTTTTGCGCATGACCGCCATGGCTGCGGCAGGGGCCGTCTTGGCCGGGTGCGGGGCCCCCACGCCCGCGCCCTCACCCACCCAGCCCGCCCAGCCCAGTGCGCCGACCTCGGCGCCGGCCACTGTGCCGGCGGCGACCGCCGTGCCGGCGGCCACCGCCACGCCGGCGGCCAAGTACTCCGAGGCCCCCCAGCTCGCCGAGCAGGTCAAAGCCGGCAAGCTGCCCCCCGTCGAAGAGCGCCTGCCACAGAACCCCCTGGTCGTCAACGCCACCGAGGTCGGCACCTATGGTGGCAACTGGCGCATGGGCATGCGCGGCGGCACCGACGACCCCAGCTTTACGCGCATCCTGGGCTACGAGCCGCTCTTCCGCTGGAATGTCGACTGGACCGGCATCGTGCCCAACCTGGCCGAAAAGTACGAGGCCAATGCCAACGCCACCGAGTACACCTTCTACCTGCGCAAGGGCACCAAGTGGTCCGACGGCCAGCCCTTCACCGCCGACGACATCCTCTTCTGGTGGGAGGACGTCGAGAACAACACCGACCTTACCGCAGCGCCCCCATCCTGGATGATGTCGGGCGGCAAGCCGGGCAAGGTGACCAAGGTCGACGACTATACCGTCAAGTTCACCTTCGACAAGCCCTACGGCCTGTTCATCCAGATGGTGGCCAGCATCGACTCGCGGTCGATGACGCAGTTCCCCAAGCACTATGGCCAGCAGTTCCACGCCAAGTACGCCGACAAGGCCAAGCTCGATGAGCTGGTCAAGGCGGGCGGCTATCCGAGCTGGAAGGACCTCTTCATCGCCAAGGTCGGCCAGCCCGATGGCGGCGGCTGGGGCCCCTGGAGCAGCCCAGACCGGCCGCTCCTCTTCGCCTGGAAGGTGGAGCAGCCCTACTCGGCCAGCGCCACGCAGGTGACCCTGGTGCGCAACCCGTACTACTTCAAGGTCGACCAGAAAGGCCAGCAGTACCCCTACATCGACAAGCTGGTCTACGACGTCTTCCAAGACATCCCGGCCATGCTCCTCAAGGCCACCAACGGCGAGATCGACTTCCAGATGCGCCACTTCAACACGCTGCCCAACAAGGCGGTGCTCTACGACAACCAGCAGAAGGGCGGCTACCACTTCTTCGACCTGGTGCAGGCCAACTCGAACAGCATCGTCATCCACCTGAACCTGACCCACAAAGACCCGGTCATGCGCCAGATCTTCCAGAACAAGGATTTTCGCATCGGCCTCTCCCACGCCCTCAACCGTCAGGAGATCATCGACACGGTGTATGTGGGCCAGGCCAAGCCGATGCAGCCCGCAGCGCTCGAAGGCACGCCCTTCTACAACAAGCAGCTCGCCACCCAGTACCTGGAGTACGACGTCAAGAAGGCCAACGAGTACCTCGACAAGGTGCTGCCCAAGAAGGATGCCAACGGCATGCGCCTGCGCCCCGATGGCAAGCCTCTGACCTTCGCCATCGAGGTCGCCAACGCCAACCAGGACCAGGTCGATGCCGTGCAGTTCATCGTCAAGTACTGGAAGGCGGTCGGCGTGGGCGCGGAGGCCAAGGTCGAGGACCGCTCGCTGATGTACGAGCGCAAGAACAACAATGACCTCGACGCCATGCTCTGGGGCGGCGAAGCGGGCTACAACCCCATCCTCGACCCGCGCAACTTTTTCCCGTGGGGCAACGAGTCGGCCTACGCCGTGGCCTGGGCGCTCTGGAACACCGGCGTGACTGCCTCGCCGGCCGAGGAGCCGCCCGACTGGGTGAAGGCGTTCGTCACCGCCTTCGACAAGGTCAAGGCCTCGCCCACCTGGGATGAGCAGGTCAAGGCGATGAACGAGATTCTGCAGATGTCGGCCGATGCGTTCTTCTGCATGGGCATCTCGACCATGCC
>Ga0123519_10007653_pt1 | contig 16655 bp, 19 predicted proteins | sample YelNatPaOPRAMG02_FD_87396 | JGI IMG/M metagenome (GOLD analysis project Ga0123519, IMG submission 87396) | Hot spring microbial communities from Yellowstone National Park - Yellowstone National Park OP-RAMG-02 (version 2) | ecosystem: Environmental > Aquatic > Thermal springs > Hot (42-90C) ... | reverse complement strand
TGCCTTGGCGAAAATCCATCTGGACGTGCTCAAGATGTGTCTGGCGAAGCTCAAGCGCGACTTGGAAGAAGCGGTGATGCGCGAACAGGTGATCCGACGACTAATCGACTACAACTTCGCCGACGCGCGATGTCCCAATTTCAGCCTCGGACCGCTTGAGGATCGCGACATGGAGAAACTGGCAGATGTGATTGCAAAGCTCGTTTCAGGCGAGGTCATCCGCCCAAATGAGGGATGGATTCGGGAATACTTGGGGCTACCCTCGGCAAGTAATATCTGAAAGTTTAAATTACCGAAAAGATTGACTGGTAGCTGTACCGTGGTATAATACAAATGGCGACGTAAGTCCTGCGATAAGCGTGTTACCGGAAGGGTGGCATAAGTTAGCTGTAAGCTAACCGCTCGCAGGGTGTCGCTTTTTGTTTGTACTACCTCCGAAAAACAGCTTCTTTTCCCCATTGAGAAGCTTTCGTAAAAGCTTGATTCCCGACGAGTCTTTGTTCTCGTAGTACCTGAAAACGGCGTTCGAAATCATGTCTGCAGCTTGAATGCCTAAACAATCGCGGGAGTCCAAGTAAGCGAACTCAACGCTTACCAATGAGTTCATCTCATACCACAGCTTGATGCGCAGATACTCGCTCAGGCTGTTCCCAGAGGCGACTTTTACGGTTCGCGAATCGAGATTAATTACTGCATTGTCCATTTCAGCCATCACCGGAGCCAAAAGAAGACCTGCCATGTAGTTGTAGAGAATATTGGTATCTTGCCTCAGTTTCGGCTCGACGTTACTTTTATCTACTACAATGTAGTGCACGGAACACGGCAATCGAGATAGACTGCGACAGAATTCGTTCCTATGGGCAAGCCGCGTGTTGGATGCTTTGAGTTCCACGTCGGCCGAGAGATTCCTTTTTTTCTTGAACTTCCGTACGCAACGCTTAATGAGGTAGTTCTCCGTGCATCGTGATACCAGACATACAATGACGAAGAATCTAGAACTACCCGGCGCGAATCCTAAGTCGCCCGATTCGTCTATGTAGATCACAAATTTATTCGGGTGGTTGTCCATCACCTAACCATTCTAGCATAAGGAGATTGAACACATGAACACCATAGAACGTGAAGCTAAACTCTTCGAAGCAGGGAGCTATCCGGAACGCGGCATCGAGATCACCGAGGAAGACCTTGACCGGATTATCGAGGGAACCTCCAGTGCCCCCATCCGCATAGAACACACTTCCACCCCGTTCGACGGCGCACTTGGAGTGTTGAAGGGTCTGTATAGGAAGGGCAAGGAACTCTTTGGGAAGCTATGTTTCACCCGTCCGGCGTGGGAGTTGGTGAAGTGTGCAAACGCCCGCAGGCTGTCGGTTGCAATTAGGAAAGACAAAACGGGCATTGCGGAAGTATCGCTCGTGCGCGAACCCCGTATCGCCGACGCCGCAGTGTTCAGCGAAGCCGATGTTGTCCGATTCGACAGCGCGGAACTCAATCCAGCAGATATGACAACATCGCCGGAGTTGAAATCGGGACTAGAAGTCGAATACCTGGTCGACCGGTTCAAGCGCGAGGGCAAGCTTGTGCCCGCATCTGAGACTTTCGCCCGCGCCATTCTTCGCACTGGAGACGATAGCGTGATCACCTTCGGCGACAGCCCAACGCCGTTAGCCAAAGTTTTTCAGTGGTTTCTTGAATCTCAGCCGAAGGTGATCGAGTTTGGCGAGCTTGCGCCGGCGCAGTCGGACCCGTTCGAAGAACCCGACTTGTTCAAAAAGCTGGGCATTACAACTGAGATGGTCGAACGGCATCGAGCGCGATAGCCATTCACATCAATCCAAAGGAGGCAACAATGGACCGAGCAATGAACACACTACCCATCCAAACCTACGTCAGGCAGCGAGTCGATACGATCGTGGTCGATGTTGGAAATGCATCTTCGGGCAGCGTTCCATTGGAGCTTGATAGGCCATCGGATGTGACGATCATTATCGTATCGAGCACTTTCTCGAATCAGCCTGCACTTTTCGTTGCGGCAATTGACCGAGTACCGGATTTGTCGGACTTCGATGTAATAATCAGCCCGACCGAAGAACGCCTGGTAAAGGACACATCCCGCGTAACTTTGCACCTGCCTGCAGGTTCGGCCTTGCTTCGATGGAAAGGTCTCAGCACGGCAGGCGTAGCGGAAGCGTTTCCCGCCGAATGCTCGCGCCTCGTGCTTGCCATCGATCAGTAGAGAGAAAGGTTTAATTCAAGCCTTTTCCGCTCCGACCCAAGAGGAATCCTGCGGAGAGAAACAGCGGCGCAACTGTAACCATCAGCGGAAGCTCGTCGCTCATTCCGAACAACGTACGAAGTGCAAACATACAAATCGACGCCGCCGGCGGCAACGGAACGATTACCCACAGGAGCTGTTTTTGTGCTCGATTGGTCAATATGGACGCTGCAAGTCCGAATACTAACCCTCCGAACGCAAACGCTGCTGCCGCTCGCGTTCCGCGATCCTCGGCATGCTTAACTATCAGCGCGAACATAACCATGCCTGCCAGGAACACGAACACAAACTTAACCACGCAACCAATAAGTCGCCTAGCGGCTATGTCATCGATTTGGTTTGGAATGCGATTTCGGGTCATTAATGACACGTGTTAATGGCTTCGAGAGCAATTCTGAAGTATATCACAAACGCCATCACGGCTGCTGCAAAAAAAATCGCTCGCGCACGATCGTGATTCGTTCTCAAGCTCTTGCCAACGATCATGCCGAAGACTCCAGCTAACGGGATCGCTGTAAGCCAGGTCAAGTATATTGCACGTTCGTAATAACCACCGTAGTGTGCATAGTCGCATGGTAACAACTTTAGAGCGGCAAACAAGCCAAAGTAGACCAGCATCCAACTAATAACAAGGAATGGTGTAGAAACTTGTTTTCGGGAGAGATAGCCGTAGGCGAAGCCAATGGCTGCGTTCACTCCTATTGGCGAAGGCTCGACCCAGAAGTACACTTCAAAATGGCTGAGACCCAACAAGGCGAGTCCTATTACAAAAAGGACGTTCACAAATATGGAAGCGACAACGATAGCAAGCGGATTGAGCTTAGCGCTAAGAAAAGACTGCAGCCGGCAGCTAATGGTCTCCCGACCGGATGTATTCTTCGGATCTTCCTCCACGAGCGTCGATCCGCAGTCGGAGCACGTATCAAAGCCGGGCCGATATTCGTAACCGCACTTTGGGCACCATGGCATTCGAGCAATTCTCCGATAGGCGGCAATCTCCAAACCGTCGCTTGCTTGTGCTAGGTAATGAGACTCCCAAAAACCGAATCTGCAACTACTGAAAGGAGTATACCACATGACCGCAACAACAACCGCAAGAGAAGCAAAGAGAAAGGATGGACGGCTGATAGCCTATCCCATGGCAGCAGTTAAGATTCCGAAAGGCGCCCTGGTCAACATCAACTCCGCAGGCTATGCCACCAACGCAACCGATACTGCCGGGGAAACGTTTGCCGGAGTCGCCTACGAAACGGTAGACAATTCGTCTGGGAACGCGGTAGACAAATCGATACGAGTAGAAACTACAGGCACGTTCGTCTTTGTTGACGGCGGAGGCAACGGTGCACAGACCGACGTCGGCACCCTGTTCAAAATCGTGGACAACCAGACCGTAACCGACGCCGCAACCACGAACAACCTGGTCGCCGGTGTAGCCGTAGAGAGCATCAGCGCAACCAAAGTCAGGATCAGAATCGACCGCTTCGCAAGCTGAGAAATTGCCTGACTATTCTTCACCTTATCCTGACCCTCTCTCATCATTGTGGAGAGGGTCAATCTCTATATCCTGCTATTAAGAACTCGAAAGGAGAACTAACAAATGCCGCTTACAAGATCAGACATGCCTAATCTTCTCGAGGACGGATTGAAGGCCGTATTCTTCGAGGCGCTGGATGCCTCCGTCGGAGACTATCAGCGGATAGCTACTATCGTGCCTTCATCAAGCGAGGAAGAAAGCTACCCTTGGCTCGGAGCGGTTCCAACCGTGCGTGAGTTTGTGGACGAGCGGATGCCCCTGGGTTTGTTGGAACACAACTACACCATCCGCAACAAAACTTGGGAAAGCTCCATCGCCGTAGAGCGCACAGCAATCGAGGACGACAAGCTCGGTCAGATAAAGCTCCGCGTGCAGTCTCTTGCTCGCGAGGTGCGCAGGCACATGGATGAGCTGGTGTTCACGCTTCTGAAAAACGGGTTTGACACCGTCTGTTACGACGGAAACTACTTCTTTGACACCGACCATGCCTCAGGTGAAAGCGGGACACAGAGCAACAAGGGAACGGAACCGCTCGACGCCGCTTCTCTTCAGGCGGCCATCACGGCGATGATGAAGTTCAAAGACGATCGCGGTCGGTTCATAGGCGCGGTGCCTGACCTGCTTGTGGTCCCGCCGGACCTTCAGTGGACTGCTATGGAGCTGCTGGAGTCTACCTACTGGCCAGAGGAAGGCGCTACCACCGGACGCATGGCTTCCAACGTTCTGAAGGGTAAGTTGGACCTGATCGTCTCGCCGTATCTTACCGATCCTGATGACTGGTTTGTGCTCTCGACCAGGGGAATTGTAAAGCCTATCATCCTCCAGAGCCGGACTCCAATCGAGTTTGCGGCGCTTGAGGCAGACTCCGAGAGCGGCTTCATGCGCGACCAGTATATCTACGGCGTCCGTGCCCGTTACAACGCTGGTTACGGACTCTGGCAGACGGCATACGGAAGCCGAGTCAGCTAGTCCTCCGCTTTCACTTCGAAAGGAGCACTGCTTATGGCAATCACGATCACTACCGCCGAGGTGAAGCGCAAATGCATGATAACTGACTCGACGCATGATGCCTCGATAGCCTCGCTCATCTCTGAAATGCAACCGGTTCTTGAGCATTCAATCGTCGATATCTACCTTAACGACACAGGCAATACCGGCTTACAAGCGACTCTAAAGCTAGGAATGCTCGAGATCATATCGGGAGAGTTTCTGGAACAGCTCAAGCGCGAGATCGGAGCAACGTGCGAGATTTCGACCGCTGGATTGTCGCTTGGCGAGGAACCACGAATCGGAGCCGACCTGATCCAACAAGGCGCGACTCGACTGGCACCGTATATGAAAGCCGAGCCGCCGATGATGTCCGAATCGCTCGTGATAAGCAACACTTCCGATTCGGATACCGTGTTTTCGACGGATGAGGAGGCGTGGTAGATGGGCTTCTCGAACCGAATTCTCGCCGCTCTGCAAAGAGCAGGTGAGGCGTTCACATTGGGCACGAACACCTATCGGGGCATATTCCGAGTGCTGGACGCCGGCACAATGCGTACCTACCTCGACGACGTGGAAGTAATGGGAGTAGTTCGACCGGGATTGCTGCTTATCACCACGGCCGACGTCGTGATTAACCCAAACGATACTATCACTCGCGACAACCGCACCTATACCGTGCTAAAAGTATCTACTCACCGGATAGGAAACCTGGCGGTTGTGAAGCAGGCGATACTTGCATAGTAGTCTCAATACTTGGAAAGGAGTCTAATTTGGGCTTCGACTCTGTTTCAATTAACGATTGGATCACTCTTGCTGTCGGCATTCTCGGATTCCTGACGGCTTTGCTTTCCCGAAGCGGTCGGCTGCCTGCTTGGGCTCGGAAGTGGCTTAAGAGAATAGGCACAGAACGAATCACTGATGCTATAGAACGCGCAGCAGCAATCGCAGAACTTTCGCCCGACGAGAAGCGCAGGCAGGCTGTAACCTATCTTCAGAAGCTCACCATAAGAGAGCTCGGTTTCCCCGTCCCGGCATCGATTGCTAACCTGCTTGTGGAGCACGTCTACCAGCAGTGGAAGGGAGCACGACGATGAGCAAGCATGCTTCGACAAAGCGTAGCACGCCGGGTGATGAGAAGCTTGGGACGACTGGTGACACAAAGCTCAAAATCGCGTTGGATGCTGGACACGGTTCCCTGACCGACAAACCGCATACCGGAGCCTCAGCAAATGGACTTGTGGAAGACGAGATCACGCTGGACTTCGTGCGGCGCATAGGCCATCATCTGCGAGCTGCCGGGCACAAAACCGTAATCACCAGAACTGACAACAAGCTGATCTCGCTTACCAAGCGTGCCCAAATTGCACGATCAGCACGCTGTGATGCGTTCGTCTCAATCCACTGCAATGCCGGGCCGCCTGCAGCAAACGGGGCCGAGGCGTTCATTGCCGCCGGCGATCGGCGCAGCCAAGCGCTTGCCATTCGGTTAGTAGAGGTTCTCGCTAATCAGGGGCTTCGGGATCGGGGAGTAAAAGCCGATTCGGAGAGCCAACACTCGAGGCTTGCGGTCCTGCGCGGAACCTGTCGTTATATGCCAGCGGTGCTTCTCGAAGTGGGCTTTCTGACGAATACACACGATGCAGACCTGTTGAAAAACCCAGAATGGCGAGAGGAAACGGCTATAGCGCTGGCAGACGCAGTAGTGGGCACGTAAAGCTACGCATGGGGTGAGGGAGATTATCCCTTGCCCCCCTCTTTTACTGCTCGGGATTGGTTTTCATTGCCGACAGAACCGCATTCGACGCAATCACGCGCGGGAGTGTGCGCATAAGTATGGCGTAGTTTTTCGCATTGCGGTTGGCACCGCCTTTCACGTGCTCGCCCTCAAGAGACGCCAAGTGAGCGCGGATACAGGCAGAGAGATGCTTAACTGCCACATCGAGGATTCCTGCATCGCCCGTGATCTCATAAGCCCGCAGTAAGCCGAGCAATTGGCGCGGGTCAGTCGGACGACCGCGACCACCCGATGCCGGATGGTAATAGAAACCTCCGTCTTCTTCGATCCACGCTTCCGATATGAGCGTTCGCACCGACTTTACGATAAAATCGTCGATGCGCGAGTCAGAGGTGGATTTGGCGCTCAGGACACTACGGCTTTCGCTTGCGGCATCGTTGTAATCGATCAGCCCTTCCAGTAACAAACCGGCCATAAAGGGGCTGTTGCCAAGGAATTGTTCTGCACCTCGTTGACGGTCGGAGCCTGCGTCCCATTCGCGAAGCCACAATCCGCGATCGGGATGTGACCTTGCAAGCACGGACTCGGCGACCGAGCGCGCAGCATCGAGGTATTTGACGTCGAGTGTCGCTTCATACACGGCCACAAGGCCGATCAGTGACCATGCATAAGGTCGTTCGGCGCCGCCGTCATCGGGGCAAGGCGAAGTGCGGGCAAGATAGTCGCCGACCAGTAGGGCGTTTTCGAGGTAGCGTCGATCTCCGGTGAACCAGTAGGCACGCACAAGTCCTTGTGCCCAGATGTGGTCGGTGCGATAGTAGAACCACTTGCTCTCGCGTCCCAGGTGACCGGCGGCATGTATGCTCTGCGAGCCTATCAATCCGGGATCGGTGGGAACGTAGTGTGCGATGTCGATATCACCCTGATGGAGTGCGGCGTCGATGCCCCAATCCAGGTAGTCTCTCTTGCCAGTGCGTGCAAACTGAGTTAGTAAGGCATAGGGTGTATCGTATTCGACGTTGATCCAGCAGTCGCGTTCTTCCTCGTCTGCGAAGTCTCCGTAGTCGAAGTCGCCGTATTCGCGCAGGTGAACGCGCCGGTTCTTCAACGCAGCGAACGCACCTTCGGCAATCCGTTCAAAGTCAGGAAACGCGCTGTTCTTAGCTGGCGTGATCCTGCTCACTGCACCGGTTTCGCAATATCGGTCCGGACTGCAGACTACAGCAGCCGGCTTTGCAAATGCCCTTGCCATTGATGCGCCGTCAATGCCTGGGCGATGGAACACGAGCATAACGTCGTGCGTTTTCTCACAGCCACGCGGCAGGACCATGGGTTTTTCAGAAGCTTCCGGCCAAAGGTCGATTGAGAGCACGCTTGGGTCTATCCGAAAACCCTTGGGATGTTGCTGCGGAAAGCGGCGAACTGCAGCAGTTACGGCGATATTTGCGCCCCGCGCGGTCACCCAGCCTTCACTGCGGCCAGCGACCGTAATGCCGTTGAGAGCAAATCGGAACCGTTCGGCAGGAGTCATTCGAGTAGGACCAGTTTGGAGAAGTGAAACGCCGTCTATCAAGTCACGCTCGATAGGATTTCGTCTCTCGATGCCGGCGGAGAAACTCTCCGGAGGCTCGGCAAGTGGAAGATCAATTTCGACCGATCGGGCAATCGGAAGCTCGTCGTCCTGGCGACTTTTGAGCACGTGTGTAATACGAACTGCAGAAGAACCTGCCCAGCAGTAAAGTCTGAGCTCGTAGTCAAACATCTTGCCGCGCTTGCCAAAGTGTGCGCCGGATATCCTAAAGACAGCGTGGATGTTGCCGCGCTCCTCCAGCTCGCACGAATAGCTCTCGTCTTTGGATGCGGCAAAGGGAATGCGGAAGTAGTCGCGAGTAATAAGATCGATGCCTGCCGGGTCGAGCACTCGAATGGAACCGTCGGTCAGAACGCAGTTTCGCAATATACCGAACGACCGCTTGCCAATCTCAAATGCAAGCACACCAGTATCGATGCGGAATGCTTCATCGTCCTCGTCAACGCGCAGGATTTGATCCGGCGGCGTTCGGGAAACGTCTCCATAGTATAGCGTTAATTGGTTGGTATCCGCAGGGGCAACGAAATCGAGCCGGAGCCAGCGGATAGAGCCATCGGGCCAAAAAGCGATAGATTCTGCGTCGAAGGGAACAGCGGAACCGTTTGGGGTGCGCATTTGCACGCTCTCTGCCGATCTCAGCATGCCCCTCGAGAACGGCACTCCACCTCGCATCGGCACGCATGCACCGAATGTGTCAGCAAGACGAATGGAAATGCTGTTTGTCGAATCGTTAGTCATCGTTACCACATAACCAATCCCGAACACACTTCGGACAAGGCCGCGTTCGTGTTACTCAACAACCTGAAAGTTCGAAAAGCGGAGTTCTGAGGTTCGAAATGCGAATGCAGTATCTTAGCTGAGAAAGCCAGGATAATGCGTCGCACCGTGCGCTTCATGATTTTCGGGCAAACATCATCCGGTCCATCAGTTCCATCTGGTAATCTGGCGAGACCGCCAATTCCAGATGCTCGGCATTCTCGGCCAGCTTCCGTGCAAGTTCCATTTCGCGCTCCGAAAGCAGAGCAAGCTTCGCACCTGCTCCAGCAGCGTTACCAATCGAGATCACTTTGTCTTTCTCAATCGGCGGAATAAGCCCAATACGAATCGCGCTTTCAACCCTGATATAATTGCCAAACGCTCCGGCCAGCAGTATTTGCGAAAGATCCGTATCCGAAATTCCCGCCGTTCGTATAAGCGTTTGGATGGCTGCGTGGATAGAGCCTTTTGCAAGTTGTAAGCGCCTGATATCGGCGGCAGTGAGTGTAATAGCCTTGCCTGCGCCGGATTCCTCTTTGGTTGCCAGCACAAACTCCGGACCGGTTTCCGTTACTACCAACCGGTTGCGCACAGCAAAAGGCAGGTTGCTTGCCTCGTCAGGCGAGATCAGACGACCGGTTTCGTCGATAAGTCCGGCGTCCAGCATTTGCGCAACTGCGTCCACGAGACCCGAACCGCATATACCGACAGGTCGGCGGTTCTCAATTGTGGTGATTTTCACAGTATCGTCTATGATAACGCTATCTATTGCACCGGGTCCTCCGCGCATTCCGCAGCTTATGCCTGCGCCTTCAAATGCAGGACCGGCGGCAGCAGAGCAAACGAAGGTCTTTCCATCATGAAGCAGCGCCATTTCGCCGTTTGTCCCAATGTCTACAGCCAGACGCGTCCTGCCGTCATCCTCCCACATACTCGAGAGAAGAACCCCGACCAGGTCAGACCCCACAAACCCTGCCACGTTCGGCAGCACTGTGACCTTTGCTTCGGGCGAAAAAGGCAGCGAAAGCTCACGCGCACGAACCGTTATGTCCTGGCACACGCTGGGAACGTATGGCGACTGGCCCAAGCTGGTAACATCAATCCCAAGCAGCAGGTGCGTCATGCACGTGTTGCCTACCACAGTAGCTTTGTAGACATGATTAAGCGAGATACCTGCAACCTTAGCGAGTGCGGACGCGATCCGGCTAAGAGCATCGATCGCCGCCGACTGCAAAATGCGTGCGCCGTTGTCCTGCACAGTGGCAAAGCTGATGCGAGAGACCAAATCATCTCCGTAGACCATCTGCGGATTCATCACCGCCGATACACCCAATTCCTGTCCAGTGATTAAATCCATCAGGTAGCCGACCACGGTAGTGCTTCCGAGATCGTAGGCAATGCCGTAACAGTGAGAGCTTGTGTCTCCCGATTCGATGGCTATAAGCTCGTCTCCGGAAACTGTTGCCGTCAGTTTATAATCCGATGCGCGCATCAAGGCCGACAGTCCCCGCAACACGTTCAGGTTCGGCCGCAGTATAATATCTTTTGTAGCCAGATAGTCGGCCAGTCGTTCGAACTCGGCACGCTCGTCTTCAAGATGAGGCGGCGTAAGCTCGCAGTAGACCTTGGTGATGCCCGACATCACTTCGCAGTCGCGCATCACGCCATGACTGAGGATTTTCTGAACGCGCGATCGGCTTTCGTCGGGAATGGTCACGGTGATTTCATCGGTGATCTTGGTGCGGCATGCCAGGCGCATACCGGCGGCGATTTCAGAATCTGACAGTCGGCTGAGCTCGCTTGAATCCGGAGCATTCGTAGTACCCTCGACAATTACCCTGCACTTGCCGCATGTTCCCATTCCACCGCACGGCGTTTCGATTGCCATTCCAGCAGCGGCAGCAGCCTTAGAAAGCAACGTGCCCGCCGGAACAAACACTTCCGTCCCGCCGGGCTCAAAAACGACCCTTATAAGCTTACTTTTCTTCATGCCTGTATCGCAAACTGTTAGATTCGCATGCCGTGCGGCAAAAAAACTCGTCAGAAGTAAACTATATGCTTCTTGGCAACTTCGTTATCAGGATCAAGGGCCAAAACGTACTCGAACTCAGCCTTGGCTTCTTCACACATTCCCAGCATGCAATACGTAAGCGCCAAATCGTTTCGCGCGTTAAGATTAAGAGCGTCGAGGCGTACTGCTGTGAGCAGCTCTTCTATGGATTCATCGAACATGCCGACGAAGCCATAGATCAGCCCTAATTGTCTGTGTGCCTCGGCGTCGTCGGGATCGATCTCTAGAATGGCCCGGAACTCCGCCTGCGCTTCTTCATATCGGCCTTCGTTCTTTAGGGCAAGGCCGCGTTCGTAGTGCTGTTCTATCTGCCCCATTACGTCCCCGCCCGGCGAAACATCCGGCCCCTCATCGGGGATCGGTTCCACAATGCGCCCGCTTGCAGTATATCAGCTTCCAACTGGTAAATCAAGCCTATTTCAGCCTTTAAAACTTATATAGTTCTCCAATTAGGCATATTTTGGTTTTTCCAGATTAACGGAGCTTATGGACACTCTTCAAAACAACTTCGCTCAGCCCATCGGCTTTCAATCATGCGTCACACTGGACGGTCTTTGCCCTGCATTCAAACCGACTTCCGATCGAGAGTTTGGCGCCGCGTGCAAATTCTTCCGCGGACATTCGCCTGCGCGATTCTGCTTGCAACTCGATCAATTCTACCGACCCGCTTCCCGCTGCCACTTCCAAACAACCTTCGCGCATACCGATAACCTCTCCCGGTTCGCCAAATTGCCCTTCGGGTTTGGCAACACGAGCCCGCCAAATCTTCACCATCGTGTTGCCGTATTTTGTGAACGCGCCCGGTTTCGGAGTGCACCCGCGCACCAGGTTCACGATCACTTCAGCCGGACGCGACCAGTCCACAGCGCCTGCATCCGGCGGCAGACTCGGTGCCTGCGTAGCCATCTCATGGTCCTGCGGTATGGGAACTATGGTTCCGTCTTCCAAACCGTTCAAAGTTAGAATTAGCAGGCGTGCACCCACAAGCGCCAGGCGTTGGGTTAGTTCTCCAGCGTTTTCGTCTGGCAAGATGTCCACAGCTTGCTGAAGCAAAATATCGCCAGTATCCCAACCCTCATCCATAAGCATAGTTGTAACACCAGTCTGCTTTTCACCGGCTATTAGAGCGTGCTGAATAGGTGCCGCACCTCGATATTTTGGAAGAATGGACCCGTGCACGTTCACCGCACCATATTTCGGCCATGTAAGCAGCTCGGACGGTATTTTCTGACCGTAGGCTGCGACTACAAGAGCGCCAATCGGTCCAAAGTCTTTTATTTGGGCAATTGACTCCGGAGCTCTGAGTTTTTCGGGCTGCAGGATGGGGTAGCCGTGCGCTAGGGCTACTTCCTTAACCGGCGATACGCGCATTTCTCGGCCTCGTCCACTCGGCTTGTCCGGCTGTGTAATTACGGCCACAAGTTCGTGTTGAGGAGACGCAATTAGCGCTTCTAAAGACGGAACCGCGAATTCACTTGTGCCTGCAAAGATCACCTTCACGCTTTCACCCTCTGTTTTTCGGCAAATCTCTAACTACAGGTAAACCCTGGGTACACGCTTTCCGATATTGCACAGAACTTCATAGGATATCGTTCCGATCTTCTCGGCGATTTTGGTGGCGCTCAGGAAATCATACCCTCCTCCGTAAAGAATAACCTCATCGCCCAGTTGGACAACGGGAACATCCGTTACATCTATAAGGATCTGATCCATACATACCCTGCCTATCACAGGTACCCTGAACCCTCGGACCACCGCTTCGCCCACGTTCGAAAGCGACCTCGAATAGCCGTCCGCGTAACCGATCGGCAATGTCGCTACAACAGAATCGCGCTTAAGCTTACAAGTTCTGCCGTAGCTTACGCAAGTTCCCGCTTTGACCTGTTTTAGAAACACTATGCGACTCTTGAGCGTGAGGACCTCTCTCACAGGCACGCTTGCAGGAACATCTGCCGACGGATAATGCCCATAGATCATTATCCCCGGTCGAACGGCATCGAAATCAGCTTCAGGATACCCAAGTATCCCACCGCTGTTTGAAGCATGTGCGATTAGTTTGGCAAATCCGCTACGTTTGAGGGCTGTTACAACCTTTGCAAACGTGGAAATCTGAGACAAAGTGAACGAGCGATCGGCTTCATCGGAGCACGCAAAGTGAGTGAAGATTCCTTCCACTGCTATTCCTGGAAGAGCCGCTAACGTTTGAAAAAACGATACAGCATCTTCCGGGGGGATTCCTATCCGCCCCATTCCCGTGTCAATCTTAACGTGAACCGTGGCAGCTTTGCCCTGTCGAACTGCAGCTTCCGAAAGTGCTTTCGCAAAGCGCTCGTCGCAGCATGTACTTACGATTTCGTATCGTATAATTTCTTCCGCCGTATCAGGTTCGGAACAACCTAGAATCAGAATCGGAGCACGTATGCCTGCTTCGCGGAGTTCGATTCCCTCTTCAACGCATGCTACACCGAGCGCGTCCGCGCCTGCTTCCAGACATGCCCGGCTCACCGGAACTGCACCGTGTCCGTAGGCATCAGCCTTGACAGCCGGCATTATCCTCACATGCCGACCTACCCTGGCTCTAATCGATCTTATGTTTTCCCGTATTGCCGAGAGATCCACCTCGGCCCATGTCGGTCGTGCCATCCCTGTAATAGTAGCATACTACTTCTTAGCTTGAAAGCCCAAGACTTTCGTGGGTTTTGTTCGAGGTTCGGAGATAAGCAACAGGGCGTTCGCCTTTGGTAAGCACCGGATATCGTTTCGCACTAGAGGGGAACTCTGGGAAGCATGAAAACGGCCCATTTAACCAAAGCACGCTACGGAGGTAGAACAAAAAATGGCTGCCGACCTAGGGCTCGAACCTAGAACCTTCTGATCCAGAGTCAGACGCTCTGCCAGTTGAGCTAGTCGGCAACGCATTATTACATTACCATCATTTGCCTAAATTGTCAACGTATCGCGAGGCGGGGTAGCGTGTGTGGAAAACGGGAATTCAAAGCACGAAAGGGACGTTTGATTGAGGATCCTAACGTCAAGGCAGAGGAATTTTGCTGTTAACTGACTCTCCCGTCTAAGAGCCACTTCTTAATTCCCTTTCGGGAATTGGGTGAATTCTGACAGATATTTCTCCGCAAGCATCACCGCAACGTAATCATCGTAGGGACGTGGCGGAACTTGCAGCGAAAGCGGAATCAGGCGGCGCAACCCGCGAGGAGGATTCTCTTCGAAATAACGTCTGCGAGCAGCTAGAGTCGAAAACTTCTCTTCGACTATCACCACAGGTGCACTCTGCAGGTTCTCAACAACACGCGCAGCGTTCGAGGATGAAGTTCCTCCACCCAATAACACAGCGTCGGGACGAAAACAGGAGGCCAAATCGGCTACCGTTGGCCCAAGTTCGGCAGTGGCAACAACCACCTTGTGCAAGACCTCAACAGCCTCATTCGACTTCCGAACAACTGCAATACCGCACTTGATCCTGCCCGGATCGATCGCTATTACTGTCATATTGTCGGCGTTCACTCTATCTTTGTCACGCTGAAACGCATATTGTCCATGTTGAGAGGGCCTTCGGCATAAATGTCTTTACTTGCATACACGTCCACGCTCACACGCGATCTTTTAGATTGAATCTGATCCACTACGGTCATCAATCCTTCGATTTGCGTCAAAGGATTCACGTTGATATTGATTCGCGAGTCTGGATTCGAAATGGGGACTATGCCTTTTTCCAAACCCGCCTTGCTTACGTCCTCACGCAGGAACTTAATCATAGCAAGCAATATGCGGCCTTCGGAGATGCGCCCGTCCATGTCCGTATGCGCTATCAAGTCTCCCTTCATATAGACGAGCTTGTTTAAATACAGCATTATCTCTACCGGAACCTGTTCGCCCCGAATTGTATTCGCTGCACAAACGACCTGCACGAGCACATCGATAGGACTGCTCGCAATTGTCTCCGTTGCTCTCGAAATGTTCGCCGACTCGTTGTCAACAACCAGCACCTGCTCTTTGTTAAGCATTTGGCGGAATATCAAGTTCACAGCTCTTCCGTTCGATCCCGTGCCTGCGCCGACCTTTTCTGCTCTCTTCCCCGCCTCATCCAACAGTGACATCAGGTCCGCTCTGATTCCGAACGTCGATTGTCTGGGCGATATAATTCCCCGCACGATCTCGTCTCCCTGCCGCAAAATGAGATCGCCGCTGCGCAACTCGCCTGCTTGAGCTGCAAAGTATTCGGACGCTTTCTCAAACTGCAACCGCTTTATGCCTTCTCTAACAAGAGCAGCTTGCCCCAATTCTATCTGTTCTTTTTGTTGCTTGAGGACGATTTCTTGTTGATGAAGCGTCGATTCGGTCTCCGCCAGTTTTGCTCTCGTATCTTCCAAACGTGCCTGTGTCGACTTCAGCTTGTTTTCGGCGTCTGCAAGCTTGTTGTTGGCGACGGCAAGCTGATCTTGTGCATTTCGCAGCCGCTCTTGGACTTATTCAGCTCTTCTGCCTTAACTCGAAGCTCCGCTCGCGCAAGTGCTATCTCGGTGTTAAGCGAGGCAACTGAGCGTTCGAGCTTTTCTAACTGTCTCTTGCGTTCGGCCACTTCGCGAGTCCGCTCGGCAACTTCTTGCTGGAGACGTTTTACAAGCCTTAACTGCTTATCGCGTTCCGCCTTTGCCTTCTCAGCTTCCTTGCGGGCAATTTCGGCTTCCTTCTTGAGAGCGTTGACTCGAATCTGCAGGTACTTGCTTCTAGCCAACAGGCTAGCGTTAAGTTCCTCGAGATGCACATTTGTTTTAGTAAGCAACTCATTCTGTGTGAGTATACGTTCGCCCTCGGTGAACACTTTTCTAAACTGCGAGTTGACCGAGACAAGAGTTGCTACCGCCAATCCCGAAATCAGCATTCCGGTGATAGCGGTAATGATATAGGCAGTATGACGCGGTCTCAAGCTGCCCACAGTAAGGCGCTTCTTGCCCATCCTTCGTCCGATAACGTCGCCGAAGTAGGCAATGAATCCCGAAACCAATATTAAGATAACTACAAACAAAATCGAGTAACGCATTATTTCGAAGCCCGTCTCAGCAATACTATTGCAGCAAATATTCCAAGCACATCCGCAGCGAATGCTCCTACAACCGGTTCGATGGACCCCTCAATTGCAAGCGAAGACGTATAATGCCACACCATCCAGTATATGAATATAACGAGTATGCTAAGGCCAAACCCAACGCTTGAGGCACTGCGATATGGCCTGATTCCCAACGGTGCTGCCAGCAAAGCAAATACCAAGCTGGATATGGGCAGCGCCAGTTTGTTCCAGCGGTCAACTTCGATCTCTCTTATTTGATCCAACGGTCTATCTGGATGCTTGCGCAGGTATCTAACCAGTTCCGTAAGCTCTCGGAAGCTCATCTGGTCGGTGTCTCTTGCTGCGCTTTTTTGATAGAGCGAGAACTGCTCCGGCGTCTTCTCGATCCGGATTTCCTTCGTTCGCGCTTCGCCAAACGACTCGTATGCAGGCGAGTCTGTGCCGACAATCTGCGACCATCCGTCATAAAGTCGCCAGTGGTAGTGTTTGCTTTCGTCGTGCATACCTGCCCATTCCGCACGTCTTGCATGGATCACAACCAACGGCCTACCGTTGGCAAACTGTGTTACGGTGACGTCTCTCAGAACCCCTGTTTTGGTATTTATGCCGCCTTTCAC
>Ga0123519_10007645_pt1 | contig 16664 bp, 15 predicted proteins | sample YelNatPaOPRAMG02_FD_87396 | JGI IMG/M metagenome (GOLD analysis project Ga0123519, IMG submission 87396) | Hot spring microbial communities from Yellowstone National Park - Yellowstone National Park OP-RAMG-02 (version 2) | ecosystem: Environmental > Aquatic > Thermal springs > Hot (42-90C) ... | reverse complement strand
CTGCAACCGCACTTGATCCAGCCGGCTCCCGGTAACAGCCGGGAAAGGTGCTGTGCGCCTGCCCGGCCCTGACCCGGGAGGGGGGATTTGGCGGGGTGCCTGCAGCCGGGCCGCCCTCAGGCGGCCCGGCTGCAGGCAACCCGCCAAATCCCCCGAATGGCTCCACTCCGGTCGCGTGCGAAGCGCGATGCCCGGATGGGATCCGCGCCCCGATGGGTAAGTACGGCTGTAGTGGTAGAGGCCAGGCCCATATGCAGCGCCAAACCGGCGTACAGCCCTTTCCGGCCTCATGTATGACCGGTTATTGGTCGCTTTGACAAGGGAACACAATACACATATAATCAAACGCTGATGGCCTGCAGAGGCCGCGACGCAGCAGTTCGTTGGGAGGTACGGAGCACCGTGTTTGCGATTATCGAAACGGGTGGCAAGCAATATCGAGTGGCTGAAGGCCAGATCATTGAGGTCGAAAAGTTGTCCGCGCCGGTGGGCGAGACGGTCACCCTGGACCGGGTGCTGATGGTTACCGACGAGAGCCAGACGCGCGTCGGCCGGCCCCTGGTGGAGGGCGTGCAGGTCCAGGCAAAGGTGTTGGACCAGGACCGCAGACGGAAGATTATTGTCTTCAAATACAAGCCAAAAATCCGCTATCGGCGCAAGACGGGCCATCGCCAGTCGGTCACGCGCCTGAAGATTGAGCGGATTCTTGCCTGAGGTCTGAAAAAGGCGTGCAGCCCGCTCTCGAGTGAGAGAGGGTTTGCCAGTTGTTGGATAGGAGCGGAACAAGCATGTCTCACAAGAAGGGCGGCGGCTCCAGCCGCAACGGCCGCGATAGCAAGTCGAAGCGCCTTGGCGTCAAGCGCTTCGACGGCCAGTTGGTGCGGTCGGGAACCATTATCGTTCGCCAGCGTGGCACGCATTTCCACACCGGCCGAAATGTTGGTCTGGGGCGCGATCATACGATCTTTGCCACGGCTGACGGCTATGTCAAATTCGAGTTTGAACCGGAAGCGCACGGCCGCAAGCGCATCAGTGTGTATCCGGTAGAGGTTGGTCAGGCATGAAGAAGGGAATCCATCCCACCTATTATACCGACGCCAAGGTGATCTGCGCCTGCGGCAACACCTGGACGACGGGATCGACCAAAAAAGAGATCCACACCGACATGTGCTCGGTGTGCCACCCTTTCTTTACCGGTGAGCAGCGTATCGTCGACACGGCCGGCCAGGTTGAGCGCTTTGAGCGTCGCCTCGGCCAGGCTCGCGACATGGAAGCCCGGGCGGCCGCTAAGGAGCGCAGGAAAGCGCGCCGGCGGACGACCGAGGTGACGATGGAAGTGGTTGGCGGCGAGATGGTGCCCCCCGAGGGCGAAGCTCCGGCTGCGGATGAGACCCGGGCGACCGGTAGCGAGGGATGACCGCTTTTGGGAGGCGAAGAAGACAGAGTGCAGCTCACTCTGTCTTTTTTCTCGCTTTACAGAACCGGAGGGCTTGAGCGACGAGGTGGCCCTTGGGCTGCTGCCTTTTCAAGCCGGGCTGCATGCGTTCGCTCACTGCACATCGCGCCCAGCTTATGGCGACAAGCTGATACTGTGGGCGGGCGTGGTGAGCTTGATACTGTTGCCTGCAATTCCTGGAAGGACGATCAGTGAAGCAGTTCCACTATGGCGGCCAGGCAGTGATCGAGGGTGTCATGATGCGAGGCGCCCAGAGCCTGGCTGTAAGTGTGCGCAACCCGCAGGGTGAGATTGTGACCCACAGCCAACCACTGGAGGGGCATATCTACCGTGGTTTTATCGCACGGACCCCTTTTCTGAGGGGCCTGACGATGTTGTGGGACTCGCTGGTGCTGGGCGTGCGCGCGCTCATGTTCTCAGCCGATGTGGCGATGAGTGACCAAACCGAGGTGTCATTCAGCGGCCCCGTGGCCTGGGGGACAATGGCGACTTCGTTGGCCCTGGGCCTGGGCATCTTTTTCCTCGTTCCCCTCTTCCTGGTGCGCCTGGTGGATCGTTTCCTGCCTTCCTCTATTCTCAGCAATCTCATTGAAGGGGTGGTGCGCCTGGCCATCTTTATCGGCTATCTGGCGATCATTGGGCGCATGCCCGACGTGCGGCGCGTTTTTGCTTACCACGGCGCCGAACACAAGACAATCAATGCCTATGAAGCGGGTGCTCCCCTGGTGCCGGAATCTGTGGAGGCTTACAGCACGGCCCACAGTCGTTGCGGTACCGGGTTTGTGCTCCTCGTGCTGGTGATCTTTGTCGTGCTGGCCTCTTTCCTTGGCCGGCCGGCGCTCTGGCTGCGTGTGCTCTCGCGCATCGTGCTGATCCCGGTGGTGGCTGGCGTGGCGTATGAGATTATCCGCTTTGGCGCCAACCATCCCGGGCAGCGCATCTTGGGCCTCCTCCTGGCCCCTGGCCTCTGGCTCCAGCGCCTCACTACCCGCGAGCCAGATCGACCGATGCTCGAAGTGGCCATTGCTGCCCTGGGGAAGGTGCTGGAAGCCGAATCCTGATTGCATTGCGCCGACCCGGAACCCAGCTCTCCTGGGGCGCGAGAGATCGATCTGCCCCACACTGACGCTCAGCAATAATGGAGTCGCCTCTGCTGGTCCCTCCGTTAGGCCAAGCTCTGGCATGCGCATGCCTGCCGGCCGCCGGTGCACGCGCTGCCGCTGCAACTCGACGATGCCCTCCCCTCTGCTGCTACTCGTGGCTTTGACGCGGGGCAGCCCCGGCTGGCAGTGGTGGGCGTTTGTTTGCTGTCGGTTCATTCTAGATCCCGCGTGACGCTTACCGCAAGGAGAAACCGCGATGTTGAGCAAGGAAGAACTGTTGGCTCGTGCCAAGAAGCCGTCCGACGATGCAATGAAGCTTCACCCCTTCTTCAAAGGCAAAGTACAGACGGCCCCCAAGTGCGTCATTCGCGACATGAATGACTTTGCTATCTGGTACACGCCCGGCGTCGCCGCTCCGTGCAAGGCGATCCAGGCCAACCCCGAGCTCTCCTACGAGTACACCAACCGCGCCAATGTGGTGGCGGTAGTTTCCGATGGCACCCGCGTGTTGGGCCTGGGCAACATCGGCCCCCGTGCTGGTATGCCTGTGATGGAAGGTAAAGCTCTGCTCTTCAAGTACCTGGGCGGTGTGGATGCCGTGCCTCTATGCCTGAACACGCGGAGCGCGGACGAAATCATCAACGCCGTGAAGCTCATCCAGCCCTCCTTTGGGGGCATCAACCTGGAAGACATCGAGCAGCCCAAGTGCTTCACTGTGCTCGATACCCTGCGCGCTGCTACTGATGTGGAGATACCCGTCTGGCACGATGACCAACAGGGCACGGCGACCGTGCTCCTGGCCGGCTTGATCAATGCCCTCAAGATCGTCGGCAAGCGCATGGATAACATCCGTGTGGCCATGATCGGCATGGGCGCCGCCAACGTGGCCACCGTGCGCCTGCTCAAGGCCTCGGGTGTCAAGGTTGGGCAGATCATTGCCTGCGATTCCAAAGGCATCCTGAACAAGAAGCGCAAGGACATCTCTGATGCGCGCGATCAGTACCCAGACAAGTGGTACCTGTGCGAATACGGCAACGAAGAGCAGGTCGAGGGCGGCCCTGCCGAGGCCATGCGCGGCGCTGACGTTATGATCGGCTTCTCCAAGCCGGGTCCTGGCACTATCCTGCCTGAGTGGGTCAAAGGCATGGCCAAGGATTCTCTGGTCTTCCCCTGCGCCAACCCGATTCCCGAGATCTGGCCGTGGGAAGCCAAGGAAGCGGGCGCCCGCATCGTCGGCACCGGCCGCTCCGATTTCCCCAACCAGCTCAACAACTCTCTGGGTTTCCCGGCTATCTTCCGCGGTGCCCTGGATGTGCGGGCGCGCACCATTACCGATGAGATGTGCCTCGCAGCTGCCGCTGAGCTGGCCAAGTGTGCTGAGGATCGCGGCATCAATGAGGACAATATCGCACCGAACATGGATGAATGGGAAGTCTTCCCGCGCGAGGCCGTGGCCGTGGCTTTGAAGGCCATCGAGCAGGGCGTGGCGCGTATCAGCCTGAGCCGAGAAGAGCTTTATACCAAGGCTGAGAAGACCATCCGCGAGAGCCGCGAGATGGCCAAGCTGCTCATGCGCGAGGGCGCCATTGCCCCCATCCCGCCCGATCTGGCCTGAGTCGTATCAGTCGCCCATGCCTGACTGGGTATAACGCACGATGGAAATGGCCTTCGGCTTCCTGGTAGCATGCTCCGCACGCAGCCGGAAAAGGCTTTTTGTAGGGGTGTGGAGGGTCGGGGCGCCGCCTGCGGCGCCCCGACCCTCCACACCCCTTCCGGATCAAGGCCGGGCTTGGGCGGAGCATGTCAGCCGGCGTTCACCCGACAGGCCAGCAAAGGCTATTTTCGAATCAGGAGTAGAGGAACTATGGCAGATACTACTGGCGAAATGCGCATCATGGCGCCGGATCTGAAGGCGTTCGCGGTCGAACTACTCAAGAAGGTGGGTGTGCCCCAGAACGAGGCACAGCAGGTGGCGGATGTGCTCGTGCTGGCTGACCTGCGCGGCGTTGATTCGCACGGGGTGGCCCGCCTGAGCAACTATGTCGTGGCCATTGAGAAGGGCTATGTCAAGCCCAAGGCAGAGGTCAAGGTCGTGAGCGACTGGCCGTCCATCGCGCTCGTTGATGGCTGTGACTCCCTGGGGCAGGTGGTGGGCATCCAGGCCATGAAGCTGGCGATGGACAAGGCCGAGAAGACCGGCTGCGCTTCCGTGACGGTGACTAACAGCCGCCACTATGGCATTGCAGGCTATTATGCGATGATGGCCCTCGAGCGCGACATGATCGGACTCTCCGTGACCAACTCGCGCCCCTGGGTGGTGCCGACCTTTGGCTCCAAGGCCATCTTGGGCACAAACCCTATCGCCGTGGCAGTGCCGGCGGGCGAGGAAAAGCCCTGGGTGCTCGACATGGCCACCAGCGCCATCCCCATCGGCAAGGTGGAAGTGGCCAAGCGCCTGGGCAAACCCCTCCGCGACGGCACGGCAGTGGACAACAAGGGCCAGGTTACCCGCAACCCCGACGACGTGTATGCCGGCGGCGGGCTGCTGCCTCTGGGCGGCATGGCCGAAACGGCAGGCTACAAGGGCTATGACCTTTCTGTGCTGGTGGATATCCTCTCCGGCGTGCTCTCGGGCGCCAGCTACAGCGCCACGATCAGCAATGTCTGGGGGGTGAGCGCTATCGGCCACTTTTTCATGGCCATGCGCATCGATGCGGTGCGCCCGGCTGCCGAGTTCAAGGCCATGATGGACCAGATGATCCGCGACCTCAGGAACTCTCCGAAGGCTGAGGGGCAGGACCGCATCTTTGTGGCTGGCGAGCCCGAATTCGAGGCCCAGGCCCGGCGTGAGCAGGAAGGCATCGTCCTGCCGAGCAAGGTGGCCGACGATCTCAAGGGTATGGCTGCACGTCTGGGTGTGCAGGTGCCTGCCTGAGGCTGGCTCCATTCCGACCCGGCGCCGGTTCCGATCTGTACGGCTTTTCCACAATCGCGCCGAGAGGTGGAAGCAGGCGCGGCATCATGCCGCGCCTACAGCCGGCCACGGTTCCGAGCCGACGCCGAGTTGCATACTGGAGAAAAGCGGCGTAGACTTCCGAAGTCTTCAAGACTTCGGAAGTCTGTTTTACCTGGAGGATGGGGATGGGCGAGAGGCGTATCTCGGCAGAGGAGCTGCTACAGTTCGTGATGGCCGTGTTGAGCAGGCTGGGCGTGCCAGGGGATGAGGCCCGGATAGTGGCTGATGTGTTGGTAAGCGCCGACCTGCGCGGGGTGGAGTCGCATGGCGTGGGGCGGCTCCACTTCTACGTGGATGACCTGGTGCTGGGGCGGGTGCGGCCGGTGGCCGAGACGCGCGTGCTCAGCGAGTGGCCCTCGCTGGCCCTCTTCGATGGCGGCAAGAGTCTGGGGGCTGTGGTGGGGCATCGCGCCATGTTGCACTGCCTCGACATGGCCGAGAGAGCGGGTATGGCCAGCGTCACTGTGACCAACTCGAATCACTATGGCATTGCGGGCTATTATGCCATGATGGCGCTGGAGCGCGACATGATCGGGCTATCGCTCACCAACTCGCGGGCCCACACCGTGCCGACCTTTGGGCGGCAGGCGATGCTGGGCACGAACCCCATCGCCCTGGCGGTGCCTGCGGGTGAGGAGCGCCCCTGGGTGCTGGATATGGCCACCAGCGCCATCCCCTTGGGCAAGGTCGAGGTGGCCCAACGCAAGGGCATCCCCCTGCGAGAGGGCCTCGCTGTAGACGCCAAGGGCCTGCCCACCACCGACCCGGAAATGGTGCTGGCGGGTGGGGCCTTGCTGCCTTTGGGCGGCCCAGCCGAGACGGCAGGCTACAAGGGCTATGGCCTCTCCGTGCTGGTTGATATCCTCACCGGCGTGCTCTCAGGCGGGGGATATTGTGCGGCGATGAGCCCCGTCTGGTGCGAGAGCCCTACCTCCCACTTTTTCGCCGCTATACGTATCGACGCGGTGCGCCCGGTTGCTGAGTTCAAAGCCATGATGGACCGTATGATCCGTGACCTCAGGAACTCACCCAAGGCCGAGGGCCAGAGCCGCATCATGGTGGCCGGCGAGCCCGAATATGAGGCCGAGACGCAGCGCCGGCGCGAGGGGATCCCGCTCGGGGCCAAGGTGGTAGAGGAGTTGGAGCAGATCGGTGCGCGCGTGGGCGTGACACTGCCGTGATCCGTGACACCTGGGGTTGCGCCATGGCGTGCCGGGTGTCACTGCCGATGCTTCGTTGGGCAGGTACTGTGTTGGCCGACAGATACTTCGCATTGTGGACCTTACGCATCACGCCTTGCGTATTAAAAGGCCCTTGACCCTGCTCTACCCTTGAGGTAGAATCATGCAACAGCGACTCCGATGGGAGAGGGATGGCAGGAGCCGGTTATGAAGTTGATCTATCGGGACAAGACGTGGGAACTGCGCGGCGGCATGACGGTGCGCGATGCAATTATCAAAGTGGGCCTCGACCCGGAGGCCGTGCTGGCCTTACGTGCCGGGGCGCTGATCAATGAGGAGACAATTCTCGGGGATGATGATGAGATCAAGCTCGTTGGCGTGGTCTCTGGGGGCTGAATGGCGGGCCTGAGCATTGAAATGTAGTATCTGCGGCCGCATGGCCGCCATCAACCTGCGCCATCACCGGTTGCGTTTGTGTAGTGAGCATCTTGTGGCCTGGACGCCGAAGCAGGTGGCGCGGGCGATCGTGAAATACCGCATGTTTGCGCCCACCGATCGTGTGCTGGTGGCCGTTTCGGGCGGGAAGGATTCTCTCACCCTGTGGGATGTGTTGCTGCACCTGGGCTATCAGGCTGATGGGGTGTACATCAACCTGGGCATTGGCCCGGCGGGAGGGTATTCGGACCTCTCGCAGGCCAAAGTCGAAGCCTTTGCTGCCGCACACCCCGAGGCCCGGCTGACGGTGGTGGACCTGGCGCGGCAGTATGGTGCTACTGTGCCCGAGCTCGTCAAAGAACGGCGGGGGCGGCATCCTTGCTCTGTTTGCGGATTGGTGAAACGGCACATCATGAACCGGCTGGCCCGAGAGAGCGGCTATGCGGCTATCGCCACCGGCCACAATCTCGACGATGAAGTGGCCGTGCTCTTCCAGAATACCCTCCGTTGGAACATCAGCTATATGGCACGCCAGGGCCCGGTGCTACCGGAAGGGCCTGGTTTCGCGCGCAAGGTCAAACCCCTGATCCGTATCCGTGAGCGCGAGTCGGCTGCCTATGCGCTGGTGCGCGGCATCGACTATATCTATGACGAGTGCCCCCACGCCGAGGGGGCGGCCACGCTCTTCTACAAAGAGATCATCAACCAGCTCGAAGCTCGCTCGCCAGGCATGAAGGAATCCTTCTACCTGAGCTTTTTGGAGCAGCGGGCGCGCTATGACCTTTTCCGCCAGGAGCGCCAGGAGCTGGCCATGCACCCCTGTGAGCGCTGTGGCCAACCGACGACGGCGCCTTCTATCTGCGCCTTTTGCCGGCTATGGCTGTCATCCGCTGAGCGCCGGCGACTGCGCGATATTGGGCAAGAGTTCCCATGAGCGCGATTCTTGCCCCTTGTGGGCTTTTGGAGGTAGACCCGTGAGCGACGAATTCCCAGAGCTGCCCCCTGACCTGGAAGCCCACTACCTGCCTGAAGAGCTGCCGCCCGATCACCGCTCGGGTTTTGTAGCCGTGATCGGCGAGCCGAATGTGGGCAAGTCGACTCTGCTGAACCATTACCTGGGTCAGAAAGTGGCCATCGTTTCGCCGAGACCCCAGACCACGCGCGACCAGCTGCTGGGCATCCTCACCCGGCCTGATGCGCAGGTGGTCTTTGTCGATACGCCGGGCATCCACCGGCCTCACACCAAGCTGGGCGAGTATATGGTGGCGACGGCCCGGCGGGCCATCCCCGATGCCGATGTGGTTCTGTGGCTGGTGGATTGCACCGAGCCGCCCTCGCCAGTGGCCGAGGAAATCGCGGCCTGGCTGGCGCATGCGCCGGCTGTGATCGTGGCCCTGAACAAGATTGATCTGATCTCACCCGATGATATCCCGGTGCGCGCCGAACCTTATCACGAGCTGGTGCAGGGGGCGGAATGGATCCCCATTTCTGCGGCCACAGGCGAGAACTGCGACCGGTTGCTGCAGGCCCTCATCGACCGGTTGCCCATGGGCCCGCGCTACTTTCCCGAGGAGCAGGTTACTGACCAGCAGGAGCGCTTTATCGCCGCCGAACTGGTCCGTGAGCAGGCGCTGCAATACCTGCAGCATGAGGTGCCGCATGCCCTGGCGGTGGTGGTTGAAGAGTTTAAGGAGCGCCGGGAGGGCATGCTCTACATTGCGGCCACCATCTATGTGGAGCGGGAAACGCAAAAGGGCATCCTCATCGGCAAGGGGGGGCAGATGTTGCGCACTATCGGCGCGGCGGCGCGGGAGGAGATCGAAAAGGCTTTCGAATCCAAGGTCTACCTGGAGCTATGGGTCAAGGTGCGCAAGAATTGGCGCAAGGACGAGCGCGAATTGCGCCGCCTTGGGTATACCCTGCCCAGGGAATAGAGGGAAAATAGACCTGACAGGTTTCGGAAAACCTGTCAGGTCTGGTTGTCGTTGCCAGGTCTGCCGGTCACTGGCCAGGGAATTGCCCATCCTCCAGGAAGCGGAGCAGGCTTGCGCCATAGCTGTTGTTGGCCATGCGGTTGGCGAGGATGCGCAGTTGCTCGGCGTTGATATAACCCATGCGGTAAGCGATCTCCTCTGGAGAGGAGATCATCATCCCCTGCCGGTCCTCCACCGCCTGCACGAAATTGGCTGCCTGCAGGAGTGATTCATGGGTTCCCGCATCCAGCCAGGCCACACCCCGGCCCAGGGGCTCCACACGCAACTCTCCCTGCCTCAAGTAAAGGCGGTTGAGGTCTGTGATTTCGATCTCGCCCCGCGGTGAGGGTGAGAGGCTCGCCGCATACTCGGCCACCCGCCCATCATAGAAGTAGAGCCCGGGCACGGCATAGTTGGAGCGCGGCCGGGATGGCTTTTCCTCGATGCTCAAGGCATGGCCCTGCTGGTCGAACTCGATCACGCCGTAGCGCTGCGGGTCGCGCACCGGGTAGGCAAAGACGAGCGCCCCACACGTCAGCTTGGCCGCCGCACGGAGCTTGTCAGGCAGCCCATGCCCGAAGAAGATATTGTCCCCCAGGATCAGGCAGACGGGCTCCTCACGCACGAAATCGCGCCCCACGATAAACGCATCGGCCAGGCCGCGCGGATGATCCTGCTCAGCATAGGCAAAGCTCAGGCCCCATTGGCTGCCATCGCCCAGGAGCCGCCGAAAGTTGGGCAGGTCTTCGGGCGTGCTGATCACCAGGATCTCGCGGATCCCCGCCAGCATCAGCATGGCGAGAGGATAGTAGATCATGGGCTTGTCGTAGACGGGCAACAACTGCTTGCTCACGGCGATGGTCAACGGATGGAGGCGGGTGCCCCGCCCTCCAGCCAGAATGATTCCCCTCACAATCGCGCTCCTCCAGGCGAATTGCTGCGCTTAATCTGCATTTTCCGTGCCAACGCGAATTTGACAGAATGAGACCTGACAGGTATCCCGAAACCGGCAGGTCTTGGAAAACCTGCCAGGCCTCACACCTAGCGCACCGTCACGGCAAAGGCTGCCGTCTGCGCGGGCGCGACGTCCTTTTCCCAGGGGCGCAGATAGTTGAGCGCGATCGTGGTCTTGCCCGGAGCGACGGCCTTGAACGTCCACACTTCCTGGCCGCCCGCGCCCACCGCGTCGGTCTTGGGCTCTACATACTGGGACCCGACCAGCACCAGCACCTTCCCATCGAGCGGTGCCCCGAGCTGCCAGCTGTAACCCGTCGTGATATTCGAGTCGAGCCGGATAGAGAATTCCTGACCCGTTTGGACCTCGATCGTAGTGGTTTTGATGTCATAGCTCGCGCGCGCCGTCGCGCATCCCGCCAGCAGAACAAGGCAGAGTAGGGCAAGCAGCGCCCCGTGCAGCACTCTCATTGCAGACCTCCTCAAAACGTGGTACTGTTCTGCCCTAGGGACGTTGCCGGCCCTCCCCAAGTTCCATTCACGCGCCTTCGGCGATGATGCGATCAACGACGAGCTGCCTGAAATCGGGCGAGAGGCTGGCGAAATAGGCGCTGAACCCGGTGACGCGCACAATCAGGTCCGGGTACTTGCTGGGGTCCCGATGGGCTTCCAGCACCTGGGCGCGGTCCATGATGTTCATGTTGATCTGGGTGCCGCCCAGGCGAAAGTGGGTGCGGATCAGGTCCTCGATCAGCTCTACGCCATGGGGGCCGCGCGGCAGGGCGGGGTCTAGCTCGATCTGCAGGGGGGCAGTGTTACCCCAACCGGGCTGGACGCTCGCAACTGCAGCGGCGAGGGCGGTGGGGGCGCCATCCTTGCGAAAGCCCGGGTCGGGATTGGAACCGTGGGAGATGGGCGCACCGGCATGCCGGCCGTTGGGCGTGGCGCCAAGCTCGCGGCCCATGGGAATGGTGTTGGCCCAGGAGAATATCCCCGGGATCATGTTGTAGCCGGCGGGGGTGGGCCGCTCCTTGACCAGGCGGGTGAAAGCATCGGCTATACGCACGGCCCACTCATCGGCGCGCGCACCGCCCGTGCCATAGCGGGGGATGCTGCGCATCATGAGCCGCGCGCGTTCACCCTCGGCGCCGGCCCAATCGCTATCCAGATAGCCTAACACCTGCTGCCACGAGAGCCGACCCTCCTGCTCCACGCGCTGCTCAAGCGCGGCAAAGCTATCAGCCACTGTGGCCAGGGCGGCCGCATCTACACAGAGGTTGGTGTATTCCACGCCGCCGTGGGAGGCATCCAGCCCGCGCTCTATGGTGCCGTGGCAGAGCAGGTCCATCACCAGCTCAGGGAAGACCTGATGCATGTGCTCCATGTGGAAATCGAGGCATGCGGCCGTAGTACGGATGGCTCGTTGCAGGTGCTCCTCAAAACGCCGCCAGAGCTCTGCCGTGCCCGGAATGGTGGAAGGATCGCCCAGCATTTCACGCAGAGCAACGTCAAAGACTGGCCCCAGGTTGATCTTGACGCAGTCGTTGAGTGTATACTCGCGCCCCGGGATGGCCGACCAGTGGCAGCCGGAATAGGCGCGCTGACGGGCAAGCGCCAGGGGGTAACCGTTGCGCGCGAACCCCGCTGCCGTGTTCTCTATCCCCAGAAACTTGGGGATGCCCGTGCGGTCGGTGCAGAGGATCTCCACGCCGCGGCGCAGCAACTGCGGATTGACCTGTTCGCCCACGCAGACGCCCACATTGGCCGGGATGCGCAAGCGATGCGCCGCCTCGAGCACCAGGAACGAGACAGGGTTCGTCACATCGCGGCCATCCTCATCTGGTCCACCCAACTGCAGATAGGCCGTATCGCGCAGCAAGAGGCAGGCGATGTGGAAGATGGCCTCTTCATCGCTCAGGGCACCCGCACCGTGCTCGCGCTCGTAATAGGGGAAGAGAAGCACATCCAGCCGGCCCAAGGACCCCGAGCCGTTGTACATGCGCGCCGCCATCTGGAACCAGAGTATCCACTGGCAGGCCTCGCGGAAAGTGCGCGGAGGCTCGTTGATCAGGCGGGCGTTGATCTGCGCCATCTCTTCCAGGTTGATGCGCAGCGCGGGGTCTGTTTCCTGCTCGCTCAGGCGGCGAGCCTCTGCGGCGTGGCGGCCGATCCAGTCTTGCAGGCCGAGCACAATATCCTCGAGGCCGTCATAGAAATCGGCAGCCTGCGCTTCCGGGTGTTGGGGGCGGTGCCGCCGGATCCTTTCCAAAATACCGCCCCAGCCCTGTTCCAGCCCGATCTGCAGGTCCTGGCAGAAGTGCTGCGTGGCGCCGATGCCCGGCAGCAGGTGGTAACGCGCGATCTCCTCCTGCAGAGGGGCTGGGGGCGGCAGGTCTGGCGGCCAATGCACCTTGCGGTAGGACATAAAGTTGACCATGTAGGCGCCGGCCAGCGAGCTGTTGGGATCGATGTAGGTCGGATGCTGCTCCAGCAGGCGGCGGTAATTGCGGCCGCAGGCGCGGGGACCGAAAAAGCCGCCGGATGGGTGATTGGCTTCGACCTCATAGCCCTCCAGCAGCACATCGGTGATAGGCATGCCGGAGGAGCTCATGGTCTGCACCAGGCGCCGCCGGTCCGGTGGGGGCAAGACGAGGGCCCAATCGTCGTGATCCATGGAGCCGATCACGCTCTGCTTTTCCTGTGTCTGGGCAAGCTTGGCCGCGCGCAGAGCATCGAGGCGACGGTCGAGAGTAGTAGCAGTGACCATGGTTTCCTCCGGTGCACCAGGGCGTGCTTCAGAATGGTTGACTCTATTGTGCCGCAGACCGTGTTCCTCGTCAACTGCAGCATCCAGGCGCCAGAGCCCACATCTGATTTGCTGCAAGCGGCAGAGGGAGATAGAATAAGGCGCAATGGGAGGAATGCTCAACCTTGGCAACAAACAGAATCGTCCTACAGCGCCGGGCAGCCACCCTGTGGGCAGTGGCCTCCCGCATCGCTCCTCTGTTGATCGTGGCCGTGGGCGCCATCCTGCGCCTGAGCAACATCGGCCTGATTCGCCACACCTATGACTATGCCTACCCGATCTACGATGCCCTGCGCATCCTCGACGGCCGGCAGATCCTGACCCTGGGCCAGCCGGCCTCGGTGTTCCTCAACAACCCACCCCTGATGGACTATATACAGGCGATCCCCCTGCGCCTGTGGGATTCGCCCTATGCCGTCTATCTGTTCATCATCCTCCTGAATACAGCGGCCATCTGGTTCGTCTACCTTACGGCGCGGGCGCTCCTGGGCGAGTGGGCGGCGCTGGTGGCAGCCCTGCTCTATGCGGTGAACCCCTGGCTGGTGTTCGACTCTCGGGCCACGTGGTGCCCGGCGCTGATGCCGCTCTGGACAACGCTCATCGCCTGGGGGCTTTGGCCGGCGATGAGCACGGAGCGCGGCGATTGGCGGCGGGTGACGGTGGGGTTTGGCGCCCTGGTTGCCATGATGGGCGCTTATATCCAGTCCTGGGGGTTGCTGGCGCAGGTCGTGCCTCTGGCGGCGCTCTTCCGGCGGCGGCTTCCGCGGAAAGGTATTGTGATTGGGGCGGTGCTGTTGGCTCTGCTGGTGTTGCTCTACGGGCTGGCCCTGGCGCAAAACCTGGACGTGGATCGAAGTAACCTGGCCCGGTTCTTCTCCGGCGGCCCCCTGAAGCTCAGCCGCACAGCGTTGGAGCATGCTCTGCGCCTGGTGACCGGGCGTGACTTTGACTATGTGTACACACGAGAGATGACGGCTGACTATACCTGGCGGCGCCTGGCATCTCTGGCGGCTGGTTACGCGCTCGCCCTGGCGCTGGCAGCCGGGGCCGTGCGCGCGGCGCTCTCCCTGCGTCGGCCGGGCGCGGGGCGCCGGGTGGCCGCCGTGCTGCTGATCTGGTTCCTGGTGCCGGTGCTGTTGATGAGCGTGACCAGTCACCCGGTGAACCCAAACTACCTCCTGCTCAGCTGCCCGGCAGGGACACTGCTCGCGGCCTGGGGCATCGACGCGCTGCCGCGCCAGCGGTGGGCGCGTTACGGCGCTGCGGTAGGGCTGGCGGCCATCGCCCTCCTCTTCTCGTTGAACCTGCAGCGAGCGGCGGACCAGGTGGCGGCGCAGCCGCTGGAGCCGGGCTTTGAGAACTGGTCGCTGAGCCTGGCGGCGCGCATGGGGCGCCTGGTGCGCGACCTGGCGGGCAATGGCCCGCGCCCTATCCGCATTGCTGCAGAGGGGAACGAGGCTATGCTCACCAGCGCTAGCGGGCGCTATGTGACCACGCTGCATGGGCTCGATTATCCGAACTATGTCGTGCTGCCAGGGCTGGAGCCGCTGCTCTATGTGTTATCCAACCGGCCTGTTGAGCGTGGAGCGTTGGGCCCGCTGGAGGAAACGTTCCCGCAGGAGACGATCGAGGGCCCCGGCGGGCAGAGTGTGTCTTTTGTGCGCGTGCAGCCCTACAGCCGCGAGGCGGCCCTGGCGCTCCCTGCCGTCAAGCTCGACTGGCCCAGTGAGGCAGGCCTGACGCTCCTGGGCTACACATTGAGCGGCGAACGCCGGGCCGGGGAGCCCCTTATCTGCACAACCTACTGGCGTGTGGACGAGCTCAAAGCGGACCGCTGGCAGTGGTTCGTGGGCGCTTTTTACCATCTGCGCGACCAGACAGGGCGCGAGGTGGCCAATGTCAGCGGGCATGGGCAGTGGGCCAGCCAATGGCGGCTGGGTGATGTGTATGTGGAGCGCATGTCAATCCCGGTGCCGGCGGATGCGCGCCGCGGCGTCTACCAATTCGAGTTTGGTCTGTTCGATACGATCCACAACCGCAACTATAGCCTGGAAGTGCTGAATGCGCACTGCTATGCGCAGGTGGTGCCCGTGCGTATCAGGACCGCCCCATCGTGATGGCATTGGGGGGGAGCCTCACCCTCCCAGTGCGACAGGGGCGCCCATGTCATGAGGGAGAGCAGATCTCCCCCTGTAGCGACCACGGCCCGGTCTTGGTGATGCGCACCGTGGCCAGGCGGCCGCGCCAATCGGCGGGATGGTCGAAAAAGACCAGCTTATTGGTGGGCGTGCGGCCCTTCCATCGCCCTTTGTGCGCTTCTTCCACAAGCACCTCTACCTCTTGCCCCAGCAGGGCGGCGTGCATCTCGGTGAGGATCGCCTCCTGCAGGTCTTCTACGGCGCGGCGGCGGCGCTCTTTCTCCTCAGGCGTCACATCATCGGGCAGGCGGGCAGCCGGCGTGCCGGGGCGCACCGAGTAGGCGGCCACGTGCACGGCGTCAAAACGCACCTGGCGCATCAGCTCCAGTGTGCGCTCGAACTGCTCGCTCGTCTCTCCTGGAAAGCCGACGATAATATCGGTGGCGAGGGAGCAGCCGGGCAGGCGGGCGCGGATTCTTCCGACCAGCGACACATATTCGCTGGCGGTATAGCCGCGCACCATACGGCGCAGCACCTCATCATCACCGGCCTGCACAGGAAGCTCCCAATGCGGGCAGGCCCGCGGCAGCTCCGCGACCGTCTCGATCACCTCATCTTCCAGATCGGCCGGGTGTGACGTGAGGAAGCGCAGGCGTAGCAGCCCGGGGATATCGTGCACCCGACGCAGCAGTTGGGCGAGCGATACGGGCTCGGCCAGGTCACGCCCATAGGCGTCGATGTTCTGGCCCAGGAGCACGATCTCTCGCACGCCCGACTGCACCAGTCCTTCCGCTTCGGTCACCACGTCTGCCAGGGGGCGGCTCTGGGCTGCGCCGCGGCGAATGCGCACCAGGCAGTAGGTGCAATGGCGGTCGCAGCCCATCATCGCCGGCACCTCGGCAGAGACAGGGACCCTCACCCCCTGCCCCTCTCCTACTGTGAGAGGGAGGGGAGATACCTGCTTTCCCTCTCTCTCCTTGGGAGAGAGCTGCCCCCGCACCCACTCGATCAACCCCTGCACATTCGATGGGCGCAGGAACAGATCCACATGGGGGAAGCGGGCGTGCAACTCTTCCACATTGCCCACCAGGCAGCCCATAAGCACCAGGCCCACCCCGGGCCGGGCCTTTTTCAGGCTGCGCAGCGACATCAGCCGCCCCACAACCTTGTCCTCGGCGCTCTGGCGCACCACGCACGAATTGACCAGCACGAGGTCTGCCGCCTCTGGGCGCGCCACGGGGTGGTAGCCGAGCTTTTCCAGCTCTGTCCCGGCGCGCCGGGCATCGGCTGAGTTCATCTGGCAGCCGATGTTCCAGATATAGTATGAGCGGCTGGTATCGCCGCCATAGATAGCGGGCCGCGCATCGGCAACCCGCACAGGTTGCATACGATCTTGCATATGATTCACGATCCAATACTCCCAGTGCACAGCGATGCTGCAGAGGGTCTATCGCTGTGTTCCCTGACACCAAGACAGGAACAAGCATGGAAGACAGGGATAATGGTCTTTGTTTCTTCGCATCTTGGTGGTCAGGTGCTCTCCGTCTCCGCGCGCACGCTGCTCAGCGCTGCTGCCCGCTCCAACACCGGCCTCAAGTAACG
>Ga0123519_10007643_pt1 | contig 16665 bp, 15 predicted proteins | sample YelNatPaOPRAMG02_FD_87396 | JGI IMG/M metagenome (GOLD analysis project Ga0123519, IMG submission 87396) | Hot spring microbial communities from Yellowstone National Park - Yellowstone National Park OP-RAMG-02 (version 2) | ecosystem: Environmental > Aquatic > Thermal springs > Hot (42-90C) ... | reverse complement strand
TTGTGCACGGCCGCAATTCCCTACCCTGGGAACAGCGCCGCGAACTAGATGTAGAGTACGTGGAGCGCTACTCCCTCTGGCTCGACGTCGTCATCCTCTTCCGCACTCTCGCCCTCGTCCTGCGTCGGCAGGGGGTCTACGCCTCCTCGTCCACCCTCCAAGCGTCTCCAGAGCCGAGAAATGCTCACGATTGAACCTATCGACCAGCGGCATCTCCCAGCAGTCCGAGCCCTGCTTGCGGACTACCCTTTCCTGCCTCACGCCTACCTGGCGTCCGTGGTCGGGCTGCAGCCTTTATCACGCCTTGGGCTGGCACACGTCGAAGCCAGCCTGGCTGATGAAACAGCAGGTGGGCTCCTGGTTTCGAGTTCCGAGGGCCCGAAGGCTTTGGCGGTCTGGCGTTTCCTCCCCTGGGACAGCCAGCAACTGGGCTTCGTTTGCGCTCGTCTGGAGCATATCGTCCTCGCCGGCGATTACAGCCAGCAGCAGCGGCTTGGCGACTTGTTGTTGCCGGAGGCAATCAGGCACTGTTCCGCCAAAGGCGTCCGCTACCTTTGGGCCCGCTTGGATTCGTCAAACCTTAGCGCTCTCCACCTGCTGGAAAGGCACGGTTTCCTCACCGTGGACGGCATCCTCACGTTCGCTCTCCGGCTGGACCAGGCCGTCGTATCCGAACTCCTTGCCTCACGTTCAGCCGAGAGCGCTGCCCGTGTTCGTCCAGCGCGACCTGAAGATAGGCAACGGCTCGTGCAACTGGCGCGCTCTGCCTATGAACACGACCGCTTCCATTCCGACCCACTCATCCCCCGGCCCGTAGCCGATGAGGTGTATGCGCTCTGGATGGAGAACGCGTGCCAGGGAACGGCGGCCGATGTTGTACTGGTCGCTGAGCAGCAGGGACGAGTGCAAAGCTATGTCACCGCTTTGCTGGACCGAGAGGCAGAGCAGTATCTTGGTTTGCGGGTTGGCAATATCGCCCTGGTCGGCACCGCGGCAGACGCGCGTGGCCAAGGTCTAGCCCAGGCCGCTATGCAGGGGACCCTGGCTTGGTTCCGTGAACACGGCGTGCAAGTGGTAGAGGTAGGAACTCAGCTTCGCAATGTGCCCGCTGCTCGCCTTTACGAGGGACTGGGATTCCGGCTGGTGGCAACTAGCATTTCCCTCCGTCATTGGCTTGGCTGACGGATCCCTCCGCGAGGGCGCGCGCCCGCTAGCGGCCGCGCGCGGGCCTGAAGACGCTGCTTAAGATGACCACAGCCGCTGCCAGGGCTCCCAGCCCTCGCAAGATCAAGCCTCGCGGTGGCGCCGGGGCCTCGCCCTCCTCCGCCAGCTCGGCCTGAATCTCGGCGATCTGCGCGTCATCCACATCGAAGTCCACCCCGTTCCGGCGCAGAAAGGCCACCTCGCCCTGGCTGAGCAAAGCCTGCTTGCTCAGGAAACTGACTCGCAAAGGGTAGTGTTCCGCGTCATCCAGCAACTGATGGCGCTGCTCCTCACTCATCTGCGAGTATCGCACGCTTGACCTCCGCTGCCCGCCCCCTCAGCAGCCGCTCTCTCAGCGCCCAACGCTCGTTCGCTTTCCCAGCCAAGAGGCTTCTCGGGTCGTCGACTCCTCACCCAGGTACCAAGCATACGTGATCGCCTGCCAGATCTCCTCCTCCGTCAAGACGTCCTGAAAACCGGGCATCACCGTTCGGTCCACGCCGGCGCTCACCCACCAATACACATAGTCCTGCTGGTGTCGGAAAGCGTCCCGGAGGGCTGGAGCGGCGAAGCTGGCTGGAAGCTGGTCCATCTTCAGCGCCCGCGGTCCATCTCCAAGCCCATTAGCACCGTGACAATGAAAGCAACTCAGGCTGCCGACCCCTGTCGTATAGATAACGCGGCCTTGGCGGATCGCGTTTGCGTCCTGCAGGCTGAAGGGATTCGCGCGACCCTGGTACGCCGGCGGGATGGTGCCGCTGATGTATCCGGGCGGAGGCCCTTCCCCAGACAGCGCAGCCAGCCGCCCTTGTACGGGTTCCAGTTCTGATAGCGGTTGGCAACCAGCGGCGGCCAGCAGTAGCACCAGCCCTCCCAACAGAGTCGCGCCAAGCGCGTGCCCTTTTACAAACACGCTCATCGGCCAGCGCTCCCTTCCGCGGCTCCTCTGCCCCTGCCTCCTCCCGATTGCTCGGATGGCAAGGAGGTGCCTGGGGTAGGCGTTCCCGGTGGAGACGGATACTGTTGCGGCTCCTCGATACGAAAGCGATAGTACATCAGGTAGGGAGCGCGGGAATTCTCGCGCACGTAGCCCATGGTGAGCATGGTCACACTCGTCAAAATGGCTAGCGTGGCCAGCACCCACTGCGCTCTGCGTCCCCCCATGTCCATTCGTCCCCAGTAGATGCCTCGCTTCACAATTCCAGTGTAGTAGAGGAGCGCGACCATAGCCGCTAGCGTGAGGCCGCCGAACGCGATGTACTTGTATGGCTGCATAGCGCCAATGGGGTTGACCCAGTTGATCCAGAGCAGCCTCTGGCTGGGACCGATCGTCGACGGCTGAATCAGAAGCAAACTGGAGGCGACCGCGACCCATAGCATAGCGGCAAGTGTTCTCTGACCTTGGTGCCTGCTCTTGCCAGCCTGAAGAAGCATATAGTACACGCTCAGGCAGAACAGAAGAGAAAAGAGCCCCGCCAGCATAATGAACATCCAGGACAGCCTGCCACGCATCATAGCATCGAATGCCCCTGGCGAGTTCGCGCGGATCTCTTCTACGAAAGACAGCCCCACCGCCGGCTGGAGAAAGAGAAAGCCCAGCCCCGCGAGTAGCCCCAGGTTGCCCATCCAGTCGTAGTAGGCTCGGCGCTCCTGGTCTTGTGCTCGCAGGGCACGAACGGCGGCGTAGCCAGCGATTACGAACCCGGCAAAAGATAGATCGCCGATCAAACGATGGGCGTCCAGGGGTAGCGCCCCCGGGTTCAGAAACACGCGCAGCAAATCCCCTGGTGGCACGCTAGTAAGCATGTAGGCAGCCTGGACGTCGATCATACCTTGCTGAAGCTCAGCTACCACCAGTATCGCCAAGCCCAGCGACAGATGCACGGGCTTGAACCCGCTCAGCAAGTCCCACGTGTAGTACCAGGGGAAGAGATAAAGGATGGTCAAGGCAAAGGTTATCCCCTCCATGACCAAGGGCCAGAAGGTGATCCTCATAATCGTATACCAGAAAACGGGGAAGAGTAGCGAAATGACGACGAGAAAAGAGATCGCCAGCACGGCACCCGAACTGTACATAATGACAGTAGTGCGTGCCAGCGAGCGAGCGAAACGGTCGAAGTGAGGATGACCGAGGTTGAGCATGCCCAGAAACTCGGCTGTTACCGCCAGCCCCCAGGCGCCAATGAGAAAGGCGGCGAACTGGATGTGAACCAGCATCAAGAAGGCTATGACCGCGGTCTTGATGGTTATGGATACCTGAGTTGGTTCCATTGCTCCCAGTCCCAACCCTCGACGCCCAGCGTCGGCCACGTTATCTAGGGCGGGGGTGCGTTGATGAACCCATAGTTGTACACGCGAGAGGCAGCCAGGAAGGCCAGGGCATAGATGCTGCCCACGATAACAAGAATGAAGAATATGGCTGGCAATCTCTTCCCCGGCTCAATTGCCCGACTCCGATCGAGCCAGGGCCAGAGTACGAGCAACAGGTAACCGATCGTGGGTACTCCTACCGCTCCCACTGGGATCAGCCACGCTCCCGGGAACAGCAGGAACGCCTGATCTAGGAAGAGAAAGAACCACATCGAGGTGGGCGCATAGTCCGTGGTGGCCGGGTTGATGGCCTCTTCCACTGGCACCGGGAACAGGATGACGATGATCATGACCACTGTCAGCAGCCCCAAGGAGACCACTGCCTCGCGAAAGACGTGGAATGGAAAGAACCAGGTTGTCCGCATGGGCAGATTGACCTTCCGGCTGTGCGGGCTGAGCACCTCCCGCTCGAGCTTTTGGTGCGATTCGATCTCATCCTCGGTCGGTGGAGGAGCGCTGGCCGGCTCGGGTTGGTAGTTGATCCAGGAGCCGTATTGGCCCTGGATTACAACCAGGGCGATATGTATGCCGGCCAGTACGACAAGTGGTGCTGGCAGCAGCCACACGTGTAGTGCGAAGGTGCGGGTGAGAGTGGCAGGTCCGATGACCTCCCCCCCTCGCCACAGCCAGGCCAGCCAGGGACCGATGAGCGGCGTCCAGCTGGCTATCTTGATTCCCACTACCGCATCGAAGTAGCCAGATTGATCCCAGCGCAGAATCCCTCCTGTAAATGCTGTCGCTACCATCAGCACCATCAGTAACGTGCCCAGGACCCAAGTAAGCTCCCGCGGCACCTTGTAGGCCGCGGAAAAGAAGGTGCGCAGCATATGAACGCCGATCAGCAGCACCAGCATAACCATATTCCAGTAGTGGATACCACGCACCGCCCATCCCAGCAGCACCTGATCCTGGATGTAGATAACGCTCTCTCTCGCCTCCTCATATGAGGGCACGTAATAAAGCATCAGAAAGATACCGGTGATTATCTGCACGATGACGAGAAGAAAGATCGCGGCGCCCAGCGTATACCACCAGCCTCCTCGCTCCGGAACCGGATCGCGCAGCACCCGGTCCAGAAGAGGCCCTATGCCCAACCGAGCGTCCAGCCATCCGTATAATCGGTTATAGAGGCGATTGCCTAGCCAGCCGATCACCTCGCCCCTCCTCAAATCCGAAACACTGTCTCATCCGATACGTACAGATCGCCGTTCTCTATCTTGGTCACGTAGAGTGGCAGGCTATGCGCCGGTGGGCCACCCATAAGCTGGCCCCAGCGGTCGTATAGCCCGCCGTGGCAGGGGCAGAGGATCTGCTGACGCCAATCGATCCAGCGTACAGAACACTCCATATGGGTGCAAACGTTGGAGAAGGCAAGGACCTCTGCTCCACGTCGGATCACGAACACCCCTCGTATTTCCTGATAGGGAGCATAGCTGTCGACCCTGGTGAAACTCACCGGAAACTCCTTGGGGGTAAGGGAATCGATCTCATTCAACGAGCAGACCCTGACGAATTGCCGCTGTCGCGCAACCGCGAACGGCGCGAAGAGGTACCCGACCAAGGGAACGGCAATCAGAATGGTGAAGGCTCCCCCTATCGCCACCACCATCCGCTCGAAAAACCCTCGTCGGCTCACTCGATCGGCGTTCTCACCATGCTGCCCCAACTTCGCCTCCAATACCCCAATCGGAACTGCAACCTCGCATTCGAGACCGCGCAATTGCCCTGTCTCAAGTGGAAGTGCCTATCTCAAGTGGAAGTGAAAGTGATGATGGCTATCGCGACCAGATACAAAGCGAACAGGACTCCGGTCAGCACCACGATGAAAGCAAGGATCAGGCCGACGGCACGGCTGCGAAGCCAGATCCTGGGCAGCCGGCTCAAGACCACGAGAAGCGGCATCACCAGGAAGAAGAAGCCTATGCTGCCAAGCTCTACCACGAGTATCGTCGCTGGCTCCGGCCTCACCGCTCTCTCCTATGGTCCCTCGATCTGCTGGGCCTGGTTTTCAGTCATCCGTCCGTAGATCACGTACTCGCCTCTGGCGCTTGTCCTGATCACGCCCATAGTCACGAGCAACGCGACCAGGGCTATCCCTGTTAGGGCCAGACTGTACCGAGTCCACCGCCCGCCCGCTCCCCAAGCAAATGAAGGACGGCATCTCCAGTAGAAAGCGACACTGACGGCGCTAAACGATACCATCCCGGTCAGGCTGATATACTTCCACGGCATCATCTGCCCTAAGGGCCACTCTTTCGGCACGATCAGTAGCAGGGCTAGGATACCCACGGCGATGACCGACGTCCGTATCCAGCTTTGGGCGCGTCGATCGGGGCGCCCTCGCCTAAGTGCTAACAGGAAGTACAGGTTAGCCAGGAAGAGAGCCCCTCCAAAGAAGAACCCTTGCACGAGCCACAACCAGGCGTCTGGCCCCGTCATAATGCGTTCGTAGGCGCCAGGCGAACCGATCTGGATCTGACGGGCGTAGAGCCAACCGGCGATCGGCTGCAGCAGGGTCAGCGCCAGACCCAGCACCAGCATCGTGTCGGCCATCCAGTCGTACCGCGACACATTGACACTGCCGCCTCGACCGGGAATGAGAAGGCGAACGCCTGCGTAGCTGGACAGTATCAGCGCCCCGTACGATAGATTGCCGATGTGACGGTGGATGATCTCGGTCGGCCAGCTCGCATTCAGGGCAGCCATCCACCACTCACTAGCGTTGCCAGGAGTGAGCTGATAAGAGCTTAGGAAGGTGATGAGGCTGATGAAGACGAAAGTGGCACCGGCGAACACCCAGCCGATCGCCATATGCATTCTCCGGCGCGACCGCATTCGGTCCCAAGTCTCAGCATAGGCGTAAGCGCTCACCGACATGACGAACCAAATGGCTGCCACGGTCACTAGCGGCCAGAAGAAGATACCGGTCAGGACCCCGAAAAGCCTCGGGTAGAGGCCGAAGATGAACACGAGAGCGAAAACTGCCCAAGTGGCGCCGAAGGCGAAGAGCCTGATGACGGTGTTAGCAAGACCCTGTGCCAGCCACTCCCAGTGCTCGCCGCCACCACGCAGGCCGAGCCATTCAGCACTGGGACCTAAAAGCGCGATGCCCATTATGAAAGCTACGAAAACCAGGTGGGTCTGAAAGGCAATTCCCACTGCCCATCGGTTGCCCAGGATCGGTACCGTCAAGTCGAACTCAGGCAAAGGGATGCTGCTCCTGCTTTCCAAGTGCGTACCGGCAGGCAAACCATCCTCAGCGTTATCCGTTCCGCTGTTCGGCTCCACCAACTCCAGTCTAGCAAGGGGCCCTCAACGTCAACCTCAACAAAACAGAGAGCCGAACTGAGAATGCCAAGCCTGGAGTCGTGGCACGAAATATGCAGCCACCTTCCCGGCAGGCGCTTCCTCCACTCAAGGCTGAGGCTCCGGCTAAGTAATATCCCACTCGAGGGCGATGCGATAGGAGGGCGAGTATGGCAACGGCTTCCGACGTGCTGGTTGATGGGTTGATAGATTGGGGAGTGGAGGTTGTCTTCGGTCTTCCCGGTGATGGGGTCGATGGCGTGATGGAGGCTCTAAGGCAGCGGCAAAACGACATCCATTTCATCCACGTGCGCCACGAGGAAGCGGCCGCCTTTATGGCCTGCGCCTATGCCAAGTACACGGGCCGCCTTGGCGTGTGCCTGGCCACCTCCGGCCCTGGTGGCATCCACCTCCTCAACGGCCTTTACGACGCCAAAATGGACGGTCAGCCAGTCTTGGCCATCACCGGCATGCCTTACCACGACCTCGTCAACACCTACCAACAGCAAGATGTCCTCCTGGATCGCCTGTATGAGGACGTCTCCGTTTACAACGCGCGGGTAATGGGCCCGGACCACGTCGAAAACGTGGTGGAACTGGCCTGCCGCTCTGCTCTCACTCGCCGAGGAGTTGCTCACCTCACGATTCCCATCGACTTCCAAACAGACAAGGTCGATGGGAAACGTAGCCCTCGCAACCGCCCTCACCATGTCTCTGATGTCTACGCGATCGGCGCTGAGCTCCCGACTTCTGGCGATATGCAGAAGGCAGCCGACATTCTTAACGCTGGCAAGAGAATCGCCATCTTAGCCGGGCAGGGAGCGTTGCAAGCCGGCGATGAATTGGAGCGCGTGGCTGAGACCCTAGGGGCCCCCATCGTCAAGGCACTGCTCGGCAAAGCCTGCGTGCCGGACGATAGCCCCTACACCACCGGCGGCATCGGGCTCTTGGGTACCGCTCCTTCTCAGGATGCCTTGGAGGAATGCGACACTCTGCTCATTGTCGGCAGCTCCTTCCCATACATCGAGTTCTACCCGCGTCCGGGACAGGCGAGGGCAGTGCAGATAGATATCGACCCCGTGCGCATTGGACTGCGCTACCCGGTCGAGATCGGGCTGGTGGGCGATAGCCAACGCACCCTGCACTCTCTTCTGCCCCTGCTCAAGCGCAATGAAGATCGCTCTTTCCTCCGACGGGCTCAGGAAGGCATGAAGCACTGGTGGCAGTGGATGGCCGAACTCTCCAGCCGCACCGACAGGCCGATGAAGCCACAGGTTGTCGCCTGGGAGCTTAACAAGAGACTGCGGAGCGATGCCATAATCAGTTGCGATAGTGGGACTATCGCTACCTGGTATGCGCGTCACGTAATGGCCCAACGCGGCCAGATGATGTCTCTCTCGGGCAATCTGGCTACTATGGCCAACGGTTTGCCCTATACCATCGCGGCGCAGGTGGCCTACCCCAACCGACAGTGCGTGGGGTTCGTCGGAGATGGTGGTTTCGAGATGCTGATGGCCGAGTTCTCGACTGCCGTCAAATACCACCTGCCCATCAAGGTAGTCGTGGTCAAGAACAACGTCTTGGGACAGATTCGCTGGGAACAGATGGTCTTCCTCGGCAATCCTGAGTACGGCGTGTCTCTTGAGCCCATCGACTTCGCCGCCTTTGCGCGAGCCTGCGGTGGCTCCGGCTACTCCATCGATGATCCCACCAAGTGCGGTGAGATCCTCGATCAAGCGCTATCTGACCCCAATCCCACCATCATCGAGGCCGTAGTTGATCAGTACGAGCCTCCGATGCCAGCTCGGATTACCCGCGAGCAAGCGATCCGGTTCGCTGAGGCGCTACTCCGCGGCGAGCCGAACCGAGAGCGCATTGCTCTCACTGTTCTCTCGGACCAGGTCCGGCAGGTAGTGTAGGGTGCCTGCTGCGTCAACCGAATCTGTACAGGAGAAATGAGCCTGTGAGAGTGCAGGGGCTGGAAGTCAGTGTCTATCGCATCCCTACCGATCGTCCAGAGGCTGATGGCACGATTGCTTGGTCCTCGACTGTCTTGGTGCTCGTGGAAGCACTGGCCGACTCAGGCGAGCGCGGCTTGGGCTTCAGCTACGCCTCCACGGCGGCCGCCACTCTCATTCGCGACACGCTGAAACAGATAGTCGTTGGCATGCCTGTAGAGAACGTGGAAGCTGCCTGGGGCGCCATGATCAAGAGCGTGCGCAACATCGGCCGCCCCGGCGTTGCCTCGACCGCTATCTCGGCTGTAGACCTGGCCCTCTGGGACTTGAAAGCGCGTGCTGTTGGGCAGGCCCTTTTCACGCTCCTGGGGCCATTCCGCCAATCGGTACCCATTTACGGCAGCGGTGGTTTTACCAGCTACAGCGAGCGAGAGCTGGCGGAGCAGCTAGCTGGCTGGGCGGCGGCGGGCATCCCTCGAGTGAAAATGAAGATCGGCAAGGACTGGGGCACCAAGCCGGAGGAAGACCTCGCTCGCGTGCGGGTTGCTCGGCAGGCCATCGGCGATGGCCCGGAACTCTTCGTGGACGCCAACGGAGCCTATACCGCAAAACAGGCAATCCGACAGGCGCAGCGGCTCGTAGAGTATGGCGTCCCTTACTTCGAGGAGCCAGTCTCATCCGACCAGCTAGATCAGTTGGCGCTGGTTCGCCAGCACATTCCGCAAGCAGTGGCCGCTGGCGAATACGGCTACGACCCGTGGTACTTTCGAGACCTGTTGCAGGCACAGGCCGTAGACATAATGCAGGCCGATGCCACACGCTGCCTGGGAGCCAGCGGTTGGCTGGAAGCCGCCCGTCTGGCCCATAGCTTCGGCATCCCCTTCTCCGCTCATACTGCTCCCAGCATACATGCTCAGCTCGGCTGTGCCGCTCCTCAAATCTCGCACGTAGAGTACTTCTACGACCACGCCCGGATCGAGCGTATGTTGTTCGACGGCGCTCCCGAGCCGAAGGAAGGGCAACTTTCGCCCGACCCGCAGCGACCGGGCCTCGGCCTGGAACTGAAGCGCCAGGGCGCTCAGAAGTGGAGGATAGGATAGCGATCGCCCATGATAGCCCTGAGATCATCGCTTCGATTGCCGCCTGTCTGGCGTTACGTTGGCACCTTTCGTCCGACCAGGGCCGCCAAGGACGCATCGTCCGGGAGGATAACGCTGGTGGCTGATCTCGTTTCGCTCGCTTTTCGGCGTGCGCGCACCAGAAAGAGCATCGTCTTGGTTCACGGACTCCTCGCGGGGGTTGAGCGAGCCAGGCGCGAGATTCGTCAGGGCCGCTTCCAACGCAGTATGGCTCTCATCGCAGCCTTCTCGGCCATCGTAAGCGGGTATGAGGCCTGGTCGCAGCACGTGCGGGGCGCGTTTCGACAGTGGGAGATGTGGACTCCGGTCTGGCTCATGGTACCTACCGCCCTGGTATCGGTAGCATCGGTCGTGAGCCGGCGGGCGGCGCGCCTGCTGCTTCCCGTGGCCTCCGTGGCTGCCCTTCTTGACGGTGTGGTTGGCTTCTGGCTCCACTTGCGCGGCATCGCCCGCCTGCCCGGCGGCTTCCGGCTCGGCCAGTACAACGTGGTAATGGGGCCTCCGATATTCGCCCCTCTGCTTATCACTATCGTGGGATTCTTGGGTGTATTGGCTAGTCTGCTGCGGCCGGAGCAGCTAGAATACCTGCTGACGGGGAATACTCGCTCTCGGCGTTCTGACTTCAGCAACGAGCCGCGGCCTGCCCGCCCGGCCGACCGGCTTGCGCATCGAATACCTCACGGTCGATTCCAACCGCTTATGGCCTTCCTCGCCGGCTTTCTCGCACTCCTTTCCGGCGGCGAGGCCTATTTCGAACACCTTCGCGGCAGTTTCAACCAGCGCTGGATGTGGATTCCAATCTGGGTCACGCTGCCGATGCTGATGGTGGTCTGGCCGGCGCGGAGCAACCGCGCAATGGAGTTGCCTCTGGCTCTGGCCTCGGCTCTGAATCTGTTTACCGGGTTGCTGGGGCTTGCTCTGCACTTGCGCGGCATCTATCGTATGCCGGGACGGTTCAATAACCTGCGCTTCAACGCCACTATTGGGCCCCCGCTCTTTGCCCCGTTGCTATTCTCGGCTGTGGGCCTCTTGGGCTTGATCGCCTCTTTGCTACGAACCAAGGAGGATTAGGCTTGTTGCACGACCGCTACCCGGGATGGAACGTCCTTTCTCAGCGTGACCACTGGGATGAAGCTACGCGGCAGGTTGTACTTGACCGCGTCCAAAACGTGCCTCCTTTTCGCCATCTCGACCATCATCAGCGCCGGACGCTCGAAGCTATTTGTGACCGTGTCATTCCTCAAGCGCATCGTCCGCCGACGAAGCGAGTCCCTATTGCTCCCTGGATCGACCGCAATATGGCCAATCGCGTGCTTAATGGCTTTCGCTTTGAAGATATGCCTGCCAACGACGATGCCTGGTACTGGGGGCTGCAAGGGGTGGATGAAACCGCGAAGGAACTCTTCGGCTCTGAGTTCGTGGATCTGGACGGAGCCCAGCAAGACGCTGTCCTCCAGGCCATCCGCGTCGGCGAGCCGCCAGGCAGCATTTGGCAGCGCCTGCCGGCCAAGCGCTGGTGGATACACGTCGCCTTGCGCCAGATCTGTGGCGTTTATTACGCCCATCCCTATGCTTGGGACGAGATCGGCTTTGGTGGGCCCGCCTATCCTCGCGGTTACGCGGCTCTCAATCACGGTGCACCTGAGTGGTGGGAGCCACGCGAAGTCTCGCCTGAGGGTGGGGAGGTAGCTTCGTGAGGCTCCAGGTGAATCTCACTCCCAACTGGCGTCTCGATTGCGAGATGCGCGAGTATTCTCCCCGCGAGGAGGTTGACTTCTGTATCGTGGGCAGCGGTGCCGGGGGCGGAGTGCTAGCCCAGCGCCTGTCCCGCTATGGCTTCTCTGTGGTGGTGCTGGAGGCGGGGCCCTGGCACGACTCGGAACGCGATATGGTGTCCGATGAGGCCGGCTCCGCTCGCCTGTACTGGAATGACCTGCGCATTACCGGTGGTAGCGATCCTCTGGAGCTGGGCGCCAACAATTCCGGGCGCGGGATGGGCGGTAGCACCGTGCACTACGCGGCCTTCTGTCCACGTCTCCACCCCTCCGATTTCCGCGTGCGAACGCTCGATGGTGTGGCGGCCGATTGGCCTCTCTCCTACGAGGAACTGGAGCCCTATTACGAGCGCATGGAACGCGAGTACCCGGTATCAGGGCCGGCCCGTTATCCTTGGGGAAAACCCCACGGCTACCCCTACGCCCCCCTCCAGGCAGGCACCGCAGGACAGAAGCTTATCGAAGGCTGCGTGAAGCTGGGCATACCGGTGGTGGCTGGTGGCCCGGTAGCCATCCCTGCCGGCGCCTTCGGCAAGCGTCCGCATTGTATCATGCGCGGCTTCTGTCTGCTCGGCTGCAAGGTTGGGGCCAAGCACAGCATCACCGTCAGCCATATTCCCGATGCCATCGAGCACGGCGCCGAGATACGCGACCGTTCCATCGCTTATGAGATCGCCGTCAGCCCAGAAGGCCGAGCGACTGGAGTTCGCTACTATCGCACTGCCGATGACGGCCAGTGGACGGAAGCAGAACAGCGGGCACGGGCAGTCGTCGTGGCCGGCTATGCCATTGAGAGCCCGCGGCTGCTGTTGAACTCGTGTTCTGCCCAGTTCCCCGATGGGCTTGCCAACTCCAGCGGCCTGGTGGGCAAGTTCCTGATGGCACAGGCAGGGCCCGTGGTCTGGGGGCGATTCCCCGGCCCCATTCGCCAGTACAAAGCTCCTCCCGCCTGTGCCTGCACAGAAGAGTTCTACGAGACCGACCCGCGCAACGACTTCGTGCGCGGTTATGCTCTGCAAACTGTATCCCCCCTTCCCATTGCTATGTCTCATCTCATCACCGATCTAGGTGGTTGCTTCGGGGAAGAGTTGATAACCAGAATGCAGGATTACAATCACTACGCTGCCATCGGCGTTCTTGGGGAAATCCTGCCTGATGCTCGCAACTATGTCAGTATCCACCCGACCCTTAAGGACCAGTTCGGCATCCCAGTACCGTATGTTCACTTCAACCTGTTCGAGAACGACCGCCGCCTGATTCAGGCGGGCATTCGAAAAGCGAAAGACGTGCTGTTGGCTGCCGGCGCGACCGAAACTTGGTCGGTAGATCGTTATGCGCACTTGGTCGGCACCTGCCGCATGGGCTTCAACCCCGCTGACTCCGTCGTCGATAAGTGGTGCCGCACCTGGGACGTGCCCAACCTTTTCGTCTGTGATGGCAGCGTGCTGCCCACGCAGGGCTCTGCCAACCCGGCAATCACCATCTCTGCCCTGGCAGCGCGTCTTGCCGATTGGATTCGTCGTGCTGCAGTTCTTGGCGATCTGGAATACCCTCCGCTGGCTGAGGTTCGGCCTTGAGATCCAGAGCTGAGCGACGTCCGATTCTGGCATCCGCCCGATCCATCTGGTCTGCTTTCTGCGCCGCGATCGTCTGGATACTGGGCTCGATGTTGCGTCCAGCCGACAGCGATGCCCACTGGGAGCAAGAGAAGCGATAGACAACTTCCGCCGGATCATGAGAACAGCCGGCTGTGGAGTGGAATATGCGTTTTCAGCACTTCGATAGCCGCTACATCGTACGCCTGGAGCCAGGCGAACTCGTCATCGAAACTCTGGCTAGTCTACTCAAAGCAGAGAAGGTCGATTTTGCCAACGTGAGTGCCGCTGGGGCAGTGCAGTGGGTAAGCTTGGAGTACTGGAATCCGAACACCCGCGCTTACGAGCAGAGGGATTTCAATGAGCAACTGGAGGTCGTGAGCTTCCAAGGCAACGCGTCGCTCTACGATGGTGAGCCCTTCCTGCACATACACGGCGTCTTCGGCCGTCCCGACTATTCCGTCATCGGCGGGCACCTGCGAGAAGCACGAGTGCGCCCCACGCTGGAAGTGTGGTTACGGGTCGAGCACATACCGGTCCGCCGGGTGCGCGATAGAGTAACCAGCCTGGTTCTGCTCGATCTTCCGGAGCAGCTGGAGCAGCGCCAACCCCGCCTTCGAGAGGACCGGGAACGCTAGACGGAGCAACCAATGGAACTACGGATCACCGTTGGTCCACCAGCGATTACCATCAATCGCAGCAGCACATTTATGGTTACCGACCAGAGTGGTGGCATTAGCGCTGACAAGGCCCAGGGCGTATTCGCCGAGGACACCCGGTTCGTCAGTAGCTATTGCCTGCGTCTCAACGGGCAGCCCTGGCAACGAGTCAGCGCTGCCGCCGTCTCCTATGACCAGGCTAAGCTGTACCTGACGAACCCCGAAATCGAGCCGATGGCTGGCTTCCCAGGCCTGGAGGCTAGCACGCTGGGGTTGGAAATCGTGCGCACGGTGGAAGAAGGCATCCACGAAGGCTTCCGAATCACCAACTACTCCCAGCGAACCGTCTCGTCCGTGCTGGAGTTGGAGTTGGCCTCAGACTTCGCGGATCTGTTCGAGGTCAAAAGCAAGGCCATCCGCGAGCGAGCCAATGTCGTTACTCAGTGGGACCGGAAGCGACAGGAACTAACGACAACCTACCAGCACAAGGATTTCCTTCGCCGTTTCACCTACCGCGTCAGTCACGCTAGCCCACCACCCAGCTATGCCAACGGGCGGCTGCTCTTCCCACTGATCCTTGAGCCCGGCGCGTGTTGGAAAGCAAACGGGTATATGATTCTGCAATCGAACGGCAAGACTAGGCGCCCTCGCCCCCGCCAAATGGCTAAGACCCCCAGTCCAACCTATGAAGTCCTTCAGCATAATCGCTGGGTTAAGGATTGCACTGCTATAGAGACCTCCTACGCTGACCTGAAAGAGGCTTTCGATCAATCGGTCAGCGATATGGGCGCTCTGCGCTTGTACGAGCGTGACCTACGACCTGACGTCTGGGTTCCGGCAGCCGGCGTACCCTGGTTCGTCACTCTGTTCGGACGTGATAGCCTGGTAGCGTCGTTGGAAAACCTGCTGGTCTATGCCCGATTCGCGGAAGGAGCCCTGCGCACTTTGGCACGCTACCAAGCCACCGAGCGTGACGATTGGCGCGATGCCCAGCCGGGAAAGATAATGCACGAGATTCGCTATGGTGAGTTGGCGCACTTCAATCTCGTACCACAGACTCCCTACTACGGCACGTGGGACGCAACGCCCCTCTATCTCATTGTTCTGCACCAGGCCTGGCGCTGGCTGGGAGACAGGAAGCTGATCGAGGACCTTAGGGAGACAGCAGATCGATGCCTGCACTGGATCGACCACTATGGCGACCTGGATGGGGACGGCTTCCAGGAATACCAGACCTTCTCCAGCCGCGGTTTCGAGGACATGAGCTGGAAGGATTCAGGGCACGCCGTCGTCTACCCTGACGGCACCGAGGTGAAGCAGCCCAAGGCGCTCTGTGAACTGCAAGGGTACGTCTACGCCGCCAAGCGGGGAATGGCCGAGGTCTATGCCGCTCTCGGAGAGCACGAGAAGTCTGAGCTGCTCAGGTCACAGGCAGCCGATCTGAAGCGGCGCTTCAACGAGCACTTCTGGATGGAAGACTTGGGCACTTACGCTTATGCCCTCGATCCGGACAAACATCAAGTCAAGAGCATTGTCTCGAACCCCGGACACTGTCTCTGGACTGGCATCGTGGATGAGAGTCGCGCACCCCGAGTCGTACAGCGCCTCCTGGCACCCGATATGTGGAGCGGCTGGGGAGTGCGCACGCTCTCTCGTGAGAATCCCGCTTACAACCCCTTCTCCTATCAGCGCGGCTCTGTCTGGCCGCACGATAACGGAATCATTGCTTCCGGCATGAAGCGCTACGGCTTCCATCGGGAAGCCAATCAGGTGGCGCAAGGGATCATCGACGCGGCCTCTCATTTCGAGGGGCGCCGCCTGCCCGAAGTGTTCAGTGGCCTCGACCGAGAACCTCTCTCCTTTCCGGTTCAGTATCGCGGCGCGAACACCCCGCAGGCTTGGGCTGCCGGCAGCATCTTTCTTTTCGTGCGAATGATGCTGGGCTTGGACGCGGATGTGCCCAGCCGTCGGCTATGGGTCGATCCATCCTTGCCCGATTGGCTTCCTTCGCTAGACTTGGTTGGCCTGATGGTAGGCCCTCAGCGTTTGCATCTGCGTTTCTGGCGCGAAGGACCAGACACCAGATTCCAGCTTGTCAACCAGCGCGGCGACTTGCCTATTGACGTGAAGTTGATGGCCCATCACGTGCAACCGGAATCGGGCCAGCCGGAGGTTAGGGGCAGTGGAAAAACCAGCCGAAGCTGAGCATCGCTGTGACGAAGGCGAGTACTTGCCCATTCGAGCCTATGCTATTATCGGCGACTGCCGTACGGCCGCCCTCATCTCTGACAGCGGCTCCATAGACTGGTACTGTCCTGAGCGTTTCGATGCCCCCGCCATCTTCTGCCGGTTGCTCGACGCTCATCGCGGCGGCTATTGGCGCCTTGCCCCAGCCGCCCACTTCCAGACCGAGCGCCATTACCTTGGCGGTACCAACGTGCTCCGAACCGTCTTCATCGGCAACGGCTTTCGATTTCGCCTGACCGATCTGATGCCGATCGGGAATCAGCCCATCGACACGCCCAGTGCGAATGCAATCTCCCAGTTCCAGATCCTGCGTTTGCTGGAAGTGCTGGATGGCGAGGCAGAGTTGGAGATGGCCTTCAAGGTAACGTTCGACTACGGAAAGGAACCAGCTACTTACTACACCGTCGGCGATC